>OGGQ01002001.1_pt1 | contig 24026 bp, 16 predicted proteins | sample 1571191 | NCBI WGS metagenome assembly OGGQ01 (sample SAMEA2582061, study PRJEB24529) | metagenome | biome: Human gut stool | place: China | collected 2011
CCCCCGCCGCCCCTCCAGCCCCTCCAGGGTGGATGGGGTCACAGGGAGCTTCCGCTCCCCCAGCCCCAGCACCACCCGGCTGCCCTCCAGGGTGCAGGAGGAGAAGCTCTGCCAGCTGTCCCCATAGCTGTACTCCCACACCACTCTGGATGGGTCGGTGAGAGCCTCCCCCACCTCCCGGGGCAGTTCCCGGTGGTGGGCAGGGGTGAATTCCACCTCCAGCCGGGCGCCGCCGCTCACCTCCAGAACCTCCTCCCGGGCCAGGCTGAGGGTGTGGCGCTGCAGGTTCTCCCCCTTGAGGTCAAAGAGATAGAAGGGGCCGCCGCTGTCCTCCCGGCTGTCATAGCTTCGGACAATGGCGTCCGCGCCGCCGCAGACGGTAAAGACCTGCTCCAGCTGGGCGGGGGTGACGAAGACGTCATCGGCGGTCTCAAAAACCGTGCTGCCCGTCTCGTTGTCCGCGTCGGCCAGCAGCGGGGTCCCCGCCCGGACCTCCACGCCCTCCTCCACCCGGCCGGCCAGGCCGAACCGGACAAACCCCTCGGCGGGCAGGGCGGGGAGCAGACGGGCGTTCATGCTGCTGAAAAAGGCGGCCATGTTCTTTTCCGCCACCCGGTTAAAGCGCTTGAGGGTCTGGGCAAACAGCTCAGTGTAGATGAGGGCCAGCGCTGTACCCAGATCCGGGTCATCCCGGTCAAAGCGCCACTCCGGCACGTAGGCCGATGCCCGGTCTGCAATTGTGCCCAGCAACTCCTCCTTGCTGCGGCGGTCGATTTCTGGGATGCCCATGCCTTATTCCCTCCCGTCTAGCCCTCCAGGCCCTCATTGATATAGTACGGATACACCAGGTTGTAGGGGTTATTGGTGGCGCGCACCACATAGGAGATGTGCAGCAGCACACACCCGTCGTCCCCCGGGTCCCGCTCCAGCCGAACCTGGACATCGGTGATTCGGGGTTCCCAGCGGATCAGCGCCTCCTGGGCCTCCCGCTCCATCTGGGTCTGGGTGGTGTAGTCCATGTGGTCAAAGACAAAGCTGCGCAGGCTGCAGCCGAATTCAGGCTGCATCATCCGCTCTCCCTTTCCCGTGCCCAGGATAAGGCGCACCGCCTGCCGGATGTCCTCCTCGGAGGAGGCGCTGAGCACCCGCCCGGTGGCGGGGTCCACGCCCACAGGGAAGCTCCAGCCCTTGCCCAGAAAATCCCGGGCTGTGTCCCGGTATTCCATCTGCGTCCCCTCCTCAGTTGATCTTGGTCATGGATCCCTTCAGGGTCAAAATTCCGCTGGCCTGGGCCTCCAGATTGCCCGAGGAGCTGACCTTCATCATGCTGCCCTCCAGCTTCACGTTCTGGCCCTTCAGATTCAGGCTCTGGCCCGCCTCAATGCTGATGGTGTCCATCTTCAGCGTGGCCTTCTTCCCCTGGCCGTCCAGCGTGAGGGAGCCGCCCCCCACATCCAGGACCACCTTCTTTTCCGCCTTGATGGTGACGGTGCCCTCCTTGCCGCTGATGGTGAGGAGATTTTTCCGGTCCTTGTCACACAGGGTAATCTCCACCGGCTCATCCTCCATCACCAGGGTCAGGTTCCCCTTGGTGTGCAGCTGCAGGGCCTCCTTCTTCTCCTCGTCGGAGAAGGCCAGCTCATTGCCCCCCTTGGTGCGGAGGACCTTGGTCTGGTTTTTCTCCGTGGCGGCGTTTTTCGGCAGCGGATTAAGCTGGCTCCACAGGCTGCCGATGACGATGGGGTGGTCCCGGTCCCCCAGGTTGAAGGCCAGCACCACCTCGTCTCCCACCTCGGGCAGGAAATAAAAGCCGCACTCCTTCCCCCCGTAGGGCTGGGCCACCCGGACCCAGTCAGTGCGGTTTTTTCCGTCCTCCCCCAGGAAGACCTCCACCTGCACCATGCCCGGGTGCTTCTCGTCCCAGTTTTCCACCACCCGCCCGGTGGTGACGCTGAACATCCGCTGTCCCTCTCCGGGCCGGGCGGCGCCGTCATACAGCTCGCTGAAAAAGCTCATTCCTCCCAGCCTCCGATCTCCAGTGTGGTGGAAAATCCCTCGCTGCCCACCTCGTGGCGGACCTCCCGGATGTAGTAGTCCAGGTCCAAGTCGCTGTCCAGACCCTTCAGCGCCACAAACCGGCCCGGCACCAGCTCCGGCAGGCCCACACAGCTCACCGACCCGGTCTGTGCCCGGCGCTTGCGCTCCTGGGCCTCCTTCTCCGCCCGCTTCCTGGCCTTGGCCGCCTCCTGGGCGTCCGGGTCAGGGATGACCGTCTCGTGCTGGGCCCCCACCGCCTTCTGGGCCTCGTCGCTGGTCTCCGTCACCTGGGCCTTTACCGCCTCCTTGCTGTCCGGGTCAAAGCCGATGACGGTGATTTTCAGGTTCTGATAGAGGGAGGTACGGGAAAAGCTCACCACGCCCTCCCCCCAGGTGAGGGTCAGGATGGGCTTTTTCACCTTCCCACGCTCCCGGAAATAGGCCTTATCCCCCAGGACGAAAAATTCCCGGTTGGCCTTCTTGGCCAGACTGCCGGTCACAAACTCGTAGTCCGAGGTGCGCTGGACAATCTGGGTAATCTCATTTTTATCGGTGGCGTCCACCTCCAGATTGGGACACAGGGCGTTGTAGCGCTTCATGACCTCCTGGAAGGCGGCGGAATAGGTGGTTACCACGTGGACCTCCTCCCGGCTGGTGCCCTCCATCATCAGCCGCCGCACGTCCATGGCGGTGATGGAGAGGACGGGTATGTCAGAAAACTCCACGCCCACCCCGCTGATGTAGCCATGGAAGATCTGGGTGAGGGCCGATCCGTAGCCCAGGCTCAGATTCACCCTGGCCCCCAGCTTCAGCATGGACTTCACATCCTTCTGAAACCCGCTGCTCTTCCGGTCGTAGGCCCCCACCACTGTGAAGGAGACGGCGGAGGCCCCGTCCAGAGAGAGGGTGGCGCGGATGCGCTCCACCCCCACCCCTCCGGGCAGCTCCTTCCCCTCAATGAGGAGCTTCCAGGCGGGGACCCGGAACTGCCCGTACCGGCTCACCAGCTTAGCGTAGGTGGTGGATTCATCCATCAGTCCCATGGTCTCCCTCCTTTTCGCGTGTTACAGGGCGGGCAGCTTGATGACTTGCCCCGGCTCCAGGTCCAGGGGATTCATCAGCCCGTTCTCCCGGGCGATAACCCGCCACAGCTCCGGGTCGCCGTACTCCTGGGCGGCAAAGTTCCACAGCTGCTCCCCCTGGTGGATGGTGCGGTACTTGGTGCGGTCGGGGGATTCAAAGGGGCGCTTGCGCTTCTCCTCCGACAAGTCGGTCACCGATTTCAGCGTCAGCTCCACCCGGGCCCGCACCGGCATGCCGCTGGGCAGGAACATGGTGAAGGTCTGCTTCAGGTCGGTGACCACCCCTTTGAAGCTGAGGGAGCCCCAGGCAAAGGTTACCATGGGCGGGCGGTGAAGGCTGCCCTCGATGGCCACCAGATTGGCCAGGCGGCGGGTCAGCTGGGACACATCCGTGGGCTGGTTGGCCTTCTGCCGGGTCAGCTCCGTGTTGGCCTGGCTCTCCCGCACGCCGCCCGCCGGCGTGTCAAAGGTATCAAAGGTCAGGGAGAGGCTCAGGCTGGAGGAGGCACCCGAGACAAACTGGGTGATGGGCCCCGCCGTGCCGGGAATGTTTTTTTCCGCGTAGTTCACACTTTCCGAGATGTTGTACTCCGCGGGATTGAACTGGACCGCGAAGGTCTCACTGCTCCCCTCCCGCTCCACGCTGAGCTTTGCCTTCTCCAGTGCCATGGCCTTCCCTCCTCTCAAACTGCTCCTGTCAGCTCAGGCCCCTGCGCTGCCGCTCCAGCCGCAGCTGGCCCTCCAGCTCCTTCATAACGGCCTTGGCCAGCCTCCGCACCTGGGCCGGCTCCTCCGCCCCCGGCACGCGGGCCGTCTCCACCGCCCTGCGCACCATGGACTCCTGCCGCTCCAGCCGCTTTTTCAGTGCATTCAGGTCCTGTTTCTGCTCCTCCAGCACCCGCTCCTGCTCCTGACTCTGCCGCCGCAGGAGATTCAGCTGGGGCGCCTGCCGCTCCATGGCCAGGGTGACCTGCTCCTCCACAGCCCGCTGCTCCGTCCGGTTGGGGGATTCCCCCGCCCGTTCCCGGCGCAGCTCCAGCTCCGGAACATGGTCCGAAGAAAATCCGGCCTCCTCCGTCCGCCCCGCCGGGCGTTTGGGAGAACCCTGCCCCTGCGCTGCCCGGAGGACCGCCCGCGCCATGGAGGATTGGATGGTTCCCGTCTCCCGGTGCCGGGTCTGTTCCCCAGCCACGGTCTGCCCCTCTGTTCGGTGGGACAGCGGGAAACCACTTTGTGGATTTGCTGTCTGGTCCGGCGCGCCGAAAGGTTGGGTGGACATAGGGAAGATGTTCTCCCCGGGGGAGTGCATCTTCCAAACAGCCGGAGCCCCGTTCCTGGAAGCCCCGGGCTTTGGAGGCTGTGCCTCCCGCCTGGCCCCCACCATCCGGGGAAACTCCGTCCTCCAGGGAACGGGCATCTCCGGCGTGGACGTGCTCTCTCCCGGTGCGCCCTGCCCGGTGGGCCGCGCCTCTTTTCTCGGAACCAGAGGACTGGGCCCGCGTTGGCCGGGCCGCTCCCCGGTCTGTTCCCGGGCTGGGAAACGGAAGGGAGCCTGCCCCGCCTGCGGGACGGCGTGGCGGATATCCGGGGGGCTTTGTCTCCCCGCTGGGCTCCGCTGTCCTACCCGTTCCACCAGTGCCGCTTCCGATTCAGGCCGGGGCGGAAGGAGCGGTGCAGGCCCGCCTGCACCCGCCCCGGAGCTGTGCCCAAACGCCGCAAAAGCGGGCTGCACTCCGGGGAAGGTTCCGCCCTGCTCTCCCAGCGGGGAGGGGGCGGTTTTGGCCAGCTCCAGCTTCTCCCACCGCCGCCGGTCCTCCGCCCAGCGGGTGACCTGGTCCAGCAGCGGCTCATGGAAAGCGGCCTGTTCCCCAAGGGGGCGATACGCATTGGGGCGCTCCTCCCGGCGGGACATGGCCGGAGGCTGAGACATCATGGGCCGGGACTGGTCCCCTCCCTGGCCGCTGGCCTCTTCCCGGAAAAATTCCCGGTGCTGCAAGTCCGTCTGGGGCAGAGGCGGGAGCGCGCTCCCCTCCGCCCTGTCCGCTGTTCCAGTTAGAGGCCGGAGCTCCGGCGCTCCGGCGGTTCCCCGCTCCCCACCGGGGGAAGCGGGCCGTCCCTCCGGGGCGGCTTCCCTCCGGCCGGGCTCTCTCACTCTGGCAGGCATTTCCTGGGCAGCTCTCACCCGCTCCAGCAGCCTTACCGGGTCTGTACTGCGCTCCAGCAGGCGGAGGATGGTCCCGCCGCCCGCTGTCTCCCACCGCTCCCCGGCGGGGGAGGCGCCTGTCCCCACAGTCTCCAGCAGCCCGGTCAGCAGCCCCTCCCGCTCCCCGGGCTGGGCGGCTTCCAGCAGCCGGACCAGTGTATGGCGGTACTCCTGTCTGCCCAGGGTCAGAAACTGCCGAAGCTCCCTTCCCGCGGCCGACTCCCCCCGCTGCGCTTGGGGCACGGGTTCTGCCGAACCCTGTCCGGACTCCTGCCGCCCGCTCTGCTCCTCCGCCCTCTGAACGGGGAGTGTCAGGGCTGCGGCCTCATCGGAGGGAACCGGCTGCGGCTTTGGGGCCGCCTCCGGCTCCCCCAGGGCCTTCGTCCACCGGACCAGGGCCTCCAGCTCCTGGCGCCGGCTCTCCCGGGTCAGCAGGGTCAGCCGCTCCCAGGAGGTGGGTACTTCCCCACCGGAGGACTTCTGCTGCCGCCTGGGGGTATGAAAGACGCCGCTGGCCTCGGCCAGCGCCAAAAAGGCGCTTTGCTCCTGCTCCGGGGCAGCTTGCAGCTGGGCGAGCATCGCCGTGCGCCGCACGCGCCCCTGCCGGAGCGTCTGGTCCAACCAGTCCAGCAGAGGGGCGGCCTGGGCGGTCAGACGTTGGTTTTTTGCGGTATTTCCCGCCCGCTCCGTCTGGGGATCGGGTGTCCTCTCCCCGGACGCAGCCTCCATTTTTTCCAAAACGGGCTCCTCCAAGGAGTCCGGCGGAAGGCTGAGCTGCCGCCGCAGCACCTGGAGCAGGTTGGTGTATTCCTGCACGGAGCTCTCCCGCACCAGGCGCTCCAGCTTCTCCGAGACGTCCAGGTGGTATGTCTCATTCCACTGCTCCCGGCGGCGGACCGTCAGCTGGGTGTGCTCCACAGCAAGGCGCCAGACCATCTCCTGCTCCCCGGGCTCTGTCTGGCGGAGGAGTTGAAGAAACCGCTCCTTGTGCTCCTCCACGGCCTGTTGGGCCCGCCGGGCCGCCTGCCGGCGGCCGTCCGGGGCCATGGGCCCCACGGTGGGCAGCACTGCCCGCCTCCAGGGGGAGGGGGTCAGGCGTACAGTCCGCGGGGCGGACGCGGGGGCGGCTTCGGTTTTGTCCGCCGCAGGTGCCAGGCGCATCCCGCCCTCCGGCGCCGGGGAAACCGGGGCGGCTCGGCCTTCGGTCCCCTCCAGCAACCGCTCGGTGCGCTCCAGTTGGGCAAGGCGCTGGACCAGCCGCTCCCGCACCACTTCCATCTCCCGGGTCTGTGCCCGGGGGGACGGCTCCTCCCCGGCCCCCTGCCGGGACAGGTTTGCAAGCAGCCGGATCTCCCGGCAGATCGCCCGGTCCCGGCTCTCCAGGGCAGTGAGGCAGGTGCGCAGGGTCTGCCGAAGGCTGTGTACCTCCATCTCCCTGACCGTTTCCCGGCTGCCGGAGGAGAAGTACTCATTGAGCTGAAGGGCCAAGCGGAGGGTGAGCTGGGTCAGGCGGATTTCTCCCGCCGCCTGCCCGGCCTCCTGCTCCTCCTGCTCCCCCTGCTCACTGCACAGGGTCCGGACAAGCTCCGATAAGTCTGTTTTCCTGAACTGTGCCAGCTCTGTCTCCTGATCCATGCGGGTCATCTGCAGCAGCTGGCTGATCAGAGCTGCCATCTTCTTCCCCTGCCGCTGAATGGTCTCAATGGTCTCTCGCCGCTCCTCGGGCGTCTCATCATATTTCTCAGCGTACTCACAGGCGCTGAGGATCACCGTCACCGGCGTACGCAGCTCGTGGGAGGCATCTGCAGTGAAGCGTTCTTCCGCCTCAAACGCCCGCTCCAGCCGCTCCAGCATCCGGTCAAAGCTGCCTGCCAGCTGGGAAAACTCCCCATATCCTGGCAGCAGTCCAATGCGCGCGGACAAATCCCGCCCTTCATTGATGGTAGAGGCCGTGGCATTGATCACATCCAGTGGGCGGAAGGCCCGCCGGACAATCCAGTAACCTCCCAGGGCTGCCAGCAAAATAAAGCCCGGCATGGCAATTGCCGCGGCCAACAGCAGACTGTGTACGGCCCGGCCGCCCTCGGAGACCTCCATGAACCCACGAACCCAAATTCCTGTCTCCCAGCCCGAGGGCACCCACAAATCCAGAATGTAATATTCCCCCTGTCCAGTCTCCACAGGCCGGGTATATCCATTTTGAAACGGCTCCGAGACCGTTAAAAAGGGCTGGGGAAGCTGACCCGCCAGCAGAGCCCCGCTCTCACTGTATACCACCGTGTACACCCCGCCCTGTACAAAGCTGAAATCTGCCCCCAGCTCTAACGCCCCATCCTGTAAGGACACCTGGTTCAGATTCCCCCGCACCGTTTGGGAGAGATACGTCAAATCTGTCTGCACAGTCACCGAGCTGCTGATTGCCACCACAAAGGCCAACACCATGGCTGCCATCAAAACCATCAGCGCGGTGTACCAGACAGTAATCCGAACTTTGATGGAGCGCTTCCTCACGGCCTTTCCTCCCGGATGACCCAGCCAGCTCCCCGGATGGTGTGAATCAGCTTCGTGGAAGAGCCCTCGTCAATCTTTTTGCGCAGTCGGCTCATGTACACGTCCACATTATTGGAACTGCCGGTATATTCATAGTTCCAGATCCGGTCCTCCAGCTGCTCCCGTGATACCACCACACCCTTGTTGCGCACCAGATGTTCCAGGATGGCAAACTCCTTGGGCAGCAGGGCGATCTCTCTGCCGCCCCGCTCCGCCGTCTGCCGCCGGGTGTCTACCGTCAGGTCCCCCACGGTGAAGAGGTTGCTCCGGCTTCCCACGTGCTTGCGGGTCATGGCCCGAATGCGGGCCAGCAGCTCGTCAAAGTCAAAGGGTTTAACCAGATAATCATCTGCTCCCAGGTCCAGCCCCGCTACCCGGTCCGCCACGCTGTCCCGGGCGGTGAGGAACAGGATCGGCGTGTCCACTCCCTTTGCCCGCAGCTCCGATACCAAGGTGAAGCCATCCTTACCCGGCATCATCACATCCATTAAAATGGCGTCATACTCCGCTCCCAGAAGATGGTCCGCCATCTCCTCTCCATTCAGGCATCCATCCACACTGTAGCCCGCCTTGCTCAGCGTCTTGGTCAGAATGCGGTTGAGGTCCCGCTCATCCTCCACAACCAGAACCCGCATGTCCGCGGCGCCCCCTTTCACTGAAATCGGCCCTATTATAAAACGTTTTTTCTTTCAAAGCAAGAGCCGGCAGGCGGAAGCTTCTCCCCGCCCGGCCGGCTCCGTTCCCTTTTGACAGGCGGCATGCCCCATAAGATTGCAAGTGCACACGCCTGAATAAAATCCTCTATGAAACCGACAGACTCCTCTGCTCCAGATACCACAAAAACCGCTTTGTCAGCATGGATTGCGGGAGGCTCTGGATCTTGGTGATCTCCTGGATATAGTTGGCATACCTCTCATCCAATCCTTCCCGCAGCCGAACACTTCCATCCTGGTCAAAGGAGAGAAGATTCTCGTCAAACAGCTTGTGGTGATTCTCGCACAGCCACAGCCCATTTTCTCCATCCAGCGCATACTCCAAACGCTGTTCCGGCGTCAAGCCCGGAGCCTTTTTGATCTTGGAAACCGGCCAGACATGCGCGCCCTGAATAATTTCCGGAATCTCGCAGCCGCACAGAGCGCAGTGCTTGTCCCCCAGTCTGCGCAGAAGGTTATAAATATAGAGCGGGGAGCGCAGGCTTTTGTTCTCCTGATAGTTCCTTTTCTCCAGGGTCATGCCCGTCCGAACGACGTCAATGCCCCCCATTTTCCTGATGACCCGCAGACTGGCCTCCGGGAGCTCCTTCAGGTCTCCCTCTAGCACCTCATAGAGCCGTATGCGCTGTTCCGGTCTCCGGAGACAGGCCAGCGCATAACAGATGAGGCTGGTCTCATATTTGTTCGCCCCGTAGGTTTTTCCGTAGACCTCAAGGGCGCCGTCCGTTCCCTTAGTCAGGTACGTGGAATTGTTGCTGCGGTTCCTGTCGGCGTTGACCTTTCGGTTCAAAATGATATCCTCTGCCGAGGTAAACGGGCTGCTAATCTGCTCCAAAGACGGGCTGGCATTGAGAAAGGTAAAGCCGATGGTACGCATCAGGCGGTAGATGAGCCGCTGGTAAGCCGTCTCCGCATTACCGGCTACATTTAAGAAATAGTAAAAGAGCCGCTTGTTTGGATAGGGATTGAGGTAAAAGAGATTGAATGCGGTGGGCACGCTCTGAACGCTGGAGTTCCTCCCGCCAATCTCCCGCTCAGAAAAACTGATATAGCACACGGTATCCTCAACATGGAGGATCGCCAGCCGTCCCTTGTTATAGGTGGCATCCAAAAACGGATCGTGATAGCTGTTGTCTACATATTCACAGGTAAACTCCATCTGCCCCGTGATTTTTAAGCAGACATCCCGGAGCACCTCCTCCGTGACCACATCGCTGAAATAAATCCCCCTGGTTCCGGACTTTTGCAGATTCTTCTTAACAACAAAGTGGGGCAACCCCTCTCGCTTAATAATTGACAATCAAAACCTCCTTTCTGCGGCTCCCGGAAATTCCCAAAATCTCTCCCAGGCGGATCACCCGGTAGTGTCCGCGTTTGATCCACCGTAAAAGATTCTGATTGACCCTGCCCTTGTGCTCAATCACATAAGAGAGCATGAATGGAATGCCGGCGCCGTGCAGCTGGTCCAAAAAGGCAAAGAGCTCTGCCTCCTGCGTCTCACTCCACCCCTCAAAACCCCGTTTTCCGTCATTATAGGCGCCGGTGGTAAGCTGGTAGGGCGGATCAAAGTATGCAAAGGTACCGGGCGTTATCCGGGCGTGAAGTGCTTTGTAGTTCTTACTGTAAAATTCAAAGTTTCCCTCTTTGATCTGCCGGGAAAAGCTGATCATCTTCTCCAGAACCCTGTCGTTGAACCACCGCATTCCCACTGGATTATTGAAGTCGTGCTGGCTGTTGAAACGAATCTGCTGCTGAAAGCCGTACAGCAAAATCGTAAACAGCAGCCTTGGGTCCCGCTTTTTGACAGGCCGGGAATTGTAGGAGTCCCTTGCCCGGATATAGGCATCCGCATTTGCCTTTTCCAGGCCGAACTTTTTGATCATGCGCCGCACATAGAGCAAATACTCGTAAGTGTCGTAATCCCGAAAAGAACGGATTAAACTTGTGACCAGATAGTTGACATCGTTATAAACGGTCCTGGCGGCGGGCATGTTGATGCCCACGTTGAAGCCTCCGCCAAAGGCATCGATAAATGTGGTGTAGCCCTTGGGCCGGTATTGGATGAGGTCCGGTACAACCTTGGCCTTGCTGCCGATGTAATTGAGCGGAGACTCGTAAACAACCTTGTCCATATCCCGTTTTTCCACGAAAAACAGGTATTCAAAATGCTTCTTGCCCTTCTGGGATTTCCAGTTTTGATATCTCTTATAGGGGATCTTTTTGCAGACATAGGTCTCCGGCTTTCCATAGCGCTTCATGGCGGCCTCAATATACTCCTTGGACATGAAGCCGTCGTTATTATAGCTGAGGATGATATACTTTGCCCGGGTCTTGGCCAGCACCCGGTCAAAAAGAATATTGGCTTTGTAAGCCTTGGACCAGTCGGAACGCATGGGGGCAGTACTCCTGGAGCCGGTGACAGTGCTGATGGCGGGATGGTCGTCTAGAACCAGCGTCTCCAGCAGGTGATACTGGGTTCCGTATTGGTTCTGGGTGTAAGGCGGGTCCAGATACAAGATGTCACAGTCCACTTGTTCGATCACAGTTTCAATTTTTGTGTTGTAGGTCTGTATCGTCCGAACCGGTGTGTTGCAAAAGTCAACAGGGTGAAAGGAAATTTCCTTAACAGCTCTTGCATCCCATTTTTTTAAAAACGCCCCATATACGCCCGCTGTATTGGATACATCAGAAACCGATTCGATGAGACTGGCCAGCAGAAAACAGTACTCATCCTCCGTCAGCTGCCCAGCCTGCTTCCACTGCTCAATCTGGTAACGGAAATAGTCAATTCGCCCGGCATTTTCCGGTGTGAAATACATCCGTTCGCTCTTTGTGGGTGCGTAGTTTTGGTACATGAAGCCGTGCATGGTCTGTTTGTTCTTGTTCAGGTAGGCAAAGGGATCAAACCCCAGTCTTTGAAAGGTACAGTTGGGCGCACATACACGCCCCCGGGTATAGGTCACAGACCAGGTCAGGTTATCGTTGATGATGATATCATAGTAGGACTTCAAATAGTCCGCCACAGAACCAGAGCCGCAGAAGGCGTCAAAAAAAGAATAGCCCTGCCGGAGCAGCTGCTTTGAGTCAAGCAATTTTTCAATTTCCGCCCGTATGGATTCCTTGTTTCCTAAATATCTCATTACAATGCTCGCTCTCTATGGGACGCTGCCTCCGCCGCCATCTGTTTTTCCCGAACATATCGGGCCTCACCGGTGCGCTTTGTGCTTCGCAGGGTATTCCAGCCGACAAAATTCTATTTTATTATAACACGCCAGTTTCGATGCCTCAACATCTATTTCGATTTCCCAGAGGGGTTCATATCCTGATCTGGTATTTGTAAAAAAGCCGCCTGGAAGCCCAGGCGGCGTCAGAAGGCAGTCCCGCTCCGGCCGCTTTCAGAGGTGTTCAGATTTTTTCAAACTCCTCCACATCGGAGACAAAAACCGTCGCGCCTCCCACCACAACCTTTGCCGGAACATCTGGGCCTGTGGCTCCCATTTTGACTGTAGAGGGAATCGGTTCCTCCCTGCGGGAACAGTGCTCCCGGATGACACTGATGGCCTCTTGCACCTTTTCTGCCTGCGTGCCGATGAGCAGCGTGGCATTGCCCGCCGTCAGAAAGCCGCCTGTAGAGGACATCTTTGTGAAGTAAAATCCGGCTCTGGTTAAGGCTCCGCAAACCTCGTTGACGTCCTTCTTGTTAATAATTGCGGTAATCATCTTCATTTTGCTCTCTCCCTTCCAAGTCGTCTCCAGCGGGGCATGGTTCTCTGCCTTCCATTCGTGAATCTGTTTGAGATACAGTGCAACGCCCAGTGCCCCGGTGATGACCTCTGCCAGCGGAAACGCCAGCCAGGTGTATTCCAGCCCCAGCAGGGACATTCCCCAGAAGATGGGAATCAGGCAGAAAAGCTGCCGCGTCAGCGAAAGCAACACGCTAGGAACCGCCGCACCAATGGCCTGAAAAAATACCGGAAACATCAGCGACACAACAGACGGCACAAAGCTGATGCCTATGATGTGAAAAGCATGGATGCCAATGTCCAGTACCTCCTGCTCCGTGGAGAAAATTCGGATCATGGGACCTGGGATTCCCTCAAAACAAAGCGTCCCCACCATCATGAAGATTCCGGCGAAGATCATAGCGTCTTTCGTAATCTTCTGGCAGCGTCCATAGTCTTGCTTGGCGTATGTATAGCTCAGCAGCGGGACAATACAGGTTTGCAGCCCTCCCAGGGGAATGAAAAAGAACGACTGAAGCTTGTAGTAAAGTCCCAGCACTGTGACGGCCTCGTCAGAGAAGCCGGCCAAAATGATATTGAGCGCCATGATATAGACTGTATAAAGCGCCTGCATCAGGATAGAGGGGTAGCCCAGCCGGTAAATGGCTTTGACACAGGGCAGCATCTGTCCCTTTCCGGGCGGACGGTAAAACCCGTGCCCAAAGGTAATGGCTGCCGCCACAAACTGTCCCGCAACCGTGGCATAGGCCGCTCCCGCAACCCCCAGGGAAGGGATGGGTCCTGCTCCGAAGATCAAAATCGGGTCCAGGACAATATTCGTCATCGCACCAACCACCTGCGCCAACATGGGCCGCCGCATGTTTCCCGCAGCCTGATGCACCTTGGTCCAGATACCCTCCAGAAAGACACCGATGCTGCCCACGCACACAATAGTTCCATATTGAACAGCATATTCAATGGCTTCAGGCGCCGTGGCAGAGGTCATCACATATGGCCGCATCAGCAGAGTACTGGTCAGGGCAAAGGCCGCCCAGCTGATCAGCGCCAGGGCTGTACCAGTTCCTGCCGTTTCCTCCACCTTCTCCCCCCTGGCGTACTGGCGGGACATCTGCGTATTCACCCCTACGCCGGTTCCCACGGCAATGGCCGTGATGACCAGCTGAACCGGGAAAATAATAGAGAGGGCAGTCAGACCGTCTCCTGAGTACTTTCCCACAAAAAAGCTGTCCACAATATTGTAAAGTGCCTGGATGAGCTGGGCCAGCATCACCGGAGGCGCAATTTTCATCAAAACCTTCCAGACACTCTTTTCCTCAAAAACGGCAGTGCCTGCGGCTGGTTGTCTCATCGCTGATTTCCTCACTTTACTGATGACCTGCCGACAGGCAGCACTTTTCACAGCGGTCAGCCCACAGGAGCTTGCCGTGTACCGGGCCTCTTCTCCTAACTGTAAAGCGGACCATCGGTTATTATAACAGGCTGTTTACAAATTGCAACAGAAAAATTGCCGGATTTCTAGACGGTTTGTTTTCCGTACATGGTTGTCGATACGAAAGATACTCTACCAGCCGCTGAACCACCAGGGATACAGACCTTTTTTCCGTACGGCGGCAAAACAGCTTGTCATTCTTTCCGGTATTGACAGCTTTTAAGATAGGAATCCAAGCCTCCTTCTAAACGCAAAATTGATTCCATGTGTAAGCAAGATCAGCGAAAGCTACACCCTTGCCGCGCCCTATGATAATGAATCCCATAAAAGCCAACGACAGTTCCCCCTCCCCAGCCGCTGTATGAAATGATGATGGGAAACCAGTGGAGACTCGGTTTGCGGGACAATGTCCGGCCCAACGGAGGAGCAGCCGGCCCACACTCCCATCTATGCAGATAAGGCGAGGGCAGGGACTAACACCCCCGCCCTCGCCAAAAGCATGTTGATTGGATCTCCTTTATACCAGGGTATAGAGCAAAACCTCCTTAAAAAGATTGCTCCAGACGTTTTTACTCTTTCCAATGTACTCAGGATTTTCCTCCTTTTCATCCCAGACAATGCCTGCAATCCGCTCTCCCAGATCATTCCACACCATAAATGGGTCCTTTTTCCACCTATAAATTCCGGTGCCAGGATCGACTTCAACCAAGGCGCGAAAGGCGCCCACCACAGGATAGAGAATTCCCTTGGGAACCAAGTATTTCAAACCAGCCTGATAGAACATCGTCTGCCCCACCACTTTGCCGTCGTCGAATTTGGCATATTTCTTGGCACCATAATAATGCTTATTCTTCTGCACCATTTTAGGGAACTCACATTCCACCGTTTCCCACAGGTGGAAAATATCATCAATGATAGGGGTCATCTTCACCAGAACTGCCTCACGTTCTTCCCTCCCCTGTTTTAAAAAACGTTTGAGACTGGCCTCCTTCCCCGTGTAGCTCTGGATGGGCTGGCTGTCCCCGGAGAGTCCCTGCTGACCGACAATCGGATAGAGATTCTGGTTAAACATATTCAGAATGGTAATAACTTCGCGCACATCGATAATGGCAACATTCTCACTGTAGTGTTCATTCATGTGATATGCAATCCGCCGCTCAAAGGGGAAAGGCTTTAGAATCTGCTTGAGGGTTTCAAAACTCTTTTTCAGCTCCTCCTGCGATTTCAAATCCACTTGAACAGATGTGTTGCGCGCAGCAGCCAGTTCTACCGGGGAGGAGAGCCCTACAAAAAATTCAGCGAAGACATAACGCGCCTCCGGCAGCGTCTCATTCTCCTGTGCGTCGAAGATAGCGTGAAGCGTATGTCCACCGTCGATATTACCATGGATTTCGCCGTCGGACAATTCCACAGTCAACGTCTCCGTACGGTTATCATAGTTCACGGACTCCACTGAAAACAGCAAACCCCGATTCAACTCGTGAAAGTCCTCATTTTCCATCAGGCTGCTGGCGATGGTCTTTGCCACCTCGGTGGTCATCTTTTGATCTCGGGGATTCGTCCGCATCCAATTCCGCAATTCATTGGGAATGGTCTTTGTGTCCAGATAGCATATATACTTGATGTGCCCCGTTGGAAGTCGGTTTGGATCCCTCATGGTTTTAAATTCTCTTGCGTGCATTTTCAGTTTGTCTGACATGGTTTTCACTCCTTTGTAAAATAAAAACACCTTCGCACGCAAGACACGAAGATGCAGACAATGAGTCAACGCCACAGCAAAACTGCTTGGCGGGCAAATTCACTTGACCACAAATTCATATCTCGCATATGAAAATTGGATGCCTCAACGGCTCTTGCCATTAGGACTTGTCTTCTTTATACCATATCAGAGCCCAGGAAGTCAATCCCAATTACGAGACTCCTCTCAATAAGCTGTCATCGCCGCTTTTCTGGTCACGCCGCTCTTTGGTAGACAGGCCCGGCACAGCGACGCAGCCTTGAAGGGAGCCGTTAAAATTAATATTTCTCCTCAATAAAATAGAATCGCCGCAAAGCGGCGGCAGCAAACCGAAGCCAGTGGAACGGGTTTGGAAAGAAGGCTCAAAAGAGTGAACGGATGACGTCTTTTCTGCCGTGGGCATAAAAACGTCGGAGCAAAGTGAACTCTGCTCCGACGTGGCGGAGATGGAGGGATTTGAACCCCCGCACGCCTTTCGGCGCCTACCGGATTTCGAATCCGGACCCTTCAGCCACTTGGGTACATCTCCATATCGCACTTTGTTATTATGCCATATTTTTCTTTCGCTTGCAAGTCTTTTTCACCTTCCAAGCTTTCTTTTCTCCTAAAACCTTCTAATCGCTGCTCAGAGAGTGGCCGGCATCAGCCGGCCACTCTCTCGAACCTTTCCACTCAGCGCTCATATTCCACGATGCCATCGATCATAGTCATATCCACTTTCAGCTTGTGAATATCCATAGGGGCAATCTTTAAAATATCATCGGAGAGCACAATCATATCCGCCAACTTACCGACCTCAATACTCCCCTTGATGTTCTCCTGATAAGAGGCATAGGCCGGATGCAGGGTATAGCATCGGATGGCATCCTGCACAGAAACACACTGAGTCTGGTCAAACTGATAGTCCTTCGAGCGGTCATAGCGGTTCACTGCGGCATCGATCACATGAATGCCGACAGGACCGGAGGGCGCGTCAGAGTGCAGGGAGACCTTGATCCCAGCATCCAGCATACTGCGGACAGCCTCCAGATAGCGGCTGCGCTCCGGGCCATAGAAAGACGCGAGGTTTTTGCCGAGCATCTGAATCAGGCCGGGATGGAGAACTGGGCAGATATTCATTCTCGCCATCCGGTCGATCAGGTCCTGATCAACAATCACACAGTGTTCAATCCGGTGGCGTAGCCTCTTAACCTTCTCTGGATTTTCAGCAAAACAGCGCTCATATCCCTCTACCATAAACTCAACGGCCAAATCTCCCACCGCGTGAGCCGTGGCCTGGCATCCGGCATCGTTGATCTTTTTGATATAGTCCCAGGTCTCTTCCCGCTCCCAGCCCCGTTCACGAGGAAGACTCGGATCATGAGAATAGGGCTCTCGGGTCGCGCAGGAGGGGCCGCCGGTACCACCGTCAATCATAAACTTACAGGGCCCTACCCGGAAATGCTCATCTCCAAGCCCAGTGAGAAAGCCCAGCTTCAGCCAATGGTCATTATCCTCCAAAGAGTAGGGTTTACCAAAAATGCTGTGGAGCGCCATGTAGCTGCGAACCCGGAACTCCCTGTCCCGGCAGAGTTTCTGCATCGTATGATAGGAGGGCCGGTCACACTCGCCCATATCGCCCACAGAGGTAATACCAGCAGCGAAACACTGCTGCTGGGACTTCAGCGCGGCTTTGCGCTGCTGCTCCTCCGTGTATTCCACCTGGCCCCACAGCCAGAAATGTGTGTGGCCCCGCACCATGCCAGTCAGCCTGCCATCTACAACCTCCACCTCGTCGGCGGGATATTTGGCCGCGTCCTCCGGACCGTAAACCCCCAGATATTCCAAGGCCTTATGGTTATACATGCAGATATGCCCGCCGCCATGCATACAGTGAACAGGGTGGTTGGGAGCGGCCTCATCCAATTCCTCAATGGTTGGATGGCGTCCCTCTGGAAACAGCGTGGGCTCGTAACCCATCATGGAAATCCAGCGCCCGGGCTGAAGCGTGCTGGCGGTTTTACGGATCATCTGCAGCATAGCCTCTAGAGAGGGGCAGTTCTTCTTGGTGGTGTCGATCATGCCGCAGGACATGTCCGGCCCCAGCATACCATTGAGAATCGGGTGAAAGTGGCTGTCGTTGAAGCCGGGAAGCAGTGAGCGCCCCGCCAGGTCATAGACCTTGGTATGGCTGTCAAGCAGCTGGTCGATGTCCGCATTGGAGCCGACGAAAACAATCTTGTTTCCTTTAATACCGACAGCCTGTGCCACCTCATCGGTCTCATTCACCGTAATGACGCTGCCATTTTTAAACGCCACGTCCAGGTAAGAAAAATCAAAGTTCATGCAGGCCTCTCCCTTCATCATGTCTGCCGGTGCGGACCGGCATCAAAAACGGAAGGGGCGGTTGCTAGCCGCCCCTGTTTCTTTGTTACCGTTCGTATTCCACCACGCCGTCAATCATGGTCATATCCACTTTTACATTGTGCAGCTCGTGGGTGTCAATCTTGAGAATATCCCGGTCCAGCACGATCAGATCTGCCAGCTTTCCATTTTCAATGCTGCCCTTGATATTCTCCTCATAGGAGCTATAGGCGGCGTTCCAGGTGCAGCAGCGAATAGCATCCAAGAGGGAGACCGCCTGGGTCATATCGCACTGGTAGTCCTGCCGGATGTCATAGCGATTCACAGCGCCGTCAATCATCTCAAAGCCCACAGGGCCGGAGGGAGCGTCGGAGTGCAGAGAACACTTGATTCCGGCCTCCATCATGCTCTTCAGGGCACCGAGATACTTGTTGCGCTCAGGACCATAGAACCGGGCCAGATTCTTACCGTTGCGGATCTGCAGCCCAGCGTTGACAGAGGGACAGATATTCATCTTGGCCATCCGGTCAATCAGGTCCTGATCCACCAAGGTGCAGTGCTCAATCCGGTGGCGGCGGGCCTTGAACGCCTCTTTATCCGCACAGGCGGCGAAGGCCTTCTCATAGCCCTCCACCATGAACTCCACCGCGCCGTCGCCGATGGCGTGGGCCGTGGCCTGGCACTCGGCGTCGTCAATCAGCTTGATATAATCCCAGGTCTCTTCTCGCTCCCAGCCCCGCTCGCTGGGCAGCTCCGGATCATGGGAATAGGGCTCCCGAGTGTAGCAGGAGGGGCCGCCGGAGCCGCCGTCGATCATGAACTTGCAGGGGCCAACCCGGAAGTGCTCGTCGCCAAGTCCCGTGATAAAGCCCAGCTTCATCCAGTGCTCATTGTCCTCCTTCGAGTAGGGCTTGCCGAAAATGCTGTGAAGCGCCATATAGCTGCGAACCTTGAACTCACCGCTGCGGCACATCTTCTGCATAATGTGGTAGGAAGGGCGATCGCACTCGCCCATGTCGCCAATGGAGGTAATTCCATTTTCCAGCAGTTGCTGGTGGGACCGCATAGCGGCCTTTCTCTGCTGCTCCTCGGTGTATTCCACCTGGCCCCACAGCCAGAAGTGGGTATGTCCCCGCACCAGACCAGTCAGCTTGCCGTTCTCGACTACAACCTCACCCTCAGGATACTTGGAGGCGTCCTCGGGACCATAAACCCCCAGATATTCCAGTGCTTTGGAGTTATATGTACTAATGTGGCCATTGCAGGTGCAACACTGCAACGGATTGTTGGGAGCTGCCGCGTCCAGTTCCTCCAAGGTGGGGTGGCGCTGCTCAGCCAGCAGACCGGCTTCATATCCCATGGTGGAGATCCACTGGCCAGGCTTTTTGGTGGCCGCGATCCTGCGGATCAAGTCCAACAGCTCAGGAATGGTTTTGCAGGCGCTCAAGCCGGTATCTACCATGGCAGAATCCAGTTCCGGTGCAATCATGCCATTGAGAATCGGGTGATAGTGGGTATCATTGATGCCGGGCATCAATGTGCGGCCTGCCAGATCATAGACCTTCGTGTGCTCGTCAATGAGCTGGTCGATGTCCGCGTTGGAGCCGACAAACACAATCTTGTTTCCCTTGATACCGACAGCCTCTGCGATCTCATCGGTATCATTGACTGTAATGACACTGCCATTTTTAAACGCAATGTCCAGATAAGAAAAATCAAATTTCATGAAAGCCTCCCTTTTAAACCTTGCCTTTTGGCGCTCCAAAATCACAGATCACACAAAGAATTCTATAAAGTCTCATTCATTGTATGATCTCCTCTTAGTGGTCATACCATTATGCTATCCCCATTGTAGCAGACTTGTTGTCATTGTCAATAGATATTTGTGCAAAAAAGACGTTAAAAACTGAATTCCTTCCGTAGTCATCGTGAAATACAACAAAATTGAACATCTGTTTTTGTTTAAATATACAGGTGCATCAGACATCTTTATGTCATTTTAAACAATTCGCGTGCTTCACCCACCATATAGAGCGACCCACAGATACAGATCACATCCTCGCCTTCGGCGCTGCGCTGCAGCTCCCGCAGGGCATCTGTCATTGTCGCATAAGGCACCGCCGCAGCATAGCCATATTCATCCCGCAGGCGCTGGCACAGCTCCGGTGCAGGAAGTGCCCTGTGGCTGTCCGGAGTCACCGCAGCAATGCGTGCCGCCAGCGGCAAAATTGCGTCAAAGATTCCGTGAAAATCCTTGTCCGCCAACACGCCCATCAAAAAGGAGCATTTCTTTCCCGGGAAATACGACCGAAGAGAAACCGCAATGGCCTCTGCGCACTGCTGGTTGTGGCCTCCATCAATGATGATAACCGGGTGCCTGGAGACGCATTCAAAGCGCCCCGGCCACACGGCAGTGCGCATCCCTTTCAGGATTGCCTCGTCTGGAATCTGCCAGCCTTTTGTACGCAGGACCTCCAGAACTGTCAGGGCTGTGGCGGCATTTTGAAGCTGATGCTCTCCCAAAAGAGACAGGCAAATTTCCGGATATGGTCCCCAGGAGAATCTCTGTCCCTCCAGAGATTTGGAAAGAGGCACGGCGGAACGCGCCGGGATCAGTGCTGCTCCCCGCTCCTGACAAATTTCCTGTGTCACCCCTACCACGGCCTCTGAGGAATCTCCCAGCACCACCGTACCTCCGGCTTTGATAATCCCGCCCTTTTCTGCGGCGATTTTCTCAATGGTGTCCCCCAAAATCTCTGTGTGCTCCAGACCAATGCGCGTGATCACCGCCGCTTCTGGCACCGGAATGCTGTTGGTGGCATCCAGGCGGCCGCCCAGTCCCACCTCCAGCACGACAATGTCGCACCCAGCGGACAAAAAGCAGCAGAATGCCACACAGGTCAGCAGCTCAAACTGGGTCGGTGCATCCTCCATGGTGTCTGCCGCAGTTTTTACCTGCTCTGTGGCTTCCGCCAGGGCTGTGTCCGAGATCGGCTGTCCATTCACCTGAAAACGCTCATTATACCGGACCAGGTGAGGCGAGGTATACAGCCCCACCCGGTATCCTGCCTGACGCAGGCAGGCGTCCAGCAGGGCCGCAGTGGACCCTTTGCCATTGGTTCCAGCCACATGGACAAATTTTAACTGCTTCTCCGGATTTCCCAGCCGGCGCAGCAGCTCCGCCATGCGGTCCAGTCCCAAATGGCTGCCCATCATATCAATCTGCGCGTAATAGCGCAGGGCTTCTTCGTAAGTCATTATCCATACTCCACTCTGCCACGGAGGGACAGTACCGAACGGCACTGTCCCTCGCCTATTTATTTTGCCTCTGTCGTGATCACTCTCCGGATGACAGGGAATACCACGCCGCCGACTGCATTGCCCAGCGTCATGACCAACAGGTAGAGCAGGGTCTTTCCGCTCCACATTCCCGCGACGGAGAAATAATACATATTGGCTACACAGTGCTCAAAGCCGCACAGAATAAACACCATCACCCCAAAAAAGAGGGACAGGTACTTTCCAAGCTCATGGGAATTCCTGTTGAAGCCCTCCACAGCTATGTAAATCAGCAGGTTGCAGAAAATAGCCAGAAGAAAGATGCTCCCTAAGCTGTCTCCCAGCTTGGTCTCGCACAGCCCGGCCGCCTTTTCTACAATCGCAGGGGCGATTCGGGTGCTGCGCTCTGCCAGGGCCAGCAGACCCGTTCCGGCCAGATTCCCCACCCAGATAGGAATGAGATCCAGCGCATAGGCGGCGTCCTTTTCAAACACGTAGCATACCTTGCCGGTAAAGAGGTGCATTCCCATCGTGCAGATAGTAAAAAGTCCCACTGTAAAAAACAGGGCTCCCAGCACCTTGTTGTCTAGAGACAGGAACACCGTTCCGCCCAGGCCAATGCATATGCCCGCTAACAGCGCGGATAAGAACAGCTTGACGACTCTCACTGAGCCGCCCTCTTCGCAGCCTCCACCACGTGTCCGATCAGAACGGAGGTGGTAACTGCTCCCACGCCGCCGGGCACCGGGGTGATGGCCTCGACAATAGGCTCCACCTCGTCATACACAGCGTCGCCGGCAATGCCGCCCTTGGCCTCGTCCCAGTTGATGGAGACGTCAATCACCACCTGGCCGGGGCACACATAGTCCTTGGTAAGGCTCTTCAATACGCCTGCCGCGGAAACCAGAATGTCCGCCTCCCGGGCAACGGCGGCCACATCCCTGGTCTTGGTGTGGCAGACGGTAACGGTAGCGTTCTTAGCCAGCAACATCATGGCCGCGGGCTTGCCCACCACGAGGCTCCGGCCCAGTACCACGGCCTTCTTGCCAGTGCAGTCGATGCCATAGTGGTCTAGAATCTCCATACAGGCAGCAGGGGTGCAGGGCGCAAAGCCCAGCTCCTTGCCCATAAACACGCCGGCATTGGAGCCGTTCGTCATGCCGTCCACATCCTTGCGGGGGTCCAGACGGTTGCAGATTTCATCCTGGTCCGCCTTCAGATGCTTCGGCAGGGGACGGAACATCAGGACACCGTGAATCTGGTCATTGGCGTTGATGGCGTCGATGGTGCGGAGCAGCTCCTCCTTGCTGACATCCTCAGGCAGCAGGAACTTCTCCACCGCAACGCCCAGGGCTTCCGCACGCTTGGTGGCGCCCTTTTCATAGCTCAGATCGTCAGGCCGCTCGCCGCAGCGTACAATGGCCAGGGTGGGGTTCACGCCCCGGGCCTTCAGCTCCTCGCACTCCGCAATGATGCGGGCATTGAGCTTTTCATTGACTTCCTTTCCCAACAGCTGTTTTGCCATGATGATCCCCCGTTTCTCAGCCCCGCAGACGGCGGTTGACCTCGTCGGCCACCTTCCGCGCCCGCGGCATATATTCCCTCAGCATCGCATCCGCCTGATCGTCCAGCTTGGCAGCCGCCTCCCGGTCCAGCAGCGTCTTGGTGTTGACAAAAATGTTCATGCTGGCACTCTCCAGCGCTGCGGCACAGCAAAGGGCTCCGCAGCCCACATCAGATACCAGTGTCACACTGCCCTTTTCCAGCATCTCCTCCAGCAGCTCAATAGCCTCGCAGCAGGCCTTCATCATCTCAACAGGCGCCTCACAGGCGAACTTTGTGGCAGCCTCCAGCGTCTCATCGTGTTTGGGATCGTCCTTGGGAATGGAGTATGCCTTGGAGAGCGGCTCAAATGCCTCCGCGTCCTTGTCCACCAGATCCAGCAGGCGCTCCTGTACGGCAGCACCCTTTTCCAGCATTCGCTTCACGTCTGCCTCATACTGGGCATACTTCTTGCGGCCTACGGTCAGATTGCCCACCATGGAGCATAGGGCAGTGCCCAGAGCGCCCACTAGGGCGGCAGCCCCGCCGCCGCCGGGAACCGGAGCCTTGGAGGCCAGAACCGCCGCAAAATCTGCGCAACTCTTTTCAATCATTTTCTCGCTCATTGATCGTTCCACCTTTCCCGGGAAAACCTTGTCCCCATCGCACAGGGCTCCCGCGCAGTTTTCCCATATGATACGGATTGCCCGAAGAATCTTCGGGCAATCCAGCTGATAGCATCATCAAAAATTAGAACAAACCGCTGATCTTGCCGTTCTCGTCCACATCGATCTTCTCAGCGGAGGGAACCTTGGGAAGACCGGGCATGGTCATGATGTCACCAGTGAGCGCTACAATGAAGCCAGCGCCGGCAGAGACCTTCAGATTACGCACCGTGACAGTGAAGCCCTTGGGCGCGCCCAGCAGAGCAGCATCGTCAGAGAAGCTATACTGCGTCTTGGCCATGCAGATGGGCAGGTTGCCAAAGCCCAGATCCGTGAGCTGCTGGGCCTGCTTCTTGGCGTTGGCCGTCAGCACCACGCCGTCGCCGTGGTAGACCTTCTTCACGATGGTGTCCAGTTTCTGCTCGATGGAGGCGTCGGCGTCATAGACGAACTGGAAGTTGTTGGGCTGCTCGCACAGGCGCACAACCTCCTCGGCCAGGGCCTTGCCGCCCTCGCCGCCCTTGGCCCAGACCTCGCTGAGGGCCACATTCACGCCCAGCTCGTTGCACTTCTTCTCCACCAGGTCCAGTTCCGCTTTGGTGTCAGTGGGGAAGGCATTAATGGCCACCACGCAGGGCAGGCCGTAAACGTTCTTCACGTTGTCCACGTGCTGCAGCAGGTTGGGCAGGCCCTTCTCCAGAG
>OGGQ01002002.1_pt1 | contig 24005 bp, 25 predicted proteins | sample 1571191 | NCBI WGS metagenome assembly OGGQ01 (sample SAMEA2582061, study PRJEB24529) | metagenome | biome: Human gut stool | place: China | collected 2011
CGAGCCAGCCGCCGATCTCGCTGCAGTGGTAGCGCTGGCCTCCAGCTATCTGGACAGGTCTGTGCCACATGATTTGGTAGCGATTGGGGAGGTGGGGCTGACTGGAGAGCTCCGCATGGTCAGCCAGTTGGAACAGCGGGTTTCTGAGGTACGTCGGCTAGGATTTAAACGATGTTTGGTTCCGGTCCATCGGACGCTTCCGGAATTTCCAGGCCTGCAGCTAATCCCGGTTCGGAATATCGGTGAGGCGATCCGAGCCGTGCTCCGTCCCTCGGGATAAAATGGACACAGGCGCCGCCAAGCGCGGGCATGCCGGCAGCTGCAGCGCTGTCTAGTGTACATAAGCCTTCAGACTGGTAAACACATTCACTGGTACATGGAATCAAGCTCATACGAACACCATCCGTTCCTGTTGATCTTGCAATTAGCTTGACCCGGATTCACGATTTTATGATTTACAGTAGAAAGGGGGTTTGTGGATATCTTATTACAATTGAGCAAAATAAAAATTTTGTTCAATGTGATGGAGGGGAAAAATATATTTTGATTGAAAATCCCCACATTCCACACTACAGCCATGACAGATTACCGGTACGACGCACCACAGATTTTGCGGGACTTTCTATCCTATCATGAAACCATTAAGGCACACTCCAAGCGTACAGTTGATGAATATTATCTGGACTTGCGTAATTTCTTTCGTTATATGAAGCAAATCCGGAACCCACAGCTCGCTCAAAAATCCTTAGATGAAATTGATATATTAGATGTCGATTTGGATTTTATCGCATCCGTCACGCTGACCGACGTCTATGGTTATATGACTTATCTGAGCCGGGACCGCATACAGCACCAGAACAGCCCTAGATCAGAGTATGGATTGAATGCAGCATCCCGCGCGCGAAAAATTGCTACAATTCGCTCTTTTTACAATTATTTGACGAATAAGATGCATCTACTTCGTGAAAATCCTGTCAAGGATATGGACTCTCCGAAGTTAAAAAAGACTCTGCCAAAGTACTTGACCCTGGATGAGAGCTTACAGCTTTTACAAGCTGTGGGTGGCAAGAACCAGGAGCGGGATTACTGTATTTTGACATTGTTTTTAAACTGTGGGCTGCGAATTTCAGAACTGATTGGACTGAACCTCAGCGATCTCCAAGGGGAGTCGCTACGTGTTTTGGGAAAAGGTAATAAGGTTCGGATTATTTACCTGAATGATGCCTGTCAAGACGCGCTCAAGCGCTATCTGGCAGTTCGCCGTCCAATTACTGGGCGTGACCAGAATGCCATGTTCCTCTCCTCACGTAACGAGCGGATCAGCCGGTCCATGGTCCACAGCATGGTTAAAAAACAGCTGGAAGCGGCTGGCCTCGACAGCAGTCAGTACTCCTCTCACAAACTACGGCACACTGCCGCTACACTGATGCTCCAAAATGGAGTGGATGTCCGGGCGGTTCAGGAGGTTCTGGGACACGATCACTTGAATACCACGGAAATTTACACGCATATTGATAATGAATCTCTGCGAATTGCTGCAAAGGCAAATCCCTTGTCAAATGTTAAGTTACAAAAGAAACCACAGGAAAATGAATGACCGGAGCGAGTTAGCACTCGCCCCGGCCTCCATTAAGGCAGCATGGTTCCTTCAATATGGATGAATCGAATATCTCGATATTCATAGGTGGCTAGCGGACGATTGTCAGCGTCATAGCTGTGGGCTGCTACTAAGATATTCTCCGGTGTAATAGGGTCTCCAACAGACACAACCACTGGCGAGTGCTGAAATGCCTCTCCGCTAAAGGATAGTTGGATAATATCACCAGGCCGGATTTCTTCCATAGTGCTGTCTCTGCCCATAGGACCTACAGAACGGCCCTGTCTGGTCAGGAAATTATAGAAATATGGAACACCGGTCCAAGCAGGAGCCTTTTGATTGGAATCAATATAATACCAGCCAAATGTAGGTGTAAAGTTCATCACTCCGCTACCGGCAAAAACGCACTGTGATGCAAAATTGGTGCAATCACCACCCAAATGTTCATAGTCATAAAATGCTGGGTTGCGCCCGTATGCCCATTGGTGAGCGTATAGCACGACAGCGTTTCGATCATAGTTTGCCGCAAAGCGCATTGCGCCCCCCTCCCTTCCTATCTCAGTCTATGTGTAGATAGGCTCTGAGGACACCGCATCGGCGTGGCAAAAATAATGGTGCAATGCTTTTAAGCATTGCACCATTATTTTATTCGTTATCCCAGTTATGCCAGACATTCTGCACGTCATCATTGTCCTCCAGCATGTCAACAAGTTTTTGCATGTTTTTCAGGTCTCCCTCACCAGAGAGAGTGATATAGTTCTGGGGAACCATTTCAACCTGGGCACTGATAAAGCTATATCCCTTTTCCTCCAGCACCTTCACAACATTGTTGAACGCATCTGGATCACAAGTGATTTCCAAAGCCGGACCATCTGCTTCAAAATCTGCTGCTCCAGACTCCAGCGCATCCATCATCACAGTATCCTCGTCCAGCTCTCCATCTTCGTTGTCGATGACAATGACACCCTTTTTGTCAAAGGACCAACTGACACACCCTTGGGCACCCATGTTACCATTGCACTTGTCAAAGGCGTGGCGCACTTCCGGCGCGGTACGCTGGCGGTTGTCAGTCAGTGCTTCTACGATGACGGCTACACCACCAGGACCATAACCTTCGTATGTGACCGCCTCATAGTTTTCCGTACTGCCGGCACCTAAAGCCTTGTCGATAGTACGTTTAATATTGTCATTAGGCATATTCACTGCTTTCGCCTTGGCGATGACTGTTGCTAGACGGGAGTTATTGTTGGGATCACCGGAGCCCCCCTCCTTGACGGCAACAATGATCTCCTTTGCAATTTTGGTAAAGGCGGCACTGCGCTTGGCATCTGCGGCCCCCTTTGTTTTTTGAATATTATGCCATTTGGAATGTCCGGACATGGTGGTTTATTCTCCTTCTACGTAATATTGAATCACTTCTCGATGAGAAGCGGATTTATGAACAGTAATCTGGGAAAACTGAGCTTTCAGGTATGCTACCAACTTTCTACAGACTGGGTCCTCTGTTGGGAAGTGCCCTGCATCAATGAGGTTGATTCCCTTTCCCGCCGCATCCAGAAACTGATGATAGTTCAGGTCTGAGGTAATAAAAGTGTCACAGCCGGCAGCAATAGCGGCGCTCTCAAAATCTCCGCAGGCCCCGCCGCCTACCGCAACCTGGTAAACCGGCCGACCAGCATCTGCATAGCGGATGCCATTGCAGTTCAAAGCCTTTGAAACATGCCTAATAAAATCGGGCAGCATCAGCGGCGCAGACAAGTTACCCATGCGGCACAACCCTGCCTCACCTCTCAAGGGTCCAGGGTCGATCAGCTCCAGCACAGATGCTAGACAATCGTTCACACCTCCCTCAGCTGCATCCAGATTGGTGTGCATACAAATCACGCAAATATCATGTGTTAGCAGCTTCATCAATAGGTGTCCCTGCGGTGTATCACTTCGGATTGTCTGCACAGGCAACCATTTACAATTCATGACAGGGTGATGCGCTACAATCAGCTGACACCCTTCAGCGATTGCCTCATCGGCCACAGCCTCTGTGATATCCAATGCCACCAGAATACGAGTGACCTCTTGCTCTGGAGAGCCCAACAAGTGACCTACATTGTCCCAGTCCATGGCGCTCTCACGGGGAGCCAACTGAAAAAGCCGCTGTTCAATTTCCTGGACCGTTGGCATGGCGCCACTCCTCTCTCATAGACAATAATGCGGTAACAATCTCTCGCAATCTGTCCGCTTTTTCATAGTCATCCGGCCGCTCTGAATGTCTCAATCCTGCAATAGCACTCTGTAGACGAATAATTTTTTGAATTATGTAAGTATCACCCAGAGGGTCCTGCCGGAGAAACGCACCGCCCCATAGCTGTCCTGTGGAAAGCCGCATTTGCCCCGCGATAACCTCCATACATGGGTATATGGTGCCGCGGTCCAGCACAAGGGCTTCCCGTTTGATCGCATAGCCATGGTCCATTAAGAAAAGCCGGAGCGCTTCGCTGCGAGTCATCGGCTGTAATAACAGCGTATGATGTCCCATCGCCGTCCAAGGAGCCGCTGATAGAATCGCCGCAATAGTTTCACCGCCCATACCGGCTATCACAATGGTATCTACCTCGTCTGGTGTGATACAGGTTAATCCATTACATAAACGGCAGTCGATCTCAGTACCATATGTTTTGGCAGTCTCCTTTGCCCGCTGAAGCGGGCCGGGCCGCAGATCACTCGCAATGGCAGATGCCACCCGGCCCTCCAATACCAACCACACAGGCAGATAGGCATGGTCAGTACCGATATCTGCAAGTCTGGTACCTAGAGGCACCCAATCAGCCAGCCTCCGTAACCGGGGCGTCAACTCCAATCCCCTGGCCAAATCAAATCCCTCCTAAGCTCTGTGTAAGGACGCATGCGGAATGACTCCGCATGCGTCCTTGTAGATTTACGTTTACTGGGCCTTGTTCGCCTCTTCATTTACCAGCTTCAACAGCTTCTCTACGTCTACACCGTGAACAGCACAGGCCTCCTCCACGGTTTCACCGCGAGAAGCCCCGCAACCCAGACAATGCATACCAATGGACAGAAAAATCGGTGCAGTCTGAGGTGCAATATCCAGAATGTCACCAATGATGGTGTCTTTTGTGATGTTGATCATAGTAGGTTGTCCTCCATTTGAAATTTCAACAATTTCATTATACTGTATCATAGGCATAAATTCAATAGAAATTCCAAGAAAATTATAGAAACTACCCATTTCAGACATAAAAAGTGGCATCCGTGAAAGACGGACGCCACTTTTTTGCAAGAAACAAAACAGAAAATCAGTTTCTTAGCCCTGCTCACGCATCTTCGCGAAGCACTCGCTGCAGTAGACAGGGCGGTCAGACTTGGGCTCAAAGGGAACTCTCGCCTCACCACCGCAAGCGGCACAAACAGCCGTGAAATACTCACGAGGGCCGCGGGCGGCATTCTTGCGCGCATCGCGGCAAGCCTTGCAGCGCTGGGGCTCATTTTGGAAACCGCGCTCTGCGTAAAATTCCTGCTCACCAGCGGTGAACACAAATTCCTGGCCGCACTCTTTGCACACTAAAGTCTTGTCTTCGTACATGTTTTTACCCTCTCTTTGAAAAGAAAAATATATTGCGTTCAGCTTCTGCTGACATCGCCGGAAAAAAGCTGCTGTGCCACCTTGCGTCGGATACGCTGCACAGCGTTGTCCACGGACTTTGGAGGCTTGCCGACCAGTTCGGCAATTTCCCTGCATGAAAGACCGTCTAAATAGTACTCCAAAATCTTTGCTTCAAATTCGGACAACTGTTTCCGGACTCCAGATAAGAGGGCCGCCGTATGTTCCCGGTCGATAATAAAATCTTCCGGATTGCGCTGCTCCAGATGATTGGTTCCAGAGGTGTAGGAATTGCTGTCAAAGTAGGGAGTATCCAGAGAAATCGACTGATTTAAGGCCTTATGTTTTTCCCGCGCCGCAGCACGGAGAACCGAATACAGCCGATTGCGAATGCAGATTTCTGCAAAGGTTCGAAAAGTTGCCTCTTTTTCAGCATCAAATTCTCGAACTGCTTTAATGAGACCTACCATCCCCTCCTGGGTTAAATCCTCACTGTCTCCGCCTACTAAAAAAAACGGGCGTGCACAAGTACGAACCAGACGATTATACCGTGTAACCAGAGTTTCTTCTGCTATACGGTCTCCAGCAGAGGCCAGAGTACAGAGCTCTTCATCTGATAAAAGCTGAGGATCTTTGGTAAAATTCTCATAAGATTTATATATCATGTATTATACCTATCATTTTATAAAAATGTCAAGCAGATTATCAAAAAAAGTGGATGATTTATAAAAAAATTTAGTGAATTTATAGAAATTCACAAATTCGCCGCAATTTCCTCAGCGCTTTAACCAATTATTTCCTGTAAATTTCAAAAATACGGCACTCAAACGGCTGACGATCACATCGAATCAAAGAGAAAGCTGTTCCATTGGGTTTTCTGCCGCCATACCGCCTGGAACCGGCATGTGCAAGTGCTGATATGCTTTTTGCGTGACACAGCGTCCTCTAGGCGTCCGGGTCAGAAAGCCAAGCTGCATGAGGTACGGCTCATAGACATCCTCCAATGTCACCGACTCCTCGCCAATGGTAGCCGCCAGAGTTTCCAAACCGACAGGACCGCCTCCATAGTTTTCAATGATCGCTTCCAGCATGCGCCGGTCAATAGGGTCCAGTCCCAGGTAGTCTATTTCCAGGGCGCACAGAGCCTCATCCGCCACGCTCTTGGTAATAATTCCATCGGCTTTCACCTGGGCAAAATCCCGCACCCGGCGTAGCATCCGGTTGGCGATGCGTGGGGTACCACGGCTCCGGCGAGCAACCTCATAGGCGCCCTCTGGCACGATATCCACATCCAGAATCCCGGCGGAACGTGTGACGATCCTGGCCAGTTCCTCCGGTGTGTAAAGCTCCAAACGTAGCGTCACACCGAAACGATCCCGCAAAGGAGCTGATAGTTGACCTGCACGGGTGGTAGCACCAATGAGGGTAAACTTGGGTAAGTCCAACCGGATTGAGTTTGCAGATGGCCCCTTTCCCACAATAATGTCTAAAACATAATCCTCCATGGCGGGATACAGAATTTCCTCAACGGAGCGGTTGAGGCGATGAATCTCGTCTACAAAGAGAATATCACCTTCATTTAAATTGGTCAGAAGAGCCGCCAAATCTCCGGGCTTTTCAATAGCGGGGCCGGAGGTAATACGGATATTCACGCCCATTTCCTGTGCGATGATGCCAGCCAGCGTCGTCTTCCCTAAGCCTGGGGGACCGTGGAGCAACACATGGTCCAGGGCCTCTCCACGTTTTTGGGCGGCCTGAATAAAAATGGACAAATTGTCCTTGGCCTTCTCCTGGCCGATATATTCCCGCAGCGTCTTGGGCCGCAGAGATCCCTCCTGGGCGTCTTCCTGCAGGAAGGTCTTGGTCACAATCGGCTCCTCATAGATGTCGCTTCCAAAATCAATGCTCAAAGTGCCACTTCCCTTTCCTTACGTACACGCCGGGGAAACGTCTCCATCTCACTTCACCATCTTTTTCAGGCTCTGACGGATGATTTCCTCCAGCGGCAGGCTTTCCACGTCCACGCCCTTGAGCGCCACGCTGATTTCCTGGCTGGAATAGCCAAGCGTGGAGAGGGCTTGTGCCGCTTCGGCAGCTTTTGTGGGATAGGCCGCTGACACTGCAGGGGGCGCTCCGCCTCCTGAAAAGTCCAGCCCCCCGGCGCTCTCCTTCGCCATTTTATCCTTCAGCTCCAGAATAATCCTTTGGGCGATCTTCTTTCCAATTCCCGGTGCCGCGGTCAGTCGCTTCTCATCACCGGTCACAATGGCCATCGCTAGACTCTCCGGCGTGCCGGAGGACAAAATGGCAAGCGCCGCTTTCGGGCCGACGCCAGACACGCCCAGCAACAGCTTGAAGCTGTTCAATTCGCTTTGCGTGGAGAAGCCATAAAGATCAAACACTTCCTCCCCCACGTTCAAATAGGTATAGATTTTCCCGCGCTGCCCCTTCTTCAAGCTGGCCAAGGTATAATTGGTGGTCTTGCAGGCATAGCCCACGCCGCCGCAGTCAATGACCGCCAGATACGGTAAAATTTCCGCCACTGTGCCATCCAGGTAATAGAACATTCTCTTCTCTCCCCCTGTCGCGTCAGACTGTCTCCTTCACGGCGCTTGCTTGTGGAAGCCGTGAAGTAAAACTCCTTGCATGGCAGATCGCCAAGGCCAGAGCGTCGGCTGCATCATCCGGACGAGGAATGGCCTTCAATTTCAACAACCGTTTCGCCATATCCATCACCTGGCGTTTTTCCGCCTTTCCGTAACCGGTTACGGCCAGCTTGACCTGGGAGGGCGTGTACTCATAGAGTGGAATTCCGCAGTGCTCCGCTGTGCAGAGGATCACGCCTCTGCCGTGAGCTACGGCAATGCCGGTGGTAAGATTGGTATTAAAAAACAGCTCTTCTACCGCAATTGCATCTGGCTTGAGCTGCCCGATCAACGACTCCATGTCACAGCTGATCTGATATAGTCGGCGCGAAAGGGGTAATCCAGCAGGAGTTGTGATTGCACCATAGGTCCCCATATGTACTTGTCCTCGATCGGCTTCGATCAGCCCAAAGCCAATGGTGGCATACCCAGGGTCGATGCCTAAAATACGCATGGAGCACCCCTCTTTTTGAGTTCTCTTTAGAATTTACTAAACAGTATAGCAAATTTTTTGCCCTCACGCAAGTGGAGAAGTCCCTCTTGCCGGCTGGAGCGGCGGCATGGTAAAATAAAACAACCAAACCTTCAGGAGGAACTCATATGAAGCTGAAAAATCCCATGCTGGTCGTGACCAATATGGATCGATCGGTGGCGTTTTATCAGGCTGTGCTGGGCCTGCATGTAGTGCTGGATTTTGGGGCAAACAAGACCTTAACCGGCGGGTTGGCCCTTCAGACGCTGGAGACATACCGGGAGTTTCTTGGAACAGACCAGGTTTTCTTTGGTGGAAATGACTTTGAGGTATACTTTGAAGAGGACGATTTTGACCGATTTGCAGCAAAGCTCTCCCAGTGCGGTGTGGAGTATGTCCATCCTGTCAAGGAGCACGCCTGGGGCCAGCGGGTTGTACGCTTCTATGACCCAGACAGACACATCATTGAGGTGGGCGAGAACATGAAAGCCGTGTGCAGACGCTTTCTGGCAAGCGGCCTGACACCAGAGCAAACCGCAGCGCGCATGGATGTACCGATGAAATTTGTGAACGCATGTATGTGAACACCATCCAATCAGAAGACCCGAACAGCCGTGGTAAAAATGGCTGCTCGGGTCTTCTTCAGTTAGGAAATGGGAATGGATACCGGGATGGAAAAGTCTGTGGTTCGGTTCCTATTTGGCTCTAGGTAGACCACATCTCCCTCAAACCCGGCCAGAGGGAAGTTCTCTGTAAACATGGTATCCTCTTCAACGGTTTCCCCTGTAACTGGGTCCCGATAGCCATAGGTGTGTCCGAACTGCCAGATCTCGTAATGGTTTCCGGCCTCATCCCAGAAGCCGCCTGAAAAGTTGTTGTATAGGCTGCCGTTTGTTTCCCGGGGCATGGTGAAGTACACAATCCACCCCTCGGCCTGCTGTTCCGCCCTCAGAAATTGGATACCATCCGGCAAATGTTCTGCAGTGCCTGTTCCCAGGTCTACCCGGACCCTGGGAGCGTCCTTATCCTTCCAGTCAGCGCCGGAGATATAGAGGGTCAAGTGTTCTCCTTGGCTGAAAAAGGGACTGTCCAGCCAAAAGGTGGCATATCCCTCCCCATCCGGATCACCGGAGGCAGTAATTCCGTTGATGCTGCTCCCAAAACGCTCTCCGTGTTCATTTTCCAGGTATAAATCTACGCCCCGCAGCCACGCCGTATTCGTGGGATCATCCTCCAGATTCACCCTCAAGTGGGTGGGATAAAGTTCTACCTCTGTCAGTGTAAATCGCTGCCCGTCTAGTGTGAAATCGGCATTCACGGGAATCACCGTCCCCTGGGCCGTATAGCTGGGGTCAAATTCCAGGGTGAAGGTCAGCTCCGCAAGATAGTCCGGCTCCTCGTAGTGAGGCTCCTCAAAAAGACTGTCCCCGACATATTCCGTCGGCCCCGCTGATTGGTCCGTCCTCGGTTCGGCACTGATTTTCAGCGCTAGGTCCAGAGTAGCCGGCACATCCTGGTCCACAAAATTCATGCTAATCTCCCGTAACTCCCCTGGCTTTTGCCAGAGAGTCCCCGCGTCTCCAGCCCAGCCGTGGAGATCGCCGTATTCATAATCCACATGGACCTGCTCCCACAGAGCCGCGTCATACTCTAGAGTATAGAACATGCTTACCTGTTTGCGGTCCACAATAACGTACTCTACCGATGCGGTGAAGCCCATTTCTGTTTTGGTCTGCCCAATGGGCTGGACATAATCGTGTTGCACGGCGGCGGAGAGAGATGGGGACCATGCAACCGCCTCGGCAAGCTCCCGCAATACCGGTACGTTTCCACAGGCTCTGGCAAAGGGCGGGAACAGGTTGACCAGCAGGACAAAACCTAAAAAACAAGCGGCGAGGCTTCCGACCGGAATTCCCCAAAAGCGCCGTTTATTCCGCAGCTTCCTTTTACGCCTGACAGCCCTTTCCACTGTTTGCTCCAACTCCGGCGGAAGTTGTTCCAGCTCGCTCAACAGGGCGCGGTATTCTTCTTTTCGATTCATGTGTGTTCCTCCTCCCCCAGTTCCAGCCGCAGCAATTCCAGAGCCCGGCGCTGCCGAGTGGCCACAGTCCCTTGTGGAATATTCAGCGCAGCTGCGGTTTCTGCCTGCGTATATCCCGTGAAAAAACGCAGGACCACGACCAGCCGCAGCGCTTCTGGAAGACAGCGAACAGCTTCTTTCAAAGGCAGCGTATCGTATTCGCAGGGGCCGGCAGTTTCCGGCAGAACCTCATCTGAAAACCGCTTTCGCCGCCTCAGTTCCCGGTGACACTCATTGATCAGGATGCGGGTGATCCAGGTTTCAAAAAATTCAGGTTTCCGCAGTTTTTTCAGCGCCCGCAGCGCCTGATAGACTGCCTCATCTACGGCGTCCAACGCAGCACTTTCACTGCCTAGATACAGATATGCGGTTCGATATAACCGTGCTTTTATGGCCTCCACCCGGACGGCAAATGTTTCCTGGTCCATGCGCTCCCCCCTCTCTATCTGCTTATTAGAGTTTTCGGAAGCGGATTTTATTTTCCGAACTTTTAATATGTTTAATATAAGGAAACAGCAGCGCGGCAAATGCCATGCTGCTGTTTCCACTGCGTTTTCTTTCTTAATCTTGAAAAATTTTGTCATCAGCGGAACATCAGTTGCGGCGAAGACACCGCCTGCCGCAATCAATGCGCTTATTAGCGAGATGCTAATCGCACCCTCATGCTCTTCATGCCCGCGGATGTGCTTTTTGATAGACATCTTTCAGCTGTCGTTTGATCACATGGGTGTAGATTTGCGTGGAGGAGATATCCGCATGCCCCAGCATTTCTTGAATAGACCGTAGATCCGCACCATTTTCTAACAGATGTACCGCAAAGGAGTGACGAAGAGTGTGTGGGGTGATGTCCTTTTGGATGCCGGCCTTTTCCTGATAGAATTTGATAATCTTCCAGAAGCCCTGCCGGCTCATGCGTTCACCGTTCATATTCACGAACAGGGCGTCCTCACTGCTATCAGAGATCAGTTGAGGACGTACATTTTTCACATAATCCTGAATGGCTTTGATAGCGGTGTGGTACAGCGGGATCATTCGCTCCTTGCCACGGCTTTCACAGCGGATAAAACCGCCGGCTGCATTAAAATCACCCAAATTCAAAGAGATCAGCTCACTAACCCGGATACCAGTGGCATATAGCAGTTCCAGCATGGCGTGATCCCGAAAACCCTTTGCATCCACGCACTGGGGCTGTTCCAAAAATAGCTCTACTTCTTTGCTGGTGAGAATCTCAGGATATTTTCGCTCTGCCTTCGCAGCAGTAATGCCCTTAGCAGGGTTTGATTTCATATCACGGTTTCCAACCAGAAAATTATAAAAGGATTTGACGGAGGCCAAAAACCTTGTCACAGAAGAGGCGGATTTTCCGTGTCCCTGCATCCAGTACATATAGCTGCGGATCATATCTCCGGTTGCCAAGCGAAGTCCGCAGCTCTGTGTGTTCTGCAAGTACTCTGCAAACTGGGTGACATCCCGCAAGTAGGAGCTGATCGTATTTTGAGAGGCATTCTTCTCATTTGCCAGATATGCACCATAACGGGCAATATCATCCATGTGAAGCCCTCCTCCTCAAATAAATCACACCAAAATACGGCCCAGGACCGCCTGAAGTAGCCACTGTGAAAAAAACAAATCCATACACATGCCAGCCAGCAAAATCCCAGCACATACTGCGACCCGAAGCCACCAGGTACGACCGTAAACGATAGGCGCTGTGCGCCGTCCCCTCCCAAGGGACGCTAACGCCAGTGCCGCAGAATTTCCCCACGCAGGAACGGCCAGAAGAAAAAATACCGGCAATGTCACCGCACACCGCACTCCAAAAACCGCCAGTGCAAGCAAAACACCATTTCCACCAAACGAAGCAGTAAAACAGCAGACAGAAAACGATAACGAAAAACCAAATGCTGCCGTTAAGCACGGCAGCAGCGCCACCCCAATGGATGCAAACCCAAGAAGAACCGCAAAAAGCGGATAGCGGTAATAGAGCACCAGCGCTGACAGCATTGCCTGGGGTGTCACACCGGCCTCCAGAGCCACATATCCACGCAGATACTCTGTTAGCTCCTGACCGGTAGCATCCGGAACTTTTCCTGCCAGGACCTGTCCCAAAAAAATGCCGCCCAAAAAAAAGAGGGCTAACAACACCAAACGAAGCAACAAAGATGTCTGCCCTGTGTGGCTTTGTTTCTTCCAATCCAATCTGGCTCACCTCACTGCATCCTATGCGCAGGAGCACCAGCTTATGATTGGTTGACGTAAACTATTTATGATCTTACTATAATTCAAATTTCCAGTTTTATCAAGGAATTTGGAGAAAAAAACCCTTTTTTGTTGGTTATGCCAAAATATTATGTAAATTAAATTATGTAAACTAAAGAAACAAAGTAAAATTTAAGAAGAAAAAGGACAAGATATGGTGGGCATCTTTTTCACATCTCCCCCATATCTGCCCTTTTCCGCCAACAACCGGTGATACAACTTCACGATGGGGTTTCTGTCACCCGCAAGCAGAGTCCTCCTTGATTTTTGTGAATTTTCACAAAGCTTCTATTTACGTTTGCGGCGGTGGCTCCTGCGTCCGCCCAAGATACCCGCCACTACGCCTCCTGCCAAGGCACACAGAAGCAGAATACTTCCATGACCATACCAGGTGATTCCCTGCCAGCAGATGGCTCCCGCCGCGATCAAAATTCCAGCAAAGACGAGGGTGTTGAGTAAAGCGGACGGCAGGGTTCCCCATGGAGATTGTCGTGCCGTAAGCAGTCCCCCACTCATAGCAGACAAAAAGCACAGCACTGCCGTCACAGGAAAGGCACCGCTTTCGGGTATCGCCCCTTTTACCAGCAATAATGCCAGCAGTAGAATTCCTGCAAAGTATATGCCTAGTGACAGCATGCTTCCTCTGAGGAATACGGTCCATATCGCAGCCGTAGTCTTTTTTTTGCCCATAAAAACTCCTCCCTTGCAATAGCTCGTCAATGGAGCATATTCCAAGGGAGGATGCTTTTATGATCAAATCAGCTTATTTTTCTTCATCTGTCTCAGAAGTGGTCTCCGCAGGAACCTCGACGGGAGTTGAAGAATCAGCGCCCTCTGTAGCGGCAGACTCTTCCTTCTTTTTGGCCTCGGGTTGCTCGCCGGTCTGGACACCCACAGTAGACAATGCCCACTTGGCAAACTGTACCCGCACACGATCCTCGCTGGTCTCAATCACAAAGGTATCTTTATCAATAGACACCACCTTGCCAATAATACCGCCAATGGTGGTGATGGTATCGCCCTTCTTCAAACCATCTCGCATCTGCTGGGCCTGCTGTTTCCGCTTTTTTTCAGGTCGGATCAGCATGAAGTACAACAGAGCGAACATTAAGACGATCATAATTATGGATTCCATGGTAAAATCTCCTTTTCATCAGCAAATTCAGAGCGAACTCAGAATGATATCCATTATACCAGAATCATCCGTTTTTGCAAGCTCTTTTTTACATATTACGCCTATACCCGCTTTTCCAGCTGGCCACTGTACTGCGTCCGAAAGGCTGCGAAGTTCCCCTCATCTAACGCCTTGCGGATACAAGCCATCAGCTCATTATAGAAATATAAGTTGTGCAGTACGGCCAGCCGCAATGCCAAGACCTCGTCCGCCTTGAATAGATGGCGAAGATATGCCCTGGAATACCGGCGGCACACCGGACAGCTGCAGTGCTCGCTGATGGGGCGCTCGTCAGCCTGGTATTTCTCATTCATGATGTTCACGGTCCCCTCCCAAGTGAAGAGCTTGCCGTGGCGGCCGTTGCGGGATGGCATGACGCAGTCAAAAAAATCAACGCCCCGGCTGACCGCCTCAATGATGTTGCTGGGAGTCCCAACTCCCATTAGATAGCGTGGCTTTTCCTTGGGCATGAAAGGCTCCACTACGTCAATCATCTCATACATGACCTCTGCCGGCTCTCCCACTGCCAGGCCGCCGATGGCAAAGCCGTCACAGTCAATTCTGGCAATCTGCTGCATGTGCCAGGCCCGCAAGTCTGCAAAGGTGGCGCCCTGGTTAATTCCAAAGAGCATTTGGCTGGGATTCACCGTGTCTGGCAGCGTGTTCAGCCGGTCGTGCTCTACCCTACACCGTTCTAACCAGCGGAGTGTCCGCTCGCAGCTAGCCTTGGCGTACTCATAAGTGGCGGGGTTTTCCACACACTCGTCAAAGGCCATAGCAATGTCGCTGCCCAGGTTGGACTGGATGCGCATGGACTCCTCGGGTCCCATAAAGATCTTGTGACCGTCAATGTGGGAGGCAAAATAGACACCTTCCTCCTTGATTTTTCGGAGAGACGCCAAAGAAAATACCTGAAAGCCACCGGAATCCGTCAGAATCGGACCGTCCCAGCGCATGAATTTGTGGAGTCCGCCCAATTTCCGAACAATTTGATCGCCGGGCCTCAGATGCAGATGATAGGTATTGCTCAGTTCAATCTGGCAGCCAACCTCCCGCAGGTCATCCGCAGAGACGCCGCCTTTGATGGCGGCCTGAGTCCCTACATTCATAAAAACAGGCGTCTGCACCACGCCGCCATGGGTACAGGAAAACTCACCGCGCCGCGCGCGGCCTTCGGTTTTGAGAACTTGAAACATATAGAGTCTCTCCTATTTGATTTGATCGCAGCCCGTAGTCAGCGCATTGAACTGGTGAAAGCAGGCAGTCAGGTCCACATCCCGCCGGATGCGGAGGCCCCTCTGCACACCAAGCTTCCACAGCGCCTCCAGCGTCTGGATTCCGGCGCGCTGCAAGTTTCCCGCCAGCACGGGACCGAGATTGAGTAAGTCTGTCAATTTCCTTAGATATCGCTCTTGACTATCCTGCTTTATGGGATGTCCGAGCAGCGGCTCAATAGAGAAGCATCGCATCGCCAAAGCTGAAAAACCGGTAACGCTCTCTGACGGCTTCTTCATAAGCCGCCAACACATGCTCCCGCCCCGCAAAAGCGGACACCAACATGATCAGGGTGCTCTCCGGCAGATGGAAGTTAGTTATCAGAGCATCCATCACCTTAAACTTGTACCCTGGATAGATATAGATATCGGTCCATCCGGCCTTGGCCTCCATGGTACCGTCCTCTCTGGCCCAGGATTCTAGAGTCCGGCAGGAGGTGGTACCGACACAGACACATCTTCCGCCCCGCGCCTTGGTACGGTTGATGAGGTCTGCCGTCTCCTGGGAGATCACGCAGTATTCGCTATGCATTTCATGATCTGTAATGTTTTTTTCCTTAACAGGTCGAAAGGTTCCAAGGCCAACATGGAGTGTGATAGAACCAATATCGATGCCCTTGGCTGCAATCGCCTCCAGCAGCGGTTTTGTAAAGTGCAGTCCCGCAGTGGGAGCTGCTGCACTGCCAACGACTTTGGAATAGACGGTCTGATACCGCTCCCGGTCTGCCAGTTCCTCCTTGATGTAGGGCGGCAGGGGCATTTTACCGAGGCGCTCTAAAACCTCCAAAAAAATGCCGTCATATTGGAAGCGGACCAAGCGATTTCCTCCCTCTACCTCACCGGCGATCTCTGCTGTCAGCTCCCCGTTTCCAAAGGAAAGTCTGGCGCCAGGATGCATCTTCCGGCCCGGGCGCACGAGACATTCCCATGTTTTGTCGCCCCGGTCAATGAGTAGCAATACTTCGCAGGCGCCTCCCCCCGGAAGACGCTGGCCCAACAGACGTGCCGGGAGAACACGGGAGTCATTCAAAATCAAGCAGTCGCCGGGGTTCAGAAACTCTGGCAGCTCGTAAAAATGGTGATGCCCTATTGCCCCGTTTTCTCTGCTCAGTGTCATCAAACGGGAATTATCCCGCTTTTCAATCGGGGTTTGGGCGATCAGCTCCGGAGGGAGCTCGTAGTAAAAGTCACTGGTTTTCATATCGTTCCTATCCATTTACCAGATGGTAATATCCGTATAATAAAATTGGAGGATTTCCTCATAAGTATACCCAAGTTCTGCCATGGCCTTTGCGCCGTACTGGCTGAGCCCTACATTATGGCCGTTTCCGCTTCCGGTAATGGTAAAGGTTCCGGCGTTTGGCACAGCCGCTGTGCTGGTTCCTCCGTTCACTGTGGAAGTACCTGCGGAGGAGATCACAGATACAGAGCTTCCCTGCAAGGTACTGGTACCACCAGAGGAGATCACAGAGATACCCTCTAACGAGGGCAAGCAGGTACCAGAACCATTCACATAAACGCCGCCGGCACCACCGCTGCCGCCCTGGATGGAAAAGCGCATGCTGCTGACAGACTTTCCATAGGTGCTGCTGTAAAAGATGGTCCGGCAGGTCTCACCTGTAACAGTTTTGGTTCCTTTGGTACCAACAAAGGTGACGGCCCGCACATTGCCTGACGGTGTGTATTCTGAGACATAAACATCCTGTACCGTGCCCACATCATACCCCTTTTGATCCAGAATCCAGCTTAGCTCGTCTACGGTATATGTAACGCTCCACTGGTAATTCGGGATGCTGGTCTGGGCTTCATAAGGGTCCGACTTCCCCTTCAAATAGCCTTTGTCGGTTCCCCATACGTTTTTGGAGTCCTCCGTGGCGCCGCCGTTGGAGGCATGGTACACGGCGTCCTGAACCAGATAACCATCATAGTAGAGCATGAGACCGGCGGTATTGTCTACCGCCTGGTTGCTCCGGTCCGTGGCGGCGGAAGAACCGCTGCCAAGTCCGTTGTAAACCTGGCAGTCCGTTCCGTTGCAAACGTCAAAGCCGTAAGTGCTGAAATGCTTGCTGTCCCGGCAGGCGTAGGTACGGGCGCAGACGGCCTGCGCCTCCAAGGCAGCCAGCGGCCAGCTTCCGCTCATCTCATACGGGATAACGCCTTTTACATACTCCTCCAAATCCACCACATTGATCACATTCAGAAGTCCGCCAGAGAGAACATACTCAAATCCGCCAGGATACCTGTAACCCCGGAACCAGGTGGCAGTGCTTCGCCCCGATGGCAGAACGCCCAGCGTATCTCCATCAGACTCATACAGGACCTCATCTGTTCCTGTGACCGTTACTTGAATGGTTCCATGGCCCGAAGGGGACATGGTAATCGTGGTCTCATCCGTCCATTCCAGAGAGACAAAATTCCGGTCACTGTCAAAATAGCCGAACTCATACCCCTCCCCCACGTCATTTTCCAGATTGGCTGAGGTCATGGCCGAGGAGCCATAACGAAGACCGACCTTGATGGTGTCGTTCACAACAGCTGAGGCGGGAACCGCGCTTAGGATAAAAAATGTCACAACAGCAAACATCGCAAGGAATCGTTTTTTCATAGAACCTCCCAACACCAGAACTCTTGACCCTGTGTTAAAAACATGGTATGATACACAAGAAAGACAAGTGTCCGCTTATCAAAAACAGCGACAATGTGCGCACAATTCTGCGTACATCATATTATAGTATATAGCGGCACAGCAATCAACCAAAAATCGACGGGATTGTGCAAGTTTTGCCATTCCGCCTGAGATTAGGAGGAATTTAGAATGAATCAGTACAAGGTTGGGATTATTGGCGGAACGGGAATGGTGGGCCAGCGCTTTATTACCCTGATGGAAAACCATCCCTGGTTCCAGCTGACTGCCATCGCCGCCAGCGGCCGCAGCGCCGGAAAGCCGTATGAGGAGGCCGTGCAGGGCCGCTGGGCTATGACCACTCCCATTCCTGAGGAGGCGAAGAAGCTGGCGGTGCTGGATGCCGACGCGGATGCAGAGAAGCTGGCTGGCATGGTGGATTTCTGCTTTTGCGCCGTGGATATGAAAAAAGAGGAAATTCGTGCTCTGGAGGAGAGATATGCGAAACTGGAGTGCCCCATCATCTCCAATAACTCCGCCAACCGCTGGACCGATGACGTCCCCATGGTAATCCCCGAGATCAACGCCGATCATATTGAGGTCATTGAGGCCCAGCGCAAGCGTCTGGGAACGAAGCGTGGATTCATTGCTGTCAAGTCCAACTGCTCCATCCAGAGCTATGTCCCTGCCCTGCACCCGCTGATGAAATACGGGTTGGAGCGGGCGCTGGTTTGTACTTATCAAGCAATCTCTGGTGCAGGCAAAACCTTTGAGCGTTGGCCGGAGATGGTGGACAACTGTATCCCCTACATCGGTGGCGAGGAGGAGAAATCTGAGCAGGAGCCGCTGAAGGTTTGGGGACATCTGGAAAACGGCAAAATTATCAAGGCAGAATCTCCAGTGATCACAGCTCAGTGCTTCCGGGTAGCTTGCCTGGACGGACACATGGCGGCGGTTTTCATGAAGTTCCAGGACGGTAGTAAGCCCTCCATTGAGCAAATCAAGGCGGATTGGGCGGCCTTTCGAGGGCCGGCACAGGAACTGGAGCTCCCCTCCGCGCCCAAGCAGTTCCTACACTACTTTGAGGAGGACAATCGGCCCCAAACCAAGTTGGACCGGAATCTGGAACACGGCATGGCCATCTCTCTGGGACGCCTGCGGGAGGACTCCCAATACGATTATAAATTTGTGGGCCTGAGTCACAACACGCTGCGCGGCGCCGCCGGCGGTGCGGTATTACTGGCGGAGCTGCTGTGTGCCAAGGGCTATATAGAGGCCAAGTAAATCCTGTCTACGAAAGAAAACGGATGCTCAAAGAGAGCATCCGTTTTTATTTTCCAGTAGTGCATGCGTCATCATAAGGTGTCTTTCGCCTTTTATGATTTCATTCTATGAAGGGGTTGAAGAGGTATGAAACAGCCAATTTTTAAAGGTTCCGGTGTGGCGATTGTGACGCCATTCATTCATGAAAGCGTAGATTTGGCCGCGATGGGCCGCCTTCTGGACTTCCAGTTGGAGGGCGGAACAGACGCTGTCATCGTCTGCGGCACAACAGGAGAGGCCAGCACCATGACCTATCGTGAGCGGATGCGGACCATTGAATTCTGTGTGGAGCATATTGATGGCCGGATTCCGGTAATTGCTGGAGCCGGCTCCAATAATACAGAATCTGCTCTGGCTTTGTCCAAGGATGCAGAGCGGGCCGGAGCTGATGGCTTGCTGCTGGTGACACCATATTACAACAAAGCCAGCCAGCCGGGACTCATTCGGCACTATACCTGCATTGCTGATGCGGTGAATGTGCCCATCATTCTTTATAACGTGCCCTCCCGTACCGGAGTCAATATTGCACCGGAGAGCTATGCGGAATTGTCTAAACACCCGAACATCATGGGTACCAAAGAGGCCAGCAGTAATTTCAGCAATCTCCAGAGAACCCTGAACCTCTGCCCAGAGGATTTTTATATCTGGTCCGGCAATGACGATGAGACTCTCCCCATCTGCGCATTGGGAGGCGTGGGTGTCATCTCTGTGGCGGCGAATATCCTGCCAGCGGAGATGCATGCCTTGGCATCTCTTTGTCTGGACGGAGACTTCTCTGCCGCAAGAGAGCTGCAGCTGTACTTAAAGGATTTCTGTGACACAATGTTCTGTGAGGTAAACCCCATTCCCGTCAAAGCGGCGATGAATCTGCTGGGGATGGAAGCGGGTGCCTTACGGCTTCCGCTGTACGAAGCAAACGGTATCCAGATGGAGCGTATCCGAAAAACCTTGGTCCAATATCGACTGTTGCAGGAGAGCTGAAATGAGCCGCCCGGAACTCGTTCCGGGCGGCTATTATTTCTGATTTTTTGTTGCCCATGCCTCGTAGTTGCGCAGGTTGTCCTCCAGGGATTTCGTTTCCTCATAGGGACAACTTTCGTTCCAGAATTCCATGTCCTCCTGAAACTCTGCCCCGCTGCCGCCAGTGCGGAGGGTCCCCCCCTCGGTCGTCACGAGCAGAGTGCTATCGTTCAGGTACCCATGAGTCTCTTCCAAAAAGGCGGCGATCTCTATGGCATCAAAGCTCTCATGGACAGGGCTTCCAAAGTTGATGTCAAATTCCACGCCATGTTCCCGAAGAATCGATTCTTGTCCCGCACGATCCAGAGAAAATATCTGATAATGGTATCTGGCATTTCCCTGCCCCATCCAGGGATTGTACCGCAGCAGATAGTCTGTTCCATCTTCCCGATAGGCAAACACGGAGGTCCAGCCCACATGGTACTCTGCGGCGGTCTGACTCCAAAGAAGGCCGCCGTCCGCCGTGGTTACTTGCAGCTTATACCAGGCAGCCTGCTCCCTTTCTGGTTCCCAGAGAGTCGCCAGCTCTGTGCGTTCAGCCGTGCCATTATGGTCAAAGTCATAGCGATCAGACAGGACCTCGGAGGTCTGTTCCAAGGGATTGCCAATCAGATGTCCGCCGTCCAACAGAAAGGAACAGTGATAGGTATGCTCCCTATCTCCGCCCCGGCCAACCGTCAGAATCAAAGCATAATCTTCTTCCGGCATGCCGAAATTTTTCTCCCAGACCCCCCAAGGCTGGTCGTGTGGCAACGCAACGTGCTCCGGAATCGGTGAACCGTCGGGCAGGGTGAAATCCCAGACAGTCCAGGTATCAGTCTCGATGATATGTACTGCTTGCCAAGTACAGGCACCGTATGCCAGAGCCAGGTAATGACTGTCCGGGGACCATAGAACGGACTGAGTACCCCATCCCTGGTCCTCGCACATTACTTCCCCGGTTTCTTGGTCCACTACCTGGATCTTTTCCGGTACCTGGATACCGTTGACAATATTGCTTGCCCCTACGATCTGGACCTCAAACTGACCGTCCGGAGAGAGTTCCTCCCCCTCTAATACTGCCAGTGGCGCGGTGGTCTGATCTGCCGCAAGATTTTCCGGCAAGTTTGCTGTGCCACACCCTGTGAGCAAAGCGAGTGTCAACGCCAAAATTCCCCATTGATGCAAAAAAAACCACCCCGTTACTGAATCACTCTCAGTATACGGAGTGGTATTTTTTATGTCAACTACAATCTGGTAACAGATCTCTGTCAGACTGCGCCAGATGCGCGCTGGCTCTCTAGATACTCCTCATAAGTGCCCAGCTTGTCAGTAAGCTTGCCGTCATGGAACTCCATGATCCGATTGGCAATGGTCTGGACAAACTCGTGGTCGTGGCTAGAAAACAACACCACGCCCTTGAAATCAATGAGGCCGTTGTTGACGGCAGTAATAGACTCCAGGTCCAGGTGGTTTGTAGGCTGATCCATCACCAGCACATTGGAGCCAAAAAGCATCATCCGCGAGAGCATACACCGTACCTTCTCGCCGCCGGAGAGGACCTTGACCGGCTTGAAGACGTCGTCACCAGAGAACAGCATCCGTCCCAGGAAAGAGCGTTTGAAGGACTCCGTGTTTTCCTCCGCGTTGTCGGCTGTATACTGCCCCAGCCAGTCCACCAGGTTCAGATCGCAGTCATTAAAGAAGGCGGAGTTATCCAGAGGAAAATAGCTGGTGGTAATGGTAGTACCCCACTTATAGGTGCCCTCGTCCGGTTCCATCTCTCCCATGACGATCTTAAAGAGTGTGGTCTTGGCGATCTCGTCCTCGCCCACAAAGGCGATCTTCTCCCCCCGGTTGACCCGGAAAGAGACGTTGTCCAGGACTTTCCGGCCATCCACAGTCTTGGAGAGGTTTTCCACTGCTAGAATCTCCTTGCCACACTCCCGGTCCATCTTGAAGCCTACAAAGGGATAGCGCCGAGAGGACGCAGGCATCTCCTCCACCGTCAGCTTGTCCAAAAGCTTTCTCCGGGCGGTGGCCTGCTTGGATTTGGACTTATTAGCGGAGAAGCGCTGGATGAAGCTTTGCAGCTCCTTGATCTTCTCCTCGTTCTTCCGGTTCTGATCCTTGATCATCCGCTGGACCAGCTGGCTGGACTCGTACCAGAACTCATAGTTGCCAACATACATCTTGATCTGGCCATAGTCCACGTCCACAATATTGGTGCAAACCGTATTCAGGAAGTGGCGGTCGTGGCTGACCACCAGGGTCAACGCCTCGCAGTCCAGCAAAAAGTCCTCCAGCCACTCGATGGCTTGGATGTCTAGATGGTTGGTGGGCTCGTCCAGGAGAATGATGTCCGGCTTGCCGAACAAGGCCTGGGCCAGCAGGACTTTGACTTTTTCCTTAGCAGTGAGGCTACTCATTTCGCTGTACAGGATGTCCCCAGGCAGCCCCAAACCCTGTAGGAGTCGGCTGGCGTCCGATTCGGCCTCCCAGCCGCCCATCTCGGCGAATTCCGCCTCCAGTTCGCTAGCCCGGACACCGTCCTCGTCGGTGAAGTCCTCTTTCTCATAGAGGGCGTCCTTCTCTTTCATGATATCATAGAGGTGCTGATTACCAAGGATCACCGTATCCAGCACAGTGTAGGCATCATATTGAAAGTGGTCCTGTTTCAGGATGGACATGCGCTCCTCTTTCGGGATGATGACCTCGCCGGTAGTGGGCTCCAAGTCGCCGGAGAGGATGCGCAGAAACGTGGACTTACCAGCGCCGTTGGCACCGATGATGCCATAGCAGTTGCCGGGGATAAATTTCAGATCCACATGCTTGAAAAGCGTCTGACCGCTGAAGTTCATGCTGACGTCATTGACAGTAATCATGGCTTTCATTCCTTTTCATATGAAATGCGAACAGGCGCGGAGCCGCCGCCCCGCGTCTGTGTTTCGTTTTGCAGGGGGCGCTGAGAAGAGGGCTTACTCCTCCATCAACGCCTTGTGGTAGACCTTTTTGCCCTTCTTGATGACCTTGCCCTCGCCGCAACAGTCTTTGCAGCTCCAGGCGGCCTCGATGTTGCCTACCTTCTGGCCGTCTACCGTCACGCCGCCCTGCTGCACCAGCCGCCGGGCCTCGCCTTTGGAAGCACAGAGACCGCACTTGACCAACAGGGTCAGAATGTCGATCCTCTCACCATCGAAATCCTCCCGACGCAGTTTGGTGCAGGGCATATCGGCTGCATCGCCGCCTCCAGAGAACAGCTTACGGGCTGTTTCCTGGGCTTTTTCCGCCTCGGCTTCGCCGTGGACTAGACTGGTCAGCTCATAGGCCAGAATTTCCTTAGCCTGGTTGAGCTGGCTGCCCTCCCACTGATCCATTTCGTCAATCTGCTCCAGCGGCAGGAAAGTCAGCATTCGGATACACTTGAGTACGTCCGCGTCGCCTACGTTCCGCCAATACTGGTAGAAATCATAGGGAGAAGTCTTGTTGGGGTCCAGCCAAACCGCGCCGGAGGCGGTCTTGCCCATTTTCTTGCCCTCAGAGTTCATGAGCAGGGTGATGGTCATGGCATAGGCGTCCTTGCCCAACTTGCGGCGGATCAGCTCCGTACCGCCCAGCATATTGCTCCACTGGTCGTCACCGCCGAACTGCATGTTACACCCCACGGCCTGAAACATGTGGTAGAAGTCATAGGACTGCATGATCATATAGTTAAATTCCAGGAAGCTCAAGCCCTTTTCCATCCGCTGCTTATAGCATTCAGCCCGCAGCATGTTGTTTACAGAGAAACAGGCCCCCACTTCCCGAAGAAGGTCCACGTAGTTGAGCTTTAAAAGCCAGTCAGCATTGTTGAGCATCATGGCTTTGCCCTCGCCAAACTCAATGAACCGCTCCATCTGCTTTTTGAAGCAGTCGCAGTTGTGCTGAATGGTTTCCGGCGTCA
>OGGQ01002005.1_pt1 | contig 23959 bp, 18 predicted proteins | sample 1571191 | NCBI WGS metagenome assembly OGGQ01 (sample SAMEA2582061, study PRJEB24529) | metagenome | biome: Human gut stool | place: China | collected 2011
CTACTTCTTTGAGTATGCCTGCGGCCTGTCCGGATACCTGCTGGGGGTCAATCCTTTTGACCAGCCCGGTGTGGAGGCCTACAAGAAGAATATGTTTGCCTTGCTGGGGAAGCCGGGCTATGAGCAGCGCCGCACGGAGCTGGAGGCCAAACTGAATCGGTAATCAAGAGGGGAGCGGTTTGGCCGCTCCCCTGGCACTTTGTGAATAAATCCTGAATCTGCTTTTTTATGATTGTTTTTTCCCTCGCTATATGCTATCCTAAAGACAGCGGAGAACACCCCAAATAAACGACAGGAGTGATATAGTATGGTTCGATTGATTATGGGCTCCAAGGGCTCCGGCAAGACGAAGCAGCTCATTGAAATGATTAACAACGCGGCAAAGGACGAACCCGGCAACGTAGTTTGCATCGAGGCAAACCGCAACATGACGTATGATATTCACTATCATATCCGCCTGATTGATGCCGAGGAGTATAAGCTGAATAACTACGACTCCTTCCGCGGCTTTATCAGTGGCCTGTACGCGGGCAACTATGACATCTCCCATGTGTTCATCGATAGCCTGTGCAGGATTGTTGGCCGCGATGTGGACCAGGAGACCGAGGATTTCCTCAACTGGCTGGATGTTTTCGGTGAGCGGAACAATATTAAGTTCACCGTCACCATCAGCGCCGATATTTCCAGCGCCACTGACGGCATGGGAAGATACCTATAAGAGACAAGCCCCCTCCGGAAGGAGGGGGCTTTTTCAAAGAGACTGTGCATTGCGCATTTGCGGCCAATGTTGCCGGCCCGGTCAACGGGCTGGCGGCAGAGTTGATCCATGTTCCATTGGGACTTGCCAACTGCCCAAGAGACCCACCTGGGTTTCTTGGGCAGGCTGCATTCAAAAACATGGAAAAACAGTCCCCTTTGACAGCAGGGAGAGCTCTCCGTACATGGAAAGAAAGCCCCGGAATGCCAAGGCTGCTGGTGAGATACAGGCGGCCTTCAAAGCAAATTGGACCAGGTAAATTGAAAGACCCGGCTGGGCCGCCCACACCCGTTTTCTGAATACATGCCGATGACCTTGCAGCACCCCGCTGATAGGAGCTTTTGCAGGATGCGGTCCATGGTGCGTGTGCTGAACCCGCAGAGGGAGGCAAGCTGGCGAGAGGTGAACTCCTCCAGCCCGCTTTTTCGGGTGTGCTTCAAGATGGCAAAGAGGGTTGTGGCGCTGAGTCCCGCCCGCTTTGCCGCAAGGGTGAGATTTCTGTCAATTTGAATTTCATTAGCAGGGCTTTCCTGCCGGGAAATTAAGGGTTTTAGAACAGAGCCGTCTTCTAAAACCACATAGGCACAGTTTGACGAAGCCTTTTTCGCCATCTCGATGGCAGTTCTGGCGTGGCTGCGGGACTCGCAGGCCGTATTTCCACAGCCAATCCCCACGGCAATGTTTTCAGCCCGGCAGATGTTCAAAATATCCAGCAGATCTAAATATTGAAAGTGATTTGTCTCCAGTTCAATTAACTTTCGGGTTGTAAAAATTAAAAAGCTCTTGGGCGTATCCTCGACCACAACACCGTCAATCCGGGAGCTGAAAGAATAGATGTTCTCCAGAACCTTGATCCGGTTGGCAAGGTATCCATAATCATCCTCCCCCATAATGGAATAGTTCCCGGCAAAGGAGACCTCCAGCATGATCACCACGATCCAGCTCTCCAGGTTCAGCTGTGCCTGATAGCGCAGCTGCAGCCTTTTGACGGTATCAATGACCAGCGTGCTGGCTGGAAGTGTGACCGCGCAGGGAATCTTCAGCTGATTCAGGCGGCCCGCGATTTCGGTCAGTCCCGTGATACAACAGCTCACGCCATTTCGGCAATAGTTATTTTGGTGAAACTCCATGAGGTAATCCAGATATCCTGGGTCCAGCAGCCGCTGCTCAGCCACATAGAGGCGGAGATCCTCCGCGCGAAACCCGATTTCCTGATACGCGGTGAGAATCAAGGAGGAATCCAGCGTGTCATAGCTGATGCGGCAGATTCCACAGTGGAACCTGCGCTGGACCTCCAACAGCGTTCTGTGCAGAGAGCTGATGTGGCGGGGAAGATACTCCCAGGGGATCAATTGCCTCCGGCTCCGCTTGCACAGCGCATAGGAGGCCTTACCGGGAAAGAGGACCATGTCCGCCTCCTGCTGAATTTGATCAATCATGTCCAATGCTTCCGTATACACGTCGTAAGCGGCCTCATATACGTCCAGCTCCGGGAATGCATCCTTGATAATACCGGCATTTCGGGTTACGGTGTTGACCGGGCCCAATACGCACAGCTTCATGATTTCACCAGCCTATTTTCCACAAATTCCCCTTATAAAACTTTATTTTAACAAAGAGTCCTAAAAAAGACAAGCATATTATGTGAGGCAAAACCTAACATACATTTTGACGGCACTTCGCTACACTTTTGTTAGGTGGTGGCTCATAATGAAAAAGGCGGAACAGCTGGTCTTTGATGAGGATATCTACAATACCATACGGCGTAACATTAAGAAATATCGAAATGAAAAGGGACTGACCTCCGCGCAGCTTGCGGAAATGGTGGACCTTTCCCATGACTTTATCAGGCAGATTCAATCGGAAAAGGCTGGATATAATTTTTCTGTGGAAACCTTTTATAAAATCTCAGTTGCCCTCGGCGTCAGCCTGGACCAGCTGGTTGAAAAATAGAGAGATCCCCCGCTTCCTGTTTGTCCAGGAGGCGGGGAATTTTTTTTGGAACGATGGCCGGGATTCGTTGTCTGCGTGCCTGCTGTGGCCCCATGACCATGCGGCAATAGACCATCCGGACATGAGGTGCCAAACAGGGCCTGTGAGATAGTTGAAATCCCAATATTTTGTACATAAAATTCTTGGTTTTGCACAAAAAGAGGGCGGTTTTGCTATAGAAAACAACAATTTTAGATTTAGACAACTTCTGGGCCTATTATAGATGTTTTCCATCTTTTACAATCGACCATATCAAACCGCAAGATACTTTGGACGTTGACATCACAACGAAATGGACAGGAGGTGAGGTATGATTGATTTTCAGAATATGATCAATGGAGCTGATCTTTGGATTGCGTCGTCTCTCATGGTCATGATGTCTTTGATTCAGGCGGGGCTTTTTCTCCGCACCTCGTGGAAAGAGGCGGAAATCCTTGGATTCAGCAACAAGCAGAAGACGGCCTGTCTTCGCAGCGCGGCGCTTACCGCCGCGGGCCCCTCGCTGTCGCCCATCATTATTATGATCTCCATGATTGCCATTGTGGGCGGTCCAACCACCTGGATGGTACTCAACAACGTGGGAGCGGCGCGCACGGAACTGGCGGTGGTCACCATGGCGGCAAACTATGCGGGTGTGGAGATTGGCGCGGCGGATATGGGGGTCCGGGCATTCACCTATGCCCTGTGGGCCATTGCGCTGAACGGGTTTGGCTGGCTGTTTGTCGTATGGCTCCTGAACCACAGAATGAGCCGTATTGTCGCAAGGCTGAATCAGACCTACGACCCCAAATGGATTTCTGCCATGCTGGCCGGAGCGAATCTTGGATTATTTGCCTATCTGCTCTCCGGACAGCTGGTGGGAAAGGCGCCGCCAAACTATCTTGCGGCTGTGATTGCAGGGGCAACTATGCTGATCTTGACAAAATTTCTACATAAGAATCATATTTTGCAAGAGATCTCCCTGGGGCTGTCCCTGCTGGCGGGTATGTTTCTGACGGAGCTGATGATCAATTGACATTTTAGGAGGGGAATTATGGATTTTCAAGCAATGATCAATAGCCCGGGACTGTGGATTGCATCCTCTGTCATGGTAATTGCGACCATGGTACAGGCGCTGGTGTTCTTCCGCACGTCCCTGAAAGAGGCACATGAAATTGGAATCGAACGGCAGAGATACCGGGCCGGTATCCGCTCCGCAATTATCACTTCCATCGGCCCGTCATTCTCTCCTGTGATTGTGCTTTTGAGCATGGTGGCGGTGATCGGCGCACCGACCACCTGGATGCGGCTTTGCGATGTGGGCGCGGCCAGAACGGAGCTGGCTGTCATCTCTCTGGCCGCCGGCATGGCGGGCGCGGAGGTTGGTACAGAGTCTTTCGGCACCACTGCTTTTTCGTACTCTCTGTGGGCCATGGCGCTGAACAACCTGGGCTGGCTGGTAATTGTTCTTCTTTTAAACCACAGAATGAGCGGCATTGTGGTAAAGATGAATGAGAAGCTGAACCCCAAGTGGGTGAAACTGTTGATGGGCGGCGCGACACTGGGCCTGTTCGCTTATCTGCTGACCAATCAGCTGGTGGGTAAAACCAGTATCAAATGGGCTGCTGCAATTCTGTCCGGTGTGATCATGCTGGTGCTGACCACGGCGTTTAAAAAGCACCAGAGAATCCAGGAGCTGGCCCTGGGTATTTCCATGCTGGGCGGTATGTTCCTGACCCAAGCCATCATGGGCTGATAAAAGCGGGAGGATGACGTGTATGTACGATCAAAAGCTGATTAAAATTGGCCGCATGACCATGCTGTTTGCCATCATTGCAAACTTCGTTCCAGCTATTTATGTGGGCCTGCGATATGGCGAGATGCCGTCCGGATCTATTCTTCTTCAGCTCTGGCTTCTGGTGGCGTCCGCCTATGGGATTTCCTGGATTGTGCAGCCCATTGCCTACTTCGCGACACTTGGAACCGCAGGTTCCTACATCGGCTGGCTGGCCGGCAGTGTTGGGGATATTCGTCTGCCTGCGGCGTCCATGGCCCAGAAGGTCGCGGGCGTGGAGCCGGGCACACATGAGGGCGACGTGATCGGAACCATTGGCACAGCCTGCTCCGTATTCGTCTCGGCGGGCATGATTACACTCTTCATTATCATCGGCTCGTGGGTGGTACCGAAGCTTCCGCCGTTTGTGACAGAGGCGTTCAATCACATTTTGCCCGCGCTGTTTGGCGCGATCTATGTGGATATCGCCCGGAAGGATATCCGAACCGGCATCTGCGGAATTGCTGCCGGCATTGCCATTCTCTTCTTTGGCGGAAAGCTGGGGATCAACAACGGAATCCTGACCGTTTTGATTGTGGTCTCCGGGATTCTGATCAACCGCATATTCTTTGTAATGGATCAGAAAAAGACCGCCGCAGAAAATAAGTGAGCTGCCCCGGACATAAAAAGATTTGGAGGATCAGATATGGACCAGCTATGCAAACGTATTGACAGCTACTATGACAATATGGTATCTACACTAGAAACCCTGGTGAACATTGACAGCGGCGCGGACTGTCCGGAGGGAATCAAAGAGGTTGCCGCAAACGTTGGAGACCACCTGAAATCCATTGGCTTCCAAGTGGAGTATCTGGACTACCCGGGAATTGCAACCCATGTTTTGGCCACGCGGAAGGGAACAGCACCGGATGCCCGGAACGTCATGATCATCGGACATCTGGACACCGTGTTTCCCAAGGGAACCGCTGCGGCACGCCCCTTTCGGCAGGAACATGGCATCGCCTATGGGCCAGGGGTCCTGGATATGAAAAGCGGTGTGACCATCGCGCTCTATGCCTTGCGGGCCATGTCCGAGCTGGACCTCATCAAAAATAACGTGACCGTAATGTTTGTGGGTGATGAGGAAGCAGGCCACCCGTACACCGACGCGGCAGAACAGCTGAGGAAAGCAGCCGCCGGAAAGGACGCCGTATTCAATATGGAGACAGGGTCCGACAAGGGGACCGTCGTCCTGGGCCGGACGGGAATCTATTATCCTGAGATCACTGTGGATGGCATTGCGGCGCATTCCGGAAAGGACCCGGAAAAGGGTGCCAGCGCTGTGCGCGAGCTGGTGTATAAGCTGGTGGACCTCTATCGCTTCAGTGACACGGACGACAATATCTCCTTTAATGCCGGCATCATCACGGGCGGTGTGGCAGCCAATGGCATTGCCGCCCATGCGGAGATGAAAGGGGACTTCCGGTATAAGACCGTAGACAGCGGGCCCAAGATTCTCAAGGCGCTGGAGGAAATCTGTGCCAAGACGTATGTTCCCAGAACGCAGACAAAGCTGGTGTGTGATCCCAACCGCGGCTTTATCCCGATGGAAAAGACCGAGGCGAATGTGGCTCTGTACAACGTTGTGCGGGAGCAGGGAGCTAAGATTGGTGTGAACATTGAGGGAATTACCGTCGGTGCGGGGTCTGACTCCTGTTACACGTCCGTGGTGGGAGCACCAACCGTCTGCGCCATGGGAGCCAGGGGAGAACTGAATCACAGCGCCCAGGAATACATGCGTCTGGACAGCTTAACCGAGCGGGCGAAAATTCTGGCCCTGTCCATCCTTGCCATCTGATTTCCATCATCCACAACGGCCAACAAAGCGGGAGAGAATTTTACCGAAATATTGGGGCCAGCACCGTACAGGACCGCACGGCCGGAACAGAGCGCGTTCCTGAAGGCCAATGAAAAGGGAAGGACTGGCCTGCGTATCATGAAAAAGCGTGCGCTCCGCAACGAGCGCACGCTGAACTTATGGCAGGTAGTTGAGGGGGTTCTTGGCCACGCCGTTGTACCGGACCTCAAAGTGACAGTGGTTGCCGGTGGAGTTGCCGGTGGAACCGACCCGGGCAATCTGCTGGCCCTTGTAGACATGATCGCCCACAGATACCAGCAGGCTGCTGTTATGGCCGTAGTAGGTGACATACCCGTTGCCATGGCTGATCTGAACCAGGTAGCCATAGCCGCCCATCCACCCGGCGTAGGTGACTGTACCGCCATCCGCCGCGTAAACCGGAGCGCCATAGCTGTTGGCAATATCAATCCCCTTGTGGTTGGTGGAGCCAATGCCGCCGGGAGATCTCCGTCCGCCAAAATAGGAAGTAATCCGCCCGGAAGTGGGCCAGCGGAACGTACCGGTGGGAAGCCAGGTGGGGCGGTCCTTGGTGCCCTGGAGCCGCTGCTCTGTCACAGGCTCCTTCAGTGTCACAGAAGAGAGAATGGTGCGCTCTGTCTCCACACCATTGACATAGGTGACGTTAGCCACCACGTCAGCGGCACCGTACTCCCCGGCAGAGACAACCTTGTAGTCGCCCTTGTACATATTGGCGCTGTCCGTATACTCAATGTCGTAGTTGACCTCGTCCACATACCGTTCCTGCTGCACCACGGTCAGCGTCAGGTAGGGGACAGAGGCGGACAGGGTCAGAACTTCGCCAATCTGCAATTTGTCGATGTTGTATCCGGGGTTGAGCTCCAGCAGTTCCGCGGAGGTCAGATCGTGGCTGTTGGCAATTTCCGACCAGGTATCCCCCGCCTTTACCTCATAGGTGACTTCGGCGCTCTTGGTGCTGTACAGCGTCTCGGCAATATAGCCGAGGTTCATGATGTCCTCGCTGGGGACATACTCCTGTTTGATTTCCACATCCTCGGCAAACTCGCAGGAAATGGTCTCCTCTGTGGTGGCGTCTTCCTTCAGCTTTACCAAAAGCTCCTCCAGCGCGCCCTCATAGGGCGTGGCGCCGATGTATTCGCCGTCCACATACAGGCAATACGCGGGAGTTACCAGGCCAATTTCCTCGGAGAGGTCCTCCTGCAGCGTGGCCTCATCCACTACCTCCTGCCGGCTGAGCAGGCCGGAGGAATACTGAATCAGGGAATCATCAATCGTAAAGGACTCGCCCAGAGTCCGGGTTGTGACAGTCTCCAGATTGGAGCGGACCTGGTCCGCCTCAGACTGGCTGGCTACCGCGGCAATCACCTCGCCATCATAGGAGACGGTAACGCCCAAGGTATAGGTGCTGCATACCAAGACTACAGCCACTAAAGCGCAGCCGCCGCCAATGAAGGCGGCCGGATGCAGCTTTTTCCAGCGAATCCTGGCAAACTGATCGGAAACCCAGCGGAAAAACTGTTTTCTCCTTCTGGAAATCCGCTCCCAGATCAAACTTCCCAGCATGGGAAGCATATTCCAGCCAAGAAGCAAAAGCTGCACAGGCAGGGCGTCGGACTCCGGAAAATTACATGCCTGGTTTTCCTGCCGAAGGTCTTGAATATGACGGCGCAGGCGCCGGACGCGGCGGGTAAGACGCCGGGCCTGAATGGACAGGAAATTGGCGCTGGCCCCGGCACGCTCTGGTGTGGAACGGCGGGTCCTGGCCTCCGAGCGGTCTTTGGTCTGAGTCCCGGCCTTCCGTTCTGCCCGGTGGGACGCTGGGGATGGCTGCGGACTCCTTCCGTGATGTTTCTTCTGTTCCATAAATCTCCTCTGGAATATGAGAACCATAAAAAGTTACAAATTGTTACCGCTCCCTATCATACCTCTTTTTAGTAATTCAGTCAACCCCCAATTTTGTTCAAAAATAGTTCATTTTTGCAAAATTTACCCTTTTTAGGGCAAAAGAACAGGCTTAACAGGGAGAGATTGTGGGTTTGACGGAAATGTACAGAGAATCCAAGAAAATTTTTACAGCAGACGGCAATTTTTTATTTGACCCTTGCAAGCAAGCGTGTATAATGAAGCTAGTAAGTTTTGTTCTGGAGGAGAGCAACATGTTTGAATTTCTGATTAACAAATTAAAAGCACATCCCCGCAAAATTGTATTTACTGAGGGAACCGATCCCCGCGTTCTGGAGGCTTCCGCCCGTCTGCTGTCCGGAACATTTTTAACTCCTGTACTGGTGGGAGATCCGGAGGAAATTCAAAAGGTGGCAGAGGAGATTGGCTTCAATATCCGGGGCGCGGAAATCATCAATCCCGCCACCTTTGAAGACATGGAGAAGATGGTCGCAGAGCTGACCGCGCTGCGCAAGGGCAAGGTCACTGAGGAGCAGGCCCGGGAGCTGCTCAAGCAGGGCAATTACTTCGGCACGATGCTGGTCAAGATGGGCTATGCGGACTCCCTGCTGGGCGGCGCTACTTATTCCACCGCCGATACGGTTCGCCCGGCGCTGCAGATCATCAAGACCAAGCCCGGCAACAAGATCGTGTCCTCCTGCTTCATCCTGGTCCGTCCCTCCGCCACCGGTGATCGGGAGGTTTTGGCGATGGCGGACTGCGCCATCAATATCAATCCCACAGAGGACGAGCTGGTGGAGATCGGCTTGGAGACAGCCGCCACCGCCAAGCTCTTCGGCGTTGATCCGAAGATGGCCTATCTGAGCTATTCCACCTATGGCTCTGGCAAGGGTGAGGATGTGGATAAGATGCGCGGCGCCTGTGCCAAGCTGAAGGCGATTGCACCGGACTTGGACGTGGATGGCGAGCTGCAGTTTGACGCCGCGGTTTCTCCAAAGGTGGCACACACCAAGTGCCCGGGTTCTTCAGTGGCCGGCCATGCCAATACCTTTATTTTCCCGGATATCAATGCCGGCAACATCGGCTATAAGATTGCCCAGCGGCTGGGCTCCTTTGACGCCTATGGGCCCATTCTGCAGGGCCTGAACGCCCCGATCAACGACCTCTCCCGGGGATGCAACGCCCAGGAGGTCTACTCCATGGCCATCATTACCGCCGGCCTGTGCGACGATTGAGCTGACCATTTATGACAAAGAGAGCCCTCCCCGGAGATTTTCCTTCGGGGAGGGCTCTTTGCCGGTAAAAACACATGGACAAAGTCACCCATCAGCAGGGCGCTCCAAGGGCCAGGCAGCGGAAAAAAGAGCAGGACCGTCTAGGGCGTCCTGCTCTTTCCTGCTCTTATTTCAGATTAAAGAAGGCCTTTTTGCCGGGGTACTCCGCAACATCCCCCAGCTCCTCCTCGATACGCAGAAGCTGATTGTACTTGGCCACCCGATCCGTGCGGCTGGGGGCGCCGGTTTTGATCTGGCCGGCGTTCAGGGCCACGGCAATATCGGCAATGGTGGCGTCTTCCGTCTCGCCGGAACGGTGGGAGACAATGGCGGTGTAGCCGGCACGGTTGGCCATCTGGATGGCGTCCAGGGTTTCGGTCAGGGTGCCGATCTGGTTGACCTTGATGAGGATGGCGTTGCCTACCTTCTTCTCAATGCCGGTGGAGAGGCGCTCCACATTGGTGACAAACAGGTCGTCGCCCACCAGCTGGACGCGGTCGCCGATGGCACGGGTCAGCATGGCCCAACCCTCCCAGTCGGTCTCGGCCATACCGTCCTCCAGGGAGACGATGGGGTAGTTGTCGGCGAACTTCTTCCACATGTTCACCAGCTGCTGCTGGGTCAGCTTCTTGCCGGACTTGGGCTGGATATAGAGCTTCTCCTCCTCGTTCCACCACTCGGAGGAGGCTGCGTCGATGGCGATCATGAAGTCTTCCCCAGGCTTGTAGCCGGCCTCCTCAATGGCCTGGACGATCACCTTCAGGGCGTCCTCGTCCTTCTTGAGGTTGGGAGCGTAGCCGCCCTCGTCGCCCACGCCGGCGGCGGGGGTACCGTTCTCCTTCAGGGTGGTCTTGAGCTGGTGGAAGACCTCGGCGCACATGCGCAGAGCTTCCCGGAAGGTGGGAGCACCCACGGGCATGACCATGAACTCCTGAATCTCCACATTATTGGTGGCGTGAGCACCGCCGTTGAGGATGTTCATCATGGGCACGGGCAGCTGCTTGGCGTTGACACCACCGATATAGTTATATAAAGAGACGCCCAGGCTCTCTGCGGCCGCCTTGGCACAGGCAAGGGATGCGCCCAGGATGGCGTTTGCGCCCAGACGAGCCTTGTTGGGTGTGCCGTCCAGCTCAATAAGAGCCTTATCAATGGCAACCTGATCCAATACGTTCATGCCAATGAGGCACTCTGCAATCTCAGTGTTGGCATTCTTTACGGCGTTTTCCACGCCTTTGCCGTTGTAGCGGCTCTTGTCGCCGTCCCGCAGCTCACAGGCCTCGTAGATGCCGGTGGAGGCGCCGGAGGGCACTGCAGCCCGGCCCATGGAGCCATCCTCCAGATAAACCTCCACTTCCACGGTGGGATTTCCGCGGCTATCCAGAATCTCACGGCTCAGGACGTCGACGATTTCAAGAATCTGCTTCATAGAACACGCTCTCCTTATTATGAAATAGATTGGGGTAACAGCGCCATCAGCGGGACACCGCAAACAGCAGCGTGCCTGCCGGTGAATTCCGTTGACATTATATCGGCAAACGATTACCCTGTCAAGCGGCGGCAAGAATTTTTCAAAAATGTTGGATTTTTACCCCCAAAAAGTCCTCGTTGGACGGTAGATCGGCAGAGGAAGAGGAAAAAAATGTTACAAGGCTCCTCCGCGTCTCCGGACGTATGCGGGACGCCTCTTCCCACGGCACTTTCCGCCAGGGTGCAGCCTTCGCATGCCACCGATTTGCCCGGTTGGGCGTGGAGATACGAAAGAGCCCCGCCAGACGGCGGGGCTCTCCGAGATATGTTACAGCAGGTTCATCAGGTTGAACGCCAGGATCAAGCCGGAGAACACGATAGAGACCGTGGAGCACAGCTTGATCAGGATGTTCAGAGACGGGCCGGAGGTGTCCTTGAAGGGATCGCCCACGGTGTCGCCCACCACAGCCGCCTTGTGCTGTTCGGAACCCTTGCCGCCGTGGTGGCCGGATTCGATGTACTTCTTGGCGTTGTCCCAGGCGCCGCCGGCGTTGGACATGAACACCGCCATGGCAAAGCCCGTAACGGAAACGCCGCCAAGCAGGCCCACCACACCGGTGGGACCCAGCACCAGGCCCGTGGCAATGGGGACCACAATCGCCAGCAGGGCCGGGGCCACCATCTCGTGCAGCGCGCCTCTGGTGCACAGGGATACGCAGGAGGCATAGTCCGGATCGGCCTTGTAGTCCATGATGCCGGCGATCTCCTTGAACTGGCGGCGGACCTCCACTACGATGGACTGGGCGGCTTTCTGTACCGCGCTCATGGTAAAGGCGGAGAACACAAAGGTCAGCATGGCGCCGATAAACATACCTACCAGGACCGTGGGACTGGTGAGGGTGAAGTTCAGCGTCTCGGTGGTGTTCTCCTGGACAATGTTCACATAGGAGACCAGCAGCGCCAGAGCGGTGAGAGAGGCGGAGCCAATGGCAAAACCCTTGCCGGTGGCGGCGGTGGTGTTGCCCAGGGAGTCCAGCGCGTCGGTACGGCCGCGGACCTCCTCAGGCAGGCCGCTCATCTCAGCAATGCCGCCGGCATTGTCAGCCACGGGGCCGTAGGCGTCAGTGGCCAGGGTGATACCCAGGGTGGAGAGCATGCCCACGCCTGCGATGCCGATGCCGTAAAGACCGCGGTTGAAGGCCTCGGTAAAGGCGCCGGCCTCATCCACAATCACAGTGCTGCCGCCAGCGGCGAAGTAGCTCACCAGCACCGCCGCGGCCACGATCAGGATGGAGGTCAGAGTGGACTTCAGCCCCAGGGAAATGCCGCCGATGATGATGGTGGCGGAGCCGGTCTCGGAGGCGGCGGCCAGTTCCTGGGTGGGCTTGTACGTGTCAGAAGTGTAGTACTCGGTGAAGTAGCCGATGGCGCAGCCGCCCACGAGGCCGCAGAGGATGGCGATGTACACGCCCCAGCTGCCCAGGATGAAATAGGTCAGGGGAGCCGCCAGCACGGCCGCCAGCACGGCGGCGGTGTAGGTGCCGGTGCGCAGGCTCTTGAGCAGGGACTCCTGGGTGGCGTTCTCCTTGGTCTTCACCAGGAAAGAGCCCAGGATGGAGCAGATAATGCCGCACACGGACAAAGCCATAGGCAGCAGCATGCCGTTAAAGCCGTATCCGCCCACGGCGCCCAGGGCAAAGGTGGCCAGGATAGAGCCCACATAGGACTCGTACAGGTCTGCGCCCATGCCGGCCACGTCACCCACGTTGTCGCCCACATTGTCGGCAATGGTGGCGGGGTTCCGGGGATCATCCTCCGGGATACCGGCCTCCACCTTGCCCACCAGGTCCGCGCCCACGTCGGCGGCCTTGGTATAAATGCCGCCGCCCACACGGGCGAAGAGGGCCATGAAGGAGGCGCCCATGCCGTTCATGACCATGATATTGCCCAGGGAGACCGGGTCGGCAACGCCGAAGACATAGCGCAGCAGATAGTACCACATCGTGATGTCCAGCATGCCCAGCCCCACCACGGTAAAGCCCATGACGGAGCCGGAGGAGAAGGCCACGCGGAGACCCTTGTTCAGGCTCTCAGAGGCGGCCTGGGCAGTGCGGGCGTTGGAGCTGGTGGCGATCTTCATGCCGATGAAGCCCGCCAGCATGGAGAATACGCCGCCGGTGACAAAGGCGAAGGGGGTATACTTGGACAGCATCTTTCCCCCAGAGCCAAAGGCGATGACCAGCAGGATGATGAACACGACCACGAACACCTTAAAGACCGTGGTATACTGCTGCTTGAGGTAGGCATTGGCACCGGAGCGAATGGAGGCGGCGATTTTCTGCATTCGTTCGGAACCCTCGGAGTAGCTCAGGACCCGCTTGGCCTGCATCCACGCGAACAAAGCCGCGATCAGCGCGCCAACGAATCCTATCCAGAACAGATTTTCCATGATTTCCTCTCCTTGCGTTGGTTTTATGCGTTTGTTGACCTCATTATTTTAGCATATGTGCTGTTTTTTTCAAGCAACGGTTTTCCTCTTTTGCGCAAGCATACGAAAATTTTTCGTTTTACATAAAATGACTTTGGTGAATTGGAAAAACTTTGTGAGAAATATTGTAAAAAATGATTTTCTTGGCTGATGTATGGAGGTCTCTGTGTGATCTCAGGGGATTTTTCGCGGACTTTGTGCATTTTTTCTCTCGTCACGCCTCTGGGGCTATGGTATAATAGCCGCAAAGCGGCCGTGGTACATGAACCTAGATACCGTACCTCATACCTGTGGTACCATGGCTGCGCCGCCGCAGGCTGCGGCGGCTGCCTGAAACGGTATTGGGAGTGAAGTGCTGCCTGCCGTGTAGAGACTGGGTATGATTCTATCTGCCCAGCGGGTATGATAAACAAGCGAGACCTCCCCAAAGCGCCGCCCAACCGTGACGGCCGGGCTGGTTGACAACAGATGAGGAGGCCATATTCTTGCGTCCCACGAAAAAGCGCCGCGTTCTGCGGCGGATTCTGATCCTGCTGGTGCTGGCTGTGCTGGCGGGGGGATACGGCTGGTGGAGCAACATCACGTTGCAGACCGCATATTTTGATCCGGCGTTTTCGGACCTGCCCGCCGGCTTTGATGGGTGCCGGATCGCAGTGCTCAGCGACCTGCATGGCGCTGAGTTTGGGGAGGACAACGCCGCTCTTTTTGATGCCGTGGCTGCGGAGCGGCCGGACTATATCTTTTACCTGGGCGATTTGGAGGACCGCTACCGGGGCCCAGCTGCCGGCTATCCGGAACAGGTGGCAGAGGGCCTTTGCGCCATTGCGCCCACTTATTACGTCACCGGCAACCACGAGTGGGCCATCGGCGGCGTGCCGGAGCTGAAAGAGCGCCTGACAGAGCACGGCGTCACCGTGCTCTCCAACGAAGCCCTGGTACTGGAGCGAAACGGTGACGCGCTGGTGCTCGCCGGCATCGACGACCCCAATGGCTACGCCGACCAGAAGACGCCCCAGGAGCTGGCTGCCGAGATCTACGCCGCCTACGGCGATCCGTTCTGGCTGCTTCTGGCCCACCGCAACGACCGCTTCGAAGGGGAGTACAGCCTGCTGGGGGCAGACCTTGTGATCTCCGGCCACGGACACGGCGGCATCATTCGCCTGCCCTTCACCGACGGGCTGATCTCCACGGACCGGACCCTCTTCCCCTCCTATACGGCGGGGCTCTATGAAAAAAATGGCTCGGCGCTGTTTGTCACCCGGGGACTTGGAAATTCCGGCCCCTCCTTTCGGCTGTTCAACCGGCCGGAGGTGGCGGTGGTGACGCTGCACCGGGGCGTCTGAAAGGAACCAAGCTATGACCGAGTTTCTCGCCGGACAAGTGGATATTGCCGTGATCGGCGCTGGTCACGCGGGGATTGAGGCGGCGCTGGCCGCCGCGCGGCTGGGGATGGAGACCATCGTGTTCACCATCAACCTGGACGCGGTGGGCAATATGCCCTGCAACCCCGCCATCGGCGGTACCGGCAAGGGCCACCTGGTCCGGGAGCTGGACGCTCTGGGGGGCGAGATGGCAAAGGCCGCGGACGCGTGCTGCATTCAGTACCGCCTGCTGAACAAGAGCAAGGGGCCGGCGGTGTGGAGCCTCCGGGCCCAGGCAGACCGGCGGAGGTACCAGGAATACATGAAGCACGCCCTGGAACGGCAGGAGCACCTGAGCGTCCGTCAGGGCGAGGTGGTAGAGATCCGGACGGAGGGCGGCGCCGTGAGCGCCGTGGTGCTTTCCACCGGCGCGGTGTTCCAGGCCCGGGCGGTGATTCTGGCAACCGGCACGTACCTCACAGGCCGGACCATTGTGGGCGAGTGTGTGGAGAACTCCGGGCCGGACGGCATGCACGCCGCGCTGCGTCTAACGGAGTCGCTGCGGCGGCTGGGGCTTCCCCTGCGCCGCTTCAAGACCGGCACGCCGCCCCGGGTCAATGCCCGGACGGTGGACTTTGATGAGATGGAGCTTCAGCACGGCGACACACTGCCGGTGCCCTTTTCCTACGCGACGAAAACCCCACCGGAGAACCAGGCCGTCTGCTGGCTGACCTGGACCACGGAGGAGACCCACCGCATCGTCCGGGAGAACCTGGACCGGGCGCCCATGTACTCCGGACTCATCGAGGGTGTGGGCCCCCGCTACTGCCCCTCCTTTGAGACGAAGATCGTCCGCTTTCCGGACAAGCCCCGGCATCAGCTCTTTGTGGAGCCCATGGGCCTCCAAACAGAGGAGCTGTATATCCAGGGCTTTTCCTCCTCGCTTCCGGAGGAGGTGCAGATTCAGATGCTTCACAGCGTGCCGGGACTGCGGCACGCCGTCATGACCCGGCCTGCCTACGCCATTGAATACGACTGTATCGACCCGCTGGCCCTGCGGCCCACCCTGGAGGTGAAGGCAATTCCTGGTCTCTACGGCGCGGGGCAGTTCAACGGTTCCTCCGGCTATGAGGAGGCCGCCGTTCAGGGCTTTGCGGCCGGCGTCAACGCCGTCCGGAAGCTCCGGGGGCAGGAGCCATTTCTCCTCTCCCGCAGCGAAAGCTACATCGGCACGCTGATTGACGACCTTGTGACCAAGGGTACGGAAGAACCTTACCGCGTCATGACCTCCCGCAGCGAGTACCGCCTGCTGCTCCGCCAGGACAACGCTGACGCGCGCCTTACCCGCCGGGGCTATGAGATCGGGTTGGTATCGAAGGAGCGTCTGCGGGTGGTGGAGGAGAAGTACGCCGCCGTGGAGCGGGAGATCCGCCGCCTTTCCCATACCGGCGTGGCGCCGTCCGCGGCGCTCTCGGCCTTTTTGCGGGAGCGGGGCACCACCGACGCGGCGGACGGCTGCGCGCTGCTCTCCCTGCTGAAACGGCCCCAGATCCACTACGGAGACTTGGCCGCCTTTGACCCGGAGCGGCCGGAGCTGCCGGCGGACGTGGAAGAGCAGGTGGAGATCAGTGTGAAGTACGAGGGCTACATCCAGCGACAGCAAAAGCAGGTGGAGGAACTGCGGCGGATGGAGCGACACAAGCTGCCGCCGGACCTTGACTACCAGGCCATTCAGGGCTTGCGGCTGGAGGCGCGGGAGAAGCTCTCCGCCGTCCGGCCCCTGGACCTGGGGCAGGCGGGGCGCATCTCCGGCGTGTCCCCGGCGGATATCGCGGCGCTCATGATCTATCTGGAGCGGTAGGAGAGCAGGATGGACATCTCGTTATATTATGAAAAGCGCGGCGCCGGGGAACCCCTGGTGCTGCTTCACGGAAACGGGGAGGACGGGAGTTATTTCCTCCACCAGATGGAGGCGTTCTCCCGGGAGTTTCTCGTCTACGCACTGGACACCCGGGGCCATGGGCGCTCCCCCCGGGGGAGCGCGCCCTTTACCATCTCCCAGTTTGCGGAGGACCTGCTGGCCTTTCTGGACGAACAGGGGCTGAAGCGGGTGAATCTGCTGGGGTTCAGCGATGGAGGGAACATCGCCCTGACCTTTGCCCTGCGCCACCCGGAGCGGGTGCGCCGGCTGGTGCTGAACGGAGCCAACCTGACCCCTCGTGGCGTGAAGGCTTGGGTGCAGCTGCCCATTGTCCTGGGTTACCAGATCGCCTCGCGGCTGAAAAGCCCCAAGGCCCGGACCAACGCGGAGATGCTGGGACTCATGGTCCATGAGCCGCAGATTCCCCCATCGGAGCTGGCGGGGCTGATGATGCCGGTGCTGGTAATCGCCGGAACCCGGGACATGATTCGGGAGGACCACACCCGTCTGATGGCCCGGGAGATTCCGGGGGCCCGCCTTGCGCTGATTCCGGGGAATCATTTTATTGCCAGGCGAAATCCGGCCGCCTTCAACCGGGCGGTCTGGTCATTTTTTCAGGAGACAGCCGTCTCCGGGGAGGAAACCTTATGAGAATGTTTCTGGCCATTGTGGCGTGCAAGCTGCTGCGGTTTGCAGGCAAGCTGGTGGGCAAGGGTAGCAGCCTGCCGGGGAAATACGCCCTGAAGCTCTGCCCGGATATTCTGCGCCGGGTGACGCTGCCACCCCGGGTGGTCGCCGTCACCGGCTCCAACGGCAAGACCTCCACGGTGGAGATGATTGCCGCGATTCTGCGGGCGGACGGCAAGCGCGTGGTCTACAATGAAGAGGGCTCCAACCAGATTGAGGGCGTCACGACCCTGGTGCTGACCCACGCCACGCTGGGGGGGAAGGTCCAGGCGGACGTGCTCCTCATTGAGTCCGACGAGCGGTACGCCGCCCGCAGCTTCCAGTATTTCCACCCCACGCAGTTCGTGGTCACGAACCTCTATCGGGACCAGCTGACTCGCAACGGCCACCCGGAGTGGGTTTACGATGCCCTTGTTCCGGCGATCCACCCGGAGACGGAGCTGATTCTCAACGCTGACGATCCCCTCTCCAGCTGCCTGGGACGGGGGCATGAGCGGGTGAAGTGGTTCGGCCTGGACCGCTGCCCCTCTGACCAGGACGCGCCCACAGGCGTTTACCACGACGGGGCCTACTGCCCGGTGTGCCACGCCCCCATGGAGTACGATTACGTCCACTATAATCACATCGGCGCTTACCATTGCTCAAGCTGCGGCCACGCGCGGCCAGCCACGGACTACACCGCCACGGCGCTGGACTTAGAGCAGGGCACGCTGGTGCTGGATGAAGCCGTGGAGATCCCGCTGGCCTTCCGCAGCATCTACAATGTCTATAACATCCTGGCGGCCTACGCCGCCTGCCGGGAGTGCGGTGTGGCGGCGGAGACCATCGGCGGCGCGGTAGGCGGCTATGTGCTCAAGAACGGCCGAATGCAGACCTTCCGCCTAGGCGCACGCCACGGGACGCTGCTCACCAGCAAGCATGAGAACTCCATTGCCTACGATACGAACCTTGGCTATATCGCCGCCGCGAAGGACCCCTGCGTGGTACTGGTGGTGGTGGATGCTGTGAGCCGAAAGTACTTTACCAGCGAGACCAGCTGGCTGTGGGACATCGACTTTAACCAGCTCGCCTGCCCCCAGGTGCAAAAGATCATCCTCTCCGGCCGGTACTGCAACGACCTGGCGGAGCGGTTCTCCTTCACGGACATCCCTTGGGAGAAGGTGGAGGTACAGGAGAGCATCCCGGCGGCCTGCGAGACCCTGAAATCCGGCGGCGGGGAGGAGCTGTACGTGGTCACGTGCTTCTCTGATCGGGACAAGGTGCTGTCCCACGTGGAAAAGGAGGCGTGAAGAGATGGAGCTTCGGTTTTTGCATTTCTATCCAGACCTGATGAACCTCTACGGGAGCTACGCCAATGTGTCGGTTCTCCGGCGATATCTGGAGCGCCTGGGCCACACGGTGGTGGTGGAGGCAATTCTTCCGGGGCAGGAGGCCGACCTCACCGGCGCGGATTTCCTCTATATGGGCGCGGGCACGGAACGGGCGCAGAAGGCGGCTTTGGCGGATTTTGCCCGCTAGGGGACGGCGGTGCGCGCCGCCGCCGAGGACGGCACAGCCATGCTGTTTGCCGGCACTGCCATGGAGCTGCTGGGCCGCACGGTCTCCGACGCCGAGGGGACAGTCTATGAGGGAATCGCCCTGGCGGATTTCACTACAGTCCAGGGGAAAAAACGGCTGGTGGAGGATGTCTACGGCACGACGGACCTTTATCCAGAGGCGGTGGTGGGGTTTATGAACAAGTGCGGTGTGACCACCGGCATCACAACGCCGCTGCTCACCACGGTTTCCCTGGGCTATGGCAACGAGGGGGAGGAGACGCCGGAGGGCTTCCACTGGAAAAACGTCTTTGCCTCGGAGCTGACTGGACCACTGCTGGTGAAGAATCCGCGCATGCTGGAAACGGCGGCAGCGGCGATTCTTGCCCGGCGGAGGGAAGCGCTACCGGAGGAACGGCCGGTGGATACCTGGGCTGAGGCAGGCTACGCCATCACGGCGGAGCAGCTGCGGCTGCGCTGTAAAAGGCCTTAATATATGAGCAAGGGCGCGCCAGAAGGCGCGCCCTTTGGTTTTTATTCGGTGTCGCTGAGAATTTCATTGTGCTTATCCACCACTTGAATTTGCAGATCGCCGGGATTGTCAGTCTCAGGGTCCTCGGTCAGGCGAATCAAGCGGGGGGTGATGTACTCCGCGTCCAGTCGGCGGCCCTCTATGGTCACTTGACAGTAGGGGCTGAAGTTTTCGCCCAGAACATACCAGATTTCCTCTCCCTGCTGGACGATGGAGGACACGGTAATAGGAGCCATGCCCATCTGCATGTCCGTGGGTTCATAGGGGCTGGCACCGCCATGGAGATAGTTTTTTCCATATAAGGCGTCATATTGCAGTTTTAAAAGGTCAGAGGCATAGGTGGACTCCTCCCGGCAGAACTGTTGGAAGGCGTTCATCACACCGGTTGTGATGCCGATACGGTTCAATGCTGCGGCAGCGAGCTGATAGGCGCAGAGGTCTTCGTCCGCCTTTTCCAGATGGAAGTTATCCCAGATCACATACTCCGTCTTGTAAAGGCTTCTGGAGGACATATTCCGCCCCTCCAGATCCAGGGCGGGGAGATGGTCACCATAGAGTACAAGAATGGTTCGTTCCTCCCGCTGAGAGAGCATGTTTAGAAGATTGCGGAGAAAGGCATCCATCTCATGGACCTGATTCACATAGTACTCCAGAGCATTGCGGTTGGTTCCCTCAGGACAGGCAGTCACCGTGATGGCTGGATTCTCCAGCACCTGCTCCGTGGGGTATTTGCCATGTCCCTGCACAGAGACTGTGAATACCAGATCCGGCTGGTCCGGCGTGGCATCCAGGGCCTTGCCGATCTGGCTGGTGAGAATGGCATCCTTTGCCCAGTTTTTGGGCGTAAGCTGCACCTTTGGCATGTATTCCAGAGCGGTGAAGTCATCAAAACCCAGGTTGGCGTACACATCATTGCGGCCATAGAACGTGGCGCGGTGATTGTGGATGGCATGGGTGGCGTAGCCGTTTTCTTTTAAATTGTAGGCCACGCTCTCCACAGTTTGATCCGTCAGGCGGGTCTGGTAGGGGTATTCACCAGGACCGAACAGCCGGGTACTCATGCCGGTGAGGACCTCGTACTCTGTATTGGCGGTGCCGGCTCCCACCACGGGAACCGTCAGATAGCCGGTGGAATATTCCTCAGTCAAGGCTGTCCAGGTGGGGACGGCATCCTCTGACAGCTCCAACCCCTGAATTTCGGCTGGGTCGATAAAGGACTCCAGCTGTACAAAGACGACATTGACATCGGTTTGTGGATCTGCGGCGGGCGTATCCGTCTCTATCATCTCCCGAATGCGGGACATCTCCTGGGCGCTGTAGCGAGAGGGCTGGTGAATGCCCCGGTTCAACCAGGTCTGTAAAAAACAGTAGGAAAAGCCATAGTCCTCATAGGCAAAGGCCAGGTTGGAGAACACATGGGAGAGCTGCCCCAGATGAAAGGCCAGGGTCCAGCTCCCGGCTAACAGGGCGCTCGACACCGCTAAGGCCGCGGTGCCGGTCATGAGACGCCGTCTGCCGGACGCGGTGCTGCGAGGCCCCTTCCAAAAGAGAAAAACCAGACCGGCGAGAACCAGCAAAATGGCGCCCACTAACAAAATGATGTAGGGCGTCGAGAGATAATTGGGCAGCGTGTCGATGCCTGTTTGAAAGACAGTTAAATCTGCCACAGTAAACGGCGTCATACGGTTGAGCAGAATGAATCCGTTGACGGCGCCGCCCATCAGCCACACCACTGAGACCAGCGCACACCAGAACATGCGGCGCCGGAAGAAAAAGGCGGGGGCCAGGGTCACTAAAACGAGAAAGACGTTTACCAGGAAGGCAATGGGATTTTCGGTGACGAACTGCCAGAAAGAGGAGGGGCCATCTGTAAACGCTTTGTGGTTGAAAAGTTCTGATATCAGCGTCAACCCCAGGGCAAGCAGCGGAATATAGAGGAACGCTTCGCGTTCCTTGGGATGCCAGGCATCCCAAAGGTGTATTGGCTGTTTCACAAAAGCGACTCCTTTCTTGGGGATTCGATTATACCGTGTCTGCCCGGAGAGGTCTATAACTTTTTGTAAATTTTTCGACAAAATTTTACACACGGGGTGAAGAATGAAAAAGGTCTGCATCGTTATGATATGGCAGCAGGGAAAAAGAGAGACTTGACTTCTCAAATGGATTGCACTATTATACTAATACAATAAATGAAAAGGAGAGGATTGTAGTTGTATTGGAAGATGCTGCAAAAAACCGGAGTGCTGGGATTGGCAGCAGCCTTGGTTCTGGGCATGGGCGCGCAGGCGGCTGAAGCGCCGTCCGCCCGACAGGAGGACTTGGACGCCCTTTATCAAAATTTAGAGGCCCGGCACCCGGATCTGTTTGCCAACACACCGGAGGCGGAGTTTTTGGAGAGAAAGGCCGAGATCGAAAGCCGCCTGACGACGGAGAGCGATGTGGACTTTCTCTTTGACCTGCAGAGCCTGACGGCCTTGGCTGGAGATTCCCATACCAGCATACAGGTGGCAGGCAGCGTAGTTGAGCAGCTATCTGCCTATCCCATGGTGCTCTCTTGGAGAGATGGGAGATGGTATCTCACCACAGCGCCGGCGGAGCAGAAGGCCCTGCTTGGCATGGAGGTCACAGCCCTGAATGGCCGGGATATGGATCAAGTGGTGGAAGCCTTCGGAGAAGTGCTCAGCGCTGACAATCCGGTGAAACTGCGGCGGCAATACCGGCAGGTGTGCAACGTGGAGGACTACTATGTCTATCTGGGGTTGGCGAAACCTGGTGAGCCATTGAAGCTCACTCTGGAGGATGGTGAAACCCGGTCTATCACGGCTGTGCCCTATCACTCCCTGGGAGAGACCGAGATTGCCCAGCTGGGCGCCCAGGTTTCCATGCCCGCCACTGCGGCTCGAGAGCAGGCATATTGGTCCCAGGCGCTGAATCCAAACACCTATTATATTCAGTACAACACCTGCCAGGAGGACCCGGAGCTTCCCATGGAGACCTTTGCATCCCAGGTGCAGGATGACCTGAACACAGGGAACTATAGCCGCGTTCTGATCGACCTGCGCAACAACGGTGGTGGCTCTGACGGGGTGATCTGGCCGCTGCTGAACGTCCTGCGGGAGGCGATGGATGAGGGCGCCGAGGTCGTGGGCCTCATTGGAGAGGCCACCTTCTCCTCTGCTATCATCAATGCAGTGGAGCTCCAGGAGATGGGGGCTGTGCTGGCAGGCGAGGCCGCCAGCGGCAGCGTGGACCACTTCGGCTCAGTGAGCGGCTTTACGCTGCCAAATTCCGGCATCCGGGTGGGCGTCTCCTCCAAATATATTGATCTGGGAACGCTGTTGGATGCAGATGCAGGCCGTGGCGTAGTCTCTTTGGAGCCGGATGTGGAGCTGCCCCAGACCATGGCGGACACCTTAGCGGGAAAAGATACGGCGGTAGAGTGGCTGCTGGCACATCCGGAGAGGTTGGCGCAACAAGAGTGGCCGAATGCACCTCTCACTCGAGGCCGTTTTGTGGGGCTGCTGTATGAGGCCGCTGGCAGTCCGGTCCAGACTCCAGAGGCTGTGTTCCCCGATATGCTGGGAGTTGAATGGTACCTGGATGCCATGATCTGGAGCGCAAATGCCGGCGTTGCCAGAGGCACTGCAGACGGGAGTTTTGCCGCATCCCGGGCGATTTCCTGGCAGGAGGCCGCGGTCTTCCTGACCCGGACCGTTCAGGCGCTTGGCTGGACGCCGGAGACGGTGCGCACAGCGCCCCTGCCGGCTGTGCTGTCCAAAGGCGCCTGGGACCAGGAGGCCCTGCAGAGCGCCTGGGCATGGGGCCTGCTGCCGGAGAATGCGGATTCCACGCCTACCCGGGCACAGGGAGAAGCCATGGCCGCCGCCCTGCAGGAGCTGGGCTGAACGGCAGGGAGCCGCGTGTACATTCAAAAAAGTGAGGAGCCGGTTGGCTCCTCACTTTTTCATTCAACAGAGGGAATCAGCCCTCGTACATGGCTTTGAGCTTGAGCAGGTGCGCATAGCGGTCCATGGCCGCCTTCTCGTTGCGCTCAAACAGCTCGCCGGCGCGGTCGGGGAACTCCCGGGTCAGGCGGCTGTAACGGGCCTCATTCATCAGGAATTCCTGATAGCCGCCCTTGGGCTCCTTGGAGTCCAGGGTGAACTTGGAGCCCTCAGCAGCGGGATTGAAGCGGAAGAGGTTCCAATAGCCGCACTCCACGGCCTTCTTCATCTCGTCCTGAGAGCAGCCCATGCCGGCCTTGATGTGCTGTTCCAGGCAGGGGCAGTAGCAGATGACGATGGAGGGGCCGGGATAGGACTCAGCTTCCCGCAGGGCCTTCAGGGTCTGGGCCTGGTCATAGCCCATGGCCACCTGGGCCACGTACACG
>OGGQ01002008.1_pt1 | contig 23943 bp, 21 predicted proteins | sample 1571191 | NCBI WGS metagenome assembly OGGQ01 (sample SAMEA2582061, study PRJEB24529) | metagenome | biome: Human gut stool | place: China | collected 2011
CCACAAAGGGCAGCAGCAGGGCGTTGTCCTCGTGGCACAGCCACGCGGCGGCCAGTGCCGCGCCCGCAACAACATAGTATGGCACGGCCCTTTTGGCCGGCTGGGCAAAGCGGCAAAACGCCCCCACAAGGCCCCCCAGCGCCAGCAGCACCAGGGCGGGGTAGATGTTGTCGCGATATACGCGCAGCGTGAACTGCGCCCAGCTGGCGGGCAGCCACAGCACCGCCAGAAACACAAGCCCGCGCGCGGCGTTGGTGCAAAAAAGCGGCTTCACGGCGGCCAGCAGCACCAGGCAGGCCGCGGCGTACAAAAGCTGGCCGCCCACAAGGAAGTTCACATGCAGCACGTTTAAAAAGGCCAGCCACAGGGCAAAAAAGCTGTGCTTGCCCAGCGTGAGGTAGCCATATTCCCCCAGCCAGTTCCCTTCGCGGATGCTGCGGGCCATCTCGAACATCAGGGTGTCGTCGATGGGGCTGAACGCCGGTGTGGCCTGCGCCAGCTGAAGGGCGCAAAGCGCCATCTTGGCCGCCGCGGCCGCCAGAGCCAGCCCCCACAAAAGCCGCCCGCTGAGGCCGCGCCCTTTGCACGGCGCCCACGCACATTTCCGCATGCCGCATCCCCCTTTGAAGGCTGCCCCCGGCAGCCGTGCCCCACGGGGCCTTCCCCGCCGGCCGGCCCGGCGGCGCGCCCCGCGCCCCCCTGCCCGTTTCAGGGCACGCCGCCGCAAAACCTGGCGTGCCCGTGCGCCGCAGGGGTCATTTCCCTTATTTTACCTGTTCTGGGCCCAATGCGTCAAGCGAATGCGCCCCAAAACCTGCGCCGCGCGCTTTGCCCGCAAACAAAATCAGCCCCCGCGGCCGTGCGGCCGCGGGGGCTTTTGCATGGGGGGCTTTCTTTTTTGCACGCTTTTCATGCCGCGGCGTTTGCGCGCCGCCGGGGCCCGGGCTTTGGGCCGCCCGCCCCCCTTACGCCAGGGCCAGGGCCAGCGCCTCGGGCAAAGTTTGCGCCGCGCGCACCCCGCAGGGCGCGGGCTGCCCGCCGCGGCACAGCAGCACGGCCTCTATGCCCGCCGCGCGGGCGCCCTCAATGTCCGAGCGCGCCGAATCGCCAATGTGCACGGCGCCGTCCGCCGTGCAGCCGCTCAGCGCCAGGGCCTTTTCAAAAAACGCGCGGTGCGGCTTATAGGCGCGCGCCATGTCCCCCGTCACAATGCCCGCGGGCACAATGCCGTGCGCGGCCAGGTTTTCGCGCACACAGCCCTCGCTGTTGTTGGTAAGCACCCACACCGGCACCGGGCACGCCGCAAAAAAGGCGGGCGCGTCTTCAAACAGGGGCGCGCTTGCCCAAAAGCGGCGGATGCCCGCGTGCAGGGCGGCCTTGTCGGCCTGCAGGTGCAGCTGGCGTTCGCAATCGGCCAAAATTCGCTGCACAATTTCGTCCTGCGTCAAAAACGCGGGGCCAAAGCTGGCCGCCTCGTACTGTTTCAGCCGCTGCCACCAAAAGGCCAGCGCGCGGCGCGGGTCTTTTTCATCGCTGTTCGCGCAGATGGCGCGCACCACGCCGTGTAAATCCGGCCCGTCCTCTTTCACCAGCGTGCCGGTGTAATCTACAAAAACTGCCTGTTTCATTTCATGCCTTCCCTCTCTTTGCCGGATGCGGCCGCCGCGCCCGGCGCGCCCCCGGGGGGCGGATGCGCCGCGCGGCGTTCCCCCAATAGTTTACCACATTTTCCCGCCGCGGTGCACGCTTTCACACAGGGTTCACCCCGGCGGGGCGGCCGGGCGCGCCGGAGGCGGGCAGCCGTGCCGCCCGCCTTGGCTTTTGCGCGCAAAAGGTGTATGATAAGGCAAAACGCCGCCCTTTGGCGTGCCAGTGCAAAAAACGCGGCCGGGTTGGCGCACCGCGCAGCCCTTTGCGCGGCCCTTTGGAAAGGAGGGCGCCCCATGGCGCAGCCACCCGTTGTCACAGCCGAAATGGCGCGCAGCCACCGCCTGCGCGCGCACCACCTGGCCGCCCCGCTGCCGCCGGGCGCCTACTGCGAGGCCGCCGCGGCCTGCGGGCTGCAGAATTCGCCCCCCGGCGCCTTCGAGACGGCGCTGTTCGCCCGCGTGCAGGGCGCCTCGCCGGCCGGCATCCGCCGCGCGCTGTATGAGGAAAAAAGCCTGCTTCAGGCCTGGAGCCTGCGCGGCGCGCCCGCCGTGTTTCCCACGCGGGACAGCGATGTGTTTCTGTGCGCGCTGCAGGGCGCGCACAGCGAGCAGCCCTGGGTGTATACGCGCGGCATTGGCCTTGCGCTGGGCCGCCTTTCCATGACGGTGCAGCAGCTGTGGCCGCTTGTGCGGGGCGCGGCGCAGCAGTGCCTGGGCCGCCAGGCCATTGTGGGCAAGCCCGCGCTGGACGCCGCCGTGGCCGCCCTGGTGCTGCCGCAGCTGCCCGTGGAAAAGCAGCCCGTGTGGAACAGCCCCTCGCCCTATGGCCGGCCGGACGTGCAGACGCTGGGCGGGGCCGTGGCCTCGTTTCTTCTGCGCCCGTGCGCCTTCGAGCGGCTGGTGGTGTTTGGCCGCCGCCAGGGCGCGCTGCCCGTGTTCACCTCGCCCGAAGCGTGGCTGGGCGCGCCGCTGCCCCCGCCCCGGCCAGACGCCGCGCTGCGCCTTGCGCGCCGCTTTGTGCACTGCTATGGCCCCACCACGCCCGCCGCGTTTCAAAGCTGGCTGGGCGCAAGCCCGGCGCAGGCCCGGCGCATGTGGGCCGCCGTGGCGCCCGAAACCCGGCCCGTAAGCCTGGCGGGCCGCACGGCCTATGTGCTGGCGCAGGATATGCCCGGCCTGCTGGCCGCCGCGCCGGCACAGCCGCATCTGTTGCTGCTGGGCCCGCACGACCCCTACCTGGACGTGCACGGCCCGCGCGAAAAGGCCCTGTTGCTGCCAGACGCCGCCCGGCACAAAGCCGTGTGGCAAACCGTTTCGAACCCGGGCGTGCTGCTGCAGGCCGGGGCCGTTGCGGGCGTGTGGCGCCAAAGCGCGCAGGGCAAAGGCCTTGCGCTTCGCTTTACGCTGTTTGCCCCGCTTTCTTCGGCCGGGCGCGCGCAGGTGCAGGCGTTGGCACAGCGCTATGCCGCCTTCCGCGGCCAGCCCCTTGCGGCCTGCACGCTGGAAGAGTAATATACAATTTGTATTTTTTATACTTTTTGTATTATCTTCTTGCCCGGCAGGCACACTGGGCAAAAGAACACAAAAAAATGCGCCTGCATTTTGGTTACCCTGCCGCCTTGCCGCCTTGCGCAAAACGGGGTATAATAGAGCAACAGGGCCGGCAGGCCATGCGGCACAAAAGAGGTGTGGGCGAATGAAAAATGAAGAGATGATTTTGCAGCTGCTGGCCGAACTGAAAGCCGGGCAGGATGAGCTGCGCGCCGGGCAAGACGAACTGCGCGCCGGGCAGGACGAACTGCGCGCCGGGCAGGATGAGCTGCGCGCCAGGCAAGACGAGCTGCGCGCCGGGCAAGACGAACTGCGCGCCGGGCAGGACGAGCTGCGCGCCGGGCAGGACGAGCTGCGCGCCGGGCAGGACGCCCTGAGCGCGCGGCTGGAAAAGGTGGAGGCGCGGCAGGAAGCGCTGGAGGCCGAGATGCGCCACACGCGCGTATTGGTGGAACAGCAGGACCACAAAATCAGCCTGGTGGCCGAGCAGTATGGCGATGTGGCCGCAAAGCTGGATACGCTTTTGCACAAAGCCGCGCAGGTGGACGAGCTGCGCAGCCGCACAAGCACGCTGGAAACCGTGGTGGCGCACCACACGGCAGAGCTTCAGGCCATGCGCCAGGCGCACTGAACAAACGCAGAAATGCGCTCGCTTTCCAAAAGGGGAAAGCGCGCGCCTTTTTCTGTTTTGTGCCTCGCACGCGGGAACAGGGGCAGCGCTGGCGCTTCGCTTTGCGCCAGCGCCGCGGGCCATGCCCTGCCCACCGGCGCAAAAGCTGCGCCGCGGCCCGGCCATGGGCAAAGCCACGCGCGGCCGCCGCCAGCGCCGCGCCCGCACGGGGCGCCAGGGCCGCAGGGCAATGGCTGCCGGCCGGGCCCGAAAGCGCCTGGGGCGGCCCCGGCGGCCGTTTCCCGGTTTGCAGATGCTACACGGGCACAAGGCCCGCGGCGCCCAGCGCAAGGCTGGCCGCGCCGCACAGGCACATCACCAGAATGGGGTTCCACTTGCGCCAGCGCAGCAGCACCAGGGCCGCGCAGAACAGCGCCACCGAAGCCCACTGCACGTTGCCCGGCGCCGGGGCTGCGCCGCCCAGCACGGCCGTGCCCAGCATGGCAAGGCCCGCCGCCGCAATCAGCGCCACCACCGCCGGGCGCAGGCAGCTCAGCACGCTGTCCAGCGCGGGGGCGCTTTGGTAGCGCCGGTACAGATACGCCAGCACCGACACCAGAATAAGCGCCGGGAAAATGCACCCCAGCGTGGCCACCACGGCGCCCGGCACGCCCGCAATGCGAATGCCCACAAAGGTGGCCGAGTTCACGGCAATGGGGCCGGGCGTCATTTCGGCAATGGTGACAAGGTTGGTGAACTCGGCCATGCTAAGCCAGCCGTGGGCCTCCACCACCTGCGCCTGAATGAGGGGAATGGCCGCATAGCCGCCGCCCACGCTGAACAGCCCCACCAGCAGAAAGCTGAAAAACAGCTGCACATAGGTCATGGCGCGCCCGCCCCCTTCCGCCGCAGCCACAGTGTCTTGCCCACGCCCGCCAGGGCCGCGGCCAGGATGATGAAAATGACGTTTACGTCAAACACAAAGTTTGCCAGAAAGGCCCCGGCCATCAGCGCCAGCGAAAGGGCGCTGCGCTCTTTCGCCACCTTGGCGCCAAGGCCGCAGGCCACGTCCAGTATCACGGCGGCCACGCCCGCCTGCATGCCCTTCAGCGCCAGCGCCACCCAGCGGTTGGCGGCAAAGGCCGCATAAAACAGCGAAATCACCGACAAAATCACCATCGGCGGCAGAATGGTGCCCAGCACGGCCACCGCCATGCCCGCAAAGCCGCACACGCGCCAGCCCACCAGAATGGCCGCGTTCACCGCAATGGCCCCCGGCGAGGCCTGGGCCAGGGCGGCAAAATCCAGCATTTCCTCTTCGCTCAGCCATTTCAGGCTGTCCACAAATTTGCGCTTCATAAAGGTGACAATCACAAACCCGCCGCCAAAGGTAAACGTGCTGATATACAGCGTGGCCAAAAACAGCGGCCACAGCTTGGCCCTGTCACAGCGCGGCGCGGCCGCCGCGCGGCCCGCGCTGTGCCCGGCTTGCGGCGCGGGCTGTGCCCCGGCCTGGCCGGGGCCCTTTTGTGTGTGCAATGTTTCCTCCCCCTTCTGCGGCCCGCCCGTGCGCCGGGCTGCGCCGCATGCTGTGTGCCCCTTTGGGGCCGCCTTCATCTTACCACTTGCACAGTCATAATAAAAATACTATAATTTTATATAGTTCTTAGCCTTTTTGCTATCATCTTGCCCCGGCGCGCGGCCCGCGCTGTGCGGGGGAAAGGAGGCCTGCCCGTGACCATCCGCCATTTCCGCATCTTCATTGCCGTGGCCAACACCGGCAGCATCACCAGGGCCGCGCAGGCACTGTATGTGTCGCAGCCCACCGTCAGCGTGGCCATCCGCGAGCTGGAACAGCACTACGGCACCCGCCTGTTCGAGCGCATCAGCCAGCGCCTGAAAATCACCGAGGCAGGCCGCGCCCTGCTGGGTTATGCCACGCACCTCATCAGCCTGTACGACGAGGTGGAGGCCTCGTTTCAAAACCCGGATTCCCACGGCCTGCTGCGCGTGGGCGCCAGCGTCACCTTCGGCGTGTACGGCATGCCCGCCCTGGCGGCCAGGTTTGCCGCGCGCTTTCCGCACATCCGCCTGGAGGTGACGGTGGACACCACCGACGAGGTGGAAAAGCGCCTGCTGGAAAACGAGCTGGACGCCGCCATTGTGGCGGGCGTGGTGCGCTCGCGCTTCATTGCCCTCACCCCCCTGTTCACCGAGCAGCACGTTGCCCTGTGCGCGCCCGGCCACCCCATGGCAGGGCGCAGCGTCACGCTGGCGCAGTTCATGGCCCAGCCGCTGGTGCTGCGCCAGCGCGGCTCGGGCGCGTTTCAGCTGTTCAGCGCCGCCGTGGCCCAGGCGGGCTACACGCCCCGCCCCGCGTGGCAGTGCGCCTCGGTGCAGGCCATTCTGGCCGTCGTGGGCCTGGGCCTTGGCGTCACCGTGCTGCCCCGCCAGGTGGCCGCGGCCGCGCTGGACGCCGGGCAGCTGGCCGTCATCCGCGTGCAGGGGCTGGACGTGCACAGCACCGTGTGCCTGGCCGTGCACAAATCGAAATTTCTCTCGCCCGCGCTGGGCCATTTCATGGATATGGCCCGCGCCCTGGCACAGCCGCAAACGGGGGAATAACATGCCCCCGCGGCGGGTTTCTGCCCGGCCGGCCTGCCGCGCCCAAAACGCCCCTGCGGCCAGGGGGCGGGCCGCAAAAACGCATCGCTTTTGCGCCCATTTTGCGTGAACCGCAGTGTAAAAAGCGCCCGGCAAAGGCGCGCCTGCGCAAGAAAGCATCGGTTTTGGGCAAACAATTTTGCCGCCCGGCGCATTCAAAAAGCCCGGTAATCCGTCAGGATTACCGGGCTTTTTTCACGCTGCGGTTCACCCAAAATTGCCGGGCCGACCCCTGGCGGCAAACAGCATTGCCGCCATCGCTTCGCGAACGGGCAGTTTGCTCAAAAGTGCCAGCGGAACTTTTGCCGCCATGGGCAGCCGCAAAACCGCTTCAGGGGCAATGGTTTCTTGCGCCAGCGCGCCCAAAGCCAGTGCATTCTTGCTTTTGCACGCCCGGGCCGGCGCGTGCCTGCGCCCCTGCGGCTTGCTTTGCGCTGCGGGGGCGCCTGGTTTTTTGCGCGCCGGGCAAGGGGCAGGGCGCGCTGCCTCAGGCGCCGAAATAGGCGCAAATTTCTTTCATGCGCTGCGCCTGCTTCACATGGAAGGGGCAGCGGGCGTCGCAGTGGCCGCAGCCCACGCACGCCGCGGCCGTTTTGCCCAGGTTGGCATAGTGGTTTTTCGCCAGGGCGTCCCCGGCGCGGGCCAGGTCGTAATATTTGTTGACAAGGCCAATGTCCAGCCCGGCCGGGCACGGCTGGCAGTGGTTGCAGTATACGCACACGCCCGCGGCGTCCTGCGGGGCAAAGGTGCCCAGCACAGAATAATCCCGCGCTTCGGGGCCCGCCGTCAAAAAGCTCAGCACGCGCCGCACGTCCTGCCGGTTGCGCACGCCGGGCAGCACCGTCAGCACGCCGGGTTTATCCAGCGCATACTGCATGCACTGGTATTCGCTAAGCGCCTGCCCAAACGGCGAGGTGGCCGCGCGCAGCAGCTGCCCGCCCGAAAACGCCTTCATCACCGAAATGCCCACGCCCTCGGCCTCGCACCGGCGGTACAGCGCCTGCCGCTCGTCCACTTCGCCAATGGCAAACTCGCCGTGGCGGTAATCGTAGGCGGGGTTGATGCTGAACATCAGCATGTCAATCAGCCCCATGTCCAGCACCTTGTGCACCACCTGCGGCGTGTGGGACGAAAGCCCAATGTGCCGCACAACGCCCTGGCGCTTCAGCGTTTTTAAATATTCCAGCGTGCCGTGCGCCCGGGCCGTTTCCAGGTCTGCCACTTCGTCTATGCAGTGCAGAAAGCCGAAGTCGATATAGTCTGTTTTCAGCGCCTCCAGCTGCCAGGCCACCGAGCGCTGAATCGCCTCCAGCTCCAGCGTCCAGCCGTATTTGCCGGTGCGGTAATCGGCCCCGAAATGCACCTGGTAATACACCTTGCTGCGGCTGCCCGCCACCGCGCGGCCATACGCCGCAAACGGCCGCGCGTCGCCCGCCGCCATGTCAAAATAGTTCACGCCGTTTTCCAGCGCAAGCTCCACCGTGGCCTGCGCCTCTTTTTCGCCCGCATCCCCCAGGCTGCTGTTGCCAAGGCCGATGATGCCAATTTCCTCTGTGCCCTTCGGCAGTTTGCGGTATTCCATTGCGTCTCCCTCTTCCCGCGCGCCGCGGCGCGCCGGGGCTTTTTTCTTTCATTATACGCCCGCTTTGCCCGCCTGCCAAATGCCTTTTTCCCATGGCATATCATGCCTTTTTGCTATACCTCAGCGCGCCCGGCCCTTTGCCGCGCCCTGCGCCATGGCTGAACCCTGTTTGTCAAACGCCGCGCCCGAAAATTTTCATTTTAGCTTTTGCAGCACTTCGCCAATGTCCCCATCCAGGCAGATCGCGCGCTCTGCAATCTCCCCCGGCGCCCAGGCCTCGCCCAAGTTGACACAGGCATACACCGCCCGCCGGTTCTGCGCCGTCATGCGCCAGAAGGGATATTTGATAATCACCGGGGTATTGAAGCCAACGGCTGCTTCTAAAAACAACACTCTCATGTTTTGATGCTTACGAAGAAAATCGGAATATCGTTGAGCTGCTCGATGCCAGCCTTCGTCCTCCACAAAGGTATCATCAGACCGAAGATTCATACTCATAGGCTTGCCGCACTTTGGGCAGTGTGGAACCAAATCAGAAGGGATTTTCATTTCAGGCAAAATCCCATCCGGCAAACTTAACCCGCCATTTTCAGAGATCACATAGCCTTGTGCTTCAACCATTTTACGGATAATCGCTGCATTATCATAGGTTCCTTGATGACAAGGCTCACTGCACTGAAATAAGCCGTAATCTCCTTGCGTATAGAACAGGCGGTGTTTGTCAAAACCCGCTTTTTGAAAGCAATGATCCACATTGGTTGTCAAAACGAAATAATCTTTATCCTTTACCAAGTCATAAAGCTCTCTATAAACAGGCCTCGGAGCATCCATATACCGGTTGATGTAAATATACCGGCTCCAGTACGCCCAATGCTCTTCCAGCGTGGGAAACGGATAAAACCCGCCGGAATACATATCGCGAAAGCCGTATTTTGCCATAAAATCCCCAAAATATTTCCGAAAGCGTTCGCCGGTATAGCAAAACCCGGCCGAGGTGGAAAGCCCGGCCCCGGCCCCAAGCACCACGGCGTCCGCCGCGTGCAGCGCCTGTTTCAGCCGCATGGCCTCATTGCAGCAGGCGCTTGTAAATTGCATAGTCGCTGTCTTGGAACACATTGAAAATCACCTCCACGTTCCCCGGGTTCTGCCGCTGCCATTCCCGCACCGTCTGAACGGCAATCTCTGCCGCCGGTCCGGCGGGGAAATGGAACTCGCCGGTGGAAATGCAGCAAAAGGCCACGCTGTGCAGGCCGTGGGCTGCCGCCAAATTCAGGCAGGAGCGGTAACAGCCTGCCAGCAATTCCCGGTCTTTCCTGGTAACGGCCCCGCCCACCATGGGCCCCACGGTGTGCAGCACATAGCGGCAGGGCAGGTTAAAGCCCGGGGTTATCTTCGCCCTGCCGGGCGCTTCTTCCCGCCCCTGCCGCTGCATCTGCTGCGCGCAGGCCAGCCGAAGCTGCACACCGGCCCAGGTGTGAATGGCGTTGTCAATGCAGCCGTGGCAGGGCACAAAACACCCCAGCATCTGGCTGTTTGCGGCGTTGACAATGGCGTCGCAGCGCAGGGTTGTAATGTCCCCCTGCCACAGGTAAATTCCGCTTTGAACCGGCTGCAGGCCGGCAACGTCCGTCGTTCCCCTGCGCTTTGTCTCTTCCTGCAGGTAGGCGTCCTGCACGCGCAAAAACGCCTCGCCGGCCGGCGCGGGCGGGCGCACGTTCATCAGGCTGCGCAGCAGGCGCTGCTTTTCGGGCTGCGCGGCAGGAATTTCAATGTTCCGGTACTCTTTTCTCTCGCCCAGCAAATAGCGAAGCAAAAAGTCAAGCCGCTGCGCCTGCGTGGCTGGCTGCGCCATGGGGCTACCTCCTTTCAATGGCCCCTGCGGGGCAAATTTCAAAGCAGCTTCCGCAGTGCAGGCAGTGCGCCTGCTGAATGACAACGGGCTTTGCCGAACTATCAATGCACTTCTGCGGGCATTTGGAATGGCACAATTTGCAGCCGGTGCACCGGTCCGTCACAAAATAGCCCGCCTTCTTTGCCTGCGCGCCGCCGAACGAAAAGGCAAACCGTTCGATGGGCTTTTTCGATAAATCGAACCATTCGCCAGTTCCCTCGTAAATTTGAAACACAGTAAGGGCGCTGCGCGAGCGGGCGTCCGGGTAAATCTGTTCCATATACGGGTTTTTGCAAAATAAATCCGGCAGCCTTTGCGGGCCAATTTCCTTCGCTTTGCCCTGCACCGACACCGCCACGCAGGAAAGAGTATCTTCGCCCTTCATGGCGGTAAAAGCCATATTCTCGTTGGCTTTCAGCCGGTCATAAAAATTCTTGCCCTTGGCCGTAAGAAAATACAGGCCGTTTTCGCCGCCGTCCATAATGTCAATGGCGCAGGTGACGGGGCGCCCCTCGCTGTCCACGGTGGCGAACACGGCGGAGTGGATTCTTTCCACAATATATTTCAAAACATCTCTTGCCTGCATGCAAAGCCTCCTGTTTCTGCCTGCCCTTTCCGGCAGGGGTAAGCCGCTTGTAAAAAAACGTGGTATGCGCCGGGTTCACAACAGTCCCCGCAAGGTTTTGCACCTGCGGGGCTGCTGTTGTCATGTTCTCTCCCGCCCAGGCTGTTCCCGCCGGCAACGGAATTGCACCGCTTCGGGCCGCCTGCCGTTCGCAGGTGATTCCTGCCGGCCGGAAATTTCACCTTGCCCCGAAGCGCTTGGAAAAATTGTGCTTACAGCTCGTACTCCTTGGGCGGGTTGCCAGAGAAATCGGCAATCACCGCGTGGGCGTTTTTCAAATAGAACACTTCAAAAACCGGGTTGGTTGCCTCGCCATACTGCCCTTTCACAATGGGGTTGCGCATGCACATTTCTTTGGCCGCCATGTTATTCTCAAAAACGGCCTCGCCGTTCAGGCGAATCCACGCATAGGCCGGGCTGGAAACAGAGACCTCCACGTTGGGGTTGGCCTGCATATCCCGGTAGACGTCCTTGGTGTTGTTGGTGCAGAACCACAGCCTGCCGTCCAGCTGCCCGGCAAACATGAAGGGGCGGCACTTGGCCTTGCCGTCACGGCCCACGGTAGCCAGATACTGTACGGGGTTTTCCTGCAAAAATTTTACTACTTCATCCATGGTAAGTACCTCCTGTATTGTTCTGATGAATCTATGGTAGCTTGCCTTGTGCGGCCTGTGAAGTACGCACAATTTTGTGGCATAGTTACCCGCTTGTAACCATTAAAACTTCCCGTTCTGGTTCTGCCAGGCGGACGGCCCGGCAATGGTTTCCATCACATCCCAGTGCTCGGCAATTTTGCCGTTTTCCACGCGCCACAGGTCGTAGTAACTGGTGGGCGCGCCGCCAAAGGCGCCCTCGCTCACCGCCAGCACAAAGTTGCCCTGCGCCAGCACCTGGTGCGTTTTGTCATACACCATCTGCACACCCTGTCCGGCCAGGGCAGCCAGCGCCGCGCCCAGCCCGGAAAGGCCGTCGGCAATGCCCGTGTTGTGCTGAATGTAGCTGTCTCCGTCAAAGTAACTGGCCGTCTTTTCCGGGTGCTTGCCCTGCATCACATCGAAAAGAAAGTGTTTCACCAGCTCGCGGTTTTCCCCGGTTTTGTCCAGGTCTTTCACTTCCTTCGTGCCGTCTATCTGGGTTCTGCCAGAGGGGTTGGGCCCCGCCTTTGCCGCCAAATTGTCCCAGTGCTCGGCAATTTTGCCGCTTTCGTCAAAGCGGAAAATGTCAAAGGCCACCTGCTCGCCCGCGCCGGCAAAGTTGTACACCGTCTGCAAAAACACCTTATCCCCGTCCTCAAAGGCGCGGATATTCTCCACCGTGGTTTTCACCGGGGCCAAGGCCAGGTAAGCAACCGACCCCACAAACGCGTCGCGCCCCGTGCCATAGGCCAGGTTGTGCTGAATGTAGCCCTCGGCCAGCAGGCCCTTGGCCTTTTCCGTGTCGCCAGAGGCAAAGGTGCCAATCAGTTCAAGTGCTTTCTGGATGTTCGTCATTTCAGGTTCCTCCTTTGCGGGTTTGCTGCCAAACAGTTTTTGAATCAGCGTCATTTTACATTTCTCCTTTGGGTTTCGCCGGGCCTTGAAGCGGCCGTTCCTCTCAGCCCTTGCCTTTATCCTATGCGCAAAAGTTTCTGTTGTAAAGTAAGCACTTTATTGTGCTGTAGTTACCAAATAGAAACCATTGGCCTTTCTCCGGCCCCAAACAGCCCTGCAAAAGCCAAACGGCGTGCCCGTGCCGCCCCTTCCTTGCGGCGGCGCACCGCGGCCTTGCCCTGCGGTTCCCGGGGCCCCGCGCGCGGTTTCGGGGGCATGGTTCCCACTTCTCGCGGCGCGGCTTGCCTCTTCCGGCGGCCGTCTCTTGGGCCGTTCTGCCCGCCGCGCGCCCGGGCAAAGCGGGACGGCGCCACGCCCGGCCCCGGCTTTCGCCTTGGCAGCCCTGCGCCGCGCGCCGCCCTGCGTGCCGGGCGGTGTGCGGCCCCCTTGCCTGCCCGCGCGGCCAGGCCGGGCCGTTGACCCCCTGGGCGCAATATGGTAAAATAAGAAATAAAGTTTCTAATAGAAACCATAGAAAGAGGGATGCCCTATGCAGGAACCGAACCTGAAAAAAGAACTGCCCGCCTGCCCGGTGGAAACCACGCTGACGCTGATTGGCGACAAGTGGAAAGTGCTGATTCTGCGCGATTTAATGCCGGGCAAAAAGCGCTTTGGCCAGCTGAAAAAATCGGTGGGCAACATTTCGCAAAAGGTGCTTACGGCCCAGCTGCGCGCCATGGAGGAAAGCGGCCTTGTGCACCGCAAGGTGTACGCGGAAGTGCCGCCCCGGGTGGAATATTCCCTCACCGCGCTGGGCCAAAGCCTGAAGCCCATTCTGGACGCCATGTGGGCCTGGGGCGAGGGCTACCAGGGCTCGCAGCAGGAATAAGCGGCCGCCGCGCCCGGAAAGGAGCCGCCTTATGGTTCTCAACACCGAAAGGCTGCACATCCGCAGCCTGCAGGAAACCGATTGGCCTGCGCTGCTGGCCATCTGGCGCAACTTCAGCCGCTCGCCCTATGCCGTGTACGACGCCCCGCTGCCCACCGGCGCGGCCGGCGCACAGGCGCTGGCAAAGCAGTTTGCCGCCAGCGGCCTGTTTTTCGCCGTGTGCCGGGCGCAGCAGCTCATCGGCTATGTGGGGTTCCGCGCCGAAGGGCAAACCTACGACGTGGGCTATTGCTTTCACTCGGCCTGGCACGGCAGGGGCTATGCGCGCGAAAGCGTGCAGGCCCTGATGCAGTTTTTGATGCAGCGCGGCCCCGTGGCGGCGTTCACCGCAGGCACCGCGCTGGATAACGCGCCCTCCCGCAGGCTGCTGGAATCGCTTGGCTTTGTGCTTCAAGGCACCCAGCAGCTCTCTTTCCATCAAGATGCCTCCGGCAGGGCCCTCTCCTTTGTGGGCGGGGTGTTTCGAAAAGCGGGCAATCTGCCATAAAATCACCCTTGCCCTGGCCGTCAACACCGTCACAGCGCCCGGGCGGCCGGGCCGCCGCCCCGCCGCACCGGCAGCACTCCCCCCTGCGCCCCGAAAAGAAAGGCGCCCGCAGCCAAACCGGCTGCGGGCGCCCTGTTTTTTTTACCCTCGTTTCTGATAGGCGTCCCCCCAAAGCGGAACAGCATTGAGCACTTCCTGCACCCCGGCAGCGCACAAAGCGCCAGCCCCATCACGCAGAAAACCGCAAACAAAAAGCGCGAACGAAGCCTCCCTTCGTTCGCGCCTTGCCATTCAAAAAACGAAAACGCCCGCCAGGCCGGCGCCGCAAAGAAGGCCAAATTTTTAAAAGCATGGCCATCTTAAGCCCGCTCTCTCCCTATCTGCAAATGGCTTCATGCCTGTCTGCAAGCGGCAGAATGAAGAAAAATTCCATCAGTAGATTCAAGTCTTGTTTGACTCTCTTCCCAATTTGCGCTATGCTAAATTTATTAAGAAGCCCAATATGAGTTGGCTGCTATGAAACTGGAAGCGCATATTCCATTTTTGACAAATTGCGCAGCCCTCTCTTGGTGTGCCGCCGGGTTTCCAACCAAACCAGCTGATGCGCACACGCGCCTGAAAAACGGGAAGGTTGCTTTGCAAAAAATGAGCGATATATTCACAAAATATATTCTCATACGAATAGGGAAGTGACGTCATTGGCCTTTAGCAAAACAATTCAATTATATATTTTTGATGGAAACCCCAACGGCCGTATCATGTGTGAATTATCGAATTGGAACGGCCGGGTATACAAAATTTCCCGAAACGAGCTTCTCGAGTTCTCAAAACGCGATGATTCAGAAAACACAGGCGTCTATTTCCTGTTCGGCAAAGATGAGAATTATCTTGATACCGTTTATGTTGGCGAAGCTGAAAAAATGCTCACCAGGCTGAAACAGCATCTGAAAGACACAGAATATTGGAGTGAGTGTATTGCGGTAATCAGTAAGGATAATCTGTTAAACAAGGCGCACGTAAAGTATCTTGAAAACAAATTTTATTCGCTGGCTAAAACTGCCGGCAGGGCTACCGTAATGAATGGCAATATTCCAACATGTTCTTCATTGTCGGAGTATGATGAAGCAATGTTGCAAGAATTTATTAGCAATACAAAACTGCTTGTCAATACATTGGGTTACAAAACCTTCGATTCTTTAGCAGATAGTTCCATGAAGCGGCAGAATCATCAAGTTTGCTTTTATATCAATGCAGCCCGTGGCGCCAATGCCAAAGGGGTTGTTGTTGCGGATGGATTTGCTGTATTTAAGGGGTCTGCAATCGCTTCCACTACTGTTCCAAGTATGCCAACCAGCTTAATCCAATTGCGAGCAAAGTTGATTCATTGTGGAATTATCAATTCCGAATTCAAATTTACAAAAGATCATATTTTTACCAGCCCATCTTTGGCGGCTGCTGTTGTAATGGGGCGAAATGCAAACGGACGAACCGAATGGAAAACAGCAGATAGTAAATCTTTAAAAACCATTGAAGAGGAAAATTTAAGATAAAAACACAGATAAACAGATAAGAAAAAGCGCTACCTGATTTTCAAAAAGTCGGGCAGCGCTTTCATTTTAGAAATTTCCCCAAAGCCTGCCCGTTCTTTGCAAAGCGGCCAAGGCCTTTCAAAGCCTTCTCGTCCCCTTCTTTCGCAAGGCCCTATCGGGGCCAGGCGAGCAAAGAGCGTTTATGGGGGCTTGCGCAAACAAACGCCCGGCTTTCCGGCGCTATGGCGCAGGCGAATCTGCCCGCACCAAGGGTTCCATTGGCGCGGGCATTCTTTTTTAAATTGCCATACGCCAGCGCAAGCCGGCCGGTTAAACCTGTTCCAGCATGTTGCGAATTTTCTCTTCTTCCCCGCTTCCGTTTGTAGATAAGCGAAGTATCGGAAGTTCGTACACGTTGAAAATATGGTCTTTCATTCTATCTTTTTCCCGTTGCCTGGGGTTATTTTCATGAGATGCAAAGCCATCCACCTCTATGACAAATGCCGGTTTTCGCGTTATTTTGTGATACACAACAAAATCTACCGAAGCCCTATGGTTGACATACGCTATCTCCTCTTCGGCCAACGGCTGCAAATCATGAAACAAATTTTTCAGCAAAACTTGAAAGGCAAAAGAATACTCTTTATAATTCGGCTCTTCCAAAATGTCGGACAGCAGCTGGAACATAATATTTTCAGATTGATACCTCGAAATGGAAGGAATCCGCTTTCCAAATTCAATCAGTGTGTCGGAATATTCCCGGTAAAGCAAATCAAACACAGATACAATCTTTGATTCTACAATTGCCGCGTCCAACAATTGATACTCCATATATCCAATAAGCGCTTTCAGCTCTTTGGCCGAGCGTTCAAAAAGGGTTTTATCTGTCACCAAAACAAACTGCCGCTGCGCGCGTGAAACCGCAACATTAATCTTGTGCGGGTCGTCCACAAAACGAAGGCCCATACGGCCATACCGCGTGTTGCTCAGCACAGTTGATAAAATCATAATTTCTTTTTGGCGCCCCTGATATTTGTGGATGGTGTCACATTCCAGCTCTTTGGGAAATAAGCTGTTCGCCTTTTGCGCCTGCTTTACATAAGGGGTTGTGAAACCAATTTTGGATGCATCCAGCCGGTCGGGGTCAGTTAAAACCTCTTCCAGAACGGCGTCCAGTTCCCTCTGGTTGAATTTCCCCTTTCCCTCGCCGTTTGTCACAATTCTCATGTGGTTTCCAGGCGCTGTTTGGCACAGGACAAGCGGGGTTTTCTCTGCACTTTTCTTCAGAACAATCAGCTCGCCGTCATAATAGCGCTGGTTGCAAAACTGAATAATTGCCGGTTCACAGCGATAATGCTCGCGCAGCAATTTTCTCGGCGCCTTGCCGCCCAGCACCTCTAGCACGGAAGACAGCAGGCTGTGGCAGAAATAGTCATAGCCGGGGGCCGGGCATTGCGCGGCAAGCTTGTTCTTGATGGTTTCATCTACAATTTGCGGAAGCTGCTTTGTGTCGCCAACAATCACTGCATGCTTGCAGCAGGCCAGCGCAAGCATCCCGCTTAAAAGGTCCACCTGTGAAGATTCATCAATAATAAGATAATCGAACAAAAAGCCCTGAGGAATGCTGTTGATAATGGAAAATGTTGTGCTGAGAACAACCGGATAATGGGCCAAAAAACAATCAAACTCTTTTTTGAAGGTTGCTTTTGTAAATGTTTCACGGCCCAGTTCGGCATAATGCTTTGCCAGGTTGTGGTTCAATATTTCCCGAGAGGCCTTTTGGTAAAACTTTTTCCGTTCTTCAAAATTGGCGTGCAGCAATTGCAGCCGCAGCGCTTCTATTTGCCCGCTGATTTCTGACATTTTGGCTTCATAATAACAATTCTGAACTTCCAGCACCAGGTTCATTTCATCTTGCCGCAAAAGAGAAAATTCTTTAAAGCGATATTTTACAAAAAGTTTCAGCATAGAAAACAGCGAGGCTTTTTTGTTTCTCAAAACATGCAGCTGTGTTTCTGCCAAAAACTGCACCATCTTTTCTGACGGCAATTTTGAAACACTCAGGGCCTCTATTCCATGATAATCTTGCGCCTGGCGGTAACGGCTGAAATGCTCATACTCCAATTTGTAATTTGCAAGCTGCTGCTCCAGCCGGGCCTGTTTCCGCTCTAGCAAAAACAGTTTGCTCAGTTCGTCAATCTCACACAATGGCGCCTGGGCAGCCTGGCCATCCAGCACCTTTACATTCGGATGCGGCAGGTTTGCAAAAAAGGCCTCTTGCTTTTCTTGCCGGCCTAAATCTGCCAGTAAAAAACCGTAGCCCTCTTGGCTCAATTTTTCCTGCACGTTCCGCACCGCTTCATTTGTGCCGGAAACCATCGCCACATTTAGCTTTCTCTGCCCCACAAGGTTTGAAATAAGATTAATAATGGTCTGCGTTTTCCCGGTTCCCGGGGGGCCCTCGATGATGGAAATGGAATTGCAAAGCGCCTGAACAATTGCATCCTGCTGGCTTTGGTTAAAATCAAACGGAAATATCAAGGGCAATTCACCCAGCTCCATTTGCTTCCAGGTGCCGTTCATATACTGCGCCAAAGCACTATCAGGGTGAATATAAGGAATCGAGGCAAGCGCCCTGGCTAGAAAAGTGGCACCGCTTTTTCCGTCCATCTCCCCTATCTTCACATGTTGCGCAATGTCACACCAGTATTTCCAAAGTTCCGAATGCTTTTCCCGCAAATTGTCCTCTACCCGAATTGCCTCGCGAGGGTATACGCTCGATTTTCCTGTTTTAAAAACCACACGGTACCATTTCCCAAAATCTAACAGGTGGGCCACATACGAAAGCATGTTGGAACGGTAAAGCACAACTTTTCCATCCAAATCCACCCGTTCGCGCAAATCAGCAATCTGAACGTTTTCCCACCTTGGCTTATATACACTTCCGTTGGAAAGTGTAATTTTCACATGCGGATAGTGAAGTTTGATTCCTGTAACTTTCTCGGTATAATCCTTCCCCTTCATCATCACCAGTTTCGTAAAAATGTCCATAGGCCCCAAACCCCTGCATTCCCAAATCTTTTCATCATGCCAAATGCTTTTTCCTGCGGCATTGCGCCTTCTCTCCAGGCTCATAAAATATAGCGGCACCCTGCCTGTTTTCCAAATGCCCAAGCAAGGCTGGCGTTGCACCCCAAGCGGTTTTCGCCCGCAGGGTTCTTAAAAAGCATCTGGCATTCTCAAGTTCAGTATAGCGGCTTCTTCCCATAAGAGCAACCGCCGCCGCTTCGGTTCCTTTTGCAAATGCCAAAGGGGCTTTCCCGGCCGCATAAACCGGGAAGGCCCCTTTTTCAATAAGATTATGCTGCTTGCAGGCCCGCATAAACATAGCCAAAATGCGTTTTGCCACCTGTTGCCACTTCGCCGCCATTAAATAAGCCTTTATCCCCTCAAAAGCCCTGCAAAATCAGGCTTTTCCGTGCCTCTGAAATCATTCCCACTCGCCGAGTTAAATCCGTTTCTAAACTTTTTTGTATAGAGGATTTAATTCGTCGTGGTTTTATTTGATGCAGATTATCCTTATCCTAAGGTCTATTCGGACTTTTGCTATCAAAAATCTATCCGAGCCATCCTATCAGGGGTTTTGCTTGAGATGGGCGATTGGGTGGCTTGATGGTATTATAACATGCTTCCATTAAAAATGCTATCTCAATCTTCCTTCTCTATTGTCTGCACGAGAAGTTTCCCTGAAAGAATGTCAGGAGAATTTTGAGATGTAATCGTATATTCAATCTCGGTCGGGATCTGTTGTAAGAAGATTGGCGTCGGAAATGCTATGACTGTATGGTGCTTAATATAGTCAAATTTGACTTTTACAATGCACTGGTCTTTCTCCGCAAATATTTCATAACAGTATATGTCAGTAATGGAGTCCCAATATTCTTCTTGATAATCTCTTCCGATGAAAGGATCAAACAAGTTGGGACTCTGACCTGCACCTACATATGAAGCAGATTGCAGAGAGTCTTCATATGCTTTGTACTGTGCTGTCGGAGGAATCGACAGCACATCTTCAAGGTCACACTCATCCAACAAATATTTAACCGCGGATTCATCTTGGATCACAGGAAATTTATCCAATCGTAACAACAGATCAGTATTAAATCGAAGTTCAACCTCAACATCTTTGTCAATTGCTGTTCCACTGTTTTCTATAGCGAGTTTTATACAAGTTAGTCCAGTATAGGCCTCTTCAACTTTTGACCAGTTAACAAATTCAAGGATTAAGTCGTGCAACTTCGTGATGGATTCATATTTAAGTTCCTCTTTTTCTGTGCCGCTATAACTGCGCCCGCCCCCTAGCATAGATATTGCCATGGTATTTTTACATAGGTTTCCCAAGTTAAAAAAGTCATTTGCCAAAGAAATTCCTAGGCCCTCTGCAACAGATATAATCGTCGTTTTAATATCCTCGTCTATTGTAGCTGGAGGATAAAGCGAATCGTTCCAAGAAGTTAATGATAATGCCAGAGATTCCTCATCGTCTCTGTCTTTTACAAGTGTCCGTTGTCCCATATGCATGGAATCAATTTTCCGATAAAGTTTTTTTATCTCTGTGAGAAGGGTGTCTGAATTTTTTGAAGAATTCAGTCTAAAATCAAGAACAGTAAGACTTTCACATAACTTTCCATTGGCATCTATTCCCCGCAATACAAGTTGCGGGGCGCGTTTAGAATGTGTGTCGTCACTTGCCTTTTGGATAAAATATTGAGTCAAATGTGCATAAAATAGACGTTCAAACTCTTCAATTGTTGAATAACTGAAATAGATACCTCGATCTCTATACTTCTGTTTCAATGCTTGTACTTTTGTATATCCTTCCGAGTCCATCTCTGATGGTGGAACGGGCCTCTCGGAAAAGTATAAGAAAACTTGTTTCCCAGCCTCCAACATAATTTCGATTTCTTCTTCTGTGCCAGAACCGTATTGATCTGTAGGCGTTCCAAACCGAGTCCAAAGCAGGGCAACTGCCGCGTCACAGTTTTTAACAAATTGTTCATTCAGCAGCGCCTGCGGTTTACCGCCTGATTGTGGATAGGAGTTTTTACTCCAATGTCGCGTTCTTATACTAATGCCCAAAGTATCTGAAAACTGATCGTTGAATTTTTGAACGATTTGATTGATGATTTTAACTTCTTCCATTATGTCCCCAGGGCAAGAAATCAATAAATCATATTGCGTTACATTTTTTGGCAGCTCTCCCCACCACCCTTCAGCTTATAAAGTTTGTTTTACTCGATCTAGCACAGCCTTCTCGCTATAGTTTAGTCCCCACTATTTATTAAGACTATATTTTATGCAGCGCTGCTGTTAGATCTCTGTAAAACTCATCATGTTTATCGCAGGCATTTTTATAGTTTCTATACACCTCTTCTATTACTTCTGAACTAGCAGGCTTTACCCAAATTCTAGCTATATCTTGTGGATATATCTCTACTTGTCCGCTAGAACCATTGATGTAGCGATAAATTTGATTTTGTCCAGTCTCTGTCATCAGAAAAGCAGCAACATACCAAGCTAACTTTGGATTCTTATAGCGAACAATGGTAATGTGCCCATCTACAACAGCGGGGAAATCATAATTGTAAACAGCAACACGGCCAATCGTACCATCACCAGTAGAGTTAATAAGAATATCATTCTTTTGCACTGCTGCTCTGCTTTCAACTTTTTTATAGAATGTTCTACCAACAGAACGTGCCAGGCTGGTGTCTATGTACCCGTTTCGTATACAATTTGATTTCAAAGCACAAACGTTCAATGTCTGGTTTTCATCTATTAATCTAGTTCCATCGCAAGAAATCATGCCTTCATAACGCAAAGTCTCAGGATCATTTTCGTCATCAGCATAACTGGGCTGGGTTCCACGATTAATCGGTCTAGCTAGGTATTGTATATCACCCACCTGGAATGACCCAGTAGCATTTTTTGTATCGTCACATGCTTTTACATAAATATCTTGATGGTATTCAGGTTCAAAAATATGATTTATTGTATACATTCCTTGCTCTGGATTAAGCAGTTTGAGCATAGAATCGGAAAATAAATGTTTTGCTGTTAGAGCCATATTATCACCTCAGTTTTCCGCTTTGATTGCCTTAATCTTTTCATATTCGTCCTTAAGCTCTTGCTCTGAGCGGAACCTGATATTTTTCAATAGATACTCAGTTATTTCTGGCAAATCGGATAATACTGCACCCTCAGCATCAGTAATAATTTTACCTGTTTTGTCCTTTCCAGACCTTTCTGTGACACAGTAAGCTATATGCTTTTCTTTATCAGCCAAATGAACTTCTTCAATTGATGTAAACTCTTTATACCGCTTTTGCAAAAACAGAACGATGGTTTTTGTATTTGTAAACGGCTTAAACATATTTCCACCCAAACCAACAACGCCTAAAACAATTGCATGTTGGAGGATATATCTTCTTATCCTTTCATCCGAATAATTTTTCAAAATACCTCTCGGAAGGACAATGGCCATTCTTCCCCCCGGAACAAGCATATTAATGCATCTTTCAATGAACAGTTTTTCTTTCCCAATCTTATTTAGGCGTTTTCTGCTACCATTTTTATCAATTTTAAATGCTAACTCATACTGAGAAAGAGTATCATCTGATGATATATCTCCAGCAAAAGGTGGATTGCTAACGATGATGTCAAACTGCCGTAGCTTTTTCTCCTTACCATGCCCAACTGTAAACTTCGCAAGGACGTCATCATCCCAATTGTTTGAGTTCAAGCCATCACACGCCGCTATATTAGAGCGGCCATCTCCCCATATAAGCATATATGCTTTTGCGACTTTAGCTATAGTTTTATCGTAGTCTATACCAAACACACATTCGGATGCATAATCCTTTTTATTTTCAATAATATCATTCTCATTATCTCTATCGTGTTCAATCTGTTTGTAAACATAGTCTAATGCACCGATTAAGAAACCACCACTTCCGCAAGCTGGATCAAACACACTTTCTCCATCCTTGGGTTGAAGAACGTCGATGCACATTTTCACAACATGCCGCGGAGTAAAATACTGCCCTTTGTCACCCTTCATATCTGGATTAACCATCACCTCAAACGCTGATCCAAGAATATCAGCTGGCGATTTAAGTAAGTACGCTTTCTGTAATGCGGACACGCAATATGCAAGGCTATCATCAGTCAAAAGAATGGATTCGTTATCTTGAAATACACCTTTCCATCTGGTAGTTGCTTGACTGAATAATTTATCTATCCTTACACGTGCCTCCTCTGGAGACTCAAAAACTCCAACCCGAAATTTGGCAGGCGAGTTATCATTTTTCAAATTAGCTTTTTCATCATATAGTTTTGCAATGATCAGTTTGAAAATCTCATCGAAAGGATTTGTCCCTTCATGAGCTTTAATATAATCTTCGCATTCGCGAATAATGGAAAGAAAATCTGTTAAAGGCTCCAATTCTTTACGGGTAATCGGATTATCTACATCTGCCAATTTCTCAGATTTTGCAGGTATATTTCGCAACTCTCGCCAAGAGGCTTCTTCCTCACCAGCCTTGGGTTCGTTTCTTAGCAAATACACATGTGGAGAATCTCCATTGCTCCACAACCCAAGCTTACAACCAGTTGCATTCAAATATACTTTCAACTGTTCTAGTCCATCTTTTCTCTCTGGCTTTTTCACTTCCACAAAAATTCTTGGTGTAGCTTTTTTGTCATCCATATAGACAACAATGTCTGCTCTTTTCTTGGCTTCTGTAGAACCAACAATAACCTTTACTTCTACAGAGATCTGAGAAAAGCTGTAGCCATATACTTCTTTTAAGCGATAAATCCACCACTGGCGAACTTTCTCTTCAGGCTTTGCCTTATAAAGCTTTTTCCTAATAGGGCAAAACACATATTCTTCACCCTTAAACTTGTAAACACAAAACTTATCAGGGGCTTTATCGGGTTTTACTGCCGTTTCTATAACTGTATAATCCATAATCTTATCACCAACTACTGTTTTACTTTTTTTCAGTACCGTCTGTATGTGTATCTGGTACAAATTCTAAAATATCATCTACTCGGCAATGAAGAACTCTACAAATTTTTTCAATACTTTCGATAGATACATAATCATTGCGTTTTAATCGCGTAATAATATTAGCACTAAAGCCTGCCTTTTCTTTTAACTCCGAGTTTGACATTCTTTTATCGATCAGTAAGTGAAACAGCTTATCATAACAAATCGCCATTCTGCACCTCCTTGATTATATTAACTTTATCACATTTTCGTGAAAAATTCAACTTTATATCTAATTATCAGGCTGTATCAGTGTTATGGAAAGACAGAGAGTTCGCAGTCTTTTCCGGGCATATTCCACCAGCTCCCGCGCATTGCTGGCGGGGTGCCAGGCATAGGCAATCAGGTAGTCTACATGATCCACAACATAGCGATTTGCCCTCACGATTGCAGCCTTGCGCGGAACGCTCTCCATCCCCGGCGGATAGAATGTTCCATCAAATCCATCGGGTGTTGGGATGGGCCGCTCCGCCGGATGGTATGGCAGCAGCAAAGTGAGCTTCACTTCTGGGTAGAAACGCCTTGCTTCTTTGACTGCTGACGCTGCAAGACGGTCAAATCCACCATAGTGACCGACAATAAATTCTGTGACGCCATATTCCAAAATGTGCTGCTCAACAGCTGCATACAAGGCCGGGTAAATTTCTTCCGATGTCTCGCGGTGTCCGATGAAAAAACAGCTTTTTCCGCCCAAAGTTCTCCCTCCTTTATAGTTGTGTTTATCGTTAAAATTATACGATATAAATGATTAAATCACAACGATT
>OGGQ01002011.1_pt1 | contig 23914 bp, 19 predicted proteins | sample 1571191 | NCBI WGS metagenome assembly OGGQ01 (sample SAMEA2582061, study PRJEB24529) | metagenome | biome: Human gut stool | place: China | collected 2011
TACACTCTTTCCCTACACGACGCTCTTCCGATCTTGAATCTTATCATGAGCGATTGTTCGCTTTCCTTTTCCCCTTCTTTTTCTTCTGGTCAAAACACTGTTATTGATCTTTCAGCCCTGAATATTTCTCCCTGTCTGGGATGTTTTGGATGCTGGGTCAAGACACCGGGAAAATGTGTGATTCCCGATGATGCACACAAGGTTTATCCTTTGATTGCCAAAAGTGAAAATGTGATTTATGTTACACGCCTTTTCCATGGCAGTTACAGTCCCATCATGAAACGGATGCTGGAACGTGCCATCCCGATTCAGCAGGCATTCTTACACCTTTACTGCGGCGAAGTCCATCATGTTCCCCGCAATGTTGTCCCCAAAAAAGCTGTCATCATCGCCTATGGCTGCGATGATGTGGAGGAACAGGAATTGTTCCGCAAACTGACAGAGCGTAACACCTTGAATATGCTTTTTACCGAATGCAAGGTTTTGTTCCCTTCCAAAGAAGAACTGGAATATAGTATCGAAAGTGAGGTATCCAGATGGACAAACTCTTAATCTTAAACGGAAGCCCCCGCTCACTCCGTTCCAATTCTCAAAAATTTATCGAAATGATGACACCGCATCTTGGCTGTGAATGGGAAGAATATTTTCTGTTTACCCAAAATCACCGGGAGATTTGCGATAAAGTAAGAGAATATTCCGATGTTCTGTTTGTATTTCCGCTTTATGTCGATTCCCTCCCCTGCTGTGTTCTGGAATTTTTAGACTGCCTGTGTCAGAATCTTCCCGATTCCCGTCCCACAGTCCACCTGATGATCAACTGTGGATTTCTGGAAACGGAACAAAACAGTATTGCCATCAAAACTCTCCAGTTTTTCTGCAAAAAGTATGGATTCCCGTTTGGATCATGCCTTTCGATCGGAAGCGGAGAAGCTATTCTCACCCCTCCATTTGATATGCTGTTTAAGCTAAATCTCAAAAAGCTTGCAAAATCAATCAAGAAGTCTGCTCCGCTTACACTTTCGATTGCTCTTCCGATCTCGAAAGAACGCTTTGTTGCTGAATCTGAAAAATTCTGGCTTCGTGCCGGAGGAAAAAACGGTCTTACCAAAGAACAGATGCAGTCACCAAATATCGAATAACAAAAAAGGGATTCCAGTGCTTATGCCTGGAGTCCCTTTTCTGTATCCTGAAACAACAATTCCTTTTTATGTTTGCGGTAATAAAGCAGTCCTGCCAGATCTGCCAAGAACCATCCAATTGGAATAGACCACCAGATACCAACCACACCGATTGCCGGAATGGCAGAAAGCAGATAAGCAAGTGCTACACGGGTACCCAACGAGATAACGGTGAGCACTACCGAAATGCCCGGACGTCGAACCGCACGGTAAAATCCATACAGCAAAAACAGGCAGCCAATTCCACAATAAAAGGTTCCTTCCACCCGCAGATACTCCACCCCGATGGACAGAATTTCTGTTTCCTGCGGCTGCACAAAAATCAGCATCAGCTGACGGGCAAAACCAAATACCAGCACAGAAATCACAAGGCAGAATACCACAGTTACCGAAATTGCGCTGCGAATTCCCTTGCGAATTCTTTCCTCCTTCTGCGCTCCAAAGTTCTGCGCTGCAAAGGTGGAAAATGCGTTTCCAAAATCCTGCACCGGCATATAGGCAAAAGAGTCGATCTTGACCGCCGCTGCAAAGGCTGCCATGACCGCAGTACCGAAGCTGTTGACCAGTCCCTGTACCATCAGAATGCCAAAATTCATCACCGATTGCTGGATGCAGGTCAAGAAGGCATATTGGAAAATCTCCTTTAAGACGACAAGGTTCATCTTGCGGTATTTCCGTTCCGGGAAAAACTGCGGGAATTTAACCAGCGTATAGATGGTTATTCCCAGTGCGGACAAAATCTGGGCAATTACGGTTGCCCAGGCAGCACCTGCTACCCCCATCTTGAAAACCAACACAAAGACCAGATCCAACACAATGTTGGTGATGGCAGAAAACGCCAAAAACAAAAGCGGTGCCAGTGAGTTTCCCACTGCACGCAGCAGTGCAGCAAAAAAGTTATAAAGGAATACAAAACTGATGCCAACAAAGATGACCCACAAATAATCATACATCATCTGATACACGTCCGATGGAACATTCATAAAGCGAATGATCGGTTCAATCAGGACAAAAACCAGAAGATTGATCACGACTGTAACTGCCGCAATCATCACAAATGAAACAAAGATGCTGGACTTTAGCTTTTCTTCATTTCTCTGTCCGTAGCGGATGGAAAATACCGCAGAGCTTCCCATACATAAGCCCAACAGAATTGAAGTCAGGAAGGTCATCAGTGAAAATGCGCTTCCTACCGCCGCCAGTGCCTGCGCCCCCAAAAACTTTCCAACAATCAACGTATCCGCGATATTGTAAAACTGCTGCAAAAGATTTCCCGCAATCATCGGCGCCGCAAAGCTGAGCATCGTCCTGGTGATTGGTCCTTTTGTCAAATCGTGCTGCATCAAACTCACCTCTGTATGCTAAAAAAGGTTCAACAAACGCCATGTTTGCTGAACCTTCTCCTATGGTGAGGACAAGTGGACTTGAACCACCGACCCCTTGCATGTCAAGCAAGTACTCTAACCAACTGAGCTATGCCCTCTTATCTTGGTGGAGACGAGGAGGATCGAACTCCCGACCTTACGGATGCGAACCGTACGCGCTCCCAGCTGCGCTACGCCCCCGTATAGTTAACGTGGGATATTATACAGGATTTCACACAAAAAGTCAAGTGTTTTTGAAAAAATGGGAAATGGATTTCTCCCACATTCTGTGCTATCCTTATTCATGAAACAGATTCCAAATAAAAGGATGGATAATTATGAAAAAAGGGATTATTTTTGACCTTGACGGCACTTTATGGGATGCAACCGAACAGATGCTTCCTGCCTGGAACAAGGTCCTTCTTCGCTACGCCCCCGACCGTGAGCCAATGACACTCGAAGAGGTGCGCAGCTTTATGGGGAAAACCGTAGTCGAGATTGCTGCGGCAGCTCTTCCAAACTTTCCTGAGGAAGAAAGAGTGGAAGTTTTTAACCGATGCAGCATTGAGGAACTTCCATGGCTGCGGGAACATCCGGGCAGCATCTATCCAAAGGTGCCGGAAATTCTTCATTTGCTTTCCAAAGAATATCCACTTTACATTGTCAGCAACTGTCAGGACGGCTATATCCAGACCTTTCTGGAGGTAACAGGCTTAGGAAATCTTTTTGAGGATTTCACCTGCTCTGGTATGACCGGACTTGGAAAAGGTGACAACATCCGACTGATCGTACAAAAGCATCATCTTGACTGTGCGGTATACCTTGGAGATACACAGGGGGACTATAACGCCTGCCAGAAAGCACAGGTTCCATTCATCCATGCAGCATACGGCATGGGAAGTGTTGATGCCAAGGTTCCTTCTATCAACTGTTTTGCAGAACTTCCAGACGCTGTTGCTGAGATTTTGAAGTAAGGCAGAAAAAGCAAAAAGTTTTACTCAATTTTTTTCAAAAAATTGTCCAGTCCAGAGTGAAACTCTGGTCGCTCGTCGCAACGAGCGAAACATTTTATCGTCAGGCGCATTTTTGAAAGTTTGAAAACTTTTTGCAAGTGAAAAAGTTTTCAAGAACCAATTGTTAGTAGTGGTCGACCTCAAAAATGATCCAGTGGATAATTTTTGACGGAAAAACTTGTTCCGGTTTACATCGGCGCATTGTCGTGCGGCAGCCTCAGAAATATTTTCTGCCTCTATCGTTTTTTTATATTTATTGTGAAGTGTCACAGGGGTTTCACCCCCGTACCCCCACCACCTTTTAAAAAAGGTGGACGAAAACTCTGATTTACCTTCGGCTCAAATCCGGCGGAAACCCGAAAAAAGGATGCTCTTAAAAAGAGCATCCTTTTTCTATTTCTTATTTTGCCTCAAAATATTTTGGCTCTTCGCTTTCGCCCAGAACCAGGAAACCATCAAAGCCCTGTTCTTCCAGACGGTTTAAGAATTTACCCAATTTCTTTGGCTTGATATAGGCGCTTGCTTCCACACCCTGCTCACGCAGTTTGTCGGTCATGCGTACTGCCTGCAAACCTTCATCCTCGTTGCAGATAACTGCAATCCGTTTGCGGCGTCCCGGAATGGTAAAGCCCTGTTCCTCCAAAATCTGGAAGATACGCTCAAAGCCAATCGAGAAACCAACTGCCGGAACATTCTCGCCGGTGAACTTGCCGACCAGTCCGTCATAACGTCCGCCGCCGCCAATTGCACCGCGGAATTTGTTGCTCTGGATCTCGAACACGGTACCAGTATAGTAGCCCTGTCCACGGATGAGCAGCATATCAAATACAACATCATATCTTCCTGCTGCAAGCTCGTTAGCATCTGCAATAATTTTTTTCAGCTGCTTGATATAGGTTGGTTCTCCGCAGAGCTGTTCTGCCTGTTCGATGGTGCATCCACCTTCCAGCAGAGAAGCAATCTTTTCGCAGGATTCTGCCGAAACTTCCTTTTCGCCCAGTTCCTTCATCACACCTTCGGTACCGATCTTATCCCATTTATCCAGAGTGATGCACACGCTGTCCATCATCTCATCTGCAATACCGATCTTGTGCAGTACTCCTTTGAGTACACGGCGGTCGTTGATCTTAATAGTAAACGAACCGATGTCCAGCTTGAGCAGTGCAGCTGCTGTGGTGTGAATCAGCTCCAGCTCGCACAAAGGAGAATCACTTCCCAGAATATCAATGTCACACTGTACAAACTCGCGCATTCTTCCTTTCTGTGGACGCTCTGCGCGGTAGGACTTATCGATCTGGATACATTTAAATGGCAAAGACAGTTTTGCGCGGTTTGCTGCATAAAAACGGCTCAGCGGCAGGGTCAGGTCATAGCGCAACCCTAAATCCGCAAGATTTTTGTAATCCTGTTTTTCCAGCGCAGCATCCAGCTTATCCCCACGTTTTAAAATCTTGAACATGAGGTTTAAGTTGTCGCCGCCCTCGCTCTTTTCCAGGTTTTCCATATCCTCAATAGCAGGGGTCAAAATACGTTCAAAACCGGCTGCACGATAAGTTTCCAGAATGCTGTTCTGCAAATAGTCCCGCAACAGTGTCTGCGATGGCAGATAGTCCGCGGTTCCCTTAACTGGGTTCATCTTCATAAAACATCTCTCCTTGATACCGTTTGTCTTATTGCTTTATCATACTACATCATCCGCATCTTGTCCAGATAAAATTAAGTGCTTTTTCCTGTTGTTTCCTAACAACCCTTAAACGGCACTCAACTTTGATATCCCGCCCCATTAGAGGAAGAAGAAGCTCCGGTAATATTATCACTCTGTTGCGGTTGCTCTCCAGAAGAAAAATCCGATGACAAATACTGATCCAAGGTCAAACAGTCTGTCCTAAGCTCAGGATGGGTTTCCCCCATCTGCCAGATTGTTTCAAAATCCCATCCATCAAAGTTTTCCTGTTTGTTGATCTCGTTGTAGTAAAGTCCCTGCGCCGTCATGAAGGCAGTGTCCCCTACCGGATATCCTGCCTTCCAGTGCGCGTTATAATCCATAAAGTAATAGCAGCTCATGTCCTGATCGCTCTCGTATCCGACAAAGCCGCCGACTGTTTTGGCAACCTCCATGGTCTTGACCGCTCCCGTCGACAGGCAGTTTGTTAGAGTGCCGATATTCATTCCGGCAAAGCCGCCGATATAGCGCAGATAAATCTCCTTTTCAGAGGACTGGGTACCCCATTCCGGCGTTGAGAAATCGGTTTTAGCAAGCAAGCTTTCTCTCGAATTTGCAATCACATCCCCGAAGGAAGCGCAGTTTTTCACAAAGGTCTGATCTCCCAGGCATCCGCCAAAACCGCCCAGTGATTCCTCTCCATAAACATCTGCGTCAACAGTGCATCTGGAAATCAGGACCCTCTCAGCACCTGTTCTTCCCACAAAACCGCCGATATCATTTGCCAATCCATACACCGTACCGGTGAAGGAACAGTTCTGGATGGTAACATCAACCGGGATCTCACTCAATCCGTCCGCGCCACGGTTGCTGCCGGCAAATCCGACCAGTCCGCCCGCCATCTGGCAGGCAGTGACCGTTCCATTAACATGTAATCCGTCCACAAAGGCATTCCCGCCAATTACACCGAAAAATCCAGCTGCTTCACCATATCTTCCTTCCGAGACATTCAAACCGCTGACGGTATATCCTTGTCCCAGAAAAGTTCCTCGGAAGGTTGCTCCGATCGAGCCGATTGGTGTAAACGGTTCATTTTCCAGATCGATGTCATTTTGCAGCACAAACACCATGTTTTCGGTTTCGTTTCCCTGTGCCACCCAGTCAGAAAGGTCAAACAGATCCTGTGCTGTAGAAAGCTCAAACACCTGTTTCCCCTGCACTTCCTGCATGGTCTGATAAAAGGCAGGGGCATTTTCTGGAATGAACGGCTGCGTTTCCTCCGGTTCTTCCGGCTGCACCGATTCCACCGATTCGCCAACCACCGGCTGCGGGTCCTGCTGATTAAGCTGGCGGCTTTCACAGGCACACAGGGAAGCCAGCAGCAAACAAAGTAAAATCACAGTCTGTATTTTCTTCATAAACACCCCTCCTTTTGGATGATTCTCTACAATTATTTTTCTATGTCTGGCTGTTTGATACCACCGTACGGTTTGACCCGCAGCTGATCGAGAGTAGACTGGATTGCTCCGGTCGGACAGGCTGCCTTGCAGTCTCCGCAGCGAATACAATCAAAGCTGTTTGGCTTTTCCCAAACCGGAATATCCATTCCGCAGACACTTTTACATTTACCGCAGTGGATACATTTTGCTTCATCCACCGAAAAGCGGTACAGTGCAATTGGATTAAAGACACCGTAAATTGCTCCCAGTGGACATACATATTTGCAGAACGGACGATAGTATTTGATCGACACAAAGAGGATCAGCAGCAGAACAAACATCTTCCAGCTAAACAAAAATCCCACTGCAGAACGGAGCGTTGGATTACTTGCCAGAAGTGGAAGCCCGCCAAGCAATGTACCGCTTGGGCAGATATATTTACAGAACCACGGATCGCCCATTCCAGTGATACCCACTACCGTCATCGGAAGCAGGATCACAAACAGCACCAAAATCACATAGCGCAGATACTTTAAGACGCGATGTCCTGGCATATTTTTCTTCTTTCGAAACAGCGGAATTTTGTGCAGAAGATCCTGTACCAATCCAAACGGACAGAGCCATCCACAAACAAACCGTCCCAACAGTGCACCAAACAGCATCAGGAATCCAAACACATAACAGGACACACGGAATTTTCCGCTGTCCAACACCGCCTGTAAAGAACCAATCGGGCAGGAACCCAGTGCTCCCGGGCAGGAATAGCAGTTGAGTCCCGGCACACAGACATATTTTATCTGTCCTTTATAGATCTTTCCTTCGAGGAAGCCCTTTGCATATCCGTTGGTTACCGCAAACCATGCTGCCTGAAACCAGAGGCGGATATTTTTCTGTTTTTTAGCCAATTCCGATACACTCCATACAGATATTGATTGCCTTTGACAGCACCAGCTGGGCCTCCCCTGTCAGGGTTCCAACCGCAATCATCACAACAGCCAGTGCTGCAAGGACGAGCGAAAATTTACTTGTCTTCATCTTTATTTCTCCAGCATTGCAAGGCGGTTATTGATTTCTTCCTGCCATGCTGCTTGATCTCTTGCGCCAATAACAGACTCACCCACTTCTTTGCCCTGTGAATCTACAAAGAAGGTTGTTGGAACACCGATGATATTTTCCATCAGGAAATTAAGCATTTCATCGTCAGGAACCAGGTGGGTGTAGTCTGCTCCGGTCAGCTCCACAATCTGATTTGCAAGTTCAATCTGGCTATCCACACGGTTTGCATCCATGTCCACAAGATCGGTACAAAGGCCTATGATCTGTACCTGTCCACCGTTCTGTTCATATTCATCCGAAAGCTTGGCAAGCTCCGGCATTTCACTCAAACATGGTTTGCAGGAGGTTGCCCAGACATTAATCATAGTAAGGTCATGACCTTCAAAGATCGTTTTATCAATCTCATCACCTGCAAGATTGGTCAGAGACATTTTTTCAAATGCATCTTCTTCTGTGGATTGTTCCGCAGACTGTTCCTCAGTATCTTCTGGTTGTTTTTCAGTATCTTCTGGCTGCTCTTCCACAGTTTCCTCAGCAGGAGTTTCCGAAGGAGCTTCTTCCTGTGTTTGCTCTGTAGACTGTTCTGTGGTCTTTTCTTCCGAAGACTGTCCACAACCAAACAGACTGAGCGTCATTGCCACTGCGAGAATAAAAACAGTTAATTTTTTTAACATTCTTTTTTCCTCCTAAAAAGGTCCCTATTTTTAAGGTTTTGTTTTGATACAGCTATCTTTCTACATTATACCGGCTATTGTTACTTGTGTCCAGTCATTTCCCTTTTTCTGTGTTTCCTTTGTGATTATCAACTACTTTTATTCTCGAAAGGTGAAGGAAATTGTTTTTCCTTACCGTTTTATCAAAAAGAAAAGTTTTTTGTATGAAATCTTCGAAAACATCCAAATTCAGATTGATTTTTGTCAGACATTGCCCTATACTTTATTTAGTAAAACGAGACAATTCTCATTGGAGGTCAGTTATGCGTATTGCAATCTTCACCGAAACCTATCTGCCGCAGATCAACGGCGTTGTTACACATATTAAAATCTTAAAAGAAGGATTGGAGGCACTCGGTCACACCGTTTTGATCGTTACTGCCGATTCCAAAACCCGCAAACATTATATTAAGGATAATGTTCTGCACTGTCCGGCCCACAACCTCAAACGAATTTACGGTCTGGATCTTGCTTCTCCAGTCAGTCGTTCCCGTCTGCATTATCTTCGTGAATTTAACCCAGATATTATCCATGTACACAATGAGTTCAGCATCGGCCTGAGCGGTATGGCAATCGCCAAAATTCTGCACGTACCGGTCGTTTACACCTTACATACCATGTACGATGATTACATCTATTATATTGCACCAAAGCCATTGGTTCCTCTTACCAAAAAGCTTTCGCACCGTTACTTCCGTCTCTTCCCGAAATACGCAAACGTGGTAACCGGACCTTCCAAAAAATGCCAGGAATACACCACCGAAATCGGAAGCGACAAAAAGGTTGAGGTAATCCCGAATCCGGTTGAACTGGATGCATTCTCCCCGCAGACCTCCACTCCGGAACAGAGAGAAGAGATCCGCAAGACCTTCGGCATCCCGTTAGATGCGACCGTTGCCTGCTTTGTAGGACGTCTTGGTCAGGAAAAGAGCGTGGATGTCCTGTTAAAATTCTGGGCAGAAGAAATGAAAAAAGAGGACAATATGTATCTTCTGATCGTAGGCGATGGTCCGGAAAAGCCAAAACTGGAAGAACTTGCAAAAGAACTGCACATTACCGATACCGTTATCTTCACCGGCAAGGTAATGCATCCAGAACTTCCGCCATATATTCACACCTGCGACATTTATGTCACCGCTTCCCTGTCGGATACCAACTCCATCTCAATGCTGGAAGGTATGGCGGGCGGACTTCCTGTTCTTCAGCTTTACGATGAGCTCAATGCCGATCAGGTTCGCGATGGTGTCAATGGTTATATGTTCCGAGATGCAAAAGAGATGGGAGCACGCCTGCGCCAGATCCGCGATATGGATAAGGATGAGCTGGACAAGCTGAAAACCTCCGTTATCCAGTCGGTTAAAAACTCCGGTGCCGAAACGCTGGCAAACTACATCCAGACTATCTATTATCAGATTTACAAAACCGTTCCGCCAAAAAAATCTCCGATCCTGCACCTGTCTGGGCTTTTGTCCCAGAACGGGTTCCGTCATAAATAGCATTTTAAAACACCCGATCCGGTAACGTTCCGTTATCGAATCGGGTGTTTTTTACACGCATTTTTCTGTAAATTGCGCAAAATGATATTGATTTTTGATTTCGGATGTGCTAGACTTCATCTAAGCATTTTCACTTGTTTTTTATTTTAGAAAGGTGGTTTTTTTATGGATATTTCCCTGTTTACCAGCTGTAAGGAACGTGTTTTAGCAAATTGCGGCAAAGTCATCGTCGGAAAAGATGAAGCGATTACCCTTGTATTCACCAGTTTTCTCTGCTCCGGTCATGTCCTGCTGGAAGATGTTCCTGGTACCGGAAAAACAATGCTTCTTCGCGCCTTTTCCAAAACAATTGGCGGAAAGTTTAAGAGAATCCAGTTCACACCGGACCTGCTTCCTTCCGACCTGACCGGTATCAACTTCTACAACCAGAAAACAGGGGAATTCCAGTTCAGAGAAGGTCCTCTTTTCTCCAATATTATTCTTGCTGACGAAATCAACCGTGCTACTCCACGAACCCAATCCAGCTTGCTGGAAGCAATGGAGGAGCGTCAGATCTCGGTAGATGGCACCACAACCCGCCTGGAAGAACCATTCATGGTTATGGCAACCCAGAACCCTCTGGAGTCCTATGGTACCTTCCCACTTCCGGAAGCACAGATCGACCGCTTCTTCATGAAGCTTAAACTTGGCTATATGACAAGAGAGGAAGAGCTGTCTGTTATCTGCCGTCCTTCCACTGGTAAGATTGTGGATGAACTGGAATGTGTTGTTTCTCTGGAAGAGATTGCAAAACTCAAGGAGATGATCCCTCAGATCACCGTTTCCGACGATGTTGCCGGCTACATGATGGACATTGTCACCCAGACCAGAAAGGAATCCCACTTTGCTCTCGGCGTTTCTACCCGTGGTGCAATTGCACTGTATAAAGCGTCTCAGGTAACCGCTGCCTTTGCTGGACGCGACTATGTCATTCCGGAAGATGTCCGCTACATCGCTCCGTTTGTACTGGGTCATCGTGTCACCGTAAACGGTACGGTACGCCCAGGTGAAATCGAGAAATACTTCCAGGAAATGCTCGCTTCGATTCCTAGCCCTCTGGAAGCAATCCGCCGTTAACACCTAAAAAGGAGATGATTCCTTGATTTCATTCTTCATTTTCTTTACTATTTTTCTGATTGCGGTGGAGATCTATTCCTATCATAATGGCCTGAAAAAAATTACTTATGATGTCCAGCCTTCCCAAACACTGCTGGAACCGGATGAAAAATTCAAGGTCAACACCATTGTGGAAAACCACAAATTCTGGTTTTTGCCCTATCTTCACCTGATTGAGGCTTTCCCGCAAAATATTCAGATTCCGGGGGAAGAAAAAAATATTACAGAAGAGGGAATTACTTATTCCCTCTCTTCTCAGCTCTCTACTAATTCTTTTGCCAAAATGAGCAGCGCAAAATTAAATTCCAGCTTTTACATGATGCCTTACCAGCGGCTGACTCGTACACTGGAAGCCAGCCTTCCCAACCGCGGAAGGTATCTTTTCAGTGGTTGCTACCTTAACGGCGGCGATTTTCTGGGGCTTCAGGACAACTCCAAAGAGTTTACTACTTATCAAGAAGTTGTTGTCATGCCAAGAGCATCCAACTCGCCGGAGTTTGAATCACTGCTGGGTGGATTGATCGGCGACATCTCGATCCGCCGCTTCATTTTCGAAGACCCCATGCTCACCATCGGTTTTTCTGACTATACTGGCCGGGAACCGATGCGCGATATCAGCTGGACGCAAAGCGCCCGTCTTGGCAAAATGATGGTCAAAAACTACGACCATACCACCGATATCTGTATTTCGGTTATTTTAAATGTGCAGTCTGCCCTGAATACACAGGAAGAAGATGTGCTTGTTGAGCAATGTTTTTCCCTGACCCGCTCTCTGTGTGAACAGCTGGAAAAGAAGCATATCAAATATAGCTTTGTCACCAATGCCATCCCGATGGGAATGTTGGATTTGGTTTCCAGCGTGGAGCAGGGACTGGGAAACGTCCACTTCTATACCATCATGGAAATTCTGGGCAGAGCTTCTCTTTCTGCATGTGAAAACTTTTCTGTTACCCTGCGCCGTGCTTGCCGTACCTGCGAACAGGGACAATATTTCATTGTCATCAGTCCAAATGAAAATGAAATTTGGAAAGAAGCTTATGACAAACTGGTCGATATTTCCGGCAATAAAACCTTTTTAATCACTCCTGAACTGCTTAAGAAACAGGAGAATGGGGAGGCAATTGCGTGACCTACTGTTACTTCTTTCTGATTTTGGGAAATCTTTCCCTGCTTACTGTCGCAGCAAGTTCTTTTTTATCTCTGACAAGCTGCAGCATCTCTGTTTTTTCTCTGTTTGTTCTGACAATTGGCTGCACTCTGGGATTCTTCCTGTATGGAAAAAATCCCAAACTTCGCTTTTTGTCTCTACTTGTTTTTCCTCTGGCATTTTGGGGAGTACATGATCTGCCCACTGCAATCGGTGTCACCTTCATAACAATTTATGCGGTATTTGTTATCTTCAAATCCCAGTTCGTAATCAGCTACAACGAAAGGCATGATTTCTTTTTTCTATCCCTTAAAATTCTGGTTATCTGTGCCTTTCCACTTTTTACCTTCTGTCTGATCAACAACCAACCGGAAAAAATCGCAGATACCCTGCTCTTTGTGCTGATTTCTATGCTCAGTACCCTGATGCTTACCCAAATTCTGCGGCATGATATCTCGGTTATTCAGCAGCCTAAATTCTTTTTTAGCTGTATCGGTGTATTTGCCTCCGTTTTTCTGCTTGTATCCGTAGTAAAATCAAATGCATTCTGGGTTTTGGTTCGTTCTGTTTTGAAGGGATTTTATCGTTTTATCTTTGCTCCGTTCATCCTGATTTTAATCAATATTATTGGAAAGATCCTTTGGTTTATCGTTGGTCCTTTCTATCCCGACCTTCAGCAATCAACAAGATCTTTTTACGAAGTCATGTTGGAACGAATGAGTATGGTTCCTGCTGAGGAACTGGTAAAAGATGAGTGGCGTGGTACACCGTCTGATACTTTTCTTAATATACTCCTCGTGTTGTTCTTCATCGCTGCTTTCATTGTCTGTATTCTTTTCCTGGTACGCTTGCTTAAAAAGGTAACACATCGTATCCACCATACCTCTGCAAGCCTGACCCGTTCCACTCTGGCAAGTCGAAAAAGCAACGGGGACGATATTCCGCTTGATCTGGTACCTCCAACTGAACCAAGAAAAGCAGTTCGCTACTATTATCGCCGCTTTTTACAGATTTGTCAGCACTTTGGAATTGACTTTTCTCCCGATTGCAACAGCCTGATGGTAGAACAGCAAGCCAAAGCCTGTTTCCAGCGAGAAAGCATGTGGAAGCTGTCACAAATCCGGGAAATCTACATCAAAGCACGATACAGCCGACATCCTGTCAGTGACAATGATGCCCAGCAAATGAAAGAACTGTATCAGCAATTGAAATCAGAGGAAAGCAGTTCCGATCAAGAATAGTCGATTTATCTTATTACAAGGAGGGAAGTCTGTATGACCTATTGTTACTTTTTTCAGATGTTGGGAAACCTTTCCCTGTTCTATTTTGTAGCAAACTCCTTTTTGTACGCATTCCAGCTGAAGATTTCTCTCTTCCCAACCATTTTGCTGGCACTTGCATGCAGTCTGGGCTTTTTCTTAAACCAAAAGAAACCCAAACTTCGCTATTTGTCCATTATTTTTATGCCGCTGGCACTTTTGTCCGCCTCTAACCTTTTCTGTGCTCTTCTGATTTTGCTGTCCATTGCCTTTTGCGCAGAAAATATTATCCATTCGCGTTTTTCGTTTAGCTACGAAGAACGACTTAAGTTTTTTTATCTGTTCTTTAAAGTGCTGATCGTATGCTTTTTCCCCGTTACAATTTCTGATGTTTTCCACTCGCTTTATATCCCAGATTCTCTGGCAAGGGAATTAAACTTTTTGATTCCTTTTGCTCTGATGTTTCTTGTCAGCACCATCCTGTTGTTGCAGATTCTGCGCCATGACGACTCGATGATTGTCAAACGGAAGTTTAAGCTTACCTACATCAGTGTGTTCATCGGAATCTTTTTTGTTATCTTTATCATCAGCTCCCCGATGTTTTTGTCTTTCCTTGCATTTTTACTCAAAACTCTTTACACTTTGATTCTCGGTCCACTGATCATCATGTTAGGCAGCATAATCGGCAGTGTTCTCTGGTTCATTATCCAACCATTCTACCCGTACATCCAATCCTGTGTTAGATATGTTGCATCTCTGATAAAAGGAGAACGTTCTGCCATTGCTCCTGAAAGTGATTTTTTAAAAGATTTTATCAGCAAGCCGACTGCTTCCTTCGGTGAATTTTTCCACGGATTATTCTCTTTGACTGTCATCGTCGTTTCCATCTATGTTCTCATTCGACTGCTCAAAAAGATGCGGCATCATTTCCACTATTCCTCAGTTCGACAATCTCGATCTACATTAAATGAGAAGGAACGCATCAAGGAGGATATTCCTCTCGATCTTGCTCCTCCAGGAGAACCTCGTAAGGCAGTTCGCTACTATTATCGCTGCTTCTTGCGCACCTGCAAAACATTGGGACTTCTCTTTTCTCCCGATGCAAACAGCTTCATTGTAGCACGTGATGCAAGGGAATATTTCCAAGAGGAAAGTTTGCATAAACTTTATGAGATGCGTGACATCTACATCAAAGCTCGATACAGCAAACATCAGATCAAATCCAACGATGTCAATCAGATCAAACTGCTGTATGAAGAACTCAGTCAGGAAGAGATACATCAGAAAAAGAAAAAAATTCCAAAGAAAGACGAGATGTTGGATGCTTCCTACGTTCATCTCCCGCCTAAAGAACATGAAAACTTTGATCACCTGCAAAACTAACGAAACCCCTGCTCCAAGATTGGAGTGGGGGTTTCTTAATCATTATGTATATTTAGGCTTTGATGATCTTTTCAAATGCATCCAGTGCGCGGTCGATATCTTCGCGGCTGGTATCATGGGTTGTTACAAAACGGAACTCACCATCTTCGATTCCGTTAATCTTAACACCTGCTTCCAGCATTTTTTCCGGCAGAGAGTCAATCACTTCTTTTGGCGCATCCAGTTTAAAGAATACCATATTGATCTCAACGGAATTCATGTCCAGAGTAACACCTGGCATTTTCTGCAGGCGCTGTGCCATATATTTTGCGTTGTCGTGGTCTTCCTGTAAACGTTTGGTCATAACCTCCAGCGCAATCAAACCTGCTGCTGCCAAGAATCCGCACTGACGCATTCCGCCACCCAGCATCTTACGATTTCTTCTTGCACGCTCAATATACTCCTTGCTTCCCACCAGCATGGAACCTACTGGTGCACACAGTCCTTTGGAAAGACAGAACATAACCGAATCTGTGCAGGCTGCAATCTCCTTAACATCAACACCCAGAGCAGTTGCTGCATTAAAGATTCTTGCGCCGTCCATATGAACCGGAATATTTTCCTCTTTCGCCATCTTATAAACCTGCTGTAATCTTTCCAGAGGCACTACCTTACCGGTTGCCAGAGGTTCTTCCACACAGATTAATCCGGTGTAAGGATAATGGATGTTGCTTCTATCGCGGATTGCTGCACGAATCTGTTCAGCGTCAAATAAACCGTCCTTAAAGTGCAGGGTACGGATAAATGCCTGCGAAAGAACCGCAGCGCCGCCAACTTCATGTGCCACAATATGTGCTGTATCAGAGAGAATGACTTCGTTTCCACGCTGAATATGGCTCATAACCGCAACAGCATTTCCCATGGTTCCGCTTGCCATAAAGAGAGCTGCTTCCTTGCCCAACATCTCTGCTGCTTTACGCTCCAGCTCATTCATGGTCGGGTCGTCGCCATATACATCATCGCCAACCTGTGCGCGATACATCGCCTCACGCATCTCCTGGGTCGGCTGGGTAACGGTATCACTTCTCAAATCAATCCATTTTTCCATAAAAAAGACCTCCCTTTTTCATCGCATCCGTGCGTCAGCTGTATTCTCACCTTTTGCCCGGTGGATTTATTCTCTTAAAATTATACTAAAATATGTTTGTTTATTCAAGTATTTTTTAATAATTTTAACAGTTCCAGTCGATTTTAGCCGGATTTTCCTCGTCTTCGACTGCAATTTCTTGAAGTCTCTGATACATCTTCTGACATTCTTCTGCGGCAATCTGTTCATATGCCGCATCCGTTTCTTCGGTTCCAACCCTGTCATAGGCCAGAGCTGCTGCCGCATAAAAACACATCCCCAGTGCGCTGGTCGGTGTGGAAATGGAGCTGAGCGACGAGCTAATCGCTCTGACCGCAGCCTGTTCTGATGGCGACAACCCTGGTTGTTTTGCCTGCGCCATCACTTCTTTGGCTGCTGCTTTTACCTCTGCAAGCTTCTTTTCTTTTGCAAGATAGGCCTGCACTGTTTCCAGAGCCAATTTCACACAGTCTGATTTTAGCGTCGATTTTTCATAAATTGGCAGCATCACCTGCTGTGCGTAGGAAACTGCCCAACAGGAAATGGTATGTTTGCTCTGTGTTTCAATCAATCGCATCAGTGAAATAATATAGGGAGAATCTGGACTCCCCAGCATTTTTCTTAATTTTGCCATTCTAACCCCTCCCTTTTTATCTTACCATATTCTATTTTTTGTTCCAACAAAAAAAGGACAATTTCCAGAAGAAATTGTCCTTTTTAAGAAAACTATGCTTTTGCCGCTTTTGCAGCTTTCTTTTCCTGCCACAGAGTCCACAGGGAACCGGAGAGGAATACAGAAGAATACAGACCGGAAATAACACCGACCATCATTGGAACTGCAAAGCTGAGGATAGAAGAAACGTTCATCATAACCGCTACAACACAGATACAGATCAGTGCCATAACTGTGGTCAGAGAGGTTGTTACGGTTCTTCTCAGGCACTGGTTAATGCTCATGTTAACCAGCTCACCCAGTTCCATCTTGTTGCCGTAATAACGTTTGTTTTCACGGATACGGTCATAGATAACGATGGTATCGTTAATCGAGTAACCGAGGATGGTCAGAACTACCGCGATAAAGTTATCGTTGATGGTAAATCCAAGAAGTACAAAGACGCCGTAAGCAATCAGTACGTCGTGAATCAGCGCGATAACGGAAACGACACCAGCAGAAGCACCGCCGATCTTGCGGAAACGGAAGCCGATATATACAATCATGATAACCGAAGCAAATACAACTGCTACGATACATTTTTTGAAGAATTCCATACCCATAACTGGGTCAACGTTGTTGATATCGGAAGCTTCAATTTCATTGTCTGCATAGGTAGTCTGCAGTTCTTCCAGCAGACCGGTCTGAGTTTCGGTGGTCAGGTTTTGGTTGGAAGTAAGGCTTACCACCATGCTGGTCTGTCCGGTTACGCTGTTCTCCTGTTTCTGAACGGTAACGTCCTGTCCCAAAAAGCTTTCTACGGTCTTGCCAAATTCGTCCGGAGTAATGTCACCGGTATAGGTATAGGTGGCAATCGAGCCGCCCTTAAACTGAATGTCCAGTTTTGGTCCAACCACAATTGTGATGATCAGAACCAGCACCAGCGCTACAATCGAAATTCCAAAGAAAATTTTTCTTTTTCCAATGATATCCAGTTTCATTATTTTTCACCTCCATACAGCCATGCCTTGCGGAATGGTTTGAATCCTGCAAGGGAGCGCAGCATCAATCTGGAAGAAAGAACACCCATCAGGAAGTTGAGGATGATGCTGACAAGCAGGGTGTAACCGAAGGAGTATACCGAACCTGCAGTTGCAGTTCCCAGTCCCATCCAGGAGAACAGGAAGTTAAATGGAATTGCAAAGATGCTGTCGCTTGGACCAAAGACACCCATCAGAATGATTGCAATGAATACTACGGTAATGTTACTGTCGAAAATTGCCGAGAATGCATTCTGGAAACCGGACTGGATCGAAGCATCGATGCCTTTTCCGGTACGGATCTCTTCACGGATACGCTCTGCGGAGATGATGTTTGCGTCAACACCGAATCCAAGACCCAGGATAATACCTGCGATACCTGGAACGGTCAGAGTAAAGGATGGGAACACTGCAAAGAAACCAGTGATTGCTGCGATGGTTCCTGCAAGCTGACCCATCAGAGCAATGCTTGCTACAAAACCTGGCAGACGATAGTAAAGAATCATGAACAGCGCAATGATGATGAATGCTGCTGCACCTGCTTTTACCATGGCATCTTTTGCACCCATACCGAGGGTTGGGGAAATTGCATTGTAGCTCTGGGTTACCAGCTCAAATGGCAGAGCACCGCCGTTAATCTGGTTTGCAAGCTCTACTGCGCTTTCCGCTGTAAAGTTACCGCTGATCACACAGCGACCGTCTGTAATCTCTTCATCTACGGTTGGAGCAGAAATAACTTCGTCATCCATGAAGATGGAGATCTGTTTGCCAACCTGTTCTTTGGTTGCTTCTGCCCATTTTTCTTTTGCTTCATCTTTGAGGACCAGAGAAACAACCGGCTGCGAAACACCTGTTGTAGGGTCCTGCTGCATTACAAACTCTGCTTTTTCTACATCAGCACCGGTCAATACAGGTTCTCCTGCATTTGCACTGAGCAGACCTGTTGTCTGGTCGATCGGTACATCCTTATAAAATGCAAGCTGAGCAGTTTTACCAAGTTCTTCAATTGCTGCTTCCGGATTAAAGTCCTGTTCGTTGGATTTCCATGGGAAACGGACAATAATACGGTCGGTGTTTGTATCGGTGTAAACCTCACTGTCGGTGATGTTCTGGTTGAGCAGTCTGGTTTTGATAACCGATTCTGCTGCGGACATCTCCTCATCGGTTGCGTCGACTCCTTCCGGTGGGCTGAAGGTTACATCGACACCGCCGCGGATATCGATACCCCAACGGATATCGTCTACGCCCTTGATGTAGGTGCGGTCGATATCACCGTATTTGGAACTAACGCCAAAAAATGCTGCATAAGTTAAGAGTGCCAGTATCGCAACTACCACGAAAAAGACTGGCTTGCCAACTCTTTTCATCTGCAATCCTCCAATTCCTGTCTCTGAAAAAACTCTTTGGGTCTTCTCAGATTATTTTTGCCATTTTATAGCATTCATAACGCATATTATATTGCAAATTCCCTAAAAAGTCAATTTTATTATCCTCTTTTGTGCTTTTGTTCATAATTCTTTTTCATCTTTTACTTTTCTTTTCCACAAAATGATTGTAATATGCATGATTTATGCCCTATTAGCAGTGCTGTTTATTCTAAATCCAGTGCGGTCTGAGAGGTTGTCTCCTCTCCGGTCATCACATTGCGGTACAGAGAATAAAGCGAGGATGCCGACCAACTAAAGTTGGTTGTATGCAATCCTTTTCCGTTAAGAGGATGATAATTTTCCCGAATCGGTTCATCGCCCAAAAGTCCCTGCGCATGGTCAAAGATCTTGTACGCAAGCTCTCGTGCTTCTTTCTGATAACTATAATTTTGCAGCGCTTCTATTCCGTACATTGCCTGATCCAACCAAACCGGACCTCTCCAGTATTTGTCCGGGGCAAAGCTCTCGCTGTCCCGGGACACCGTGCCAAGCGGCACAAACGTGTTAAACTTATTAGGATCGAGCATATTGGCGATGACCCGCTCCGCTTTTTCCTTGGGAGCCAGCTTTGCCCATAGTGGAATCCAGCCTTCCGGACCCTTTCCACGCTTTACAAGCAATCTTTTACCCGATCCGCCCAGACTGATTTGCAGGTCATAATAATAGCCGGTCTGTTCATCAAACATATAGGTGTTGATGTAGTCGCGGACAAACTTCGCTTCTCTTTCCCAACGGCAGACATCCTCTGTTTTCCCCAACAGCTCTGCCATTGATTTTAAAAATCCCTTTTCTGCGTACAGGTAGGCATTTAAGTCCACCGACTCCTGATTGATGGAATAGCCGATCACCTGCCCGCCGCTGTCTTTGTTTTCAAAGACCTGTACCCCTGGGTCATCTTCTCCCATTCCATTTTTATCAAAGCGGGGTGCATTGTCCATGCCACTCTCCCACGCTGCGGCTTCTATCACAGCATCTGGATCAAACACTTGGTCGTTGTTTTCGTTTGCTTTCCAGTTTGCCTGATCTACCATCGCGCCATACTCTGCGATTCCGTTTTTGTCTGCATCGCGATTCTGATACCACCACTCATGATAAGCCACCAATTTGGGGTACATCTCCTCCACGAAGCTGACATCTCCGCTCTGACGGTAAACGTTCCATACTGCCCAAGCTGCCAAAGGCGGTTTGGAATTTCGCTCATTCCAGTTTCCGCCGTCTCCGCCGCGCTCCTGATTCTGATTATAAAACACGCAGTCAATGATGGTTCCTTTGTCGTATGGACGCAGTGCATCCTCCTGTCCGATCTGGTAATCGAACAGTGCCCGGATGTTATCCTTTGCAAGCTGTGGATGAAATGCGCAGACTCCCACCGCCTGCTTCCAGGAATCCCACGCCCACATTCCGATAAAATACTGATAGGATGTTGACGGCACTACGCCATCATGCCGGATTGCTCCGGCAGCGCTTTGCCAGTTGGTCATCAAGGTCTCGATTGCTTTGACTGCTGCCCTTCGATAACTGATCTCTGCCTCATGCCCCGAAAAGGTCTTTTGCAGATAATTCTCCCAACGATTTGCTGAAGCTAAAAAAACATTCTCTCCATTTTGAATAATCCTGGCTGCCTTTTTCTGCTCTGTTTTTGCTTCTTCTGCGGTAAAGGTAAAGCTATGCGTTTCAAAAGTCTGAAAACTCTCTTGTGCCGGCAAGAAAACTGGATTTTTTGTTCGGGTTTGAAAAGCATTTCCCTGCTCATTTACCGTTGTTACGACCTGTATGTCGTGCGCGATCACAAAGCAGTTTTCATGAGAGGTCAGATAATTCCACCGGTTTCGGATGGTTTCAAAAGTCACCTTCACTCCATTTGGGGTAGAAGAAAGTCTGGTTCCCATTTCAAAACGATTTGGTTCTTCATCACTTGTACCAAATTTTTGATAGATCGTTCCCTCCCAGCAAAGGTGAATCTGCTTTTGCTGCTGCGTTTTATTTTCAATCGTCGCACAGATGAGCGCTGTTCGGTTAGTCGCAAAAACCAGTTCCAGCGTCAATGCGATTTCATCCATATCGTAGTGCTGCACCAGCCTTCCCGGATAGGACACCCCTTTTTGCCGGGCATCTTTCAGCTGATATTCTTTTCCAGTTTCATCCATAATTTTGATACGACTGATTGCTCGTGAAAGATTAACCGGATATTCTTCCGCGATAATAACCGGACCTGCAAAACCGCCTAAAAGTCTATCCTCCCCCTGCTTTGGCAGATAATATCCATGCCATGCGCCAAGATCAGAGAAATGGTTATACTCGTTGGTGTTGTATGTTCCGTACAGCACCTGTTTTGGATCTGCCGTCAGATTGAGTACGTTGGGATAGCTTTCAGCTAATTTTCCAATTTTCTGTTTTGTCACTTTGTTTTCCTGCATAAAAGTTCCTCTCTTTCCCGATTTTCTTTCAGTATATCGAACTTTTTAAGCAAACTCAAGGGCAAAAAAAGGACAGCCCGCAGGCTGTCCTTTTAAAATCAGCATATTCTTATACGTTTAATTCTGCATGCTCGCCAAGGATATCCTTGTTTGCTTCCAGAACAGGGTTTACACATTCATTTAAGAATTCTGTTACCTGTTTTGGTGCACGTCCGGTAAAGTTTACTGGATCAAGGATGGAAACGATTTCCTCTTTCTTGAGGTTAAACAGCGGGTCAGCAACGATACGGTCGATCAGGTCGTTTTCGCCGCCTTCTTCTTTTACGACACGAGCTGCTGCCTGAGAATGAACACGCAGCTGTTCATGCAGTACCTGACGGTCTCCGCCCTTCTTAACTGCAGACATCATAATATTTTCGGTTGCCATGAATGGCAGCTCTCTCATCACTCTCTGATGGATAACCTTTGGATAAACTACCAGTCCATCGCAGATGTTGAGCATGATGTTGAGGATGGAATCAACACCCAGAAATGCTTCTGCAACCGAGATTCTCTTGTTTGCAGAGTCATCCAGAGTTCTTTCAAACCACTGAGTACCTGCGGTGATTGCCGGGTTAAGGGTATCGATCATAACGTATCTTGCCAGAGAGGTGATACGCTCGCTTCTCATTGGGTTGCGTTTGTATGGCATTGCGGAGGAACCGATCTGATTTTTCTCAAATGGTTCTTCCATCTCTTTAAAGTTCTGCAGCAGACGCATGTCGTTGGAGAATTTGCTTGCAGACTGTGCAACTGCACTCAGATTGGAAAGAACATAGTAGTCGATCTTTCTGGAATAGGTCTGACCGGATACTGGAACGCATCCATCAAAGCCCATTTCGTTTGCGATCATCTGTTCTGCTTTTTTGCATTTTTCTTCATCGCCGCCAAACAGCTCCATGAAGCTTGCCTGTGTGCCGGTGGTACCTTTGGAACCCAGCAGTTTCAGAGATTTGATTCTTGCTTCGATTTCCTGTTCGTCCATCAGCAGCTCATTGATCCACAAAGTTGCACGTTTGCCCACGGTGGTCAGCTGTGCTGGCTGGAGGTGGGTGTAAGCAAGACATGGCATATCCTTGTATTCATTTGCAAATTTAGCCAGCATTGCGATTACATTGAGCAGCTTTCTGCGGACGATCTCCAGACCTTCGCGCATGATGATAATGTCGGTGTTGTCGCCAACATAGCAGCTGGTCGCACCCAGATGGATAATGCCTTTTGCATTTGGACACTCGCAGCCATAAGCATAAACATGGCTCATTACATCGTGACGAACCAGTTTTTCTCTTTCACGGGCAACCTCATAGTTGATGTTTTCTTTGTTTGCCTCAAGCTCTGCAATCTGTTCATCGGTGATATTGATTCCCAGTGCTTTTTCTGCTTTTGCCAGTGCAATCCAGAGTTTTCTCCAGGTCTTGAATTTGTTGTCCTGAGAAAATACATACTGCATTTCTTCACTTGCATAACGGGAAGAGAACGGACTCTCATATGCATTTGTGCTCATTATAACATTCCTCCATACTTCTCTTTGGCAGTTTCCTCTTTTTATTCCACGTTGTTTTGAGGATTTTCTTTCCTTTTTAGTTTATCAATCTCTTCTCTGATTGTCAATTTATTTTGACTGTTGACAGAAAAAAACATCCTTTTTTCTTTTCTTCTTGTTTTTGACAGTTTAAGTGCACATTTTTATTTTATCAAACAATACTTCTTTTGTTCATTTTTCTTTGATTTTTCTCTTGACAAAGCTCATTTGATATGGTAATCTTATCTCAAACAAATGAGTTAGCAATTGCTAATCAAAAATCGACACAGGAGGTTCGGACTATGGGCACATGGATTATTGCTGCAATCCTGCTGATTCTGGCAGTTTTGGCAATTCGAAATATTATAAAAACACGTAAGGCAGGAGGCTGTTCCGGATGCTCGGGAAGCTGTGGCGGCGGATGCTCCTGTTGTTCCCACGCTGCAAATCACACAAACGATACCCACTAACTTTTTATAGATAACCCATTTTTTTATTCCTTCTTCTTAAAGACAGGCTCCGTTTTTTATAAACGGAGCCTGTCTTCATTTTACAAAGATTATACTGCCTTTTTAATCCGAACTCTGTCAGCAATCCGGCAGGCAACCCAGCCAAATAACCAACCTAATAGTCCTCCACAGAGAACATCCGTTGGAAAGTGAACATACAGATACAATCTGGAAAATGCGACACAAAAAGCCAAAATCAAAGCAATGATCGACCATTTTTTAAAAGTATCGCGATAGTGCCAAAAAACACTGGCACAGGCAAAAGAAGCCATTGTGTGCCCGGATGGAAAAGAATAGTCCTTTAATGGCTTTATCAGCAGCTCTATTCCTTCCATTA
>OGGQ01002012.1_pt1 | contig 23889 bp, 21 predicted proteins | sample 1571191 | NCBI WGS metagenome assembly OGGQ01 (sample SAMEA2582061, study PRJEB24529) | metagenome | biome: Human gut stool | place: China | collected 2011
TTCGTTTCCCGAACCCTTCCGCTCACAATGGATTAGTTTTTTGACAGTCTGAGACAGTGCCATTATTCGGCACTGTCTTTTTGTCATCTTTTTATTTATTATTCGTCTGCTATTTGCTGTTCTTCTGTCTCTTCTGCTTTTTCCTGTTTTTCTTTATTTTCTTTATTTTCATTATTTTCCTGCTTCTTATATTTCGATGCGGCTATGAAATGTCTCACGGCGTTGGCTAAAAGCGCGCCCATAATGACCATCGACGGTCTCGCTCCGCTCGTGCTCCAATACGATCCTCTGAAAGCAGTGACCATATCAAAAAATAAAAACAGGCTCATCACCGTGAACACAAAGACCGCCAATCCTCCAATAAGGCTCAAAATCCCAAGGACAGCGCTTTCCTTTCTGTTCTCTCCCCCGATAAACAGGGCGCAGGCGGCGAATACTCCCGATGCCGCCATAATTGCATAGGGCAGCCAGAGCACAAGCATTATCGTACTCTCCCCAAGCCAGTAATATCTGCCGAATTCCGCGGAAATGGCATGTTGGTACAGCGACAGCCCCAAAAGCGTCAAAAACGAAGCAGCCGTAAATACAACAAATAGAATATATTTTTTAATATCATTTCTCATATACTTCACTCCTTCCGTCCGTATCAAAAATATACGGGCAGGTTGTTAACGACCAGCGCGTCTATTCTAAGGCTCCATTCATCGTCAGCCCGTTTTAGATCAGCCGACATGGCGGCTCCGGCTATGCCCGCCGGATCAAAGGGCGACACCGCTTCGTCAAATCCGGTTTCGGTCCAAAAGGAATATACGTCGTCGTCAAGCTCTATCCAGCCCGAATACTGGTCTCCCTCTACATGCATCCCCTCACAGAAATATATGTAGGCTTTATTCTGTATGCTTACCGAACTGTCCTCGGCCTCCCACTGGCCGCTGACATATTTAACCGTGCAGTTTTCAAAATAATCGTCTCCGCAGGCTTCGTATCCTTTGGAATACTCAACCTTCACGGTGGCCTTTACCCCTGCCGATGAATCATATTCCATTGAGGCTCTGCCGCTCAGCCCCGGAGCACTGTCCTCGGAAAAATCAATATATCCTTCCAGCGTCTCGCTGCGGTCAATGCTTCCGTCCTCATTTACAACGGTAAGTATGGTCTTTTTACAGTTCGACAGCGGAACGAACATTTTTTCTCCGGTTTTAAGATTTTCGGCCTCCGCCTTTACGCTGTCTCCCATGTCTATGACCTCCGTCGATACGCTTTCCCTCTCGGCTGAGGCCGGAAGGCACATTATAAACGAAAGCATAAGGCTAAAACATATGCAGGCTGTTTTTTTCATGTCGCTCACCTCTTTTTGGCTTGACAGAATAATTCGTTTTATATTTAGATTTTATTATAAAAGTAAATATTTGTAAACAGATAGAATTTCCCTGAACTTTATCCGTAAAAAGCAAATATTTTGTCGATTCTGTACATAAAATTCCATTTTAACCCGTTAGTTAGTCTCATTCTGCCGTCCATGTTAAAGACGGATTTTTTATATATCTTTTTTTCTGCCCTCCGAACAATATTTTTCGCATAAATTTGTAAAATATTACCCGTATAAATAAAAAATGCGCTCGTATTGAGCGCTTATATTTCAGTAACTGTTTAAATATATAGTTGAAGTAAAATTATTTTATATCGCTTCCGTCCTCTGTGCCCTGCTTCTCATATGCTTTTCAAAAACAAGCATAAATATGGTAGTGGACATTATTCCGCCTATCAGATCCATCACCGGTTCGGAATAGAACGCGTTTCTTGCTCCAAAGGCATGGGCGAAAACGACTATAAGCATGGCATAGGAGATCTTTCTGAACATGGACAAAAACAGAGCCGTTTTTGTTCTTCCCATGGCCGTAAGCCCGTCCACAAGAGAATACTGGAACGCCAGCGGTATGATGGCGAGGGTGAACGTCCTTATGCCCCAGCCCGCAAGCTCTATCTCGTCCGCTCCGGAGACAAATATCCTCGCGAACGCCTCGGCGGAAAATCTCGAGACCGTAAACATTATAACAGTAAAAATAACGCACATAAGCAGTATCTTCTTCTCCGCTTCCCTGACCCTGTCGATCTTTCCCGCTCCGTAATTGAAGCTGATTATGGCCTGGGTTCCTCCGCTTATTCCTCCCATGGGGCCGGTCACAAGGGACATATAGCTGTTGACTATGGTTGCCGCCGCTATAAGCGTGTCCGCCTGGGCTCCGCCCGTCCTCTGCAAAACCGTGTTCATTATTATCATTATGACGCTGTCCGACGCCAAAATAAGGAATGGCGAGAGACCGATGGCCGCTGTCCTGATTATTATGTCAGGCGAATATCCGCCGAAGGATATGCGAACCGGCGGCCTTTTGCTGAAAAGGAATCCAACAGCAAAGGCGCAGGAAAGTATTTGGGCGATGACCGTGGCTATGGCCGCACCCGCCACTCCCATGTCAAAGACAAATATAAATATCGGGTCAAGGACGATATTGGCGACGGCTCCTATGAGCACCGTGGCCATTCCAATGGTCGAGAAACCCTGACATGTTATAAAATAATTCAGTCCGAGCGCCATCAGCGCAAAAAATGTTCCCGCCGTATATATCGTCATATATGTATCCGCATAAACAAAGGTCGTCTCGCTGGCTCCGAACCACATAAGCAGCTTGTCCTTCATAAGCAGGAAAAACACGGTGAGAATTACGGAAAGAGCCACCAGCGTAATAAAGGAATTGGAAAGTATCTGCTTTGCCCTTTTCATATTGCCCTCGCCCATCCTCATCGCCATAAGTATGGAGCCTCCAAGGCCGATGAGCGTTCCAAAGGACGACAAAAGCGTTACTATAGGGCCGCAGACGCCCACTCCCGCCAGCGCGACAGAACCCTCAACCGGTATATTTCCTATATATATCCTGTCTATAATGCTGTAGAGCATATTTACAAACTGAGCCACCATGGTCGGTATGGCCAGCTTAAGTACAAGTCCTGTTATGGGATCGTTTCCCAGATCATTTTCACGAGCCATTTTAAATCCTCCCGAATCTACCTTGATTTTCAGCCACTTTGGTACTATATCAGATATGATTTTTTCGTTCAATATGTTTCTATTTTCTTTTTGTCCGCAATATTGCCGAAAAACCTCTTGAAAAAGCCCCCATTCCTCCGATCTGTCAACAGTCCCAAACGAATCCGGATGATTTTTATTGGCTATAATTGCCGTATAATCACGAAAAATCTTTTAGGTATTAATCACAATTTACAATTAATATCGCTTATGCTACTATTATAATTAGGAGATTAACCGAACAAATACATTAAGGAGGTATGCGATATGGATATTAAAGGAAAAGTTGCTCTTATCACCGGAGGCGGCACAGGAGTCGGAAAGGGCATCGCTCTCAGGCTTGCCAAAGAAGGTACGAATATTTGCATCAACTACGCCCATTCCGAAAAGGAAGCGTATGAGGCCAAGGCCGAGGTAGAGGCTTTGGGAGTAGAATGCTCCGTTTACAAGGCTGACGTTTCCGACGACTCACAGTGCAGGGAAATGATCGCCAGCGTTCTTAAAGATCATGGCCAGCTTGACATTCTGGTGAACAACGCCGGTAGGACGCACTTCGTGGATCACAGCGACCTGGAAGGAATGAAATCCGAATACTTCGATGACATATTCGCGCTCAACGTAAAGGGAACCTTCTTTATGTGCCGCGCCGCCGCAGACGCCCTCAAAAAGGCTCACGGAGTAATTATAAACATCACATCCATCGCCGGCGTTACCGGACTCGGAAGTTCCATCGCCTACGCGGCAAGCAAGGCCGCTGAAATAAGCATTACCAAATCCCTTGCCAGAGTTCTCGCTCCCGAGGTAAGGGTCATCGCCGTAGCTCCCGGCATCGTGCTCACACGCTGGGTAGAAGGAAGGACGGGACATATAGATAAGCTTGCCGGAGATACTCCTCTCCAGAAAGTTGCCGTTCCCGATGACATCGCTCAGACGGTTTACGCCCTCATAGCCCATGCCGATTTTGTTACGGGACAGAACATCATCGTTGACGGAGGAGCTTTCATCTAAACAATACAGCATCGTAACTATAAAACAGGTATGCATAACGCATACCTGTTTCAGACTGTCAAAAAACTAATCCATTGTGAGCGGAAGGGTTCGGGAAACGAAGCGTTTCCTGAGTTTAATCCGCAGGCGGAATTCATTTCCGCCGAGGAAAATCCCGTATTTCTGCGCCCTGACAAAGTTCAGGGCTTTCCGCAGAAATAGGGATTTATTGCCTTAATTTAAACTCGAAAAAGTCCCAAAGGACTTTTTCGACACGCTGAAAACCTCCCCGATATTCAAGCGGGGAGGTTTTTCGCTGATCAAGCTGTTTTTGAAACTGCCGGCGGGATCATCAGAAAACGACCGTGAGCAGCATTTTGAACCGTTCCTCGCCGAACACGGCATGGGGGATGCCGGCGGGCATTACTATGCTTTCGCCCTCGTCAAGGATATATGGCTTTCCGTCCACGGTAAAGCGGCCCTTGCCTTCAAGCACGGTCACAAGGGCATCGCCGCCGGAAGCATGGGTGCTTATTTCCTCGCCCTTTTCAAAGGCAAATAGGGTGAGGCTGACGCTGTCGTTCTGCACAAGAGTGCGGCTGACGATCTGCCCGTCGCTGTATGCGACAAGTTCCTTAAGTTTTAATACTTCGGATTTGTTTATATTTTTAAGTTTTCCGTCCATCGAGATCACTCCTTTTTCTTTATTGTAGCCGATATTATTATGGCTGTATGTCGTAAATACAACATAAGCCTATGCTGGCTTTATTTTTTTATCACTTTTACCGTCTTTCCGCTGCCGTCGGAGAATCCATGGATGTGCCTGCCCTTCGCGAGGGCGTCGGATATAAAGGAGTGTACCTCCGGCGTCATAAGCTGGCCGGGATATATGACGGGTATGCCCGGCGGATATGGGGCTATCATTTCGGCGCATATACGGCCAAGGCTTTCGCCAAATGGTACGCGCTCCACGGCTGAAAAGAAAGCAGCCCTCGGAGTTATGACGGAATGGGGAAGGAATGGCAGGCTATCAAGAGAAAAGCCGGCGTCACTTACTCGATGTTTTTCCGCGGCGCTTCTTACGGCGTTTATGAACCCGTCGGCGTCTTCCCTTGAGTCTCCGGGTCCGACGATGGCCACAACGCTGAAATTGTCGCACATTTCCGTGCATATTCCGCTTTCGTTAAAAAGTATGTCCGAAAGCTCAAAGCCGGAAAGGCCGTTTATACGGAACACGAGCCTTGAAAGATCGGCGTCAAAAACACTGTCGTCCTTTCCGCAGCAAATAGCCCCTTGGACTGAATTTATGCCTTTTCTTATGTATTCCGCCGTATCAAGCATGGCGTCCGTCAGTTCTCTGCCCCTTACGGCGAGGGAATGTCTCGCTCCGTCAAGGGAAGCCATAAGTATATATGATGGGCTTGTGGACTGTACCAGCTTGAGAGCCTCATTCACCGCGGCGATCCGTTCAGCCCCTCCCCTGACATGGAGCATGGAACTCTGGGTCATGGAGCCTCCGGTCTTATGGATGCTCTGGGAAGCCATATCGGCCCCCTGTGACATGGCGCTTTCCGGCAGTCTGTCCGAAAAGGCGAAATGAGCGCCATGAGCCTCGTCCACCAAAAGAAGTGCGTTGTTTCTGCGGCATATCTCCGCTATAGATCTTATATCGGAACAAATGCCGTGAAATGTCGGGCTTGTGAGAAACAGGGCTTTGGCGTCCGGATTTTCAAAGAAAGCCTTTTCCACGCTCTCCGGCGTGACCGATGAAAAGGCGCGGAAGGACGGGCTGACCGACGGCCTTATGAACACAGGCTTCGCCCCGCTTATTATAAGCCCCATGAGCGCGGACTTATGGCAGTTTTCCGCCACAAGTATTTTTTCGCCTTCTTTTACCGAAGATATTATCATGGCCTCGTTTCCGCAGGTTGTGCCGTTAACGAGAAAAAAACTCCTGTCCGCCCCAAAGGCGTCCGCCGCCAGTTCCTCGGCCTCCCTTATGGGGCCTTCGGCCTCGTGAAGGTCGTCGGTAATGGGTGTTTCGGTAAGATCGTATTTTAAAACTTCTCTTCCAAAAAGGGATATAAAGCCGTTGTCCGCCGAGGTCCCCCTATGGTGGGACGGTATGCAGAAATATCCCCGAGAGACATCGCCGAAGCGTCTAAGCATATCTATTATGGGTGTTCTGGTTTGATCCATTTTATCGCCTCCGTTATTTCAGTCTATCATATAAACAAAATATTTTAAATGATTTTTCTTTTTCACTGTGTTATAATGATAAAATAGGTTAAGTATGAATACTTGTATCCTGAGTATACAACGGGGTGATAAAATGGCACAGAAAAAAAGCCCGGCGAAATCAGCCAAGGGCTCGAGCCGATCGTCGGCAAGGGGAGGAAAGACAAAATCCGCCTCAACAAGAAAAACTACCAAAACGGCGGGGAAAAGCGCGAAAAGCACGGCTTCCCGTTCGGCCAAAAAAACTAAAAAATCAAAGAGGAACGGCTCCGGCGTAAGGGACGAGGCCGTATGCCTTATAGTTATAGCGCTTTGCATAGTAGCCCTTGTAAGCCTTTTTACAAAAAGCATGGGCGTTGTCGGAGAAGCGGTCTCAACGTACCTGAAGGGACTGTTCGGCATAGGCGGATATTTTCTGCCGTTCATAGTGGCTGTTTTCTGCGTCTGGATGATTTTCAGCGAGGAAAGACAGGGCGTCGGACTGAAAGCCGGAGCGGGACTGCTGTTCATCGTGTGCATAGCCGCCTTTGCCCAAGCAATAACGTCCACGGGACAGGGAGTAATAAGCGCGGGCAGACTTTTTGACGCCGGCTCGGCCGCCAACGGAGGACTTATCGGCGGAGCCGTTGGCGAGACGCTTATGAGCCTGTTTGACAAGCTTGGCACATACATAATACTTTCGGTGCTCATAATAGTTTCCGTTGTCATGGGAACGGGCTCATCCTTTTTCGGCGGAGTGGAAAGCGCGGCGAAATACGTCGGAGATACGGGCAAACGCAGGGATGAAAGAATAAGGATAAAAGCCGACAGACTGAGGGAAAAACAGAATCTCAGACAGCTTAAGAACGAGGAGAGGGAAATGCGTCAGGCCGAAAGGGTCGAAAGGGTCAGAAACCGTAAGGAGATATTCAACATCCTTATGGACAGGACAGACTTTGACGCCGGAGAGACCGGAGGATTCGCCTCGGGAGAAGTATCCTTTGAGCCTGTCAGACCGAAAGAGGAGACCGAGATTTTCCCCGAGGGTATGATGCCGTCGGATTATATGGTAAGGAACATAGCAAGGCACAACGGTACGGCCAGACCGGAGATGGACATAAAAAACACAGGAGCGGAGTCCGTTGTGGAATTTAATAAGGAAAAGGGAATACAGTGCGTCATAAGCAGCGGCGACTACGACGCTTCCGACGAGGATGACGACGATATAGAGATAAGATTCTCCATGCCTTCCGGGGCTGAGCTTGAGGAGGTATCCGACGACGAGATAGAAAGGGAAGGCCTTGAGATAGAGGATACTCCGAAAATAGACGGGGAAGGCGCGTCCAGAGCGGGATTTATGCCGGAGACAAGCGATATAGTCCCTCTTTCGGAGGATAAGGACGCCGAGGAGGGAAATGCCCCGGGCGATGAGAACGCCGACAGGATAATAGGCGGGCAGATATATACCGACGCCGAAATGAAAACGGTAATGGGACTTGACGGAACAACGGAAACAAAGGAAATAAAGGTCAAGGCCGCCCCCTACGAGTTTCCGCCCATATCTCTTTTGGCCAAGGCTCCACAGACCGGCGACGACGGCTCAAGAGCCGTAATGCTGGCGACGGCCAGAAAGCTGGAGGACACATTAAAGAGTTTCGGAGTTGACGCCAAGGTAGTGCAGATAAACAAAGGACCCACGGTCACAAGATATGAGGTGTCGCCAAGCCACGGCGTGAAGGTGAGCAGAATAGTGAACCTGGCCGACGATATAGCTCTCAATCTGGCGGCCAGCGGCATAAGGATAGAGGCTCCCATACCAGGCAAGGCCGCCGTGGGAATCGAGGTGCCAAACAAGGAACAGCAGGCGGTATATCTGAGAACGGTGCTGGAATCGGAGCAGTTTAAGACGTTCCCCTCCAAGCTGGCCTTTGCCCTCGGCGAGGACATAGCCGGAAACGCCGTTGTCACGGATATAGCAAAAATGCCGCACCTTCTCATAGCGGGAGCCACGGGCTCCGGCAAGAGCGTTTGCATAAATACGCTCATAATGAGTATCGTCTATAAGGCAAGGCCCGACGAGGTAAAGCTCATACTCGTCGATCCCAAGGTCGTGGAGCTGAGCGTTTATAACGGTATTCCCCATCTTATGATACCCGTTGTCACCGACCCCAAAAAGGCGGCCGGAGCGCTCAACTGGGCTGTCAGGGAAATGCTTTCAAGATACAATTCATTTGCAGAGTGCGCAGTAAGGGACATCAAGGGCTATAACGCCCAGAAAGCCGAGAAGGGCGAAACCGATCTTATGCCGCAGATCGTCATAGTTATCGACGAGCTGGCGGATCTTATGATGGCCTCGCCCAAGGAAGTCGAGGACAGTATATGCAGGCTGGCCCAGATGGCAAGGGCCGCGGGCATACATCTTATAATCGCGACCCAGAGACCATCCGTTGACGTTATTACGGGACTCATTAAGGCCAATATCCCCTCAAGGCTCGCCTTTGCAGTATCGTCCGGCATAGATTCAAGGACGATACTGGATATGAACGGAGCGGAAAAACTGCTGGGCAAGGGTGATATGCTCTTCTATCCGGTCGGCATGTCAAAACCGGTTAGAATACAGGGGGCCTTTGTCACCGACAAGGAGGTCGAGGACATCGTGGACTTCCTCAAAAAACAGAGCGGCGGCTCGGAGTATAACGAAAACGTGATGGAAGAGATATCTTCATCCGTAAAAACCGGAGGCCCGGGCGAGGAGAAGGACGAACTGTTCGACAGCGCGGCCATGCTTGTGGCTCAGAAAGAGAAGGCTTCGGTTTCCATGCTCCAAAGGCAGTTCAGAATAGGCTACAACAGGGCTTCAAGACTTATGGACGAGCTTGAGGCCGCGGGCATAGTAGGCCCCGAAGACGGAAGCAGGCCGAGGAAGGTGCTTGTTACGCCGGCACAGCTTGGAGAAATGGAAGAAGAATAACGGCGGCGCCGTTTTAGCATAATTGTTTTAACATTACTGGAGGTAATTTTATTGAAGGCGAAAATAGCTTTTATTTCCCTCGGCTGCGACAAAAACAGGGTCGACAGCGAGGTTATGCTCGGACTTCTGAGAGAGAGGGGCTTCGAGCCCGTATCGGACGAGGGAGAGGCCGAGATAATCGTCATAAACACATGCTGTTTCATTAAGGACGCCCTTGAGGAAAGCATAGAGACGATAATCGAAACGGCCAGATATAAAGAAAACGGAAAATGCCGCGGGCTTATCGTCGCAGGGTGCCTTGCCCAGAGATACGAAAGCGAGATATTCTCCGAGCTGCCGGAGGTTGACGCCGTTCTTGGAACAACGGCCTATGAAAGGGTGGCGGAGGCCGCGGAAAGAATATTGAACGGAGAAAAAAATATCAAAATGCTTGAGGACGTAAGCGCGCCCATGGACGAGGCCAACGCGCCGAAACGAATATTGTCCACGCCGGGGCACTACGCTTACCTGAAAATATCCGAAGGCTGCGACAACCATTGCACATACTGCGTAATACCGAAAATGAGGGGCAGGCACCGCTCAAGAACGATGGAAAGCCTTGTTGAGGAGACGAGGAAACTGGCCGAAGATGGGGTTAAGGAGCTTCTTGTGGTTGCCCAGGACACATCGATATACGGCAGGGACATATACGGAGAGCCTAAGCTGCACGAGCTTCTGGAAAGGCTTTGCGGGGTGGACGGCATAGAATGGATAAGGCTTCTCTACTGCTATCCCGAGACATTGACCGACGAAACCATAAGGGTTATGGCGGAACAGGACAAAATATGCAAATATATAGACATGCCAATACAGCATGGCAGTAACACGGTGCTTAAGAGAATGGGAAGGAGAACATCGTCGGCGCTTATCGAGGAGAGGATCGGCGCCCTCAGAGCCGCCATGCCGGATATATGCCTGAGAACGACGGTCATAACAGGATTCCCCGGCGAGACGGAGAAAGAATTTAAGGAGCTGGCGGATTTCGTTGAAAGAGTCAAATTCGACAGGCTCGGAGCTTTTACGTTCTCCCCCGAGGACGGGACCCCGGCGGCGGTCATGGACGGCCAGATAGACGAGGAAGTCAAGGAGGAACGCAAAAACTACATCATGGAGCTGCAAAAAACGGTATCAGCCGCGAAATGCGGTGAATTTGCCGGAAAGACGATGAGAGTCATCGTTGACGGGAAAATGCCCGAAGAGGGCGTCTACTGCGGAAGAAGCTACCGCGACGCTCCTGATATAGACGGAATGGTGTTTTTCACCGCCGATTACGACATAATGTCCGGCGACTGGGCCGACGTAAGAATAGACGAGGCCGGGGACTATGACTTGATGGGGGAGGCTGTTTACTGATGAATATGAATTTGCCCAATAAGCTGACCATGTTCAGGGTCGTGCTTATACCGATATTTATTTTAGTGCTTATGTCAGGGCTCATACCGGAGCCCGCGGACAGATATATCGCCACGGTAATTTTCTGCGGCGCGTCATTTACGGACTATCTGGACGGGCATATCGCCAGGAAGTACAATCTTGTGACGAACTTCGGAAAATTTATGGATCCTCTGGCCGATAAGCTGCTTGTTTCCTCGGCTCTCATATGTATGGTCGAGATGGGAACGCTTCCGGCATGGATCGTTATAATCATAATAAGCAGGGAGTTTATAATCACGGGCTTCCGCCTTATCGCCGCCGAGGGCGGTCTTGTAATCGCAGCAAGCTGGTGGGGAAAGATAAAGACGGTGACCCAGATGGCGATGATAATTCTTCTTCTCCTTGGAGTGGAGGGAGTTATCGCCGGAATACTCATCGTGCTCGCCACGGTATTCACGGTCGTGAGCGGAGTGGATTACATAGCTAAAAACATTTCGGTTCTCAGGAATTGAGGGAGGCTTTTATATGAACGCTGAAATACTTTCGGTCGGAACGGAGATACTTCTGGGGGACATCGTCAACACCAACGCCGAGTATATCGCCAGGGGACTGGCTGAACTGGGAGTGGGAGTATATTACCAGACCGTTGTGGGAGACAATCCCGAGAGGATGAAAAAAGCCATGGACATTGCCTTTGACAGGGCAGATGTCATTGTCACCACGGGAGGGCTTGGCCCCACGGGCGACGATCTTACAAAGGAGATAGGAGCCGAGTATTTCAAAAGGAAGCTCGTCCTTGACGAGGAGACCCTCGTAAGGATAAAGACATTTTTCGATAAAATGAAGCGCCCCATGACGGAAAACAACGTAAAACAGGCGATGATCCCCGAGGGAGCCGTGGTTATGAGAAACGACAACGGCACGGCTCCGGGAATAATCATAGAAGGCGAGAGCAAGACCATCATAATGATGCCCGGCCCTCCGAGGGAAATGAAGCCGATGTTTGACGGACAGGTCAAGCCGTTTATCGCCTCAAGGCTCAGCGGAGCGATAGTATCAAGGACGCTGAGGATCGCAGGCGTAGGGGAGAGCGCCATGGAAGCGAGGGTAAGGGACCTTACGGACGGGCTTAAAAATCCGACGGTCGCTCCCTATGCCAAGGAAACAGAGGCTGTTTTAAGGATAACCGCTTCGGCCGAAACAGAGAAAGAGGCGGAGGAAATGATCGCTCCCGTGGCCGATGAGATATATAAAAGATTTGGCGAGGACGTTTATGCTGAGGGTGAGACGAGCATACAGGAGACCGTTGCAAGACTTCTTATCGAAAAGGGCATAAGCGCGGCGGTGGCCGAAAGCTGCACCGGAGGACTGGTGGCGTCAAAGCTCATAGAGTACCCGGGCATATCGGAGGTGCTCGTGGAGGGAGCCGTTACCTATTCCAATGACGCGAAGATAAGAAGGCTGGGCGTGAAAAAGGAGACCATTGAAAGATTTGGAGCCGTCAGCGCCGAGACCGCGGCCGAGATGGCCGAGGGCATAGCTAAAACGTCCAAAGCGAGAGCCGGACTTTCCACCACCGGCGTAGCTGGTCCGGGACCTTCCGAGGGCAAGCCGGAGGGACTTGTGTATGTCGGAGTCTATTTTGACGGAAAAACATACGTCAAGGAGCTCCATCTGGCGGGAAAGAGGAACGTCATAAGAGAAAGAGCGGCATATTCCGCCCTTGACTATTTCAGAAGAAAAATATTGCTTGACTGATGGAAATGTTTGTTCTATAATGAGAACATAAATTCGTATTTTGAAAGGAGAACGATCCCCGTGGCAGAAAAAAAGTCTCAGGCAAAGGATTTTACAAAATTTGAGGATAAACAGCAGGCGCTTGACGCCGCGTTGGCTTACATAGAAAAACAGTACGGAAAGGGAGCCGTTATGAAGCTCGGAGACGAGGCGGCAACGGCCAATGTGGACGTTATACCGACGGGCTGTCTCAGCCTTGACGTTGCCCTCGGCGTGGGCGGCATACCAAGAGGAAGGATAATCGAGATATACGGTCCCGAATCTTCCGGTAAAACGACGATCGCTCTCCATCTTGTGGCTGAGGTGCAGAAAATGGGAGGAATAGCCGGATATATCGACGCCGAGCATGCCCTTGACCCTATATACGCCAAAAACCTCGGCGTGGACACGGCAAACATATATCTTTCCCAGCCCGACGACGGAGAACAGGCCCTTGAGATCGCCGAGACCATGGTTCGCTCCGGAGCCATAGACATCGTTATAATCGACTCGGTAGCGGCCCTCGTTCCCAGAGCCGAAATACAGGGAGAAATGGGAGAGTCCCACATGGGTCTCCAGGCAAGGCTTATGAGCCAGGCGCTCAGAAAGATAACGGCCTTCGCGGGAAAGTCCAACTGTACGGTCGTTTTCATCAATCAGCTCAGAGAAAAGATCGGCGTTACATTCGGCAATCCTGAGACAACAACCGGCGGCCGCGCTCTCAAATTCTACGCGTCCGTGCGCCTGGATATAAGAAGAGCCGACGCCATAAAGGTAAACAACGAGATCGTCGGAAACAGGACAAAGGTAAAAATAGCGAAGAATAAAGTCGCTCCTCCCTTCAAGACGACGGAGTTTGATATAATGTATGGCCAGGGAATATCAAGGGAGGGAGATACCCTTGATATGGCAGCGGAGCTGGGCATTGTCAATAAGAGCGGAGCATGGTACGCCTATAAAGAAGAGAAGATAGGCCAGGGCAGGGAAAACGCCAAGGCATATCTCAAGGAACATCCGGAGGCGCTGGAAGAGATAGAGGCTCAGGTAAGGGAGCACTACGGCCTTAACAAGAAGAATGACGAGACCGCCGAGACGGAGCCCGCTGCCGAGGAAAAGCCTAAAAAGACAAGAAAAACAAAGGCCGCTCCCAAGGAAGAGGAAAGCATCGAGTTTACCGAGGAAGATATGGCGGACATGGACGGCTTCGGCGATGACATCTTTGACGAAACGGAGCTGCCCGATGACGACGACGTTCTTATAATCCCTTCCGACGCCTACAGAAGGGCTGACGACTGAAACGGAGGCCGGAAATGACGGTCACTGATATAAAACAGCAGAAAAAAGACAAATCACGGTATTCCGTCTATATTGACGGGGAATACGCCTTCAGTCTCATAATGGAGGATATACTTTATTTCGGCCTTAAAATCGGAGAGGACATATCCGACAGCGTCTACGATTATATTACGGAAACAACGCTGTATATAAAGGCACAGGACTCGGCGCTGAAATATCTGGGCTACAGGATGAGGACGGAAAAGGAAATAGAGGACAGGCTGATTTCCGAGGATTATGGCGAGGAAGTGTGCCAAAAAGTAATGGATTTCCTGAAAAAATATAACTACGTCAATGACAGGGAATACTGTGAAAAATATATACGGGAGACCATGAAACTCAGGCCGAAGGGAAGCTATCTCATAAAGACGGAACTAAAAAACAGAGGCGTGGCGGAGGAAGTGGCCGAGGAAGCCGTGCGCCGCGCCGGCATAGACGAGCTTTCCGTGGCGGAGGAACTTCTTGAAAAGAAGTATGAGGGTTTCGCCGACATGGACAATAAGGAGCTTTCGAGGGTATACGGCTATCTGCAAAGAAGAGGCTTTTCCTACGGCGTTATAAAGGAAGCCGTGGCCGACCTTGCGGAAAAAGGAATATGATATTATAATAGGGGAAAATCTGAAAAACAGGGTTTTCCCTTTTTTATAGTTAATCGGAGGAAAAAATGAGTTATTATCTTAGAGATATAATTGAGCTGAGGAAGAATTTTGCCGGGGCGTACAAGGAAAAAAGATACGCCGACGCCATTGAGCTTGGCAGCAAAATTATTGAGCTTTATAAGGAAAACAATGACTGCTCGTCGGAAAATTACGCCGACGACCTGAATAATCTGGCCATAGTTTACGACGATGTGAGAGCCGCGGACAAGGCTGCTGAGCTTTATAAAGAAGCGGCGGAAATAAAATCCGGCCTGCTGGGAGAAAACAGCGAGAGCTATATTGAAACCATAGAAAATCTCGGCGCGCTCTATTCCATAACGGGCAGCTTTGATAAGGCGGAAGAACTGCTTAAAAAAGTCAATGAAGCGTACAGGGATATATGCGGGACTTTGAGCCCCAAATATGTGAAAAGCCTTTATAATCTTGGAAACATGTACACCGACAGGGGTAAATTCGCCGAAGCCGGAGAATATCTTGACAAGGCGCTGGAGCACGCGAAAAAATTAAGAGACTTTGATGTGGCCGACATGGAGGACATAAGAGTCAGCATTGGAAGACTCTGCAAAAAAAGCGGGAATTACAAAAGAGCGTTGGATGAATACGAGAGAGCCGTAAAAATATCCGAGGAGAGGGAAGAAGAACCAAGCTACTTTAAAATGAGCTTTCTTCTTGCCTACGCGCTTTTGTGCCAGAGGTGCGAGCTTTACGACAGGGCGGCGGAAATATATGAAAGCGCCGTTGCGGTCAGGGAGGAACTTATTGACACCGCGCATCTGGATTTTATATCCGTGCTTAATAACCTTGCGGTTATATACAACAGGCAGAAAAATACCGAAAAGGCCGTGGAGACCCATAAGAGAGTGCTTTCCGTTGTCGAGGACATACTTGGAAAAGACCATGTTTTTTATGGAGACGTTATAACAAACCTTGGCGTGGATTACAGCTTTGCCGGAGATTATGACAAGGCGATAGAGTACCACAATAAAGCGCTTGAGATCAAAAAAAGCATAGTAGGAGAGAAACATATCCATTATGTGCTGACCCTCATCAGCCTTGCGGACGTATATGAGAGGATGGAAAAGTTCGACAGGGCGCTGGAAATACAGAATACGGCGCTGGAGATACGCAGGGAAATATTTGGCGAGGTCAACGAGCAGGTGTCGGATTCTCTGGTCAACCTCGGAAGAATAAGCCTGAAAAAAGGCGATATATCCAAGGCGCAGGGCTTTCTTACCCAGGCGCTCATAATCAATAAGGAGATAATATTAGCCGGAGCGGTGAAGGTCAGCTGCTACGCGGAAAATATAAGGCTTATGGCCGAGGCCTGCGCCGAAGGCGGAGACATAGACAGGGCAGAGCATTTCTGCTCAAGTCTTGCGGAATACAGAAAGAGCGAGTATGGAGAGAATCATCCGAAGTACGCCGCGGCGCTGTATGACGGCGGAGCGGTGCTTATGAAAAAGGAGTATTATGCGCAGGCCGAAAAATATATGGAAAAGGCGGCCGAAATAACGGAGATGAGAATGGGCGTGAACACACCGTTCTGCCAGAGGTGTCTGTATTCCTACGGAAAAACTCTTTACGAAAATAAAAAATACTCCAAGGCCGAGGAAACGCTTAAAAAAGCCGCCTCGGCATGGAAAAAATACTCCAAGGACGGAGTGACTCTCACAAAAATAATGTTTTTGCAGGCAAAAAATCAGTATATGCTCGGCTTTCCCAAAAAAGCGTCGGAGATAATTCTCAGGGCGTCGGGCATAGCCCAGAGGGAACTTAAGGAAAAATACGCCGATATAATCACGTCGGAAATAACGGACTACGCTCGGCTTGTCATAGACAGCGGAGACGGGGCACAGGTTTACGGAGAACTGGATAAGATATATGAGACGGCGTCGGAAAGTGAGCCCGATATAAGAGGAAAGTATATGAGCGTCTGCGCCGAGGCCGCGTATATCTGCGGGAAATATGATGAAGCCGCGGAAAGGGCGGCGCTTGCCGAAAAATATGCTGTTGATGAGAAAACGGCCGCGAGGGACAGGTTCCTGCGGGCAAAGGCGCTTACGGCTCAGGAGAAATTCGGGGAATCCGGTGATATTCTTTCCGAGCTCAAGGAAACCATCGTAAAAAACAACGATCTGTATATGGCTTCGGCGGCGTGGGTATATTGTCTTTCGGGCGTAAACGCCTACAGGCAGGATGATTTTCGGAAGGCCAAAGACGACTTTGAAAAGGGTCTCGCGGAAGCGAAGGCAAGGGAGAACCTTCCGGTGGCCGATTATGCCGGCTATCTGATCATGGCGGCGGAGGCGGAAGAAAAAACAGGAGAACTTACAAAGGCCGTGGAATATCTCAGCGAATGCGCTCTCATTATAAGAAGAGACAAAGGCGAGGGAAAGGATTTTGCCGATATACTCACAAAGGCTGCGGTGATATACAATATGCAGCAAAGATATGACGACGCCGTGACCATGTACGATAAGGCTGCGGAGATATACGAACAATTTTACGGAGCCGGTTCAAAGGAAAGGCTTGATACGGAATATGCCGTCTGCGATATGCTCGTCAAGGCAAAAAAATACGCCGATGCGGCCGACAGGATAGAAAATCTGCCGGCTTCGGAGTATAGAAGGGATGATTTCAGACAGCTGCTCGCTTCGGCCTATAAGGGAGCGGGAGCGTTCGGGAAGCTAATAAAGCTGGGATTATCAAAGGGAAAATAATAAGCGAATGTAAAATTGAAAGATTTATTGCAGAAGTTTACAGGAAACGATTGACATAAGGATATAAATAAGATACACTACAAGTATACCGGGTATATATGTAGTGTATTTTTTTACACAAAATTTAATAATGGCGCCAAAAGAACTTTTAGTGATAGACAGTTACGCTATAAGCGTAAGAAAGGGGTAAAAAATGATAAATAAACTGTGGCGCAAGCTCATATCCATTTTAATAGCTATTGTCTGCTTCGTAACGTCAGTTCCGATAGCAACGGTTACATCATTCGCTTCACAAGATAGTTACGCGCAAAATCAGACGGAAGAATTTGACATATCTTCCGAAAAGATTTATATTATAACTGCGACAGACACGTCGACAGATGAGACGATAACCGGCAAGCTTAAAGCCTATAACGGCGAGGGCCTTACCGAGGAAGACGTTGAATATCTGATAGAGTCTAATCTCAAGGATAATCTGGAGCTTGAGAGTGTCGAGATAGTCGACCCGGATGACGCGTCAGCCAGTGATGCCGAAATAACACCTTATGCGGTAGAAACGTTATTTGATATCGGTTGTCTTGTCATATCAATTACCGAATTTTATAATAATCCATCGGTTTGGAATGGTATATTCGTTGTAATGGATGCCGCCTCCGTAGCATTTCCGTTTGTGCCGGCTGTCAGCGGTGTAAAAAGGATGATAAAGTCCAGCGACAAGCTTCAAGACGCAATGAAGTATGGCGTTAAGACCTACAAAGACTTGACGGATATGACTGGCGGAACTGGACTTCAGGCTCATCATATTATGCCTAAGAAATTTAAGAAAAATTTTGGCCTTTCAGATAGATATATGTTTTGCATTGCGTTGGAAACACCTGACCATACGAAGATAACATCAAAAATGAATAAAAGCGTATATGGACTTTTAGGAGACGCAGATAAGTTTACAAAATCTGAGATAATAGAAAAAATGACAAAAATTTATGACGATCTATACGATGAAACGGGAGACGAGCTGTATGAGTTTATGTCTAAATTTTTAACAGACAACGATCAGTACGGAATACGTTAGGAGGAAAGCAGATGGATGTATCCAAGGTCAGAAGGATAATAGCAGAGATGAAGGCAAAGGAGTTTGACTTTGATGAAAAGGGGCTCGAGGACTCCGCCGAGCCAAAGTCTGTAGCAACGGATGAACAGATAGCAAAGGCGGAAAAAAATATGGGCATAAAGTATCCGGAAACATATAAAACCTTTCTTAAGGAGTATGCAAACGGAGAGATAGTTTTATTCGGCATAGAGCCAATGATAAGTCAGGGGCTGGAAGAATCCGAATGCTATTGTAATGAAAGAAATTCCGCTCGTATTTTACATATTGAACCGGAAAAAGGAAGCTATATTTTCCCGGAAAAAAGGTATATATCTCCTGAAAAAATGATAGCCTTCACTTATTATGATGGTGATCAGCAATCCAACAGCCATTGGGCATTCATCTGTGACAAAGAATATTCTGACAACGATTATCCAGTTGGATATATTACTCAGGAAACAGAAAATATCATCTGTGTCCTAAAGAATTTTGAGACGTGGCTGGATGTGTTCTGGCAGGGCAATAGGAACGGACGAGGAAACTATGATAATGTGCTGATGCTCCTTTATCCGGAATATGATGATCGCAGAGAGCTGATAGACGATCTGATAAGCCCTGAGGACTATCCGCTGTATGAGAAATTGAGGAAAAAGTACGACAGTACATTCAGAAAATACGGAATAGACTAAAGCTGCCCCGCACGGCATTCGGACGGGACATACTGTTTTAGGAGGAAAGCAGATGGATGTATCAAAGGTAAGAAGAATAATATCCGAAATGAAGCAAAAGAAGTTGGATTTTCCTTATAAAGGGCTTATTGAGGACGCAACGCCAAGAATAACAGCCACTGATGCGCAGATAGAAAAGGCCGAAAAAGAGACGGGAGTAAAGTATCCGGAGACATACAAGACTTTTCTGAAAGAGTATTCAAATGGAGAAATAGTATTGCTTGGCATAGAACCAATGGTAAGTCTGGGTCTTGAAAAATCGGAAAGAACAATGCATGGAACGGATAACTCTACATATATACTGCATTTTAAGACGAGACATCCGGAGAAAGAAAGCTATATTTTTCCGGAAAAAAGATATGTAAAAATTGGAGATTTGATGCCGATAACCTGCTACGACGGATATGAGATATCAAACAGCCATTGGGCGTTCATCTGCGACAAAGAATACCCCGACAATGATTATCCGGTCGGATATATTACTCAGGATACGGAAAACATTGTCTGCGTTCTTAAAAATTTTGAGACGTGGCTGGATGTGTTCTGGCAGGGAAATAAATATAGACATGGATATGGAACCAATTTAATAATGCTTTTATATTCCGATTTTCATGATCTTTGTGACTTGAGGGAGGAATGCTTTACGCCGGAAGATTATCCGCTTTATAAAAAGCTGAGAGAAAAGTACGACTTCAATTTTAGAAAATACGGAATAGACTGAAAACTCCCCCGCCCGGAATCAGGGCGGGTTTTGCTTTGACGGAAAGCCGATATTTTCGGAAAAATCCGTTAAAAATATGTGAAACCTGTGTTGACAGCTTGAACTATCTATGCTATCATAATTGAGTGTGTTCAGCCGCTCGAAGAGGTTTGAAATCCGGATCAGCTTCCGGATACCGTATTCGGCGAGTAAATTGCGAGGAGGTGTCTATATGTACGCAATTATCGAGACAGGTGGAAAACAGTATAAAGTATCCGAAGGCGATGTAATCAAGGTTGAGAAGCTTGCCGCTGAGGCAGGAACAGCTTACGCTTTTGACAAGGTGCTTGTTGTAGCTGGTGACAACGGCGTTTCCGTTGGAGCTCCCTATGTTGAGGGCGCTAAGGTTGCCGCTACGGTCATCGGTGATGGAAAGGCTAAAAAGGTTATTATCTACAAGTATAAATCCAAAAAAGGCTTCCACAAGAAAAAAGGCCACAGACAGCCCTATACAATGCTTAAGATCGATTCTATCGCTCTTTGATCAATATGATTCGGGTAAATGTATTTCGTAATAAAAAAGGGGACATCCGCGGTTTCCGTCTGAAAGGTCACGCCGATTATGCCGAGGCAGGCAGCGATATCGTTTGTTCGGCGGTGTCCGTGCTTACGATAAACACGATAAACTGTATCGAGCTTTTTACGAAAGCGGAATTTGACTGTAAGACCAACGAGGAAAAAGGCGGATATCTGAGCTTCGTCCTTGCCGAAAAGGACGAGGAAAACGGTGACGCACAGCTTCTTTTGAAGACTATGCTCAACGGTTTAAGCGATATCGAAAAAGAATATGGCTTATATATATCGATGAATGAGGAGGTGCGCTAATATGTTAAAATTAAACCTTCAGCTTTTCGCTCATAAAAAAGGTATGGGTTCCACGAAGAACGGCCGTGATTCCAAGTCAAAAAGACTCGGAGCAAAACGCGCTGACGGACAGATCGTGAGAGCCGGAAATATCTTATATACACAGAGAGGAACAAAAATCCATCCCGGCAATAACGTAGGCATCGGAGGAAACGATTCACTCTTTGCTCTTATTGACGGACGTGTAAAATACGAAAGAAAAGGCAGAGACAAAAAACAGGTTTCTGTTTATCCCGTAGAAGTAGTTGAAATAGCGGAATAATTAACGGCCAACAAGAAGGTTTCAAATGTCAGGTTTGAAACCTTCTTTTATCATAGGCCGGCCAAAGACGGATAAAATACAAAGCATGGCTTATATTTTTGGCGAGCCTATGAGAAAGTACGAGGTGAGATTATGTTTGTAGACAGAGTAAAAATCCATATTAAAGGCGGCGACGGCGGCGACGGATGCGTTTCATTTTACAGAGCGAAATATATAACCCACGGCGGACCCGATGGCGGCGACGGCGGAAAGGGCGGAAGCGTTATTTTTGTCGGCGACGAAAATATGAATACCCTTATGGATTTCAGGTTTAAAAGAATGTTCAAGGCTGAGCCGGGACAGGCCGGAGGAAAGAGGAACCGCTTTGGCAAGGACGGACAGAGCGTCGTTATAAAGGTGCCCAAGGGAACGGTCATAAGAGAGGCCTCGACAAATAAGATAATGGCCGATATAACCAAAAACGGGGAGGAAAAAGTCATTATCAGAGGAGGAAAAGGCGGCAGGGGCAACCAGCACTTCGCCACGCCCACAAGGCAGGCCCCCAGATATGCCGAAAGGGGACAGAAGGCTAAGGAATACGATGTTATTCTTGAGCTTAAGCTCATCGCGGACGTGGGACTTATCGGATTCCCCAATGTCGGAAAATCAACTTTCCTTTCCATGGTGACAAACGCCAATCCCAAAATCGCCAACTACCACTTTACGACCCTTTCTCCGAATCTGGGCGTTGTAAGGATGGATACGGGGGACGACTTCGTGCTGGCCGACATTCCCGGAATCGTGGAGGGAGCGAGTCAGGGCGTTGGCCTTGGCATCGACTTTTTAAGGCATGTCGAGAGAACAAAGGCGTTTATCCATGTGGTTGACGCGGCGGCTATAGAGGGCGGAGACCCGGTGGAGGACGTAAAGAGCATCAATAACGAGCTTAAGGAATATAACCCAGAGCTTATGAAGCGTCCGCAGGTTATTGCCGCTAACAAGACAGATATCCCCGGTTCGGAGGAAAACGTAAAGAGACTTAAAGAAGAATTTGAGCCCCAGGGCATAAAGGTCATCCCCATATCGGCGGCGACAAATAAAGGCCTTACCGAAGTAATAGACGAGGTAAGCTCCATACTCAAAAATTATCCCGACGACATCATATTCGATGAGGAATATGACGAGTTTGACGAGGCTGCCGCAGGAAACGAGCCCTTCGAGATCGAGGTGTTCGACGGCAATTATTATGTTGTCACCGGCGTAGGCGTAGAAAAGATGATGGGATATACAAATCTTGAGGCCGAAAAGGGATTCGCGTTCTTCCAGAAATATCTCAGAGAGAAGGGCATAATAGACGCCCTTGAGGAAAAGGGAATAAAAGAGGGCGATACCGTAAGGATATACGACCTGGAATTCACATATTACAAATAATTATTATGCCGCATGGACTTGCTTCCATGCGGTTTTTTGTTTAATGGCCTATGGGGTATGCTCCGGTTATTGTAGTATACGGTACCACAATGAGATTTTATTTATCTGATGAAATAGTTTCTGCTACAAAAGATTGTATTTGTGTAAAAACAAAAGAATTTCTTAAATAGTTGTTATACCTATTTTAAATTTCTGTTAAGTTTGTTATAATGATTCCGAACTAATAATTATTGAATTAAAAAGATATGGAGGGATATTATGAAGAAGAAATTTTTATGTGCGGCCGCGGCGGCTGTATTAGTGGTATCGTCAATGGCATTTTCTGTTTCCGGAAACGACACCAGGACGGCGCAGACAAGACCCGACTTTACAATCGTAATCGACGGAAAGGAAACGTGGTTTAAGAGCGCTTCCGGCGACAGCATTTACCCTATTCTTTATAACGATACCACATATCTTCCACTCAGAGCCATCGGTGAGATTATGGGCAAAAATGTTAACTGGGATGAGGCGACAAAGACAGTTACTTTGAGCGGAACGAGGGATTCCTACAGCAATACTTCAAAGAAGGGCTCGGCTGACAGACAGAGCGTTAATATTGAGGTAAGAGATGACTTTACAATTATCATTGACGGAAAGGAATATACATTCAGAGACGCTAACGGAAACAGGGCATACCCTATTCTTTGGGAAGGATCAACATATCTTCCTCTCAGGGCTATCGGAGAGATCATGGGAAGCACTGTTGGCTGGGATGATAACACTAAGACAGTGACACTCAGCAGTTCCTCAACGGTTACAGACGCCGACACATTTAACTCGTCAGACACGACGGCGGACGGACAGATCAGCCTCGACAGAGCAAAGGAAATTGCTGTAAATGATGCGGGAGCCGAGGTAGCGGATGTTACATTCCTCAGAGGATACAGAGAGTATGATGACAGAAGATGGGAATACGAGATCGATTTTGTATATAATGGATATGAATATGAATATACCATAAACGCAGAAACAGGCGCAGTAATTTCCAGAGAGAGCGAGGCTGTAAGAGGCGGATCATCTTCTACAACGGACAATGTTACTATGGACGAGGCAAGGCAGGTAGCCTTAAATGATGCAGGCGCAACTTCAGCAAATGCCGAGTTCATTAAGTCCGAGAGGGATTATGACGACGGAAGGCTTGAGTATAAGTTTGAGTTCTACTATGACGGATATAAATATGAGTATACGGTAAGTGCCAGCAGTGGGAATATTCTTGATAAGGAAGTTGAGAGAGACCGAACAGCCGACACTGCCGGAGACGTGGGCGTTGAGAGCGCGAAGAGCAAGGCTGCGGCAGACGCTGGCTATGCTGTCGGAGACGTAAGATTTACAAAGACAGAACGCGACTATGACGACGGAAGACTCGTTTATGAGATAGAATTCTACAAAGACGGATATGAGTACGAGTACAAAATAAGCGCGGACAACGGAATAATCCTTGACAAGGAAGTTGACTACGACAGGTAATATTCAATATAAAACGAACAATATGGGGCTCCCGGATAACGGGAGCCTCAGTGTGTCGAAAAAGTCCTTTGGGACTTTTTCGAGTTTAAATTAAGGCAATAAA
>OGGQ01002015.1_pt1 | contig 23842 bp, 18 predicted proteins | sample 1571191 | NCBI WGS metagenome assembly OGGQ01 (sample SAMEA2582061, study PRJEB24529) | metagenome | biome: Human gut stool | place: China | collected 2011
CCACCATACAGGTCTTGTCGTCCATGACCACAAGGCCGCCGGAGCCGATCATGGCGCCCACCTTTTTCAGGGAATCAAAATCCAGATGCATGTCCAGATGATCTTCCGTGGCGCTGATGCAGAGACAGCCTCCGGAAGGACCTCCGATCTGGACGGCCTTGAAACTGCCGCCTTTTACGCCGCCGCCGATGTCATAGATGATTTCACGCAGAGTGGTTCCCATGGGAACTTCGATGAGCCCCGTGTTGTTGACGTTTCCGGTCAGGGCAAATGCTTTGGTTCCATGGTTGTTGTCAGGTCCGATGGTTTTATACCATGCTGCGCCCCTGTTGATGATGGGGGCCACGTTGCAGTAGGTCTCCACGTTGTTGAGCACCGTGGGCCTGTCAAAGAGTCCGTGCTCCACGGTTCTTGGCGGTTTTACCCTGGGCATGCCTCTGTTTCCCTCGATGGACGCGGTCAGGGCACTTCCTTCCCCGCACACAAAGGCGCCTGCACCCTGGCTGATTTTGATGTCAAAATCAAAGCCGGAATTCAGAATGTTTTTTCCCAGAAGCCCCCGGTCTCTGGCCTGCCCGATGGCAATGGAAAGCCGCTCCACGGCCAGCGGATATTCAGCCCGCACATAGATGTAGCCGTTATGGGCTCTGGTGGCAATGCCGGCGATGATCATGCCTTCGATGACACGGTGAGGGTCGCCTTCCATCATGGAGCGGTCCATGAATGCACCGGGATCGCCCTCGTCGCCGTTGCAGACAATGTATTTTTCAGGCTCGGACTGGGCCAGTACCTGGGCCCATTTTTTTCCTGTGGGGAAGCCGGCGCCGCCGCGTCCCCGGAGTCCTGCCTCGGAGATTTCATTTACGATGTCTTCGGGAGTCATGTCAAACAGTGCCTTTGCCACGGCGCTGTATCCGCCGACGGCAATGTATTCCCGGATGGATTCCGCGTTGATGTGGCCGCAGTGTTCCAGAGCCACGCGGGTCTGCTGCTTGTAGAAGGGAATGTCGTCCTGGCGGCGGTAGGGCTTTCCGTCCTTATCCCGGTATACCAGGCGGTCCACCACCTGGTCGCCCAGGATACTCTGTTCCAGAATGTCCTCGCAGTCTTCTGCTTTCACCTTTATGTAAAGCCAGCCCATGGGCTCGATTCTCAAAAGCGGGCCCATCTCACAGAATCCGTGACATCCGCTTTTTTTCAGGCCGACACTTTCATCGTGTGCTTCTTCCTCCAGCTGGAGAGTGCAGTGAATATCCCGTTCTTCCATCAGCTGCTTCAGGCGGTCATATATTTTCAGGGAACCGCCGGCCACGCAGCCGGTACCGCCGCAGATCAGGATCTGTTTTTTCTGGGCATTCAGAGCCCTGACGAAATCCTGACGTTTTTTCTCCAGTTCCTCTCTTGTCTGAATTCTGGTAATGATCATCGGCTCATATCCTCCTTGTCGCGGATTTCCTTCAGCATCTGACGGGCTTTTTCCGGTGTCATGGCAGGATACACATGATCGTTGACGGTACAGACAGGTGCCAGTCCGCAGGCCCCCAGACAGGAGACGGTTTCAACAGTGAACATCATATCTGCCGTGGTGGGCTTTTCTGCCGTGACACCCAGCTGTTTGCGGATTTCTTCCAGAATCGGGACGGACTTGCGTACATGACAGGCAGTGCCGTCACAGACCTTGATGATGTATTTGCCCTTTGGCTCCAGGGAAAAATTTTCATAGAAAGTCGCCACACCATAAATTTTTGCTTCGCTGATCTGAAGTTTTCCGGCCACATAGGTGAGAGCGTCCTGAGGAAGGTAGTGGTATTTTCTCTGGATATCCTGCATGATGCCGATAACCAGGGACGGATCGTAGTTATGGGCAGCCAGAATCTCATCGAGGGTTTCAAAACTTGTCTGACTCAAAGCAACTTCTCCTTTCTTTTCTGCAGTCATAGCTGAAGATATGATCGTGATATTGTTAATTTTAGCATAATCAGACGGTGAGAAACAAGATATGATGTACATAATAAACAAAGGAGATGGAGGGCAAAAAGTATTTAAAATTCAGAATTTGAAAATACAGGAAAATTTTCTTGACATATTGACATTGCCATGATAATATGAAATGTGCACTATTGTGGTATTTTGTGCCTGAAGGGTACTATTATGCCCAAAAACAGCTATTATATAGAAAGAAAACAGGGGTGAAACGTCAATGGAGAAAAGCAGAATACGTCCGGTGCCGGCCGGCAAGAGCGTAAGAATGAGCTATTCAAGGCAGAAAGAAGTCCTTGAAATGCCGAACCTGATCGAAATCCAGAAGAATTCCTACCAGTGGTTTCTTGATGAAGGCCTGAAGGAAGTCTTCGAGGATATCTCTCCAATCGCGGACTTCGCTGGTCATCTGAGCCTGGAATTTGTGGACTTTACATTATGTAAGGATGATATCAAGTACACGATTGAGGAGTGCAAGGAACGGGATGCGACTTACGCTGCGCCTTTGAAGGTCAAGGTAAGACTCTGCAACAAAGATAAAGATGAGATCAACGAACACGAGATTTTCATGGGTGACCTGCCGTTAATGACGGATACAGGTTCATTCGTGATCAACGGCGCGGAACGTGTCATTGTCAGCCAGTTAGTACGTTCCCCTGGTATTTATTATGGAATTGATCATGACAAGATCGGCAAGGAACTGTATTCCTGCACGGTGATCCCCAACCGCGGCGCCTGGCTGGAGTATGAGACGGATTCCAATGATGTTTTCTATGCCCGTGTTGACAGAACCAGAAAAGTTCCGGTGACGGTTCTGGTGCGTGCCCTTGGCTACGGCACCAACGCGGAGATCATCGACCTGTTCGGAGAAGAACCGAAGATTCTTGCAAGTTTCGGAAAGGATACCTCGGATAACTATCAGGACGGTCTTCTGGAACTGTACAAAAAGATCCGTCCCGGTGAGCCGCTTTCCGTGGACAGTGCGGAGAGCCTCCTGAACAGCATGTTCTTTGACCCCAGAAGATATGATCTTGCCAAGGTCGGAAGATATAAATTCAATAAGAAGCTTCATTTCAAGAACCGTATCACGGGCCAGATTCTGGCAGAGGATGTGGTGAACACAGCCACCGGCGAGATTCTGGGCGAGGCCGGAAAGACCGTGACCAAGGAAATGGCAGTGGCCATTCAGAACGCGGCAGTGCCCTATGTCTGGATCCAGACGGAAGAGAGAAACGTGAAGGTCCTTTCCAACATGATGGTTGACCTTGCAGAATATGTGAGCTTTGATCCTGCAGAAGCCGGTGTGACGGAATTAGTATTCTACCCGGTACTTTCCGGTATTCTGGAAAAAGCAGGAGATCTGTCTGAAGAAGAACTGAAGGCGGAGATCCACAAACATGTTCATGACCTGATTCCGAAGCACATTACCAAGGAAGACATCATTGCTTCCATTAACTATAATATGCATCTGGAGTATGGAATCGGCACAAAAGATGATATCGATCATCTGGGCAACAGAAGAATCCGTGCCGTGGGCGAACTGCTCCAGAACCAGTACCGCATCGGTCTCTCCAGAATGGAGCGAGTGGTCCGTGAGAGAATGACCACACAGGACATGGAAGGAATCACACCGCAGTCTCTGATCAACATCAAACCGGTGACGGCAGCAGTGAAGGAGTTCTTCGGAAGTTCCCAGCTGTCCCAGTTCATGGATCAGAACAACCCGCTGTCCGAGCTGACCCACAAGAGACGTCTTTCCGCCCTGGGTCCCGGCGGTCTGTCCAGAGACCGTGCAGGATTCGAGGTCCGCGACGTACACTATACCCATTACGGCCGTATGTGCCCCATTGAGACGCCTGAAGGACCCAACATCGGTCTGATCAACTCTCTGGCAACCTACGCAAGAGTGAACCAGTACGGCTTTGTGGAAGCGCCTTACCGTGTCATTGACAAGAGCGATCCTGCCAATCCCAGGGTTACCGATGAAGTAATCTATCTGACTGCCGACGAGGAAGACAACTATATCGTGGCACAGGCCAACGAACCGCTGGATGAGGAAGGCCACTTTGTTCACAACAATATTTCCGGACGTTTCCGTGAAGAGACATCTTCATTCCAGAAACGCTCCGTGGACCTGATGGACGTATCCCCGAAGATGGTATTCTCCGTGGCCACATCCATGATTCCGTTCCTGGAAAACGACGACGCCAACCGTGCCCTGATGGGATCCAACATGCAGCGTCAGGCCGTGCCGCTTCTGAAAACGGAAGCTCCGGTGGTGGGAACAGGTATCGAAGGCAAGGCAGCCGTGGACTCCGGTGTCTGCGTGGTGGCAAGAAATGCCGGCGTTGTGGAACGTTCCGCATCCAATGAGATCATCATCAAGCGGGATTCCGACGGCAACCGTGATGTATACCACCTGACAAAATTCAAGAGAAGCAACCAGAGCAACTGCTATAATCAGAAGCCCATCGTCTACAAGGGAGACCATGTGGAAGCCGGCGAGGTCATCGCAGACGGTCCGTCCACCTGCAACGGCGAGATTGCTCTCGGAAAGAACCCGCTGATCGGATTTATGACATGGGAAGGCTACAACTACGAGGATGCGGTTCTGCTGAGCGAAAAACTGGTTCAGGACGATGTCTACACTTCTGTCCATATTGAAGAATATGAGGCGGAAGCCCGTGACACCAAACTGGGACCGGAAGAGATCACAAGAGACGTTCCGGGCGTCGGTGAGGATGCCCTGAAGGATCTGGATGAAAGAGGAATCATCCGTATCGGTGCGGAAGTCCGTGCCGGCGATATCCTGGTGGGCAAGGTGACTCCCAAGGGAGAAACCGAACTGACAGCAGAAGAGAGACTGCTGCGTGCCATCTTCGGCGAAAAGGCAAGAGAAGTCCGCGACACATCCCTGAAAGTGCCTCACGGCGCTTATGGTATCATCGTGGATGCCAAGGTATTTACAAGAGAAAACGGGGACGAACTGGCTCCCGGCGTGAACCAGTCTGTCCGTATCTATATTGCACAGAAACGTAAGATCTCCGTGGGCGACAAGATGGCCGGCCGTCACGGAAACAAGGGTGTGGTTTCCCGTGTGCTTCCGGTGGAGGATATGCCGTTCCTTCCCAACGGACGTCCGCTGGATATCGTGCTGAACCCTCTGGGCGTGCCGTCCCGTATGAACATCGGACAGGTGCTGGAGATTCACCTGAGTCTTGCGGCAAAAGCGCTTGGCTTCAATGTTTCCACACCGGTCTTTGACGGTGCCGACGAAAATGACATTCAGGATACCCTGGAACTGGCCAATGATTATGTCAATATGGAATGGGAAGCATTCCAGGAAAAATACCGCGATCTGATCCGTCCTGAGGTGATGGAATATCTGGGTGAGCATCTGGAACACCGGGCCCTCTGGAAAGGCGTTCCGATCCAGAGAGACGGAAAAGTCCTTCTCCGTGACGGACGTACCGGTGAATATTTCGACAGCCCCACAACCATCGGCCACATGCACTATCTGAAACTGCATCATCTGGTAGACGATAAGATCCATGCACGTTCCACAGGCCCATACTCTCTGGTTACCCAGCAGCCTCTGGGAGGAAAAGCCCAGTTCGGCGGACAGCGATTCGGAGAGATGGAGGTCTGGGCGCTGGAGGCATATGGTGCATCCTATACGCTGCAGGAAATCCTGACCGTCAAGTCCGATGACGTGGTGGGACGTGTGAAAACCTATGAGGCAATCATCAAGGGCGAGAACATTCCGGAGCCGGGTATCCCTGAATCCTTCAAGGTACTTCTTAAGGAACTCCAGTCTCTGGGACTCGATGTGAGAGTGCTGAAAGACAACGGAGAAGAAGTGGAGATGACAGAATCCATCGATTACGGCGATACGGATCTCCGCTCCATCATCGAAGGCGACAGACGTTATAATGAAGACGAATCCTTTGGCAGCTATGGTTACCAGCAGCAGGAATTCAAGGGTGACGAACTTGTAAACGTGGAAGACGATGATTATACAGAGGATGAGGGCGTAGGCGAAGAGGATCTCATTGACGACGACTACACCATAAACGATAACGAATAGAAGGGAGTACCGTTCATGCCTGAGACAAATGAAACTTATCAGCCGATGACATTTGACGCGATCCGCATCGGACTTGCTTCTCCGGAAAAAATCCTGGAATGGTCCCATGGTGAAGTGAAAAAGCCGGAGACCATCAACTACAGGACCCTGAAGCCGGAAAAAGACGGTCTGTTCTGCGAGCGTATTTTCGGGCCCAGCAAGGACTGGGAGTGTCATTGCGGTAAATACAAGAAAATCAGATATAAAGGCGTCATCTGCGACCGCTGCGGCGTCGAGGTGACCAAGGCCAGTGTACGCCGTGAGCGTATCGGCCACATTGCTCTGGCCGCTCCGGTTTCCCATATCTGGTACTTCAAGGGAATCCCGAGCCGCATGGGCCTGATTCTGGATATTTCTCCGCGTGTTCTGGAAAAAGTCCTGTACTTTGCTTCCTATATCGTTCTGGATGCAGGAACCACAGGACTCCAGATGAAGCAGGTGCTTTCCGAGAAGGAATACAGAGATGCTGTTGAGAAATACGGTTACGGCACATTCCGTGTGGGAATGGGTGCCGAAGCCATTCAGGAACTGCTGAAAGCCATTGATCTGGAGAAAGATTCCGAGGAACTGAGAAAGAGCCTGATGGATTCCACCGGACAGAAACGGGCGCGTATCATCAAACGTCTGGAAGTGGTGGAAGCTTTCAGAAATTCCGGAAACAAGCCGGAATGGATGATCATGGATGTGATTCCGGTGATTCCGCCGGATCTGCGTCCCATGGTACAGCTGGACGGCGGCCGGTTCGCGACTTCCGATCTCAATGACCTGTACAGAAGAATCATCAACAGAAACAACCGTCTGGCAAGACTTCTGGAACTGGGAGCTCCGGACATTATCGTACGCAACGAGAAACGTATGCTTCAGGAAGCGGTGGATGCCCTGATCGACAACGGCAGAAGAGGCCGTCCTGTGACAGGACCCGGAAACCGGGCGCTGAAGTCCCTTTCCGACATGCTGAAAGGAAAACAGGGACGTTTCCGTCAGAACCTGCTGGGAAAACGTGTGGACTACTCCGGCCGTTCCGTTATCGTCGTAGGACCGGAACTGAAGATTTATCAGTGCGGTCTGCCCAAGGAAATGGCCATCGAGCTGTTCAAGCCCTTTGTCATGAAGGAGCTGGTTTCCAACGGAACCGCTCATAATATCAAAAACGCAAAGAAGATGGTGGAGCGTCTTCAGCCGGAAGTATGGGATGTGCTGGAAGACGTCATCAAGGAGCATCCGGTTATGCTGAACCGTGCGCCTACACTGCACCGTCTGGGAATTCAGGCATTTGAGCCGATTCTGGTGGAAGGCAAGGCCATCAAGCTGCATCCGCTGGTATGTACGGCTTTCAACGCCGACTTCGACGGTGACCAGATGGCCGTTCATCTTCCGCTTTCTGTGGAAGCCCAGGCAGAGTGCCGGTTCCTGCTGCTGTCTCCCAACAACCTGCTGAAACCGTCTGACGGCGGTCCTGTTGCCGTTCCGTCTCAGGATATGGTTCTCGGTATCTACTATCTGACCCAGGACCGTCCGGGCGCCAAAGGAGAAGGAAAATTCTTCAAGAGCCCCAACGAGGCCATTCTGGCTTATGAAAACGGAGCTGTTACCCTTCATGCGAGAATCAAGGTAAGGGTGAAGAAGGAAATGCCGGACGGCAGAACTCTTTCCGGCATCGTTGAGACCACAGTGGGCCGTATTCTCTTCAACGAGATCATTCCCCAGGATCTGGGCTTTGTGGACCGTACCATCCCGGGCAATGAGCTGAAACCGGAAATTGATTTCCTGGTAAAGAAGAAACAGCTGAAGCAGATTCTGGAAAAGGTCATCAATACCCATGGAGCCATCCAGACAGCCATTACGCTGGATGACATCAAAGCCATCGGCTACAAGTACTCCACCCGTGCGGCCATGACCGTATCCATTTCCGATATGACAGTGCCGGCTTCCAAGAAACAGCTGCTGGCAGATGCGGAAGCAACGGTGGATAAGATTGCCAAGAACTTCCGCCGCGGCCTCATCACCGAGGAAGAGCGTTACAAGGAAGTAATTGATACCTGGAAAGAGACCGACGACCAGCTGACCCATGATCTGCTGACCGGTCTGGATAAATACAACAATATCTTCATGATGGCAGACTCCGGAGCCCGTGGTTCCGACAAGCAGATCAAACAGCTGGCCGGCATGCGCGGACTTATGGCAGATACCACCGGACACACCATCGAACTTCCCATCAAGTCCAACTTCCGTGAAGGTCTGGACGTACTGGAATACTTCATTTCCGCCCACGGCGCCAGAAAGGGTCTGTCCGATACGGCTCTCCGTACGGCCGACTCCGGTTATCTGACGAGACGTCTGGTGGATGTTTCCCAGGACCTGATCATCCGGGAAACGGACTGCTGCGAAGGAAAGGCCATTCCGTATATGGAAATCAAGGCGTTCGCAGACGGAAAGGAAACCATTGAAAGTCTGGAAGAACGTCTGACAGGCCGTTATATTGCGGAAACCATCACGGATCCGGACACCGGAGAAGTGGTAGTGAAAGCAAATCATATGTGTACTCCCAAGCGTGCCAAGGCCGTTATGGAGGTACTGAAGAAACTGGGACGTGATTCCGTCAAGATCCGTACCGTTCTGACCTGTAAATGCCACATCGGTGTCTGCGCCAAGTGCTACGGTGCCAACATGGCCACCGGCCAGCCGGTGCAGGTGGGCGAGGCAGTCGGCATCATCGCGGCTCAGTCCATCGGTGAGCCCGGTACGCAGCTGACCATGCGTACATTCCATACAGGCGGCGTTGCCGGCGGCGACATCACACAGGGTCTTCCCCGTGTCGAGGAGCTTTTCGAGGCAAGGCGTCCCAAGGGACTTGCCATCATCGCGGAATTCGGCGGCGTGGTTACCATCAAGGATACCAAGAAAAAACGTGAGATCATCGTGACCGACAACGAAACCGGAAACTCCAAGACTTATCTGATTCCCTACGGATCCAGAATCAAAGTCATGGACGGACAGGTGCTGGAAGCCGGCGATGAACTGACAGAAGGAAGCATCAATCCCCACGATCTGTTAAAGATCAAGGGCGTACGTGCCGTACAGGATTACATGATCCGCGAAGTACAGCGTGTATACCGGCTTCAGGGCGTGGAGATCAACGATAAGCACGTGGAAATGATCGTGCGCCAGATGCTCAAGAAGATCCGTGTGGAGGAAAGCGGAGATTCCGAAGTCCTTCCGGGAACTTCCATGGATGTACTGGATTTCAATGAAATGAATGAGGCTCTGATTGCAGAAGGCAAGAAGCCGGCTGAAGGAAAACAGGTGATGCTGGGTATTACCAAGGCATCTCTGGCAACGGATTCCTTCCTGTCTGCAGCATCCTTCCAGGAGACCACCAAGGTCCTTACCGAAGCAGCCATCAACGGCAAGGTGGACCATCTGATCGGTCTCAAGGAAAACGTCATCATCGGTAAGCTGATTCCGGCCGGAACCGGCATGAAGAGATACCGTGACATCCGTCTTGGAACAGATAAGGAACCGGAGGAAGAGATCTTCTGTGAAACACCTGAGGAAAATCCTGAGGATGCACCCATCGGCGAAGCAGAGGAGATCATTCTCAACGAAGACGATACACAGGAAATTTAAGCTGCTGATGCGGCCTGATCCGCAGAGGCAGACGGATATCCGGCCGCCATGGCGGCATCGGACGGGGGAAAACGGAAGTTTTCCCTCGTCTTGCTATATGGAGGCGGTTTGCCGGAACTATCTGATGGTGCGGCGGGTGCGCGGCACGACGGAAAGCACGGTGACATGCATGACGGACGGTGAAATTTATCCGGAATCATTGCAAGGGGAATCTTGATATGATAACATTATTATCAGGTATCTTTATTAAAAACAGAGAACATCTGGAGGACAGCGGAGTAAGAAGGGCCTATGGCATGCTCTGCAGTATTGTGGGCATCGGCCTGAACGTTCTGCTGTTTGCCGGAAAATATCTGGCAGGAGTCATCAGCGGCTCCATTGCCATTACAGCCGATGCGTTCAACAATCTTTCTGATGCGGGATCTTCCTTCATCACACTGGTGGGATTCAAGTTTTCCGGCATGAAGGCAGACGCGGATCACCCGTTCGGCCACGGAAGAATCGAGTACATATCCGGGTTCGGCGTGGCGATGGTCATTATCCTTATGGGATTTGAGCTTTTCAAGAGTTCTGTGGAAAAAATCCTGAATCCGGAACCGGTGGAAACCGGATGGCTTTCGGTGGCAATTCTTCTGGCTTCCATTGGAATCAAGGGATATATGTCCTTTTATAACAGAACCATCGGAAAGAAGATTGATTCAGAAGCCATGAAAGCCACTGCCATGGACAGTCTCAGTGATTCTGTGGCCACTACGGCAGTTCTTATTTCCATGCTGGTTTCCCGGGTGATCGGGGTGCCCATTGACGGATGGTGCGGATGCCTTGTGGCCTGCTTTGTTCTTTATGCGGGGTACGGGGCGGCCAGGGATACCCTGAATCCGCTTCTGGGAGAACCGCCGTCCGGCGAATTTGTGGAAGAGATCAAGAAAACAGTGATGGCCCACCCGGAAATCCTGGGGATCCATGACCTGGTGGTTCATGATTACGGCCCCGGAAGGCGGATGATTTCCCTTCACGGAGAGGTGGCCGGTGACAGCGACATTTTTGAGATTCATGATGTGATCGACCGGATTGAAAAGGAACTGAACCAGAAACTGGGGTGTGAGGCGGTTATTCACATGGACCCCATTGAGAACAACAACCAGAAAGTGTCGGAGACCAGGGAACTTCTTACGGAAAAAATCCGCACAAGGTATCCGGAAGTGACGATCCATGATTTCAGAATGGTTCAGGGTCCCACCCATACAAATCTTATTTTTGATGCCGTGGTGCCCTTCGGATTTGAAAAGACCAATGAGGAAGTAAGGGCCGGCATTGAAAAACTGGTGTCGGAGACCTGGGAAAATTACTTTGCCGTTGTACATGTGGAACAGTCATATGTATAGGCTGGCAGCAGAAATGAGACAGACGTATGTACAGGACAGCCGGGGCGTATACCCGGCTTCCTTTATATAAACGAAAAGGTATAAAAAGAAAAATGGAGGAAAAAGGCATGAATGAAACCATTACGATCTTTCAGAAGAAACCGGGGAATGCAGTGCCGCCGGAATTTCTTTCCCGGGAAGAGGGAGAGAAAGTAAGGAAATTTCACAGATCTCTGAAAGAATATCAGGAGACGCCTCTGGCAGCGCTGGATCATCTGGCAGCCCGGCTGGGAGTGGGGGGCATCTATGTCAAGGACGAGTCAAAACGATTCGGACTGAATGCGTTCAAAGCGCTTGGCGCATCCTATGCGGTTCACCGGCTGCTTTCGGAAGAAGCTGAGGAAGCGGCGGAAATGTTCTGTGCGGAAGCGGTATGCGGTGCCGGGGATACGGTAAATCCGGCTTTTCCCGGAGGCAAAGACAAAGTGTTTGTGACTGCCACAGACGGCAACCACGGAAAAGGAGTGGCGTGGTCCGCATGGCAGGCCGGGGGCAGGGCGTTTGTGTTTATGCCCAAAGGGTCCAGGCAGTGCCGGGTGGATGCCATTGCAGCCATCGGAGATACGAAGGTGACCGTGACAGACTGGAATTATGATGATACTGTGCGTCATGCGTACCGGTTTGCCAGGGAAAACGGATACTATTTTGTCCAGGACACAGGCTTTGAAGGGTATACCAGGATTCCTGACCTCATTGCCCAGGGATATATGACCATGGCTCAGGAGGCCCTGGAGCAGCTGAAGGCACAGGGAGCGGAGCGCCCAACCCATGTGTTCCTGCAGGCAGGTGTGGGTACCATGGCAGGCGGTGTCCTGGGGTACTTTGCCAATGTGTTCGGAGAAGATCTTCCTGTAACCTCCATCATCGAAGCAGACGAATCCGCCTGTGTCCTGGCATCGGCCAGGGCAGGAGAACGGGTGGCCATCGGCGGAAATCCGCAGACGGTCATGGCGGGACTGAACTGCGGTGAAGTGAATCTGTGTATCTGGCCCATTCTGAGGGATTTTGCATCCTTCTATATTTCCTGCCCGGACTGGGTGACAGAACTTGGAATGAAGACGTATGCACATCCGGAGGGAAAGGATCCGGCTGTGGTTTCGGGAGAATCCGGAGCTGTGGGGCTGGGACTCATCATAAGCCTCTGTACAAAACCGGAATATGAACCCTGGCGAAAGGCCATGGGGCTGGATCAGAACTCCAGAATCCTGCTGTTTTCCACAGAAGGCAATACCGATCCCGAACATTATAATCAGGTGGTAAATGGACTGTAAAAAACGCCGAACTGTTCGAAATCTTTCGAAAAAAGACGGAAAAACTATTGAAAAAATTAAGAAAAAATTCTATAATGTATTCATATTTAAAAAATATACATTACGGAGGGATTCTTATGAAAAAGTTTAACAAAGCGCTTCTTGTGGCAGTTCCCATGACTCTTGCAATGGCATTCACATCTCTTGCCGGCCAGTGGAACAATGATATGAACGGCTGGTGGTATGCAACAGATGACGGCGGCTATCTGACCAACGGCTGGTACTGGCTGGACGGTAATAAAGATGGTATCGCAGAATGCTATTATTTCAACAAAGACGGCTATATGGTAAATGACCATGGATATGCCGACGGTTATGAAGTTGATACAAACGGTGCATGGACCGTAAACGGTGATGTTCAGAAGAGAGACGCATCCACACTCTAATGGATGATTGGTTTCTGTAAGGAGAATCTGTATGAGAAACTGGAAAAAATTACTTCTGACAGTGGTTCCGGTGTCTCTTGCCATGACATTTCAGGCGTATGCCGGTCAGTGGCATCAGGATATGAACGGCTGGTGGTACGAGACAGATGACGGCGGCTATCTGGCCAATGGCTGGAACTGGCTGGACGGTAATCAGGACGGAACGGCTGAATGCTATTATTTCGGTACGGACGGATATCTGATCACAGAACACGGATATGCGGACGGATACCGTGTGGATGCCAACGGAGCCTGGATGGAAAATGGCAAAGTACAGAGAAAGACCGTTGAGGTATCCGAAAGTGCGGCACACAAAGATGACGCGGCAGCGGCGGATTCCACCGATCCGATGGCGGTTTATCTGGCTGCACAGGAAAAGGCAAACGCTCTGGACAGCATGGACATGAGCGCAGATTATGAAATTTCCTTTACGGCGGGTGACATAACCATGGATATGACCATGGATATGAACATCAAAATGAAGGGAATTCAGGAAGGACCTCTTCAGTTTACTGCGGATGGAAGCATGGGACTTCTGGGAACGGAAATTCCCGTCAATATGTTCTATACGGATGGATATTATTATATGGACATGATGGGCATGAAAGTAAAGGAAGCCATGCTCATGGATGACGCCATGGCCGAAGTCAGATCCAGCGTGGAAGCCACCGAGATCGACAGAGACATGATGGAAAATCTGCAGATGCGTACGGAGGGAGAAAACACCATTATTTCCTATACCGTGAATGCGGCGTATATGAATGACTACCTGAACCGGGTAGTGGGAGAAGGTTTTGATGAGGCTTATGGAGACATTACCTATCAGATCCGTTCTGCCAATGGTGAAGCAGTGATCAATAAAGATGGATACAGTGAGAAGGAAACCGTATATATGGATATGGATATGACTGCAGTCAATCCGGATACGGAAGTTCCGGAAACCATCAGCTATAAGATCACAGTACATGCAACCGTGAACAATCCGGGACAGCCGGTGGAAGTTGTGATTCCTTCCACAGAAGGATATGAAGAAACCGCTTCTCTGGGTGAATAGTATACGGAAGATGAAATCAGAAAGGGCGCTGCCCCGTGAACTTTTTCACGGGGCAGCGTTTTTTGCATCAGAATATTACAGATCAGGATGCATGATATTACATGACATTTACCGGAGTACCGGCAATCCAGTTTTTTATATTGTCGAATACGATGACTGCGCGCTTTTCCAGGGCTTCCTTTGTGGCAAATGCCACATGCGGAGTGGCCAGAACATGTTTTGCGGTAAGAAGCGGATGATCTTCGGGAACAGGCGGCTCCATCTCGAAGACGTCAATGCCGGCTCCGGCGATCCTTCCCTGATTCAGTGCGTCAGCCAGTGCCTGGCTGTCCACCACGGGACCGCGGGAGGTGTTGATCAGAATGGCAGAGGATTTCATTCTGGACAGCGCCTCTTTTCCGATCATGCCGCGGGTGGAATCCGTCAGGGGTGTATGGAGAGATACAATATCACAAGTGGAAAGAAGAGTATTGAGATCTGTATAGTGAATCCAGGGGATCTCCTTCCGTGTTCTGCTGAAAGCCCAGACTTCACAGCCGAATGCGCGGGCAATTTCCGCTACCCGGAGTCCGATGGCTCCGGTTCCGACGATTCCGAATTTCTTTCCTTCCAGCTCGAATCCCACCAGTCCGTCTTTTGTGCCGCCTTTCCGGATCACCTGGTTGCATTCTGTAAGATTCCGATAGAGGGAGATCACCATGCCGAATACAAGATCTGCCACTGCCACGGTGGAATACCCGGCACAGTTGCTGACCAGAACGCCGTTGGCTCTGCATGCGTCCATGGCGATGTGGTCCACGCCGGTGAAGGCCACGGAAAGCATTTTCAGATTACGGCATCCGTTGATGACATCCGCGTTCATCGGAAGATTGGAGACGGCAATGATATCAGCATCTCTGCCGCGCTCGATGAGGGTCTCCGTGTCGGTGACCCGGGTGTTGTAGTACTGAATCTCCACATCAGAAGGAAGGGCTTCTTTTGCCATGGAAAGAAGCTTTTCATCGTCAATGCCCAGAGGCTCAATAATCACAAGTTTCATTGGTAATACCCCCTGTATGTTTTTTGTTGGAGCAGGAACCGGATTGTGTCCTGCTCTTATATTTTAAGCTCTTTTGGCAGAAGATTCAATGAGTTTTGCGAATTTCCCCATGGGCATGCAGACGGAGCCTGCATACCATATTAGAAAGGAAAAAGGAGCAGGATGTCATGGCTTCCATCAGTCTGTGCATGATTGTGAAGGATGAAGAAGAAGTACTGGGACGCTGTCTGAAAAGCGCTGCAGGCATTGCAGACCAGATTGTGGTGGCAGATACCGGTTCCCGGGACGGGACAAAAGAAATCGCAGCCGCATTTACAGACCAGGTATATGATTTCGCATGGACCGATGACTTTGCCGCAGCCAGAAATTTTTCCTTTTCAAAAGGAACAGGAGAGTATCTTATGTGGCTGGATGCCGATGACGTGATACCGGAACCGGAAGCGGAGAAAATCCTGAGGCTTAAGAAACATCTGGATACAGATCCCGCAGATGTTGTCATGCTGAAGTATGCGGTGGGATTTGACGGGAATGGCTGCTGTATCTGCTCTTTTTACCGGGAGCGTATCATCCGGCGCTGTCCTCTGGCAAGATGGACCGGGCGCGTTCATGAGGCAGTGATGCCTTTTGGCCGCGTCATACAGGAAAATATACGGATCGAACACCGCAAGGTCCGGATATCAGATCCCGGGAGAAACCTGAGAATTTTTGAAAAAATGCTCTGCAGCGGAGAATCATTCGGGGCAAGGGAACTGTATTACTATGGAAAGGAACTGTATTTTCACGGAAAGTATCAGGATGCGGTTAAGGTGCTGGAGACTTTTCTCGGACACCCGGCGGGGGGATTCTGGGAGAAAATGGATGCCTGCAGGCATCAGGCACTCTGCTTTTACGGAATGAAAAAGAAAAACGAGGCATGGAGGATTCTGGACAGGGCGCTGAAACAGTTCGGACCTGAGGCTGAACTCTGCTGTGACATGGGATGGTGGTATTTTTCAGAACAGCGGTACCGGGAGGCTGCAGTCTGGTATCTGACAGCGCTGAAATACGGCCGTCAGAACAGCGGGTCTTTTCAGCGGGAGTGCCATGGACTGATTCCGTGCAGACAGCTGGGAATCTGCTTTGAGAAAATGGGAATGAAGCAGGAGGCGGCTTTTTACAGACAGCTGGCCGTACAGCAGTTTTCCACATGCTCTGACAGGGGAAGGGACAGAATCGGGAGTTCCGTCATATGATAGGGTAAAAGCAAACAGGAGCTTCAACATGTTTTTTAGATATCCAGGATGTTTTGGAAACAATGACTGCTGCAGAGACGATGGGGATTCTTCCTGTCAGCGGCCGGATAACGAGTGCTGCTGCGGGCCTTCCGGTCCTACGGGAGCGCCGGGGCCCATGGGCCCGACGGGTCCGACAGGTCCCACGGGAGCACCGGGCCCCATGGGTCCTGCAGGCCCTCAGGGAATGACCGGACCTGCGGGCCCTACAGGTCCCACCGGCCCCACCGGAGCAACCGGAGCTGCGGGAGCCACAGGAACCACCGGTCCCATGGGTCCCACAGGTCCCACAGGTCCTGCCGGAGCAGGACTGAATACGGTCAGTGAATTTGCGGAAGGAGTACCGTATACGGCAGGCACCATGCTGTATTATAATGGTGCGCTGTATCAGGTAAACCGAAGCAATCCTTCAGGAGTTCCGGGTACTTCTCCCGATTTTAACCTGGTGACAGTGACAGGTCCCACCGGCCCGACAGGTCCGCAGGGACTTCAGGGTCTGACCGGAGCCACAGGTGCCGAAGGAGCCACAGGTCCTACGGGCCCGACAGGTCCTACGGGTCCGACAGGTCCCACCGGAGCCGCAGGAGCAGAAGGGGCTACAGGTCCGACGGGTCCCACCGGCCCCACCGGAGCCGCGGGAACAGAAGGAGCCACGGGTCCTACGGGCCCTACAGGTCCGCAGGGCCCCACCGGAGCCGCGGGAGCGGAAGGAGCCACCGGCCCCACAGGTCCCACAGGCCCGACGGGTCCGAAAGGAGATACCGGAAGTCTTCCGGCGCTTAATGCGCTTTATGCCACCAATGCATCCAGTCAGTCGCCTTCGGACGGAGATCCGCTGACCCTGGCGGATAACCAGATGACAGAGGGCACAGCTATTACGCACTCGCCGGGAGCCGGCGATATCTCCCTGACGGAAAACGGTGTCTATATGATTTCCTATTCCACCACAGCCACCAATACCAGCAGTACCGGTGAAGCCGGGGTACAGCTGGAAGAGGACGGAACGGAGATTCCCGGAAGCAAGTCTTCCGGCAAGATCAACAACACATCAGATAATGTTCCTCTCTCAGGAACGGTCCTGGTAAATGTTACCAGCAGTCCGGTGAACATTACTCTGAATGCGGTGGGATCAGACCTGTCATTTTCTGATACGTCTGTGGCAGTGACCAAGCTCAGCTGACCTGTCAGAAGTCAGGTATGGGGCGGCTTTTCAGCCGCCCCTCTGCCGTGAAAGCAAGGGGGAAAAGGGAAAAATCATGAAAGTTGTTGTATATGCCATCTGCAGAAATGAATCTTCTTTTGCGGACAGATGGATGGATTCCATGGCGGAAGCGGATCAGGTGGTTGTTCTGGATACAGGCTCCACAGACGATACCGTGGAAAAACTGCGGCGCAGAGGGGCGCTGGTGGAAGAAGAAAGTATTACGCCCTGGAGATTTGACAGGGCAAGAAACCGTTCCCTGGAACTGGTGCCGGAAGATGCGGATATCTGTGTGTGCACAGATCTGGATGAGGTGCTGCAGCCGGGCTGGAGAAAGAAGCTGGAGGCAGCCTGGAAGCCGGGAACGACCCGGGCATCCTACCGCTACACCTGGAGTTTCCGGCCGGACGGGTCTGAAGGGTCTGTATTCTGGATCGAGCAGATTCATTCCAGACACGGATACCGGTGGGTCCATCCGGTCCATGAAGTCCTGGAATGGTGTGTGCCGGGTGAGACGGAGCACAGGGTATATGCAGAGGGGGTACAGCTGGATCATCATCCGGATCCGGAAAAATCCAGAGCACAGTACCTGCCGCTTCTGGAGCTTTCCGTCAAAGAGGCTCCGGAAGATGACCGGAATACCCATTACCTGGGAAGGGAATACATGTTCAGAGAACGGTGGGATGACTGTATCCGCGTTCTGGAGCATCATCTGTCCATGCCGTCTGCCGTCTGGGCAGATGAACGGGCGGCGTCCATGCGTTACATTGCCAGATCGTGGAAGATGAAGGGAAAGACGGAAAAGGCCAGGGACTGGTATCTGAAAGCCATTGCGGAAGCGCCTCACCTCAGGGAAGCCTATGTGGAACTGGCGGGGCTGCTTTATGATGCCGGGGAATGGGACGGTGTCCTGTATTTTTCCGGATGCGCCCTGAAAATATCGGAACGGCCCAAGACCTATATCTGTGAGGCGGCGGCATGGGGCAGTCTGCCTTATGACCTCCGAACCATGGCATTTTTCCATACAGGCCGCCTGAAAGAGGCACTGGACAGTGCGCGGAGAGCATATATGCTGGAACCGGACAATGGAAGGCTGAAGGGAAATGTGGAGATCCTGGAAAAAATGACGGATGAGCAGAACTAAGCTGGCGGGAAAGACAGGACCGGGTGCCGGAAGGCACCCGGCCCTGTTGTGATGTCCGGAGGACGGGGACATCCGCCTATGCAAGAAAACGGTAAAACGAGAGATATCAAGGAATATTGAATAGACTTGAAAAAACAGATGAAGTATGCTGTTGACAGAAAAAAGGAAAGGCAGGAATACATATGGGGGAATACGGATTTTTAAGAAAAAAACCGTTTTTTCTGTCGGAGCAGTATCAGGCGCCTTTTCAGAGTATCCGTCAGATTGAGGAAGTGAATGAAAACAGGAAAGAAAGGTATTCCCCTGCGGTGCAAAGAGCGGTAGAATATGTGAAGGAGAATTACCAGAACGGCCTGACACTGCCGGCAGTGGCTTCCAGAGCAGGGTTCAGCCCTGACCCTTCTGAAGGACACCAATATGAAAGTGTATGAGGTTTCCATTGCCGTGGGATACTCCAATATGAGTTATTTTTCCACGGTATTCAAAAAGGAGTATGGAATCAATCCGTTTGATTTTAAGAACAGCAGCAGACAGGAACAGGAAGCGGTGATGTCTTCCACCAAAATTTAAAGAAACAGGAGTTATGAAAATGAGTGAAAGAGTCAGACGTGCTATGGAGTACAGAAAAAAGGGGTATAATTGTTCACAGGCAGTGATCGGAGCATTCTGCGAGGAGCTGGGGCTGGAACCGGCGCTTGCCTTCCGGCTCTCCGAAGGATTCGGCGCAGGAATGGGAGACGCAGGAAGCACCTGCGGAGCTGTTTCCGGAGCCATCATGGCGGCAGGGCTGAAAAACAGTCTGGGCCCCCAGCAGCCGGTGACCAAGGCATCCACCTATAAACTGGCAGGGGAGATCAGAAAACAGTTTGAGAATATGAACGGATCCACGGTATGCCATGAACTGAAGGGAGCAGGTACGGGAAATGTGCTTCGGTCCTGCGACGGGTGCATCGAGGATGCGATCCGGATCACGGAAGCCATTCTGTATAACGATGAAATATGCCAGGATACAGAGCCAGGAAAGACAGAATAATAAATACCGGAATCTTCGGGAAGCGGAGACAGAACAGAAAACAGAACGGAGGCAGAGAATGGAAATCAGAAAAACAAGCATGGATCCCAAAACCTACACCAACAGCAATCCTTACCTTAAGTACAATCATATTGAAGTGGTATCCATTTCGCCGGAGTGCAGTGAGGTCAGAATGAAAGTATGCCAGGAATCCCTGAATGTCAACGGAACGGTACATGGAGGACTGATTTTTTCCATGGCAGACTGTGTGGCGGGGATTACGGCCAGGGCGGACGGAAGGACCTATGCCACTCAGAGCGCCCATATTAATTTTATAGGAAATGTCACGGAAGGAACCATTACGGCAAAAGGAATTCTGGTAAAGCGGGGCAGAAAAGTCGTGATTATTCATGTGCCGGTGGAAGATGAAAACGGACGGCTTCTGGCAGATGCCACGGTGGATATGTTCTGTCTTGACCGCTGATTGCAGCGAGACAACGCTCCCGCGCGTATCATGGCATAAAAACGGCCTTTTTTCAGGGGAAAAGCAGAGATTTTTTGAGGTTTATCCTTGACAGGCGGGAAAAGACTGTATATAATAATGGGGCGTGCATGGAAACGCCCTGTTTTTATGCACAAAAATAAGCTGACAAGCAGCAACCACAGTCAATATCACAGGAGGTGAACAGGATGCCTACATTTAACCAGTTAGTAAGAAAAGGCAGACAGACAACCACAAAGAAATCTACAGCACCGGCTCTTCAGAGAGGATACAATTCTCTTCAGAAGAAAGCCATCAACGTATCCGCTCCGCAGAAGAGAGGCGTTTGTACAGCTGTCAAGACCGCAACTCCTAAGAAGCCTAACTCCGCTCTTAGAAAGATTGCCAGGGTTCGTCTTTCCAACGGTATCGAAGTAACAAGCTACATTCCGGGCGAGGGCCACAACCTTCAGGAACACTCTGTTGTTCTGATCCGCGGCGGCCGTGTCAAGGACCTTCCGGGTACCAGATATCACATCATCAGAGGTACACTGGATACCGCAGGCGTAGCCAACAGAAAACAGGCCCGCTCCAAATACGGTGCCAAGAGACCGAAAGATAAGAAGTAATTGCAGAACAATTACTGCTGCCCAGATGCAGCAAGGCGATGTCCGGGAGTTCCGTCCCGTCGGGCGGACCGTACAGCGCAGAACAATCTAGGAATCACTAACAGCAGTAAAGTGAAGTTAGTGCCGGTGATATTGAACCTGTAGGTTGCAGGAAATAGATAAATACCGAGCGCGAACACATTTTATGGAAACATGTGAGTACCGATGAATTGATCGATTTATGATTAAGGAGGGAAGTAACGTGCCACGTAAAGGACATATCCAGAAAAGAGACGTATTAGCAGATCCTCTGTACAACAACAAGGTTGTTACAAAGCTGATCAACAACATCATGCTGGACGGCAAGAGAGGCGTTGCACAGAAGATCGTTTACGGTGCATTCGGCCAGGTGGCTGAAAAGACCGGCAAGGATGCCGTTGAAGTATTTGAAGAGGCCATGAACAACATCATGCCTGTTCTGGAAGTTAAGGCAAAACGTATCGGTGGTGCCACATATCAGGTGCCGATCGAGGTGAAGCCGGAAAGAAGGCAGGCTCTGGCTCTGCGCTGGCTGACTCTGTATTCCAGAAAGAGAGCAGAGAAGACCCAGGTGGACAGACTTGCAAACGAGATTATGGATGCTGCCAACAACACTGGCGCAGCTGTAAAGAAGAAAGAGGAAATGCATAAGATGGCTGAGGCCAACAAGGCATTTGCTCACTACAGATTCTAAAAGGAGGAAAATTCCTTGGCTGGAAGAGAATATCCATTGGAGAGAACCAGAAATATCGGAATTATGGCTCATATCGATGCCGGTAAGACCACATTGACTGAGCGTATTCTGTATTATACTGGTGTAAACTATAAAATTGGTGACACTCATGAAGGTACAGCTACCATGGACTGGATGGAGCAGGAGCAGGAAAGAGGTATTACCATCACTTCCGCTGCAACCACCTGTCACTGGACGCTTCAGGAAAATTGTAAGCCGAAGCCGGGGGCTCTGGAGCATCGTATCAACATCATCGATACCCCAGGTCACGTTGACTTCACGGTGGAGGTAGAGCGTTCCCTCCGTGTTTTGGACGGCGCTGTCGGCGTTTTTTGTGCAAAGGGCGGTGTTGAGCCCCAGTCTGAAAATGTATGGCGTCAGGCAGATACCTACAATGTACCGAGAATGGCTTTCATCAACAAGATGGACATCATGGGTGCAAACTTTTACGGAGCCGTGGAGCAGATCCGTACCAGACTCGGCAAAAATGCCATCTGTCTGCAGATTCCCATCGGCAAGGAAGATGAATTTAAGGGCCTTATCGATCTGTTTGAGATGAAGGCTTATATCTATAACGACGATAAGGGAGAGAATATCTCCATCGTGGACATTCCGGAGAATATGGCAGACGACGCAGAGCTGTATCACGGCGAGCTGGTGGAGAAGATCTGCGAGCTGGATGACGATTTGATGATGCAGTATCTGGAGGGCGAGGAGCCGTCAGTGGAGGATATGAAGAGAGTACTCCGCAAGGCTACCTGCGAATGTCAGGCTATTCCTGTATGCTGCGGTTCTGCATACAGGAACAGAGGCGTTCAGAAACTTCTGGATGCAATTCTGGAATATATGCCTGCTCCCACTGATATCCCGGCTATTAAAGGTGTCGATATGGATGGTAACGAGATTGTCCGTCATTCTTCTGATGAAGAGCCGTTTGCAGCTCTTGCATTCAAGATCATGACAGACCCGTTTGTTGGAAAGCTTGCATTCTTCCGTGTGTACTCCGGTACCATGAACTCCGGTTCCTACGTACTGAATGCCACAAAGGGCAAAAAAGAGCGTGTTGGACGTATCCTTCAGATGCATGCCAACAAGAGACAGGAACTTGACAAGGTATATTCCGGTGATATTGCTGCGGCTGTTGGTTTCAAGACCACAACCACAGGTGATACCATCTGCGATGAGCAGCATCCGGTTATCCTTGAGTCCATGGAATTCCCGGAGCCGGTTATTGATATCGCCATCGAGCCGAAGACAAAAGCCGGACAGGATAAGATGGGTGAAGCTCTTGCCAAACTGGCTGAAGAGGACCCGACATTCCGCGTTCATACAGATACAGAAACAGGACAGACCATCATTTCCGGTATGGGCGAGCTGCATCTGGAGATCATCGTTGACCGTCTGCTTCGTGAATTCAAGGTAGAGGCCAATGTAGGTGCTCCGCAGGTTGCTTATAAGGAAACCTTCACCAAGGCAGTGGATGTGGACAGCAAGTATGCAAAACAGTCCGGCGGCCGCGGTCAGTATGGTCACTGTAAGGTACACTTCGAGCCGATGGATCCCAACGGCGAGGAGACCTTCAAGTTCGAATCCTCCGTTGTCGGCGGTGCAATTCCGAAGGAATATATCCCGGCAGTCGGAGAAGGTATCGAAGAGGCAGCCAAGGCAGGTATTCTGGGCGGATTCCCGGTACTGGGTGTTCATGCCAACGTATTTGACGGTTCCTACCACGAAGTCGACTCTTCCGAAATGGCATTCCATATTGCCGGATCCATGGCATTCAAGGACGCTATGGCCAAGGCCGGTGCCGTTCTTCTTGAGCCGATCATGAAAGTGGAAGTTACCATGCCGGAAGAATACATGGGCGATGTAATCGGTGATATCAATTCCCGCCGCGGACGGATCGAGGGTATGGATGATATCGGCGGCGGCAAGATGGTAAAAGCCTATGTACCGCTGGCTGAGATGTTCGGCTACTCCACAGACCTGCGCAGCAAGACCCAGGGACGCGGTAACTATTCCATGTTCTTTGAAAGATATGAACAGGTTCCGAAGAGCGTTCAGGAGAAGATCATTGCTGAAAGAAAAGGCGCTAAATAAGCAAGAATAGGCTTGAAAAACTTTTTTCAATAGAATATAATATTATTCAGCCTAGTTAAATAGAAAAGCCCAATGGGCGCAAATTAAGGAGGACGTCATAAAATGGCAAAAGCTAAGTTTGAAAGAACCAAACCGCATTGTAACATTGGTACCATTGGACACGTTGACCATGGTAAAACAACTTTAACAGCAGCTATTACCAAAGTACTTGCCGAAAGAGTTGCTGGTAACACTGCTACTGATTTTGAAAATATTGATAAGGCTCCGG
>OGGQ01002016.1_pt1 | contig 23835 bp, 21 predicted proteins | sample 1571191 | NCBI WGS metagenome assembly OGGQ01 (sample SAMEA2582061, study PRJEB24529) | metagenome | biome: Human gut stool | place: China | collected 2011
ATTTGAACCCTCGCGCCGGTTTCCCGACCTACACCCTTAGCAGGGGCGCCTCTTCGGCCTCTTGAGTATTTCTCCTTATTACCGTAGCTAATCATCACTTATTATATTGTGTTTAATTCGCTCAAATGCATGACTCATTATACTAGGGAAAATTTGATTTGTCAACCTGTTTTTTCATATATTTTTCAGATTGATTCATTAATTTTTTCCTGTATTCTGTCATGCACAAGATGTGCTATTTCTGTCGTTTTCATACCCATATATTGTTCATAATAAATGGGTTCCAGAAAATAAACTTGGACCGTTTCTTTCTTTACAGAGGAAATGTCAAACGGGCGGAAACTGTCAATCAGGGCCACCGGAACGATGGGACAGCGTGCATGAAACGCACTTTTAAAGGTTCCGCCTTTAAATTCAAGGATTTCATTCCCTTTTCTGCTTCTCGTTCCTTCCGCAAAGATCAGATAATTTCTGCCCTGTTTTACTTCTTCTGACATGCGGCTGATTACTTTTACGGCACTTTTTACATCCTGTCTGTCGATGGACTGTCCTCTGAGAAGACGAACCACCTGTTTTACAAGGATAATATCGGCTGCCTCTTTTTTTATAACCACACCGAAAGGCCGGGGGCATGCCTCTATAACGGCCAGGACATCAAAAAGTCCCTGGTGATTCGGAAACAGAATAAAACCTTCTTTTTCAGGAAGATTTTCCGCACCTTCTGTCCGAATGGAAACTCTTCCTGATCTGTTTACCTTTTTTACCACATAACGCAGAAAGTCATATCGTTCTTTTTCTGTATGAGTGTCTTCCTCCCTGCCCAGTCTGCATATTCTGAAAAACCATACCGGAACGCGGAATATATTCTTTATTACCATGTAAGCGATTCTTTTCATTGTCTCATATCTCATCAGGCAGCCGCAGAAAGCAACTGCCTGATTTTCCGTATTCTCCTTTTCAGTTCCTTTTGGCCGGACTCTGTTATTCTTTCCTGTATTCCAGGGATGCTGTCTCATAAAGGTTATTTCCCTGGGAATCAATCACCACAATAACCGGAAAATCCCTGATTTCCAGTTTTCTTATGGCTTCTGCTCCCAGATCATCGTATGCGATTACTTCTGATTTTGTGATTCTCTGGGATAAAAGGGCTCCGGCTCCTCCGACTGCGGCAAAATAAACCGAACCGTTTCTTACGATTCCATCTATGACCGCCTGGCTTCTTTTTCCCTTTCCTATCATGGCTCCCAGACCCATATCCAGAAGCTGCGGCGTATATTTGTCCATTCTGCTGGCTGTGGTGGGACCTGCAGAGCCTATGGGACGTCCTTCCCTTGCCGGAGAAGGTCCCATATAGTATATCACATTTCCTTTTATTTCCATGGGGAGTTCTTTTCCCGCATCCAGGGCTTCCTGCATCCTTTTATGTGCGGCATCCCTTGCTGTATAGATTGTTCCCGTAAGATATACATAATCTCCTGCTTTCAGACCTGCTGCATCTTCTTTGCTGATGGGTACATGAATGTGTCTGTCCATTTTTTTCCTCCTGTTCTCTGTCTGCCTAAATGACCCGGTGTGTATGACGATTGACATGACAGCAGATATTCACTGCCACCGGGAGCCCGGCAATATGAGTCGGATACGTTTCAATATTCACTGCCAGTGCCGTAATTCTTCCTCCAAGTCCGCCTGGACCGATTCCAAGCCGGTTGATCTTTTCCAGAAGTTCCTGTTCCATTTCCCTTACATATTTCACAGGGGAACTTTCATCCAGATTTCTTGTGAGGGCATGCTTGGCCATCATGGCACATTTTTCAAACGTACCTCCGATCCCGACTCCCACAACCATAGGAGGACATGCATTGGGACCTGCATCCCTTACCGCGGTCAGAACCGCTTCCTTGACTCCTTCGATTCCGTCCGCAGGTTTCAGCATGAAAACACGGCTCATGTTTTCACTTCCGAATCCTTTTGGAGCCACCACAATATCAATTTTGTCTCCTTCAACGATTTCATAGTGGATGACTGCAGGCGTATTATCTCTGGTATTTTCTCTTTCCAGAGGATCCCTTACCACAGATTTTCTCAGAAACCCTTCAATATATCCGCGGCGCACTCCCTCATTGACCGCATCTGTAAGGTTTCCGCCTTCAATATGTACATCCTGTCCGATTTTCAGAAAAACCACAGCCATTCCCGTATCCTGGCAGATGGGAATCATATCGCTTCCGGCAATTTCCAGATTTTCCTCCAGCTGACCAAGAATCTGTTTTCCCAGCGGAGATTCCTCTTTTTTCACTGCTTCGCCGAATACCTTCTTCATGTCCTCCGACAGAAAGTAATTGGCTTCAATGCACATGTCTCTGATGTTCTTTGTAATTTCTTCTGCTGCAACTGTTCTCATATGACATTCCTCCAGACTATTCCAATAACGGCATACTGCCCTGCCGATCAGTATTTCGGCCTGTAAATCACTTCATTGACCGTATAAACGGTAACAAAGGCATTTTTATCTGTTTTCTGTATAAAATTCATCAGCTGAGAATATTCCGTTTTATTTACGATTGTAATGATCTCCCTGTGAGGCTCTGATTCATATGCTCCCACAGCCTGATAGATGGTAGCTCCGCTTTTCAGTGTGTGAAGAATAAAATCCTGAATTTCCTCTTCCTTATGTGAGATAATGCAGACCCTCTTTTTTACATTGAATCCGAAAATAAAATGATCCAGTACGATTCCGTTCAGGTAGGTTCCAAGGAGACTCAGCACCACAATTTTTGTATCTGACACAAGAGCGGACGACAGGGCCGCACACATTCCTGAAAGAGACATTGCTTTTCCCAGATCCATACGGAGATATTTGTTGAGAAATTTCGCCACAATATCCAGACCGCCTGAGGAAGCATTTTTGTTGAACAGGATTGCAAGACCGATGCTGACAACAAAAATATAGCTTAACGTATCCAGGAAGGGATCTCCCGTCAGAGACTGCCTTTCCGGAAACAGAACCTCAAACATGCCGAGAAATACGGGAAGAATAATGGATGTATAGACCGTCTTAACTCCAAAATCCCTTCCGATAAACAGAAATCCGAGAATCAGCAGTACCAGATTCATGATAAATGTGATAACGGAAATCTTTAACGGTATAAAATGTTCCAGTACCATGGCAAGACCGGAAATACTTCCCACCGTAACCGTGCTGGGTATCAGAAAGAAATAGACGGCGGCGGCAACAATGGCGGTTCCAAACGTAATGATCAGAAATTCTCTGATAATATCTCCTGCTTTCATATTGATTCCCCCGGGATTATATTTGTTTCCATTTTCATTCTAGTATTAAAACCATAATTAAGCAAGAAGAACCGTACATTTTCTGCATGGTGCAAAATATGTACGGTTCTTGCTGTAATATTCAGACTTTACATGCTTATCCCTTATCCGTTTCCATCGTCATTACTTATTGGGATTGATGGCCATGGGACGGATATCCTTCGGAATCGGCGGCACATAGGAACCGCCTCCCAGACGTTTCTTTAATTCTGCCTTTGCTTCTTCAATCTTTTCCGGAGATTCCAGGAGATCAATGGCAGCGCCGGCCATAACTTTTCCTGCATACAGCATGCCTTTATGGGCAATGCTGGATTTTCCCTGAGCCACTTCCTGCCAGGAGTGTCCGGGTGTCCCTGCTGCTTCCGTCACGGTTCCGATCTGCGCGGTGGGGCATACCCAGCTCACATCTCCCACATCCGTGGAACCTGCCATGGCTTTTTCCACATCCATCAGAGGAACGATGAAATCATTCAGTACGGCGTTGAGATATGGTTCCACCACTTTCTCCACCTGAGCTTTTCTGCTCTTTTCATACAGAGAAAGAATTTCATCCATCTGCATCTTCTGTCCGCCGTATGTTGCCGCTATTTTCTCCGCAAATGCGATTTCTTCTTCCGTATAGGGAACACGTTCCACTTCTTCAAGATTCTTCTGAAGGATCTCTTCCATTACCGTATTGTCCACCAGATTGGAGCAGGCTTTTACAAACTGTGTCTCCATTCTGGTTCCTGTCATCAGTGCCGCACCTCTGGCAATGTCGTTGACTCTTTCATAAATTTCCTGAACCTGCCCTGTTTTGGGAGCACGAATCAGGTAGAGAACTTCTCCGTAAGGCTGCACCACGTTGGGAGAATATCCGCCGGTATTGGTAATTGCATAATGAATTCTGGCTTCCTGAATGACATGTTCGCGCAGATACTGAACACCTGTATTCATCAGCTCAACAGCATCCAGAGCACTCCGTCCCAGTTCCGGGCATGCGGCAGCATGGGATGCCTGGCCGTAAAAGCGGTAAATAATCTGATAGTTTGCAAGGGAGCTTCCCACGGTAACGGTATTTTTGTCACCCGGATGCCAGGAAATTGCGCAGTCCAGATTATCAAACACACCGTCTCTTGCCATAAATCCTTTTCCGGATCCGCCTTCTTCACCCGGACATCCGAAGAACACAACCGTTCCTTCTTTTCCGTTTTTCTCAAGATACTCTTTAAAGGCAATGGCCGCGGCTATGGAGCCGGCTCCCAGAAGATTATGACCGCATCCGTGTCCCGGCGCTCCGTCTGTCTCCGGAATTTTTTCCGTAATTCCGCATTTCTGGCTGAGACCTGACAATGCATCAAATTCTCCAAGAAAACCGATGACCGGTTTTCCATGTCCGTAAGTACCTGAAAAAGCAGTCTGGATTCCCGCCAGATTTTTTTCAACATGAAATCCTTCTTTTTCAAGAAGTTCACATAATATTTCCACAGATCTGAATTCCTGGAATGCTGTTTCCGGATGATCCCATACATCATCACTGGCCTTGCAGATCAGATCTTTTTCTCTGTCTATGGCTTTCAATGCCTCTTCTTTGGTAATTCCCATATTTTATACCCCTCCTGATATCCTTTTACTTTCCTGATAAGGACAGAAAATATTAGTAACAGACATATTATAACATAATATTTTTTATAATCACGTAAATTTTTTGTTAAATTTCGCACAAGTTATCATATTTTCAGGATTCCGCATATAAAAAGACAGGAATGAGATCTCTGCCTCATCCCTGTCTTCTGTAGATTTTCTTTTTTACTGCTCCTGATCTTCCTGTTCCTCTTCCGTGTCCTCTCTGTTGTTTTCACGGACCTTGGCAATGGTCGCCACTTTGATATCCGAATCCGTATCAATATCCATCAGTTTGACACCGGAAGTATTTCTGCCGATGATGGAAATATCTTCCACACTGATCCGGATCAGAATTCCCTCTGTGGTGATCAGCATAATGTCTCTGTCCTGATCCACCAGTTTCATTCCGATAAGGTTTCCTGTCTTTTCCGTGATCTTATAGCAGAGGATACCTTTTCCGCCGCGGAACTGGCGCTTGAACTCACTGATATGAGTCATCTTGCCGTAACCGTTTTCAGAAGCTGACAGCATGTATTCTCCCTGGCTCTCCATCTGCATGCCCACAACTTCGTCGCCTTCCTCCAGCTTCATACCGATGACGCCCATGGACACACGTCCTGTTACACGTACATCGGTCTCATGGAACCGGATGGACATACCGTATTTTGTGGCAAGGAAAATATCTTCCGTATTGTCAGTCATCTTTACTTCGATCAGTTCATCATTTTCCTTGAGGATAATAGCCTGAAGCCCGGTCTTTCTCACATTCATGTACTCATCCATGGGCGTCTTTTTCACCATGCCGCCTCTGGTGGCCATAAACAGATATTTTCCTTCTTCAAAATCCTTCATCGGAATGATGGCTGTAATCTTTTCTCCCGGCATCAGCTGCAGAAGATTCACAATGGCCGTACCTCTGGCTGTTCTTCCTGCTTCCGGAATTTCATAGGCCTTCAGACGGTAGCACCGGCCGGAATTGGTGAAGAACATCACATAATGATGATTTGTGGTCATCAGAAGATCTTCAATGAAATCTTCATCTATGGTCTGCATGCCCTTGATGCCTTTTCCGCCTCTGTTCTGGCTTCTGAAATTATCCACGGACATTCTCTTGATATATCCCAGATTTGTCATGGCAATTACGGCATCTTCATCAGGAATCAGGTCTTCCACGGACATATCATCGTCAAAACCGATGGAAGTCCTTCTGTCATCCCCGTACTTATCGGAGATCACAAGAATTTCCTGGCGGATCACGCCCAGCAGTTTGTTTTCATCGGATAAAATAGCACGAAGTTCTGCGATTCTGATTTCCAGCTCCTTATATTCATTTTCCAGTTTTTCCCGTTCCAGACCTGTCAGAGCCCTGAGACGCATGTCCACAATTGCCTGGGACTGCGCATCGGAAAGCCCGAACCGCTCCATTAATTTCTGTTTGGCTTCTGCCACGTTGGCGGCAGACCGGATGATGCGGATCACTTCATCAATGTGATCAAGGGCTTTTAACAGTCCTTCCAGAATATGAGCCCGCTCTTCCGCTTTGTTCAGATCATATCTGGTCCTGCGCGTCACCACGTCTTTCTGATGATCCAGATAATATTCCAGCATCTGCAGAAGATTCAGTACCTTGGGTTCATTCTTTACAAGGGCCAGCATGATGACACCGAAGGAATCCTGCAGCTGGGTATGCTTCAGAAGCTGATTCAGGATCACATTGGCATTGGCATCCCTGCGCAGTTCAATATTGATTCTGAGGCCTTCCCTGTTGGATTCATCGGTAATATTGACAATTCCGTCAATTTTCTTGGTCTTTACCAGCTCCGCCATTTTTTCAATCAGGCGGGCTTTGTTTACCAGATACGGAAGCTCCGTTACGATAATATGGCTTTTTCCGTTGGCCATGGTCTCGATATTGGTCACAGCCCGTACCTTGATTTTTCCGCGGCCGGTGCGGTATGCTTCCTCAATTCCTCTGGTACCCAGAATGGTGGCTCCTGTGGGGAAGTCAGGTCCCTTGATGATCTGCATGATCTCTTCCAGACTCGTCTTTCTTCCTTCATTGACCTGATTGTCAATGATCTTTACCACAGCCCCGATCACTTCCCTCAGATTGTGAGGCGGTATATTGGTGGCCATGCCTACGGCAATGCCGGATGTTCCGTTGGCCAGAAGATTGGGGAAACGTGCCGGAAGCACCGTGGGCTCTTTTTCCGTTTCATCAAAGTTGGGAACAAAATCCACCGTGTCTTTATAAATGTCTGCCAGCATTTCCACGGAAATTTTGCTGAGACGTGCTTCCGTGTAACGCATGGCGGCAGCTCCGTCTCCGTCCACGGATCCGAAGTTTCCATGGCCGTCCACCAGCATGTACCGCATGGACCATTTCTGTGCCATGTTGACCAATGCCCCGTAGATGGAGCTGTCTCCGTGGGGATGATATTTACCCATGGTATCGCCGACGATACGTGCACTTTTTCTGTGGGGTTTATCCGGTCCGTTATTCAGCTCCACCATGGAATAAAGGACTCTTCTCTGGACCGGTTTCAGTCCGTCTCTGACATCCGGAAGGGCACGGGATGCAATGACGCTCATGGCATAGTCAATATATGACTTTTCCATGGTTTTTTTCAGGTCTATATCATGAACTTTATCAAAGATATTCGGTTCCATTCTTTTCCTCCCGTTTATGCCGTTTCATCAAATGTCAAGGGTGCCGTACTTGGCATTCTGTTCAATAAATTCCCGACGCGGCTCCACCTGGTCTCCCATCAGGGTCGTGAATGTCAGATCAATTTCCGATGTGGTCTCCTCATCCATGGTAACCCTGAGAAGAATTCTTCTCTCCGGATCCATGGTGGTTTCCCACAGCTGTTCCGCATCCATCTCACCGAGACCTTTATACCGCTGGATATTGTTGCTGTTGTCCCTTCCGATCTCCTTCAGGATATTGTTCAGTTCTTCATCACTGTAAGCATACCAGACTTTTTTGTTCTTTTCGATCTTATAAAGCGGCGGCTGTGCCAGATAGACATATCCCTGTTTGATCAGTTCCGGCATGAACCGGTAAATGAAGGTAAGCAGCAGGGTACTGATGTGGGCGCCGTCCACATCGGCATCGGTCATGATAATGATCTTATGGTATCTGAGTTTTGTAATATCAAAATCTTCATGAATTCCTGTTCCGAATGCCGTGATCATGGATTTGATCTCTGCATTTCCGTAAATCCGGTCCAGTCTGGCCTTCTCCACATTGAGGATCTTTCCGCGCAGAGGAAGAATCGCCTGAGTGCTCTTGTTTCTGGCATCCTTGGCGGAACCGCCGGCAGAATCTCCCTCTACGATGTAGATTTCACATTCCTCCGGATGTTTGCTGGAACAGTCTGCCAGTTTTCCCGGAAGTGCAAGACCGTCCAGAACCGTCTTTCTTCTGGTGAGATCTCTGGCCTTTCTGGCGGCAGCTCTGGCTCTCTGAGCCAGAAGGGATTTTTCAACGATGGCTTTGGCAGTCTGAGGATTCTGCTCCAGGAAATAGGTCAGCTGCTCACTGACCACCGAATCCACGGCTCCTCTTGCCTCACTGTTGCCCAGTTTCTGTTTTGTCTGTCCTTCAAACTGAGGCTCTCCGATCTTGACGCTGATGATGGCGGTCAGACCTTCCCTGATATCCTCTCCCGAAAGAGCCGGCTCGCTGTCTTTCAGAAGTTTGTTCTTTCTTGCATAATCATTGAATGTCTTGGTCAGTGCATTCCGGAATCCTGTCAGGTGGGTTCCGCCTTCCGGCGTATTGATGTTATTGACGAAACTGTATATGTTTTCCGTATAGGAATCGTTGTGCTGCATGGCGACTTCCACAAGCACTCCGTCCTTTTTTCCTTCACAGTAAATCACCTGATCATACAGAGCCACATTGCTCCGGTTCAGGTATGTGACAAATTCCTTGATTCCGCCTTCATAATGGAATGTCTTTTCTTTTTTCTCTTCCCGGTTGTCTCTCAGTGTGATTCTCAGATTTTTTGTAAGGAAGGCCGTTTCCCTGAGACGCACCTTCAGAATATCGAAATCATAGACCGTTTCCTCAAAGATCTCCTTATCCGGCAGAAACGTGACTTTGGTACCGTGCTGGTCCTCAGGGCACTCTCCCACCACTTTCAGGGGATACATGGTCTTTCCCCGCTCATATCGCTGCTTATAGATTTTTCCGTCGGTGTAGACTTCCACTTCCAGCCATTCGGAAAGGGCATTGACCACAGACGCACCTACACCATGGAGGCCGCCGGAAACCTTATATCCCCCTCCGCCGAATTTGCCGCCGGCATGAAGAATTGTAAAGACCACTTCCACTGCAGGGAGTCCTGCTTTTTTCTGTATGTCCACCGGAATTCCGCGGCCGTCATCCGTAACGGTGATGGAGTTGTCCTCGTTGATCTGGACATCGATGGAATCACAGTATCCCGCCAGCGCTTCGTCCACGGAATTGTCTACAATTTCATATACAAGATGATGAAGTCCTCTGGACGAGGTGCTTCCAATATACATTCCCGGTCGTTTTCTTACAGCCTCAAGTCCTTCCAAAATCTGGATCTGATCTGCTCCATATTCTGCGCTCATGAAGTTCCTCCTTTATTCTTCGCTTTCCACAGTTCCTTCAACAATCTTGAATATTCGATCCATCTGAAACCTGCTGTTGACAAATTCATCCAGACCCGTACAGGTGATAATGGTCTGAATATGATCAATGCCCGAAAGCAGGTGTTCCTGACGTTTGCTGTCCAGTTCCGACAGTACATCGTCCAGAAGAAGAACAGGATAATCATTCACTGTTCTTTTTACCAGCTCGATCTCTGCCAGCTTCAGGGACAGCGCAGCAGTCCTCTGCTGTCCCTGGGAACCGAATTTTCTGATGTCCGTGCCGTTTACAATAAAATTCAGGTCATCCCGGTGAGGTCCCGTAAGAGTCAGTTTCTGTCTGATTTCCTGGGATCTGTTTTTTTCCAGGTTTTCCTCAAAATGGTCAATATCGGAATTGGGTTCATACTGAATCACCAGTTCTTCTTTTTCTCCGGAAAGATGCCGGTGAATCTCAGAAATCAGTTCATTGAGATTTTTCACAAACTGCTTCCTGAACCGGATCAGTTCCTTTCCGTAACGAATCAGCTGCAGATCCCACATTTCCATGGTTTCCTTCAGAGAGGAATTAAATTCCATCTCTTTCAGCAGCCGGTTTCTCTGAACCACCACCCGGTTATACTGAACCAGGTTATATACATAAAGCTTATTAAGTTGACATAATTCAAGATCAATGAAACGCCGCCTCTCTGCCGGGCCGTTTTTTATGATATTCAGATCCTCCGGGGAAAAAAATATCACATTGACGATCCCGAACAGTTCACTGGCCTTTTTGATGGGGATTCCATTGACTGCAATGCCTTTTGTCCTGTTCTTCTTCAGGTGCATGTCGATGCGGTACGGAACTCCGTCCCGCCTGATCTGCATCTTGATATGGGACTCTTCTTCTCCGAACCGGATAATTTCCCTGTCCTTGCTGCTTTTATGGGACTTGGTCGTACAGCAGACATATATGGCCTCCAGAATATTTGTCTTTCCCTGGGCATTGTCACCATACAGCACATTGGTCCCCTCATGGAACTCCATATGTAACTGTCCGTAATTTCTGAAATTCGAGAGTTCGATAGATTCTATGAACATGGAACCGCGTCCCTACTTTTCTACCTGAAATGATGCTCCGTTATAAGAAACAATATCTCCCGGATACAGTTTCTTGCCCCGCTGGTACTCCACTTCCCCGTTGACTTTCACAAGTCCGTCCAGTACGGCAAATTTTGCATCGGAGCCGTTTTCGCAAAGTCCTGCCAGCTTCAGGGCCTGACCAAGTCTGATAAATTCATCCCTTAAATGAATGGTTTCCATTTTTTTCTCCTTTAAAACACAGAAAACGTCCATATACACTCCAGGGGTATACGGCATACCCCTGGAGTGTATATTTTTTATACTGTGGCAGCATTGAAATTCACAGGAAGAATCAGATAAATGTAGGTCTGATCCTCATCCTTGATAAAGCATGGGGACTTGGGATTCATCATATAAAGGGAAACTTCTTCATCATCAATGATCCGCAGCGCATCAATCAGGAATTTGGGATTGAAGCCGATCATCAGATCCTGTCCTGTCTTATGAATCAGAATCTCTGCATTCATGGTACCAAAGCTGGAATTCAGCTTCAGGCTCATTTTTCCGTCTTCAATATTCAGGATAATGGGTTTTTTATCATTTTCCCGGATCAGAATGCTGGCTCTTTCTATGCAGTCCAGGAATTCTTTTTTATTTACGGACACTTTTGTCTCATAATCGCTGGAAAGCATCTGGTCTACCTTGAAGTATTCTCCTTCAATCAGCCTGGACACCACAATGGTATCATCAAATTCGAACAGAATATGATTTGTGCTGAAATAAATCAGAACTTCCTTTTCATTGTCGCCGGTAAGGATCTTGCTGATTTCGTTGAGAGTTTTTCCCGGAACAATAACTTTCGTACTTTCATATTCATCTTTCAGAATTACTTTCCGTATGGACATACGATGACCGTCAAGAGATACGACTCTCAGTTCATTTCCGTTAACTTCGAACAGCTCTCCGGTCATCATTTTATTGCTGTCATTGACGGAAATGGAAAAAATAGTCTGCCGGATGATTTCTTTCAGAGAAAACTGGGAAAGACAGATATATTTGTTTTTTTCTATAAAAGGAAGATAGGAAAATTCTTCCCCGTCTTTTCCCTGAATACGGAATACGGAATTGTCACAGGAAATCACCGTATTGAATTTTTCATCAGAATCGATGGAAACCATGGAATCTTCACTGGACAGTTTCCGGATGATTTCAGAAAAAAGTTTGGCATCCAGAGCAATTTTTCCTTTTTCGAGAATATTGCCTTCCACTTTTGTTTCAATGCCCAGTTCCATATCATTGGCTGTCAGACGAATTTCGTCTGTAGAGGCATCCACGAGAATACATTCCAGGATGGGCATTGTGGTTTTGGAGGGAACAGCCTTCAGAACAATATTGATACCATTCAGCAATGCGTCTTTTTTGAATGTAAGCTTCATGTTTGTTGATAACTTCCTTTCTGTTTAATGGTGGGATCTCATAGAGATATATATAAAGGATTTTCGTCGCATTCGCAGTAGGGGGTGTGAATTTGTGAATAAGAAGAGTTTTCCGCATGAATAAAAGATTCCGGGCGTTTAAGACCATGTGTATAACTGAGAAAAAATGAAAGGATAACCTGAGGTTTGTCCACAGGTTGAAAATCTTTCTCAGGCTGTTCTTTTTTAGGTAAAGTTGTCAACATTTTCTGAACAGCTTTTCCACAGGGTAATCCACGGCCCGGCCATCTTCTGTTCTGCCTACTGAGGATTGATCTTTTTCTTCAGGATATCAATGGTGTTCCTGAGATTTTCATCGCTTTCCAGCGCGGATACAATCTTTTTTGTTCCATGAATGATGGTGGTATGATCACGTCCGCCCAGAGCTTTTCCAATATTCTGAAGAGATTCGTTGGTCATGTTGCCGCACAGGTACATGGCAATCTGTCTGGGGAATACCAGTTCCTTGCTGCGTTTCTGTGCGATAATGTCACCTGGGGTGATTCCGAAATGTTCAGATACCACCTTGACGATCAGTTCCGGAGTCACTTCCGTAACGGAATCCGGAGAAATCAGGTCTTTCAGGGCCTCTTCTGCCAGAGCCACATTGATTTCCTTTTTATTGAGTTTGGAATAGGCTACAATTTTGGTCAGTGCCCCTTCCAGCTCACGGATATTGGATTTTACATTGGAAGCAATATATTTGATAACTTCATTATCAATGTTATATCCTTCCAGTTCCTCCTTTTTCCGGAGAATCGCCATTCGTGTCTCATAATCAGGCGGCTGAATATCCACCGTAAGGCCCCATTCGAATCTGGAACGGAGACGTTCTTCCAGCGTTTCGATTTCCTTGGGCGGCCGGTCGGATGAAATGATAATCTGTTTTTTGGCTTCGTACAGGGCATTGAAGGTATGGAAAAATTCTTCCTGGGTACTTTCTTTTCCGATGATGAACTGGATATCGTCAATGAGAAGAACATCATTGTTCCTGTACTTTTCACGGAATTCCGTGGTGGATATGTTGTTTTTGTTCCGGATGGCATCAATCAGTTCGTTGGTGAATTTTTCCGATGTGACATACAATATTTTTGCATCCGGAGTATTTTTCAGGATGAAATGTGCAATGGAGTGCATCAGGTGAGTTTTTCCCAGTCCCACGCCTCCGTAAATAAAAAGAGGATTGTAGATTTCACCCGGAGATTCTGCCACTGCAAGGGATGCGGCATGGGCAAGGTTGTTGTTTTTGCCCACCACAAAAGTATCGAAGGTATATCTGGGATTCAGGTTTGCATTCTGGATCGCCAGCTGGCTGACCGCGGAGCTGTTGTTCTGGATCAGTTTTTTTCCGGAGGCTTCCTGCTTTTCACGTACCTGGTCCGGAAGAATAAAACGAATCTCACAGGGGAACCCGGCTACCTCTTCCACAGTAACTTTCAACAATAGTTCATATTTTTTTTTCACATAATTCAGAAACAGGTCGTCGGGCACGACAATGGTGAGGATATCTTTATCCACAGAATATGGCTTCAGAGGCAGCAGCCAGGTCTTGTAGGATACGTCTGTGATATCGTATTCATCCTTTATATAAAGCAGGATTTCTTCCCATTTGGCTAATATTTTTTCCAGCATGACAATACTCCTAAGTGTGTGTATAAAAAGTGATTTCGTGTGGATAAGTGGGGGTAAAAATGTGAATCGCACACAAACCCAATCTAATTCTATTCTACATGAAATCAGTATTTTTTTCAATGAAAATCTTAAAATCCACAACTTATCCCTAAAGTTATCCACAACTTATCCCCAAATTGTTGATAAGATTATGTTAATCGAAAAGAACAGAAAACGCAGATCCGTTTTATCTTGACGTTTGATTTGTTCTTGTATATAATCCGGGTTGTAAATAAATTGCGTTGTATCTGATATAAAGTCAGAACAGCAGCAGGAGGTAAAAAAATGAAAATTGAAAAGAGAGTGCTGGACATGACGCTTGCCGCGATTTTCACGGCAATCATCATCACCATGGCAGTAGTACCGTTTCTGGGCTACATTCCATTGGGATTCATGAACGCAACCATCATCCACGTTCCGGTTATCATAGGAGCTATTCTCCTGGGACCGAGATACGGGGCCTATTTCGGTCTGGTTTTTGGTGTAACCAGTCTGATCAAGGCCACCCTGACTCCGAATGTCACATCGTTTGTATTCAGTCCGTTTGTGACCATAGGCGGATACAGCGGAAACATGTGGAGTGTGGTCATCTGCCTGATACCGAGGATTCTGATCGGTGTGGCAGCCTATTATGTTTATGAACTGGCGGTCAGGGCCCTTCATGGCAGAAAGGGAGGGCAGACAGTTTCTCTCTGGCTGGCAGGCATTGCCGGATCCATGACCAATACCATTCTGGTTATGAACGGAATCTACCTGTTTTTCGGAAACAGCTACGCAGCTGCCACCAATAAGGCAGTGGCCGGGATCTATCAGGTCATTCTCGGAATTATCCTGACTCTGGGAATTCCGGAAGCCATTGTGGCCGGAATTCTTACCACAGCAGTGGTAAAGGTTCTTCTTAAAATAAAAAATGACTGATCCCTGAACGGTACAGTCATTCCATATTCTGTGACGGGAACGGAATCACAGATGAAAAATCAACGGAAAACTGAATATTGAATGGGTGGATGCCGAAGAAGCCGGAATATGGTTCTGAGGCATCCTTTTTTTCTGCGGAGTCCTGCAGAAAAACGGATGGTACAGAAAAAACATGAAGATGCGATAAAAAGTACATTATAATATAGAAGGAAGTACACTAAATCTTGTATACCTGAAAATGAGAGATACATTTTATGGAAACAGGAAAAAACTGTTGTTTTTTTGAGAAAGAAACTCTTGACGAAGCCGCATAACTTCTATATAATTGAAATGATGTTTAACCTGAGGACAGGTCTGTCTGCAGGGATCACAGTTTGAATATGTCCAATATTCGCCAGGTACATCGTAAGGTACTTGAATTTTATAATAAGAGGAGGTGCCGGACTATGAAGATGACATTTCAGCCGAAAAACACTCAGAGAAAAAGAGTACATGGTTTCAGAGCAAGAATGAGCAGTGCAGGTGGCAGAAAAGTTTTAGCTGCCAGAAGAGCAAAAGGTAGAGCAAGATTATCAGCTTAATGAATCCAAGAGAGTATCCGGAAGTTAGGAAGAACTTTTGGATACTCTTTTTCATTTGCCGGGAATTACGAGGTTTGCATGAAACGATTTCCTTCGTTGAAGAAAAACAGTGATTTCCAGACGGTTTACCGTAATGGGAAATCCTATGCCAACAGATATCTTGTGATGTATGCAGTGAACACGGGCAGGGAAGAGACCAGGATCGGAATTTCCATCAGCAAAAAAGTAGGAAACAGTGTGGTCCGGCATCATTTTGTCCGGCTCATACGGGAAGCGTTCCGGTTAAATCAGGACATATTGAAAAACGGATATGACATCATCATAGTCGCAAGAGCCGCGGCGAAAGACAAAAAATTCGATAAGATTGAAAGTGCGTTTCTGCACTTGTGCGGACTTCATAACATTTTAGAGAATCGAAGTGAGAGTTTTGATTAAAAAATTACTGATCGGTCTGGTGAAATTCTACAGAAAATTTATTTCTCCATGTCTGGGACCTCACTGTATTTACACGCCCACGTGTTCTCAATACGCCATTGAAGCACTTCAGAAATACGGCGCAGTAAAAGGTAGTTATCTTGCTTGCAGGCGGATCCTTCGCTGCCATCCGTTTGCAAAAGGCGGTTATGATCCAGTTCCGTAGACCTTAGGAGGTAGGGTATGTTTTTGACAAAAGCAGGTTCCATTCTTGGACCCATTGCCACAGTCCTTGGTTATATCATGGACATCCTGTTCCGGTTTACAAGCCATTTCGGAATTTTCAATCTTGGTTTGTGTATTATTCTGTTTACGATCATCACAAAAACACTGATGCTGCCTCTGACCATCAAGCAGCAGAAAACCACGAAGCTGATGTCTGTCATGAATCCTGAAATTCAGGCCATTCAGAAGAAGTATAAAGGAAAGACAGATCAGGCTTCCATGCAGAAGCAGAACGTGGAAATCCAGGCCGTGTATGAAAAATACGGTACCAGCATGACCAGCGGATGTCTTCCGCTTCTGATTCAGATGCCGATTCTGTTTGCACTGTACCGTGTTATCTATAATATTCCGGCATATGTACCGTCTGTAAGGGTGTATTTTGACAATGTGGTCAATCCTCTGATGAACCAGCCGGATTATATTGAAAAAATCAAGACCATTACGGATATCACGAAAGCTGCAGCGGTAAATTCCATTGATAAGTTTGATTTTACCAGCGCAGATAAAATGGTGGATCTGCTTTATAAATTCACCGGAAGCCAGTGGGATCAGCTTCAGAGTCTGTTCCCGGCCATTTCGGATACCATTTCCTCAAATGCCCAGATCATTGAGGAAATGAACTGGTTCCTGGGACTGAACCTGGCGGAAATTCCGGGATGGATGCCCAGCATTGCATGGATTATTCCGATTCTGGCGGCTTTGAGCCAGTGGTTCAGTACAAAACTCATGAGCGGCCAGCAGCCTCAGGGGGACAGCGATAACCCCACGGTTCAGTCCATGAAGACCATGACGACCATCATGCCGCTTTTCTCTGCATTTATCTGTATTACAATGCCCATCGGTCTCGGTCTTTACTGGATCGTGACCAGCGTCGTGACCATTGTTCAGCAGCTGTTTGTCAATTCCTATATGGAAAAAGTGGATATTGACGAAATGGTGAAAAAGAACATGGAAAAAGTCAATGCCAAGAGAGCAAAAAAAGGGCTTCCTCCTACCAAGATCAGCCAGAATGCCAATGTATCTCTGCGCACCATCCGCGAAGAAGAAGAGAAAGAGCGTCAGATGGAAGAGCAGAAAAAGGAGAAGATCGCAAAACAGATCGAGGAGTCCAATAAACTTTATAATTCTGATCCCAGACCGGGAAGCCTGGCCGCCAAAGCTGCCATGGTTCAGAAGTATAATGAGGCCCATGAAAAAAAGAACAGAAATAAATAAGGGGGTTCTGTTATGGAAATGATTACGGTAACTGCAAAGACTGTTGATGATGCCATTATCCAGGCTTCTGTCCAGCTGGGCGTAAGCAGTGATAAAATTCAGTATGAAGTTATTGAAAAAGGAAGTACAGGACTCCTGGGCGGCCTGATCGGTTCCAAGCCCGCTGTGATCCGGGCAAAGAAAATTGAAACCATGGACGAAAAGGCAGCTGAATTTTTAAGCTCTGTTTTTGACGCCATGGGACTTAAGGTGGACGTGGATGCCAGACTGAATGAAGAGGAAAAGGAACTGGATGTGGACCTTTCCGGAGATGAAATGGGTATTCTCATCGGAAAAAGAGGTCAGACCCTGGATTCTCTTCAGTATCTGGTAAGTCTTGTGGTAAACAAGGAATCCAGCAATTACCTGAGAGTCAAACTGGACACTGAAAACTACAGGGAAAGAAGAAAAGAAACCCTGGAGACTCTGGCAAAGAATATTGCCTACAAGGTAAAGAGAACCAGACGTTCTGTTGCTCTTGAACCCATGAATCCTTATGAAAGAAGGATCATTCATTCAGCCCTTCAGAATGACAAATACGTATTTACCAGAAGCGAAGGGGAAGAGCCGTTCCGCCATGTGGTCATTGCCTTGAAGAGGGAAGAAAGAAGCGGACGGAAAGAAAGAGAGAAGAATTCATAAGAGGTTTCCGGTTCAGAAACTGTTTACAGCAGGGGTTGCTTGATGCAGCCCCTTTATGTTATGATTTACGCGAAGTTGTGGTGCCGGCAGGGAGGGCAGGAGATCCCGGATGCCGGAAGAGAGATGGGCGGTTGAAAATATGGAAAACAGACTGATGACAACGGATACCATTGCGGCCATTGCGACGGCCATGGGAAATTCAGGAATCGGAATCATAAGAATCAGCGGAGACCGGGCTCTGGAAGTGGCAGACCGGGTATTCCGTCCAAAAAAACAGGGAAAGACTCTGTCAGGAGCAAAAAGCCATACCATTCATTATGGATTTGTCTGTGACGGGGAAGAGGTCATTGATGAAGTCCTGGCCATGGTCATGAAAGGACCGGCCAGTTTTACCGCAGAAGATACGGTGGAATTTGACTGTCACGGCGGTGTTCTGGTTACCAGACGGATTCTGGAAACGGTGCTGAAATACGGGGCCAGAGCGGCAGAACCGGGGGAATTTACCAAGAGAGCCTTTTTAAACGGCCGGATTGACCTGTCCCAGGCGGAAGCAGTCATGGATGTGATTCAGTCAAAAAATGAATATGCGCTGAAATCATCGGTGGGACAGCTGAGAGGAAGCGTCTCAAAAAAAGTAAGAGAATTGAGAGAAACGATTCTGTATGAAATCGCATTTATTGAATCGGCCCTGGATGATCCGGAACATATTTCCCTGGACGGGTACGGGGACAGACTGCTTTCTGTGGTTCTGAATCTGGAAGAGGAGCTGAATGCACTGGTGAGATCCTCCGGAAGCGGAAGGGTTGTGGCAGAAGGAATCCGGACAGTGATTCTCGGAAAACCCAATGCGGGAAAATCATCTCTGATGAATGCGCTGGTGGGAGAGGACCGCGCCATCGTTACGGATATTGCCGGGACCACCAGAGACATTCTGGAAGAACATATTTCCCTGCAGGGGATCAGTCTTAACGTGGTGGATACGGCAGGAATCCGCAGCACGGAAGATGTGGTGGAAAAAATCGGTGTATCCAGGGCCATGGATGCGGCCGAACATGCGGATCTGATCATTTATGTGGTGGATTCTTCCAGACCTCTGGATGAAAACGATCACCAGATCATGGAACTGATCCGGAACCGCAAGGCAGTGGTTCTGCTCAATAAAAGCGATCTGGTGCCTGTGGTATTTCCGGAAGAAATTCAGAAGGAATCCGGACACCGGGTAATTTCCGTGTCTGCCAAGGAAGAGACGGGAATCGGTGAACTGGAGGAAGAAATCAAAAAACTGTTTTACGGCGGAGAAATTGATTTCAATGATCAGATTCTCATAACCAATGTACGTCATGCCCAGGCCCTGAAGGATGCTCTGGAGAGCATAAAGATGGTGGAATCCAGCATCCGGGACGGAATGCCGGAAGATTTTTATTCCATTGATCTTATGAGTGCCTATGAAAAGCTGGGACTGATTATAGGAGAATCGGTGGAAGACGATCTGGTCAATGAGATCTTCAGCAAATTCTGTATGGGAAAATAAGATTCGGCAGAAATGACAGAAAAGAGGAACGGACATGCCTTTTGTAGAAGAAACCTATGATATCGTGGTGGTGGGAGCAGGCCATGCGGGCTGTGAAGCAGCGCTGGCAGCGGCCCGTCTGGGCTTTGAGACCATCATGTTTACGGTCAGTGTGGACAGTATTGCCCTGATGCCCTGCAATCCCAATATAGGCGGAAGTTCAAAGGGGCATCTGGTGAGGGAACTGGATGCTCTGGGCGGCGAAATGGGGAAAAATATCGATAAGACATTTATCCAGTCAAAAATGCTCAATGAATCCAAGGGTCCGGCAGTCCATTCCCTGAGGGCCCAGGCTGACAAGCAGGATTATACCAGAGAGATGAGAAGAGTACTGGAAAACACGGATCATCTGACCATCCGTCAGGGAGAAGTATCGGAAATCATAACGGAGGAGGTACCGGCAGATCCTGAGACGGGGCTCCCGGGGAAAAAGAGGATTACCGGTGTCAGGACATGTTCCGGGGCGGTATACCACTGCAGGGCAGCGGTGCTTGCCACGGGAGTTTATCTCAGGGCGCACTGTGTTTACGGAGATGTGGTGAACGCCACAGGCCCCAACGGACTTCAGGCTGCCAATCTGCTGACGGATTCCCTGAAAGAAAACGGAATTGAAATGTTCCGGTTCAAAACAGGAACCCCGGCCAGAGTGGACAGAAGATCCATTGACTTTTCAAAGATGGAGGAACAGTTCGGGGATAAAAAAGTGGTTCCCTTTTCCTTTTCCACGGATCCGGCTTCGGTGCAGAAAGAACAGGTGTCCTGCTGGCTGACGTATACCAATGAAAAGACCCATGAGATCATACGGGCAAATCTGGACCGTTCGCCTCTGTTTTCAGGCGCCATTGAAGGAACGGGACCCAGATATTGTCCTTCCATCGAAGATAAAGTGGTAAAATTTCCTGAAAAAACCCGCCATCAGGTATTTGTGGAGCCGGAAGGAAATTATACCAATGAAATGTATCTGGGCGGCATGTCCAGTTCTCTGCCTGAAGATGTTCAGTTCGCCATGTACCGGACGGTGCCGGGACTGGAACATGTGAAAATCGTAAGAAATGCCTATGCCATCGAATACGACTGCATCAATCCCAGACAGCTGAATGCCACACTGGAATTCAAGAATATTGACGGACTGTTTTCCGGCGGACAGTTCAACGGCAGCTCCGGATATGAGGAAGCCGCGGTACAGGGATTCATGGCCGGTGTCAATGCCGCCAGAAAGCTGCAGGGGAAGGAAGCCGTGGTTCTGGACCGGTCCCAGGCCTATATCGGCGTTCTGATCGATGATCTGGTGACAAAGGAAAATCATGAGCCTTACCGGATGATGACATCCAGGGCCGAGTACCGCCTGCTTCTGCGTCAGGATAATGCAGATCTGAGACTCAGGGCCATCGGACATGAGATCGGTCTTGTGACAGATGAACAGTACCAGTATGTGCTCTGGAAGGAAAAGGCCATCGAAGAAGAGATCAGAAGGTTGGAAAAAAAGACCATAGGCGGAGGAGAGAAGGTGCAGAAATTCCTGGAACAGCATGGAAGCACACTTCTGAAATCAGGAATTACCATGGCAGAACTGATCCGCCGGCCTGAGCTGAATTATGATATGCTGGCGGAACTGGACGAGGAGAGACCGGATCTCCCGGAAGATGTGGCTGTTCAGGTTAACATAAATATAAAATATGAGGGATATATCAGACGCCAGAAACAGCAGGTGGCTCAGTTCAGGAAACTGGAAGGAAGGAAACTTCCCCATGGATTTGATTATGGTACAGTAAAAAGCCTCAGAAGAGAAGCAGTACAGAAGCTGAATCTGTACCAGCCCATGAATATCGGCCAGGCATCCAGAATTTCAGGGGTCTCTCCTGCGGATATTTCTGTTCTTCTGGTGCATATGGAACAGATGGAGAGAAAAAAGTCCCGGATTTCCGGAACATCAGATAAAGTTGAATGAATTATGTAAACTATAAAAGCATTATAATATTCCTGTATTATGTAAATCTGATATGGCACAGATTTTCAGAAAAGATTTAGGAGAATCGGAATATATGAAAGAAAAGATAGAGGAAATTCTGAAGAACGGGTGTGAGGAAATGGGCCTGGATCTTTCTGAAAAACAGACAGATCAGTTTTTCAGATATTATGAATCCCTGGTGGAAAAAAACAAGGTTATGAATCTGACCGCCATCACAGAAGCGGAAGATGTGGCCAGAAAACATTTTCTGGACAGCCTGCTTCTGTATAAGGCGATGCCGGAGATGACGGCCGGGGAAAAGACGTGTATTGATGTTGGAACAGGTGCCGGTTTCCCGGGAATTCCATTGAAAATCATGTTTCCTGAACTGAAGATGACATTGATGGATTCACTGAATAAACGTGTGAATTTTCTCAATGAGGTAATTCGGGATCTGGGACTTACAGGTATCTCTGCCATTCATGGACGTGCGGAGGACCTTGGTCACAATGGAGAATATCGTGAGAAATTTGATTTCTGTGTGTCACGGGCTGTGGCGAATCTGGCAACACTTTCAGAATATTGTCTTCCATTCGTAAAGCAGAACGGAATGTTTGTTTCCTATAAGTCCGGTAAAATCGATGAAGAACTGGAACAGGCAGCAGGAGCCATAAAGAAGCTGGGAGGAAGCTCAGATCAGGTGATTTTTGCAAATATCCCGGGTACTGATGTGGAAAGATCTTTTGTTTTTATAAAAAAAGTGGATAAAACAGCAAAAAAATATCCGCGGAAGGCCGGAACACCCGGAAAAGAACCTTTGCGCTGATATGTATGAAAAAAGACATCTTCCTTTCAGATGGGGAAGATGTCTTTTTTACTGAAAATAGTATGTCAAAATAAAATTTTAACATTGAAATGGCAGAAGACCGGTACAGTGAAAAAATTTCTGATTTTCGGAGTCCGAACTTATGAGAAAAATGTAACATCAGTTAAAAAACATTTTTATGGTTTCATAAACCTTTTTCGGATTTTCCATCTGAGGAAGATGCTTGGTGTCAGGAATAACAGATGATTCAATGGCAGGATTGCATCTTGTAAAATCCTGAATTACGGCATCAATATTCTCCTCTTCAGCGCCTCCCAGGACATAAATGCTGTTATCAATTTTTTCCAGAGCTCTTGTGATATTACATCTGGTATAATTGCATAAAACGCTGGAATAAACAGCTTTGGGAGATTCACCCAGATGGGCGGACTCGTAATATTTTTCCACATTTCCCGGTTTTACGCCGTAGGGATTATAAAAGTACTGACGGGTAAATGTTTCCGAAATAACTTTTTTACCTGAGGCAATATGATAAAGCAGTGTTCCGATTACAGGAAGATCCAGAATCAGTTTGTAAAGTTTTGCTGATTTGCCTGGCATCTGATAGCCTGAGGAGATACTGTCAGGATTGATAAACATAAGCTGATCAAACAGATCCGTATTATAACTGCAGGCCATGACTGCCAGAGGAGCAGAAGAGCCCGTGGCAATGACATTGGTCCTGTGGCCGATTTCCGATTTTATAAAATCATTCAGAAGCTGTACGTACAGAAAATTGGTATATGTGAGATTTGGCTTTTCTGAACGTCCGCATCCCAGCAGATCCAGAGTATATACGGTATAGGATTCCTTCAGAATATCTGTCAGCGCAGACCATTCGTATCCGCTGGATGCATGATTCAGATCATGAATCAGAAGAAGGGGTTTTCCGCTTCCGCATTTCGTATAGTAAACATCACCGAGTCTCCACTTAAAACAGCGAGGTTCTGGCTGCTGCAATAAGTTTTTTGATGTGGCTGCGAATTTGATGTATTTATTAATGAGAGCCGTTCCTGTAAGAGCTCCTGCAGACAAAAGTATTATGGTGATAATCTTGTTTTTTGCCTTCATTACGACCTCCGTAAAGTATGGATATCTGCCTGGACAGAAATTAGTTATAGGATAGATTTATTATAATATAACCGGAAAATAGTTACAATGCTTATAGTGGGAAAATATTATAAAATAAAAAGGAACTGTATCTGATGTTTCACGTGAAACATCAGATGTTTTTGTATGACCTCAGGCATGGCTGAAAGCAACAGTAGTTTTTACCTGAAAATATATTTGGAAAATACTGATAAAGAATCTGCCGGGGAGAATAGTAAAAACGACAGCGGAAGAAATAATAAAAGAAAAGATATAAGAAGAAAAGGTATAAGAAAGAAGATATAAAAAGCATGTAATGGAAAACATAAAAAGAAAATACTAATTGACATAAAACTAAAAATGACGGAAATATAAAAAAGTGTATTTGAAAATGAATGAGATAAAAGTGTCACGAGAATAATTCAGCACAAAGATAAATAAAACATGGAGAAATGAAAATATGTGTTTAAAGAATATACAAAAGCAGCTGTAAAAAGGGT
>OGGQ01002018.1_pt1 | contig 23742 bp, 19 predicted proteins | sample 1571191 | NCBI WGS metagenome assembly OGGQ01 (sample SAMEA2582061, study PRJEB24529) | metagenome | biome: Human gut stool | place: China | collected 2011
CAGCAGTGTGGATCTGTCCCACAGGGGTGAGCCAGCTTACATCCCCCACGTCGGTGGAACCGGCGGTCAGGCGGATCTTTGACGGATCAAAGGGATGAATTTCGCTGTCCAGCGGGTGCTCCAGAATTTCTTCCAGCCGGTCTTCCCCGTAGGTTTCCACAATGTGTTCCCTGATGCCGGCAAGCGTCTGCTCATTGTAGGAATTCAGGAATTTCCGGGCCAGGGCGTAGTCCGATTCATCCCAGCGGGGAGCGCCTACTTCTTTCAGGCACTGATCGCCGATTTCAGCCAGAGCCAGGTTGGGAATGTATTCCGTAAAGGCCATGGAAAGATCACAGTGTACCTGGGTTTCCGTCATGATGGAAGCGCCCCGGGCCACCTCTTTTACCCGGCGGAACAGTTCTTTTACCTGTGATACCCAGGGAGAACGGACTTCATAACGGATGACGGCATGATCCTGAACCACGTTTGGAGCAGTGCCGCCGGCGTCGATGTATGCATAATGGATTCTGGCTTCCGGAATCATGTGCTCTCTCAGATAGTTGCAGCCCACATTCATGAGTTCTGCGGCATCCAGGGCGCTGCGGCCGAGATGGGGGCATCCTCCGGCATGGGCAGATACTCCGGTGAACTCAAAGTTTGCACCCATGATGGCGTTGCTGTGGTTGGCTTCCACGGCATTTTCCGTGGCCGGATGCCAGGTATAGACGAAATCCACATGGTCGAACATGCCTGCCCGGGCCATGAACTGTTTGGAGCCGGCGCCTTCTTCCGCAGGGCATCCGAAGTAGATGATGGTACCGTCTTTTTTATATTCTGTCAGGTATTCCTTTACAGCCAGCGCTGCAGCCAGTGCGCCGGTTCCCAGGGCACTGTGCCCGCATCCGTGTCCCGGTCCTCCGGGGATTACAGGCTCCCTGTCAGGAGCCGCGGCTTTCTGGCTCAGGGAAGCCAGGGCATCATATTCACCCAGGATACCCATGACAGGTCTGCCCGTACCGAAGGAAAATGTGCCGGTAAAGCAGGTGGGAATTCCCGCACACCCGGTTTCCACGGTGAATCCCTCTTTTTCCAGGATTCCGCACAGCAGAGCGGCAGATTTTGTTTCATGATAGGCAAGTTCCGCATACTCCCAGATGGCATCATTGGCGGCAAGGATTTCATCTGCCTTTGCGTCAATTACGCCGCTGAGAAATTCCAGATCGTTCATACAGCCACATCCTTTCTGTCAGCAAGTTCCGGAAAAGAAACCGGCATTTATTTACCGGCTTGCAATCCTGTTTTCCGGATGTTATACTTCAATACATTACAGAGACAGTTTACTACAGCTTCGGGAAAACCTCAATGAAAAAATGCATGGAAGAAGGCGGCAGAAAGGAGCACGGGCCGGAAGCATGGGGCAATCCTGCGGCAGGGACTTTACCGGAAATCTGCGGAATGATATGATGGAATGTATCTTACGGAAACGGAAAAGTTTAATTTTATAGGAGATTTGATATGACAGGAACGGCAAGAAAAATCTATGTGGCGGATGATGAAAAGAACATCTGCTTCCTGATCCGGAATTTTCTGGAACGGGAAGGATATGAAGTCCGGTGCTTTTATGACGGGGAATCGGTTCTGAAGGCATGCGAAGAGGAAATGCCGGATCTGCTGGTGCTGGATATCATGATGCCGGGGATCGACGGCCTCTCCGTCTGTACGAAAATACGGAAAAACAGCAACGTGCCGATTATTATCGTGTCAGCCAAGGATTCTCCGCTGGACCGCATCAACGGGATTACCCTGGGAAGCGACGATTATATGATCAAGCCTTTTCTGCCGCTGGAACTGGTGGCGCGTGTCAAGGCCATGTTCCGGCGTCTGGATTCTTTCAGAGGGGATGCGCCGGAGGAACCGGATATGCTGGCATGCGGAAATATAAAACTGTATCCTCTCCGGAGGGAAGCAAGGATCCGGGAGAAGGAGTTTTCCCTGACACCGCTGGAGTTTGATTTCCTGAGCTATATGTTTACCAAATCAGAGCATGCGGCCAGCCGGGATGAACTTCTCAGAGCACTCTGGAAGGTGGACAGCCGGGAAGTGGATACCCGCGCCGTGGATGACATGGTAAAGAGACTCAGGAGAAAACTGAAGGAACAGGAGAGCAACGTCCGCATCGAAACCGTCTGGGGATACGGATTCCGTCTGGCAACGGGAGGAGAGGCATGAAATTCAGCATCCGCATGAAAATATTCCTTCCGGTGGTTCTGATTTCCGTCATGTTCCCCATGGCATTCTGGCTTGTTTTCCGCCAGACCCTGGATGCACATATGGTGTTCAACGCCAGGCGCGATCTGGACCGGCTGATCTATGAAACGGACAAAGTTCTCCGTGAGGAAAACGGAGATTCCCTGAATGCAGACCGGATGAAGGGAATCATGCGCAGGGAAACAGGAGATGCGTCGTTTTTTCTGATGAATGACACATACCGGGTGCTGTATCCGAAAAATTATGATGCAAGGGCGGAAATGGCCCTTATATATTCCAGATTTCTGGCCGAGAACCTGGACAGCGGAGACGGATGGGAAACAGAGAAGATATTTGAGGAAAAAACAGAGGAAAGAACCTATCTGGTTTATTATATTCCGGTGGAAACAGGAGAGGAAACCCAGCATATTGTGCTGTACTGCCCCATATTTGAAACGGAACGGATTCTGTCCAATGTTTCCAGGCTGATGCTCCTGATCATGGCGGGGATGACAGCCGTGGAGATCCTGCTGTTCTGGTTTGTGGCAGGAAGCATTTCCGGCCCGGTCAGACGCCTCTGCGAGGCAGCCCGGGGGATCGGGGAAAAAAAATTCAGGAAGGTGGAATCCCGGGCCACGGTGAAAGAACTCTGTGAACTGGAAGAGGAAATCAACCGGATGCAGGAAAAACTGGCCCAGGCGGATCAGGCGGAAAAAACATTTTTCCAGAATGTATCTCATGAACTGAGGACTCCGCTGATGTCCATCAGCGGATATGCCCAGGGAATTCAGTGCGGTGTCCTGGAAGATACGGCTCAGGCTGCCGGTGTGATTCTGGAAGAAAGCACCAGGCTGACGGAAGTGGTGGACGGAATTCTTTCTCTTACAAGAATGGACCAGTACCAGTATCAGGTGGTGGCTGCAGAAACGGAGTTAAATGAATTCCTGCGGGAAAAACTTTCCAAACTGGAGGGACTGGCTCTGGCAGGAGGCGTTCAGCTGGAATTTGAGGCGGAAAAGGAAACTGCCATCATAACAGATAAGGCACTTCTGGAGAAAGCATTTGTCAATGTGGTCTCCAACTGTATCCGCTATGCGGAAAAACGGGTACGTGTTCAGGTGTCAGAGGACAGGGAAACGGTCCGGATTCTGATCTGGGATGACGGGGAGGGGATCGAAAACGAAGATCTGGAACACCTGTTTGAGCGGTTCTATAAAGGACGCGGAGGAATCCACGGCCTGGGCCTGGCCATTGCAAAAAGTTCTCTGGAATATATGGGAGGAAAAATACAGGCTGAAAATACTGCTTTCGGTCCTCAGTTTGAGATTACCCTGCCTCAGGATTGCCGCAGCTTTGCCGTGGATGTACAGAGCGATACATGATAGGATGAAGAAAAGACCGGGAGGGAACCAAGATGAGAAAAAAACTGCCGGCCTGTATTCTGGCATTCTGTCTGGTGTTTTTTCTGCCGGTATCCGCAGGCGCAGCTTCCGGAGAAACAGGAACTTCTGCGGACAGGACAGACGCCGGGAATACGGAGGCCCGGGAAACCAGATGCCGTGAGGCAGTGTCAGAGGAAGAAAAGGAGATCCTGAAGAACCGCATGGAAATGGAACAGCTGAATGTTTCGGACATTTCCTGCCGTCTTCTGTGGATTGAGGCCAGGGAACAGGGGAAAGTGCCGGAAAAGGCACAGGAGCTGGCGGAAGAGATCCGGAGGCTTAAGAAGGAATTTTCCGAGAACACAGAAAGCATGGAACCCTACAGGGAGGCCCGGAGAGCCTGTCTGGAGGCGGGAAACACCGAAGGCGCAAAGGCCGCCATGGAAAATATCATCTGCATCCAGGAAGAGCGGCTGGAGAAGAAAAGACAGATCAGCAGGCTCTGGCTGGAGATTGCAGAACTGGTGGGTGAAGCGGATCCGGTTGCCGGCATATGAATAATTATGCAGAGTAAAGATAATCAGGACAGGAGATGGGAGAGGATCTGCCATATCCTGTCTTTTTTTGCCGATAAATGGAAAAAGTACGGTCTGAAGGGCTCCGGAAGAAAAGATCTTACCGCCGTGAAGCAACTTTTCAGGAGAAAAGTATAGAAATATCGGACGGAATATGGTTAAATAGATATAGATATTTATTAAGGAAAGAGGGAAGAAACAGAATGGAAACAATGGACGATTACAGAGAACAGCTGGAAGCGACATTCAAAAAGATCCGTACGGGCGACGTGATCACAGGCACGGTTATTGACGTGACGGAGGATGCGGTCCTGGTGGATCTGAAAACATATGCGGACGGAATCATCCGGAAAGAAGATCTGAGTGAGGATCCTGATTTTGTGATGGAAGAGATGCTGCATCCCGGAGATGAGATCACGGCAACCGTGGTGGCCTTAAACGACGGGGAAGGAAATATTGTTCTGTCCGGAAAAGAAGCCAATGCCGTGCTGGCCTGGGAGAAGCTGGCAAAGATGATGGAAGAGCGGACCATAGTGCCCGTGAAAATCAAGGAGGTTGTAAACGGCGGTGCCGTGGCATATCTGGAAGGCATCCGCGGTTTTATTCCTGCGTCAAGACTGTCAGATGAATATGTGGAAGATCTGAATGAATGGAACGGGAAGACCATAGAGGCCACGGTGATCACCGCAGATCCGGAAAGCCGGAGGCTGGTGCTTTCCGGACGGGAAGCGGCCAGAGAGAAGAAACAGGAAGAGAAGAGAAAACAGATTGCAAAGTGCGAGGTGGGAGCGGTCATGAACGGAACCGTGGACTCCCTGAAACCCTACGGCGCATTTGTGATTCTGGAGAACGGACTGTCGGGTCTGCTTCATATTTCCCAGATCAGTTCCCGCAGGATCAAGCATCCGGGAGCGGTTCTGAAGGAAGGCCAGGAGGTGCGGGTAAAGATCATTTCCACGGCAGACGGGAAAATCAGCCTGAGCATGAAGGCTCTGGAAGAGGAACCGGAACAGACGGAAGAAGTTTTTGACTACAGGGAAGAGGGCCAGGCGAGCACAGGGCTTGGCGCACTGCTTAAGGGAATCCGGTTAGACTAAGCGGAAAGCCGGCCTGTGCAGAGAGGGGGCGGCAATATGACGAAAGAGTCTGAGTCTTTCGACCAGATTGACCAGTGGAAATCAACGATGTTTCTGTACAGTTCGGCGCTGAAATCCATCAATACGAAAATAGAGATTCTCAACAATGAGTTTGTCCAGTTGTATAACCACAGCCCGATTGAGCACATTACATCAAGACTGAAGACGCCGGAGAGCATCGTAAAAAAACTGAAAAGTGACGGATGGGATGTGACCATTGAGAACATGGTGGAACATCTCAATGATATTGCAGGGATCCGTATCATCTGTTCTTTCATGTCGGATATCTATCAGATCGCCGATATGATTGCCAGACAGGCGGATATCACAGTGGTTCATGTAAAGGACTACATCCAGCATCCCAAAGCCAATGGATATAAGAGCTATCATATGGTGGTGACCATTCCGGTCTATCTGATTGACGGAGTCAGAAACACCAAGGTGGAGATACAGATACGGACTATAGCCATGGATTTCTGGGCCAGCCTGGAGCATAAAATCGCATACAAATTTGAGGGGCACGCGCCGGACTATCTGGAAGCGGAGCTGAAGGCCTGCGCCGATGTGGTGGATATGCTGGATGCAAAAATGTTTTCTCTGAATCACGCCATCATGGAGATCGGCGAACATCAGAGAAAAGAAGAAGAGCGCAGAAGACAGCTGGAGGAAAACCGGATCAGGGCACAGAAACTGACAGATCACAATATACAATGACAGAGATAGCGGAGGAAGAAAATGAGAGCGGTACTGCAGAGAGTGACACAGGCCACGGTGAAAACGGACGGGGAAATCATCGGTTCCATAGGAAAAGGATTTCTGATTCTCCTTGGCGTTTCCGATCAGGACGATGAGGCAGTGGCAGATAAAATGGCGGATAAGATATGCCGGCTCAGGATATTTGAAGATGAAAACGGAAAAACAAATCTTTCCCTGAGTGATGTGGGCGGAGAGATTCTGGTGGTAAGCCAGTTTACTCTGTATGCGGACTGCCGGAAGGGCAACCGCCCCAGCTTTACCGGTGCCGGAGCTCCGGAAGCGGCCAACCGTCTTTACGAGTATTTTATGGAGCGGTGCCGGACCCATGTGGCCAGGGTGGAACACGGGAAGTTCGGGGCGGACATGAAGATCGATCTGACCAATGACGGACCGTTTACTCTGATGCTTGACAGCGATGTGCTGTGCGGAAAATAATTCCGGGAGATCATCCACGGAGAATGCAAGGAGGAATCATAATGAGCGGAAAGGAACTGGAAAAGGAACTTTTATGGAAGGCACCGCATATCGGAAGCGAGGCACCCCAGCAGAAAGAGCAGGCGGAGGAATTCTGCCGGGAGTATAAAAAGTTCCTTGACAACGGAAAGACAGAGAGAGAATGCGTAAAAGAAGCGGTGGCCATTCTCTGCGCTGCAGGATACCGGGAATTCGACGAAACAGCTGTTTACAGACCGGGAGACAAAGTATACTGGAACAACAGGGGTAAGTCCCTGGCGGCTTCCACCATCGGAAGCGCACCGCTGGAAAAGGGCCTCAGGATCAACGGGGCTCACATCGATTCCCCAAGGCTGGATCTGAAGCCCAATCCCCTGTTTGAAAAAGGCGGGATCGCATATTTCAAGCCGCATTATTACGGCGGCATCCGCAAGTACCCGTGGGGGGCCGTACCTCTTTCCATGCATGGTGTGATCATGAAGAAAAACGGGGAAACCGTGGAAATCTGCATCGGTGAGAAAGAAGGAGATCCCCAGTTCTGCGTGACGGATCTGCTGCCCCATCTGGCAGGCGAACAGAACACCAGAAAACTGGGCGAAGGACTTAAGGGAGAAGAACTGAACATTGTTGTGGGTTCCCTGCCCTTTGTGGAAGAAGACGGCGAAAAACTCAAGGAGCCGGTGAAGCTGATGGCCATGAAACTGCTCCATGATCAGTACGGAATTACGGAAAAGGATTTTACCAGGGCAGAGATCGAACTGGTTCCCGCCTATAAAGCGGTGGATATCGGCCTGGACCGCAGCCTCATCGGAGCCTACGGGCATGATGACCGGGTCTGCGCCTACACAGCCCTGATGGCGGAAGTGGAAAGCAGGTGCCCGGAACATACCACCCTTACGGTGCTTGCCGATAAGGAAGAAGTGGGCTCCATGGGCAATACCGGTCTTGATTCAGATTTTGTCCTTCATATCATCGAGGATCTGGCGGACAATCAGAAGGCCTGCCTGAGAAAAATTCTGAAAAACTCCCTGTGCCTGTCGTCCGACGTGAATGCTGCCTATGATCCCACATTCCCGGCGGTTTATGAGGAAAGGAACAGTTCCTATATCAATAAGGGATGTGTTCTTACCAAGTACACGGGAGCCCGCGGAAAATCCGGAAGCAGCGACGCCAGTGCGGAAACCATGGCAAAGGTAATCAGCATTATGGAAGAAAACGGAGTCTTCTGGCAGACGGGAGAGCTGGGGGCCGTGGATGCCGGCGGCGGCGGAACCATTGCCAAATTTGTGGCACATATGGATGTGGATGTGGTGGATCTGGGGGTCCCGATCCTGTCCATGCATTCGCCGTTTGAACTGGCTTCCAAACTGGATATCTATAATACCTACCGGGCATTTCTTGCATTTTATAAATAATGAAACCGGCACGGAAAAAAGAGGGCTGCCTGCAGCCCTCTTTTCATGTAATGAAGAAAATTCCGTCTGAGCTATCCGGAAAATTTCTTTCATCGAAACAAAAAAACAGTTCTTCGGACCAGCCCCGCCCCCAAAGCCGGCAGCATACTTTCTTAAGATTATGTAAAATTGCTTCCTTTCGTGCCGGGATTATGGTAAAATCGGTGAGCAGGGAATTTCCCGGCAATTCAGTAAAAACAAGGAGTATAAGAACAGAATGAGAAAATGGATAAAAGCAGGAATCTGTATGGCAGCAGCAGTCATGGTGATGACCGGATGCGGAAACAGCAGCGGAAATTCCGAATCCACAGCCCAGGAGACAGAAACGGCGGCAGCGGCGGAGGAATCCACCCGTTCGGAAGAGGAACTGACAGATGAGGCCAGCATTACCATCGGAACCTACAAGGGACTGGACCTGACCATGACCAAAACGGAAGTGACAGATGAGGAAATTGCCAGCCAGATTAATTATATTGCAAGCCTGTACCCGAATGAGGAAGAAGTGACGGGACGTGCGGCGCAGATGGGAGATACGGCAAACATTGACTACGAGGGAACCATGGACGGTGTGGCCTTTGACGGAGGAACTGCCGCAGGCATGGATCTGGAACTGGGCAGCGGCCGTTTCATTGAAGGATTTGAAGAAGGCGTCGTGGGCATGGAGATCGGTGAGGAAAAAGACCTGAACCTGACTTTCCCGGATCCGTATGAAAACAACCCTGATCTGGCAGGAAAACCGGTAGTATTTCACGTGAAGCTCAACAGCCTGAAGGTTGTAAGCGATGCTGAGCTGGATGATGAACTGGCAAAACGCGCGCTGGGTCAGGAAGATGCCACCATGGAGATTCTGGAGGCCCAGGTCTATGAGAAACTCCTGAACCAGAAAGAAAGGGACGCTTTTTACAGTACGGGAAATCAGGCTCTGAGCCAGATCATCGAAAATTCGGAGATTACCTGTGATCCGGATGCCGTGGATGAAATGTATGAGCAGCTGCAGCAGACCTATACCGTGTATGCATCCCAGTACGGAATGGAACTGGAAGATTTCCTCAGCATGTTCATGGGAACGGACCTGGAAGGCCTGAAGGAAAGCGCGGAAAATCTTGTGAAACAGCAGATGATCCTGGACGAAGTGGTGCGGCTGGAAAACCTGGAGGCCACAGATGAGCAGAAAGAGGAACTGGCGAAAGCCAATAACTTTGAAAGTGCGGATGCACTGATTCAGACCTACGGCGAAGAATCGGCAGAAGAACTGTTTACAATGGAAGCTGCCTATCAGTTCCTCATTGACAACTCCAATGTGACCATGGTGGATGACGCGGCGGCGGAGTCGGAAAGCGTGGGCTAAAAGGGATTGATTCCCGTCAGGACGGAGGATGGAAGTATGAAACTGCTGGAGGACCGGATCAGAAGAGACGGCAAGGTACGGGAAGGAAATGTTCTGAAGGTGGACAGTTTCCTGAACCATCAGATGGACATCGATCTGTTTCAGGAAATCGGACGTGAATTCAGAAGAAGATTCGCAGATGCTGAGGTCAGCAAGATTCTGACCATAGAAGCTTCAGGAATCGGGATTGCCTGTATCACAGCCCAGTACTTCGGAGTGCCGGTGATTTTCGCAAAGAAAAACAAAACCAGAAACATTGCAGGAGATGTTTATACTGCCAGTGTGGAATCTTTTACCCACGGGCGTACGTATGATATCATTGTGTCCAGGGAATTTCTGGGCAAAGGAGACAGGGTTCTGCTGATCGACGATTTTCTGGCCAACGGAAAAGCCCTGGAGGGCCTGGCGGAACTGGTAAGGCAGTCAGGCGCCGAGCTGGCAGGGGCCGGTGTGGTCATCGAGAAAGGATTCCAGCCGGGAGGCGATTCCCTGAGAAAAAAGGGAATCCGCCTGGAGTCTCTGGCCATTGTGGAGAAAATGGATGAAAAAAGCGGAACCATAGAATTCCGGGAAACGGCTGACAGGTGAGAGATGAACAGAAAAGCGTTGTTTTTTGATATTGACGGGACTCTGTTAAGTGAGAGGACCCATACCATACCGGACAGTGCCCTGGCGGCGCTTAGAAAGGCCAGAGAGGCCGGTCATCTGGTATTCATCAATTCCGGACGGACCCGGTGCCTGATGCAGGAAGTGGAGAACGGGGTGCCGGTGGACGGCTATCTCTGCGGCTGCGGTACCTATATTGAGATCAGAGGAAAAAAATTGCTGCACCGGATCATTCCCGCATCCAGAAGAATGGAAATCCAGCGGGCCATTGTGGACCACAGACTGGAGGGAATCCTGGAGGGAGTCACAGGTGTTTCCATGCAGAAGGGAAACTCTCATCTGGAAGCGGTGGAGAGGACCAAGAAGATTCTGCTGAACAGCCGTGTGCTTCATGAAGCGGACTGGTATGAAGCTCCTCTGGATTTTGACAAATTCTGTGTCCTGGAAGATGCCGGCAGTGATGCCGCCGGGTTCCTGGAATTTCTGAAGCCGGATTTTTCTCCCATAGACCGGGGCGGCGGGCTTTATGAATGCATTCCGGCCGGATTCAGCAAAGCCACGGCCATGGAATACGTTCTCAGATATTTCGGAATTCCGTGGGAAGAATCCTACGCGTTCGGAGACAGCAGCAATGATCTGACCATGCTGCAGTATGCGAAAAACGCCATTGTCATGGAAGTCCATGACAGGGCGCTGGAATCCTGTGCCACGTTTATTACCAGAAAAGTGGAAGAGGATGGAATCGCCTACGCAATGGAACAGCTGAATATTATATAAGATAAGAAAAAGGGAAGGCCTACAGGCACTTCCCTTTTTCGTTGATTACCAGAGCCATGATCTCCAGCGGCTCCTCAAACGGATTTTCAATGGCATGACTCTGCCCCACCTCAATGACACAGACATCGCCGGGGTGAATTTCTGTTCTGGACCCGTCGTTATCCACAAAAATGCCATTTCCCTTCAGGACATAGTAAGGTTCCGTGTTTCCCACATGCTGATGATATCCAAGACTCGCATGAGGCGGAAGAATCACATGGGCATACATGGTTCCGTGGCCCATCAGCTCGTCGGAAGAAAGAATATGGCGGATTTCCACGGTTCCCTGGCCGCCCCGAAGGCCGGGAACATAAACGGTATCGGTTTTTCTGATCATAGTGCGGACCTCCTTTGTTTCTGAGTCCAGAATATCACAAAAAAGCGGAAAAGTAAAACAGAACCCGGGGGCGAAACATGTCGAAACTTGCGTCCGATTTTGCTTTCAATTTGGAAAAAAATGTATTATAAAAATATTGGTACCTTAAGGGTTACGAAAGGTGAGTGCAAAGGGGGCAGAATGATGAGCAAGGAAGAACGCATTGCTGCTTTGGAGGAAGAAAATTTCAGACTCAGAGAAGAAAATGAAAAACTTCTCGGTATAATTTCCCAGATGAAAGTTACCCTGAACCGTCTGGTTACACACTATATCGTCAACAGCCAGTCATAAAACAGGCGTTTAATAAAAATGGCCTCTGCGGAAACCGCAGAAGCCATTGATTTTTTTGCAAAACAGGTGTGTTACTGAATCACCCCGTTGGTGTCCACAACCCAGATGGTGCCGTTGGCATCCTTGTAATCCTTAAAGCCGCGCCCAAGTTCCGGTTTTACGGAAGAAGTGGAGGAAGAAGAAGCCTTCTGAACGGAACCGGTGGTATTTACCAGATATCTGGTGCCTTCAAATTCTGCCGGAGCATAGCGGACGTCGGAATTTGCCTCCTGACGCTTTCCGTATGCATAAAGAATGTTGTCTCTGAGACCATGGTAGCCCTGTCCTTTTTTCTCACCGTCAGTATAGAAATACCAGCTTTCGGTCTCACCGGTTTCTTCATTATAAATATTCTGTTTGCCGGTCTTCATAACGCCGTCTTCATCAAAATAGTAGTTGGCAGTCCGGCCTTCACCGGTGTTTACGGCCTGGAGCCCGGTCTGCATTTCTCCTCGTTCGTTGAAGGCATATTTTTTGCCTTCCACGGTAAACAGCTGGTTTCCGCCGGCCTCAGAAAAATAAGGTCTGCCGTTCTTGAAATAGAACGTATAGGTTTCATCCGTATCATGGATACCTTGTACCCCTTCGATGGTGCGCCAGCCGTCGGCACGTTTTCCGTCCCCGGCTTCACCGTAATACTGATAATTCCCCACGGAAACGGGTTTCTGCGCATCGGAAGCGGAAGCCGTTTCTGCCGTGGTGTCCTGAGCGGAGTCGGTTTCTTCCGGAATCAGAACCCATCCGGTCTGCATCTTTCCGCTGACAAAGGTATAATATGCGCCGTTGATCTTTTTATCGATCTGGTTTTCCACCATTTTTCCGTCAGTATCAAAATAGTACCATGCTTCATCGGATCCGGGAGCCGCGGAAGCGTCTTCCATGCGGATCCATCCTGTTTTCATGGAGCCGTCTCCGTTTTCACCGAAATAGTAGGTGCTTCCGTCCACCACGGTCTTTCCGGTCTGCATCTGCCCGGCATCGTTGAAATAATACCATTTGCCGTCCAGATTCAGCCATTTGGAGACCACAGCCTTTCCGTCCTTGTCAAAATAATACCAGTAGGTGGCAGGGGTCTCCGGTGAATCGATATCATCATCATTTTTCAGCTCGACCCAGGTGTTTCTCACCATTTTTCCATCGCTGCCCACATAAAAGTCATCGATTTTTCTGTTGACGGCAATCTTTCCGTCCTCATCTAAAAAGTACCAGTCATCCCCGTTTTTTCTCCAGAAATCGGTTGTAAGATATCCGTCCTCATCATAATAGACCATGGATCCGTCTTCTTCCGTCCAGCCATACTGTGCGGCGTATGCCGTCTGGCAGCCGGCGGCGTTTCCGAACGCCGGGATCATGCTCATAAATGCAGCAGCAGACATAACAGCAAATAAACGTGTCTGTTTTTTCATATTCTGATTCTCTCCTTTTTCATGTGCGCGTTTGACTGCGCGATCTGTTGTTGCCTTACGAGGCGATTATAACAGCAGCCGGCAGTGAAAATCCAGTGCAGGTTACTGGCAGAACTGGCAGCCGGTGACAGCCGGGGGAAACCCCTGCGGCCGTTCCACCAGGGGGACGGACTGCCGGAACAGGCAAAGGAGCCGCCCAATGGCGGCATAATTGCTGGACTGTGCCTGCAATCTGTGGTAGAATATTTACCAGACATATGCTGTTTACGATCTGAAGATATGGCCGAATGAAAGGAGAAGTTTCTTATGAGGATGAAGGTGTCCGATTACATTGCAAAAAAACTTGTGGAATCCGGGATCTCTGATGTATTCATGATCACCGGAGGAGGTGCGATGCATCTGGACGATGGACTGGGGCATGAACCGGGACTTCACTGTGTGTTCAACCATCACGAGCAGGCATGTGCCATTGCCGCGGAATGCTATGCGCGTATTCATAATAAAATTGCTGCGGTCTGTGTTACCACAGGACCCGGAGGCACCAACGCCATTACCGGTGTTGTGGGCGGATGGCTGGATTCCATTCCCATGCTGATCCTGTCCGGCCAGGTCCGCTACGATACCACGGCCAGAAGCACCGGCCTGGGAATCCGTGCGCTGGGAGACCAGGAGTTTGATATCGTAAAAGCCATAGACTGTATGACGAAATATTCGGAAATGGTCATCGATCCCATGAGAATCCGTTTCTGCCTTGAAAAGGCCCTTTATCTGGCACAGACAGGACGCCCCGGCCCCTGCTGGCTGGATATTCCGCTGAATGTTCAGGGAGCTTATGTGGAAACCGACGAGCTCCTGGGCTTTGACAGAGAAGATTATGAGAACGGAGGTACCGGCTGGTCGGCTCACGGCACCGGCTGCGGCGCCTGCACAGTCTGCATGATGAAGTCTCTTCCCGGGAAACCGGCCATGATTCCGGAAGATGTTGCCGGCCAGGGGGAAAAAAGAGAAGTACTTCCGAAGTCTGTGACACTGGATACGGCAAGGCAGATCCTGAAAAAAGTCCGTGAGGCAAAACGTCCGGTGATCAATGCAGGAAACGGAATCCGCATCGGAAAAGCCTATGACGTGTTTGCGAGGGTAGTGGATAAGCTGGGAATTCCGGTGGTGACCGGATGGGACAGCCTGGATTGTATGTACGATGAACATCCGCTGTATGTGGGCCGGGCAGGCCACATGGGAGACCGTCCCGGAAATTTTGCGGTTCAGAACAGCGACCTGCTTCTGTCCCTTGGAAGCCGTCTTTCCATCCGTCAGGTGGGATACAATTATCCCACATGGGCAAGAGAAGCCTATGTAATCTGCAATGACATTGATGAAGAGGAACTGAAGAAACCCACCATTCATGTGGACATGCCGGTTCATGCGGACGTGAAGGATCTTCTGGAGAAACTGGAACTGGTTCTGGACGAGGAAGAATTCCAGCCGGAATACGGACCGAGAGACAAGGAGGCCGTGGAGGCATGGATTGCAAGATGCCGGTCATGGAAGGAAACATATCCGGTGGTGCAGCCGAAACATTATGCCGCCGGCGATGATATGCCTGCCAATGTGTATGCAGCCATCAAGGAAATCAGCAGCCGTCTGGAAGAAGATCAGATCACGGTGGTGGGAAACGGCTCTGCCTGTGTGGTGGGCGGCCACGCCTATGTGATAAAGAAAGGACAGAGATTCATCAGCAACTCAGCCATCGCTTCCATGGGATATGATCTGCCGGCAGCCATCGGTGCCTGTGTGGCGGACCATTCCAAGGACATTATTCTTGTGACAGGTGACGGAAGCATCCAGATGAATCTTCAGGAACTTCAGACCATTATCCATCATAAGATGCCCATCAAGATCTTCCTGATCAACAACGGAGGATATCATTCCATCCGTCAGACCCAGAAGGCGCATTTCCATGAGCCGCTGGTGGGAATCGGTGTGGACAGCAGAGACTTAAGCTTCCCCAGCATGGAGAAACTGGCCTGGGCCTATGGATATCCCTATGTTTCCGCACATCACAACAGCGAACTGGGAGCGGCTGTGGAACAGACGCTTAAGACAGAAGGACCTGTGATCTGTGAGATCTTTGTGGATATGGAACAGAAATTCGAACCGAAGGCAGAGGCAAAGATGCTGCCTGACGGAACCATGGTGTCTGTGCCGCTGGAGGATCTGGCTCCGTTCCTTCCGGAAGAAGAACTGGCGGCAAATATGATCGTGCCCATGGTAAAACCTTAAATCATAAGGTGCAGGAGCGGAAGTATGCGGATTGCAGTGACAGGGGCGACCAGTTTCGTGGGAGCGGCGGCAGTCAGACGGATGCTGGCCGGCGGCCACCAGGTGATTGCGCTGGTACGCCCTCATTCAGAAAAACGATTTCTTATTATGGAAAACCAGGAGCAGGCGCTGACAGAAAAGCGCCTGCTCATCGCAGAAAATGACCTGTTTTCTCCGGAGACGATTCCGGAAACGGTTCTGGCGGCTCTCCGGGAAGGAAAAGCGCCGGAACAGGGAGAAATACAGGACGGCCGCATGGAATGCGACGTTTTCTGCCATTTCGGATGGGGAGGCTCCGGCAGCGGTTCCCGTGAGGACCGGGAGCTTCAGGAGAAAAATCTGCAGGCAGCGCTGGAGACAATCCGGGCGGCAGAAAAACTGGGCTGCCGGAAATTTCTGTTTTCCGGTTCCCAGGCAGAATACGGGATGCATACGGAAACGATGGATGAGGCGGCGGAATGCAGGCCCAGATCCGTTTACGGGGAAGCGAAACTTGCCGTAAGGCATCAGGGTGAAGAACTCTGCCGCAGCCTGGGCATGCAGTATGTTCACGGAAGGATTTTCAGTGTCTACGGTCCGGGAGATCATCCGTGGACCCTGGTGGAAAGCTGTCTTTCTGCATTCCTTAACGGACAGGAACTGGACATGGGAGCATGTACCCAGAAATGGAATTTTCTTTATATTGATGATCTGGCCGAGGCGGTGTACCGGCTGATTTCCAAACCGGTTTCTGAATACGGAAGTCTTCAGGATCCGGTGTTTAATCTGGCGGGAACCGAGACAAGGCTCCTCAGGGATTTTGTGGAAGAAATCCGCAGACTGTGCGGCGGAAGCGGGTATGCCCGGTACGGAGTCCGTCCGGAAAATGCGGAAGGACCTGTGAATCTGATTCCCGATATCAGCAAGCTCTGCAGCTTTACGGGATGGAAACCGGAAATGTCCTTTGAAAACGGAATCCGGCAGATGATCTCAGAGAAAAAAGGAAAGAATATTGACAAAAGCCGGAATCCGGCTAAAATGGAGAAAGCGAAATAAAAGGAAGAAGATCACAAGATGAAGAAAATCAGCGTTTTGATTCCATGTTACAATGAACAGGAAAATGTGGTTCCCATCAGTCAGGCTGTTGTGGACATCATCACAAAGGAACTGCCCCAGTACGATTATGAACTGGTTTTTATTGACAACGATTCCACAGACGGCACCAGGCCCCTTCTCAGGAAACTCTGTGCGGAAAATCCGAAAATCAAGGCAATATTCAATGCCAGGAATTTCGGCCAGTTCAATTCTCCTTATTATGGAATTCTCCAGGTGACGGGAGACTGTGTCATTTCCATGGTGGCCGATTTCCAGGATCCAGTGGAACTGATTCCCAGATATGTCCACGAATGGGAGAACGGTTATAAAATTGTCATCGGAATCAAGACCAGCAGCCGGGAGAATCCGGTGATGTACTGGCTGCGGAGCTGTTATTACAAACTGATCCGGAAGCTTTCCGACGTGGAGCAGATCGAGCATTTTACCGGCTCAGGACTTTATGACCGTCAGTTTATCGAAGTGCTGAGGGATTTGAATGATCCGACGCCGTTTCTCCGCGGAATTGTTGCGGAACTGGGATTCAAAAGGAAAGAAATTCCCTATGAGCAGCCGAAAAGGAGAGCCGGAAAGACCCATAACAATTTTTACAGGCTGTATGATGCTGCCATGCTGAGTTTTACCTCCTATACAAAAGCGGGCCTCAGGCTGGCCACCATCTGCGGTGCGTTCTGTGCCGGCATCAGTCTTCTGGTGGGACTGGTCTACCTGGTCATGAAACTGCTTTACTGGGACCGTTTCCCGGCAGGTATGGCCCCGGTGCTGATCGGCATGTGTTTTCTCGGCTCTGTCCAGATTTTCTTTACGGGACTGGTGGGCGAGTATATCATGAGCATCAACACCCGGGTCATGCACCGGCCGCTTGTGATTGAGGAAGAACGGATCAATTTCGACAGCGCGGATGAAAAACAGCAGACTGAGGAGAAATCATGAGATATAGTGTGGATGTGGTGCGGGTCCGGGAAAATTCCATCCAGCTCAACGGCTGGGCCATCGGAAAGACACCGGAATCCGTGATCACTTACGGAGTGGAAGATGAGGCACACCGGCCGCTGGAACATACCTGTGTGTCCACCAGACGGGATGATGTGAGCCAGATCTATTTCAAAAAGACCGTGGACCGGGATCTGGGATTTGACATCCAGTTCCCCTATGAACGGGGACGGACGTACTATCTGGTGATCCGCGGAGACGGAAGAACCGTGCGGATCCGATACAATGAGGAGCTGATTGCCAAACGCTCCAGTGTGGCCCATAAGAGAAGACAGAAGATCAAGGACCTGATGAATATGGAAACGGTCCGGGTAGCCTATGATTTCTGGAAGGAAAACGGGCTGAAAGCCCTGATCGTGAAGTCCAGACATAAACTTCAGGGACTGGACAACGACTATGACTACGGCGAATGGTGGGAACTGACAAAGCCGTCAGAGGAAGAGCTGGAGGCCCAGAGGAAAAAAGAATTTCCTTACATGCCTCTGTTTTCCATTGTGATTCCCGTGTTCAGGACACCGGAAAAATATCTGAAGGAGATGCTGGATTCCATCCGGGAACAGACCTATGGAAACTGGGAAGTCTGCATTGCCGACGGAAGCCCGGCGGGCCAGGATGTGGAGCGGATCCTGAAAAAATATGCCCGGGAAGATCAGAGAATCCGGTATCGGATTCTGGGACAGAACCTGGGAATTTCAGGAAACACCAATGCGGCTCTGGAAATGGCCGGAGGGGATTTTATTGTTCTGGCAGATCATGACGACAGAATAACACCGGACGCTCTCTATGAATGTGCCAGAGCAGTCAATGAAAATCCGGACTGCGATGTGCTGTATTCGGACGAAGACAAGCTGGACATGGACGGAGGGGCTTTGTTTGATCCTCATTTCAAGCCGGATTTCAATCCGGATCTTCTCTGCAGCGTCAATTATATCTGCCATCTGTTTCTGGTAAGAAAAGATCTTCTGGACCGGACAGGCGGATTCCGTCAGGAATATGACGGTGCCCAGGACTATGATTTCATTTTCCGATGCACGGAAGCTGCGGGACAGATTGTCCACATTCCGAAAGTGCTCTACCACTGGCGCTGCCATCAGGATTCCACTGCCAGCAATCCGGAGAGCAAGCTGTACGCTTTTGAAGCCGGCGCCCGTGCCATCATGGCTCATTACGAAAGAACAGGAATTCAGGCTCTGAAAGTGGAAAAGGGCGTAGATTACGGAATCTATCATACAAAGTTCAGGATCAGCGGAGAGCCGCTGGTTTCTGTGATTATTCCCAATAAGGACCACCGGCAGGATCTTGACAGCTGTATCCGCCCCATGCTGACGGAGGGAACCTGGAAGAACCTGGAATTTGTGGTGGTGGAAAACAACAGCACGGATCCCGAGACGTTTGCCTATTATGAAAAGATACAGAAAGAATTTTCCAATGTTCATGTGGTGAGATGGGAACGGGAATTCAACTATTCCGCCATCAACAATTTCGGTGTCCGTCATGCATCCGGAAAGTATCTGCTTTTCATGAACAATGACATTCAGCAGATTGCGCCGGATTTCGTGGAGGAAATGCTGGGCTTCTGTCAGCGCGATGACGTGGGAATTGTGGGTGCCAGACTTCTCTATGAAGACGATACCATACAGCATGCAGGCGTGGTGATTGGTTTCGGCGGCATTGCGGGCCACACCTTTATCGGGCTTCACAAAGCGGAAAACAGTTATTTCCACCGGGCCATGTGCGCCCAGGACTACAGTGCGGTGACAGCCGCCTGCATGATGAGCAAAAAAGATGTGTTCGAGGCAGCCGGAGGATTTTCCGAGGAACTGGCGGTGGCCTTCAACGATATCGATTACTGCATGAAAGTACGTGCTCTGGGGAAACTGGTGGTTTATGCGCCTTATGCCGTACTCCATCATTATGAGTCCAAATCCAGAGGCCTGGAGGACACACCGGAAAAGGTGGCAAGATTCAACCGTGAAATAGCCATCTTTGCCGGAAAATGGCCGGAGATTCTGGAGAAAGGCGATCCCTATTATAATCCCAATCTGACCCTGAGAAAATCAAATTTTGCACTTCGGGATCTTAAAAAGGAAAAAATCGGGGAACCTTATAAACTGGAAGTGCCTCCGGAGCAGAGAGAACAGGATGGATGACATGGAGATCAGAACAACAATTATTATTCCCAACTACAACGGTCTTTCTTTTATGGAAGACTGTCTTGCCTCGCTGAGGGAGCAGTCGGTCCATGATTTCAGAATTCTGGTGGTTGACAACGGGTCCACGGATGGAAGCGTGGAATGGCTGAAAGAGCATCAGATTCCGTCGCTTTTTCTCGGAGAAAATACGGGATTTTCCGGTGCGGTCAACGCAGGAATCCGGGCATCGGACACACCGTATGTGATTCTGCTCAACAATGACACGGTTGTGGATTTCCGTTATGTGGAGATGCTGGAAAAGACCATCGGCCGGTCAGACAAGATCTTTTCCGTCAGCAGCCGGATGCTCCAGATGCACCAGCCGGAACTGATGGATGACGCCGGAGACATGTATACGATTTTCGGATGGCCGTTTCAGAGGGGAGTAGGCCGGGCGAAAGAACGGTATGAAAACTACCGGAAAATCTTTTCCGCCTGTGCCGGGGCTGCCATTTACCGGAGGGCTGTTTTCGACGAGATCGGATTTTTTGACGAAATGCATTTTGCCTATCTGGAAGACATGGATATCGGATACCGGGCCAAGCTTTACGGATATGACAATATTTACTGCCCGGACGCTGTGGTGAAACATGTGGGAAGTGCCACCAGCGGCTCCCGCTACAATTCCTTCAAGGTACGCCTGGCTGCCCGCAACAACGTCTATCTGAATTATAAAAATATGCCGCTGATTCAGTTCCTGATTAATCTGCCGTTTCTGGCGGCAGGCGCCCTGGTAAAATATCAGTTTTTTGTAAACAGGGGGTTTGGAAAAGACTATCTGGCAGGCCTGAAAGAAGGGTTCATGACAGCCGGAAAATGCAGGAAAGTGCCTGTGAGCAGAAGCAGGTTCTGGATTTATATCGGCATTCAGATGGAACTCATTTTCGGTACGGCTGTATATATTTATGAATTTACATCCCGTCAGGCGGCAAAAACGGGAATTATCCATAAAAAGAACAGAGAATCTTAAGAAAACTTTTATATCATAATTTGACGGATTCATGTATACTAAGACAGAGAATTGCACAAGAATCCTTATAAAACAAGTTTTGCAGGGAATTCAGAAAATTAGGTGAGAGACATATGATTAAAGACAATCAGGCGAGCCTGAACCGGTTCCATGTGGTTCTGGATGCCCTGGTGACTGTGGTATCCTACCTTCTGGCATGGTACGTGGTCATCGGAAGCGGCTGGGCGGCTCAGCTTGGAAAGGGAACACTGACTCCTGGGTTCTATTTCGGGACCCTTTTTGTCGTCATTCCCTCCTATCTGCTCCTGTATTCCTGTTTCAATCTGTACGCCCCGAAGCGTGTGCTGGGCCGGAGAAACGAATTCGGGAGAATCTTCAAAGCCAATACCATCGGACTTCTGATTTTTGGTCTGGTCCTGTTCCTGGGAAGAAAGGAACCTCATCTTTACAATTTCTCCCAGAGACTGGTGGTCTATTTCTATGTAATCAACGTTGTCCTGATGACTGCGGAGAGAAATGCCATCCGTCTGACCATCCGCTCCATGCGCTCACGGGGCTATAACCAGAAACACATTGTCCTGGTGGGATACAGCAACGCGGCGGAAGGCTTTATTGACCGGGTCCGGATGAACCCTGAATGGGGATACAGGATCCGGGGAATTCTGGATGACAGAATGGAGCGCGGCAGCGAATACGGCGGAATCAGAGTCATCGGCTGCATTGATGACCTGGATTATATTCTGGAACAGAATACACTGGACGAGATTGCCATTACCCTCAGTCTGGGAGATTATGAGAAACTGCGCCATATTGTGGCCATGTGCGAAAAATCCGGGGTTCATACCAAATTCATTCCGGATTATGGAAACATCATACCGACGGTTCCTTATATGGAAGATCTTCAGGGACTTCCGGTCATCCATATCCGCCATGTACCGCTCAATAACATGATGAATGCCGCTGTGAAACGCGCCGTTGACATTGTGGGAGCGCTGGCCGGCATTCTGGTATTTTCTCCGGTGATGCTGACGGTGGCAATCCTGATCAAGCTGACCTCTCCGGGGCCGGTGATTTTCTGCCAGGAACGGGTGGGACTTCATAACCGTCCATTTAAAATGTATAAATTCCGTTCCATGACCGTGCAGGATCCATCCCGGGAGAAGAGCCGCTGGACCACCAGAGGTGACTCCAGGGTGACTACGGTGGGCAAGGTGATCCGGAGCACCAGCATTGATGAAACCCCTCAGTTTTTCAACATTCTGAAGGGAGACATGAGCCTGGTGGGACCAAGGCCGGAACGGCCGTTTTTCGTTGAAAAATTCAAGGAAGAAATTCCGAGATACATGATAAAGCATCAGGTCCGTCCGGGACTTACCGGATGGGCGCAGGTCAACGGCTATCGCGGGGATACATCCATCATCAAGCGGATTGAGCATGACCTGTATTATATTGAAAACTGGACCCTTGGCTTTGACTTTAAGATCATGTTCCTGACTGTGTTCAAAGGGTTTATCAATAAAAATGCATATTAGGCGAGGATATCAGATATGAATTATGAAGATGAACTGGAACGGGTAAAAGCCCGTAGGAGCAGACGGCGCCAGAGTCATGGAAGCGCAGCCGTCGCCGGAGTACCGGGAGAAACCGGAATGCACGGATTTTCGTCCCGTGAACATATGGCGGATTCGTCTGCGGGAGCAAGGTCCAGAAGGGATCCTTCTGCGCGAAGATCGGAAATGCGGTCCGGGGATGCGGAAGCCGGAAGCCGTGCGGCAAGAACCGGCGGCAGCGGAGGATCCGGCGGCGGGAATCTGCATGTTTCCGGATATCAGGGACCGCGCAGAAGAAAGAAACCGGAAAAAAACAAAAAGAAACTCATCATCCGCATCATTCTGGCGGTGGTGGCGGTTCTTCTGGCGGCGGTGATCGGCGTCTGGGCTTATGTTCACTATCTGTTTGCCCGCTCCAATAATAATGAAATTGATTCCGATAAGCTGGAGAGCAGTATCAACCTGAATCAGGAGATGCGAAACGAGATCGAAAAGGGTTACTGGACGTTTGCGGTATTCGGCGTGGACTCCAGGGACAACTCCACCGGCAAGGGAAACCAGGCGGACGTGATCATGATCGTCAATATCAACCGGGAGACCGGGGAAATCAAGCTGGTTTCCGTATTCCGTGATACGTACCTGAATATTTCGGAGAAAAACACCTATAACAAGATCAACGCGGCCTATGCCCAGGGCGGACCGGAGCAGGCCATGATGGCTCTCAACAAGAACCTGGACCTGAGTATTACCCAGTATGCCACCTTCAACTGGAAGGCAGTGGCGACGGCAATCAATATTCTGGGCGGCGTGGATATTGAGATCAGCAAATCAGAATTCTATTATATCAATGCCTTCATTACAGAAACTGTCAAGGGCACCGGCATCGGTTCCACACAGCTGACCCATGCGGGAATGAATCATCTGGATGGTGTTCAGGCAGTGGCATACGGACGTCTGCGCCTTATGGATACGGACTATGCCCGTACGGAACGTCAGAGACTTGTGGTGGAAAAGGCATTTGAAAAGGCCAAAGACGCGGATATTGCCACGCTGAACAGCCTTGTGGGCAACATGTTTGCGCTCTGCTCCACCAATATCAATGAGATGGATGTGCTGAAAATGGCGGGCAATATCAACAAATATCACCTTGGCGAAACCATGGGATTCCCGGCAGCACGCGGAGAGCAGAAGATCAAGATCGGCAACAGCTACGGAGACTGTGTCATTCCCCAGACACTGGAGAGCAATGTGATCAGCCTCCATGAGTTCCTCTACGGTTCCGAGGCATATACGCCCAGCAGCACGGTAAAATCCATCAGCAGTAAGATTTCGGAAATCAGCGGACTTTACAAAGCCGGTCAGGAGATCGGACATGTTCCCACAGATCAGGGATACGTGCCCAAGAGTACCACGGCAGCTGCGACAGAAGCAACGGAAGAGAGCGAAGATGAACTGGAGCAGAGCTCCGAGGGAGAATCCTCCGAGGGAGAATCCGGTGAATCCGAGTCCGGAGGCATGATTCTGGGACCGGGCGAACTTGGGCCGGGAATGAGCATGGAAACCGATGAAAACGGAGAGCTTATTATTTCACCCACCAGCCCAAGCAGTTCCCATGCGTATGAATCTTCTTCCACAGAAGAATTCAGACCCAGCAGTCCGGCAGACATGGCCACCATGCAGACCACCGAGGGAGCAGGACCCGGTATGGAACCGACCACTG
>OGGQ01002029.1_pt1 | contig 23630 bp, 17 predicted proteins | sample 1571191 | NCBI WGS metagenome assembly OGGQ01 (sample SAMEA2582061, study PRJEB24529) | metagenome | biome: Human gut stool | place: China | collected 2011
CACCGGCACCCAGGCCAGCTTCCTGGAGCTTTTTGAAGGAAGTGCTCTCTTCCGGTGAGGAAGTTCGGGCGTCGGATACGATCCAGGAGAAGGGGGCCATCTGCCGCTACGAATACGCGCTGGATCTGGATGCGCAGATGGTGCGAGCGCAGACAGAATGGGCGTATTCGGAGGAATTCTCCTTTCAGGAAGTATGGATGGTTCCGGCACAGAGCGTGCGGGAAAACGCTCGTGTATATCTGATCGACCGCGAAAACAGCCAGTCGCTTGAGATTGTATCCACGCAGGTGCAGTGGCAGAGTGAAACCAATACAAGGCTGTTGGAGGAGATCGGTGCGGTCTGCGCCACGTTGGGAGAGAAGTATCTGGATGCTTCCTATACATTTCCAAACGTCTTCCGGGAGTCCTTTTATATGCGGGATCAGACAGAACCCGAGACAAAGATGTTGTGGCAGATCGTGGAAGAAGGAGATTTCACGCAGGAAAGCTGTCGGGAGATTGCGGGACGATTTTTTGATTATCCGGAACTGATGCAGGGGGAAAGCTATCAGGAATCCGTCTGGATTTTCACGGACGATCGGTGTACCGTACGCGTCCAGGAGAATGGTCTGATCGACTATGTAAAAACGCCGGTCAATACGCAGGAGAGCGAGATGACGATCGCACAGGCCTATGATGTGGCCTTTGCCTTTTTAGAGCGCGAGATGGCTTACGATGAGTATCCATTGGGGACATATCTGTGCGCGGCAGAAAAGACCGAAGAGGGATATCGTTTCTGCTGGAACTATAAAGCGGATGACCTCCCGGTGATTCCCGCGAATGACTTTTTGGAGGAAACCGGATTAGAGGCCGCGATCCAGATCGAAGTACGGGGACAGGAGGTATATCGATACAGTCGATGGCGGATTCAGCAGGATCGGAATCTATACCGTCCGCAGGTGATTGCGGAAGGGGCGGTAGAGGCCTTGAACCGATTCAGCGCGTATGTGAATGAAGGGTGGGAAAATCTAGAAATTGTGTGCCTGCTGGAAAATGGGGAATCCGTGTTTTATTGGGAGCTCACGGCTTCTGGCGTGAAATATTATGAGAGGGTACTGGAGTGAATTGGAAGACAATACGTGTAGGAATTCTGGTGATCCTGGTGGTGGTGAATGTTGCCCTGTTCTGGTTGAACCGCTTGGAACAGGATCAGCTGTATGCGGCTACTGATGATCAGCTGCAGCGAGTGATCGCACTGTATGAAGAAAACGAAGTGGATCTGGATGTATTGATTCATCGAGAGAGCTATCCGCGGGCACGTGTCATACTGGGCAGTGCCAGCTTATTGGATCGGTCCCTGGTGGAAGTGTTTCTAGGCACGGAGTATCAGACGACTTATATGGATGCGCAGCAGACGCGGTATGCAAAGGAGGGCGAGACGATCCTGCTGGATCCCGCTCACCACCGTATGGAATATACATCGGAACAGATGCGATGGCCGCTGTGGGAAGAGGAGACGCTGAGAAACTGGGCAGATGCACAGGTATCTGCCTGCACAGAGGATCTGGAATTTACATGCATCCAGGAATCTATGGGAGAGGAAGAGGCAGAATTTCTCTATTGTCAGCGTTGGAATGAGGAATACCTTTTCATGAACCAAATCTTGGTGCGGATAGGAGCGGAGGGAACTGCGCAGATTATCATGGAGTACTATGAGCCCATGGGATACGAGGAGACGGAGCGAGAGATTCGTCCGATCGACGAGATGTTGTATGCGGTGCTGCGAGAGATCCTGGAAGAACGACAGGATGACGAGACAGTCGTGCTTACGGAGATCCGCAGCGGATATGACCTGGAAGGGCAGGAGTCCGTATATTGTCTGGAATTCGTGTTGAATCAGGGAGAGAAGACGATTCGTATGAACGCCTATACGAATGAGAGGATGAACTGACGATTCTTTTCCAAAATTGTTGGGAAAATACCATAAAAAACGTGGTACGGGTTGAAATACAGATGAATTTGTGGTAAACTTTAAGTGACGTCGAGACGGGAATAATCGGCGGTGTTTCAAAAAAACAGCGCATATGTGCTGACTGAGAGGATAGAAATATGGAAAAAATCATGATTCAGGGTGAGCACCCGTTAAGAGGGTCCGTGAGCATCAGCGGCGCGAAGAACGCGGCGGTGGCGATTATTCCGGCGGCTCTTTTGGCGGATGACGTAGTGGAATTAGAGAATGTTCCTTATATTGCCGATATCAAGAATTTGGTTGCCGTCCTGAGGGAGATGGGAATCAGGATTCAATATAAAGATGAACATACGTTGGTGATCGACAGCCGTGGGCTGAAGAACCAATGTGTGGATATGGAAGGTGTTCGTAAGATGCGCGCCTCCTATTATTTGCTGGGTGTTCTGTTGGGACGTTTTGGCAGTGCAAAAGTGGTGTTCCCCGGGGGATGCAATTTTGGACTTCGTCCCATTGACCTGCACCTGAAGGGGTTTGAGGCATTGGGAGCGACCGTGGATGCGAAGGATATGATTAGTGTCGAGGCTGAGGAGCTGAAGGGTTCCAATATCTTTCTGGATGTGGTGAGCGTAGGCGCTACGATCAATATCATGCTGGCGGCGGTTCTGGCCAAGGGGACCACGGTGATCAGCAATGCGGCAAAGGAACCTCATGTGGTGGATACCGCGAACTTTTTGAACAGTATGGGAGCCAGAATCAGTGGAGCGGGGACGGATCGCATTGTGATCCGGGGAGTTGAAAAACTCCATGGCACGTCTTATACGATCATTCCCGATCAGATTGAGGCGGGCACCTACATGACCGCGGTGGCCGCCGCCGGGGGCGAGGTGCGCATCAACAACATCATCCCCAAGCATCTGGACTGCATCACCGCCAAGCTGGTGGAGATGGGGGTAGATGTGGAGGAGGATGGGGACTCCCTCATCATTCGCCGGGAAGGCAAACTCACCAGCACCAATGTCAAGACCATGCCCTACCCGGGCTTTCCCACCGATATGCAGCCCCAGATTGCCGCCGTCCTGTGCCTGGCCAAGGGGACCAGCATCCTCAACGAAGGGGTGTGGGACAACCGTTACCGGTACGCCGACGAGTTCCGGAGAATGGGGGCCAACATCCAGGTCAACGGCAAGGTGGCCGTCATCGAAGGGGTGGAGTCCCTCACAGGGGCCCCGGTGTGTGCCTGCGACCTGCGGGCCGGGGCGGCTATGATTGTGGCCGGCTTGGCAGCCCACGGGGTGACAGAGGTGGACCAGGTCTACCACATTGAGCGTGGGTACGAAAATATTGTAGAAAAACTATCCAAACTGGGGGCGGACATCCGCGAGGTGGCCATCCCCGAGGAGGAATGGCGCAACGGTGTGGGCTGAGGCCCACACCTGGGATCCCCCAGAGGGATCGCAAAGGCATTTCCGGCGGACGGTGGGGGGAACCTGCCGTCCTTTTTTCTAACCTGTTTTTGGGGAGAGGAGGGATGCCCCTGTGGTGAGCATCCAACTGTTGTGCGTGGGCAAGCTAAAGGAAAAGCACTTTACAGCGGCTTGTGAGGAATATCAAAAGCGGCTGTCCGCCTTTTGCAAACTCACCGTGACGGAACTGCCAGAGGTCCGCCTGCCGGAGAACCCCAGCCAGGCCCAGATCGACGGGGCCCTGGAGAAAGAGGGGGCGGCCATCCTGGCCAAACTGCCCAAGGGGGGCAAACTGGTGGCCCTGTGCGTGGAGGGGGACCTCCTCTCCAGCCCCGCCCTGGCCCGGCAGATGGATGCCTGGACGGTGGCAGGGGCCTCCCACCTGACCTTTGTCATTGGGGGTTCCTACGGCCTGCACCCGTCGGTGAAGAACCAGGCCCACCTGCGCCTGTCCATGTCCCCCATGACCTTTCCCCACCACCTGGCCCGGGTGATGGTGCTGGAGCAGATCTACCGTGCCTTCCAGATCACCGCCGGAACCCGGTACCACAAGTAACTGTGACTTCGAAAGGAGACTGTCTATGTCCTATCAGCAGGAATACCAGCGCTGGCTGCGCAGTGGGGCCCTTTCCCAGGCGGAAAAGGCGGAGTTGGAGGCCATCGCCCAAGAGCCCCAGGAGATTGAGGACCGGTTCTTTGGTCTCTTAGAGTTCGGCACCGCCGGCCTCCGTGGGGTGATGGGCGTGGGCCTGCGGCGGATGAACGTCCATGTGATCCGCCACGCCACCCAGGCCTTTGCCCAGGTGATCCTGGCGGAGGGGCCGGAGGCCGCCGCCCAGGGGGTGGCCATCTGCTACGACTGCCGGGTCCACTCCCAGGAATTCGCCCAGGCGGCCGCCGGGGTGATGGCGGCCAACGGCATCCCCGTGCGGCTGTTCCAGGCCATGCGGCCCACCCCGGAGCTCTCCTTTGCCGTGCGGGAGTACGGCTGCATCGCCGGGCTCAACGTCACCGCCAGCCACAACCCGCCGGAGTACAACGGCTACAAGGTGTATTGGTCCGACGGGGCCCAGCTCCCCCCCCAACACGCCGCCGCCATCGCCCAGCAGATGGAGCAGCTGGACGTGTTTGACGGCGTGCGTTCCATGGACTACCAGCAGGCCCTGGACCAGGGCCTGATCACCCTCCTGGGAGAGGAGACCGATGAAACATTCCTGCAGCACGTCCTGGCCCAGGTCAACGACAAGGCCTGTGTGGCCCAGGTGGCGGACACCTTCACCATGGTGTACACCCCCTTCCACGGCACGGGATACCAGCAGATCCCCTACGTCCTGGGCCAGCTGGGGGTGAAGCACCTCCACTGCGTGCCGGAGCAGATGGTCATCGACGGCACCTTCCCCACCGTGAAGTCCCCCAATCCGGAGACACCGGAGAGCTTCGCCCTGGCCCAGAAGCTGGCCAAGGAAGTGGACGCCGACCTGATCCTGGGGTCCGACCCCGACGCCGACCGGGTGGCCATCCAGGTGAAGGGGAAGGACGGGGCCTATGTGCAGATCTCCGGCAACCAGACGGGGGTTCTCCTGCTGGACTACCTCATCGGGGCCAAGAAGCGGGCGGGCACCCTGCCGGACCGTCCCGTGGCCCTCAAATCCCTGGTGACCACCGACCTGGCCCGGGTGGTGGCCGAGGCCAACGGGGTGGAGAGCTACAACACCTTCACCGGCTTTAAATTTATGGCGGAGAAGAAGAACCAGTTGGAGGCCGCCGGCCAGGGGCATGTGATCTTCTCCTACGAGGAGTCCATTGGATACATGATCGGGGACTATGTCCGGGACAAGGACGCAGTTACCGCCTCCCTCCTGCTCACGGAGATGACGGCCTGGTATGCCAGCCAGGGGATGACCCTGCTGGATGCCCTGGAGGCCATTTATCAGAAGTACGGCTACTATGGGGAGGAAACCCTGAACCTGGTGATGCCCGGCCTGGAGGGGATGGCCAACATGAAGGCCATCATGGCCGCCCTCCGGCAGACGCCCCCGGCAGAGATTGCCGGCACCCCGGTGGCCTGTCAGAAGGACTACCAGGATGGCACCGCCCGGGACACCGCCACCGGGGCCGTCACCCAGATGGAACTGGTGGGGTCCAACGTCCTGGCCTACGACCTGGCCGACGGCACCACCATTGTGGTGCGCCCCTCGGGCACCGAGCCCAAGATCAAGGTCTACCTCCTGACCAAGGGCGACAGCCATGCCGACTGCCAGAGTAAGGTGGACCGGTACCGGACCTGGGCAGAGGGCCTGGCCCGGTAACTGGCGGCGCAGAGGCGGCTTCCCCCGCAAAGAATCCGCGAGAACGACCCTGGATCCCATGGGATCCAGGGTCGTTTTTTGGGAAAGACGCTGGAGAAGGCCGGGGAAAGAGGAAGGAACCTTGGCGGTATCCGACAAAACGAAGGAGGTCCGTTTGGGCGACTTGCCGGTTTTTATCGGGAAGGCCACCGGATACTTGACAAAAATACTCAAGAATGGTATGGTGTACCCAACCTAGATCCCTGACAGGAGGAAGCGCCGTGATCATCACTCGGGAAACAGACTATGCCCTACGAATCCTGCGGGCCCTGATGGATGGTCAGCTGCACACCGTGGGGGAACTGGCCCAGGGGGAGCTGCTGCCCCAGCCCTTTGCGTATAAGATCATCAAAAAGCTCTGCAAGGCGGGGCTGGTCCAGATCACGCGGGGAGCGGCTGGGGGATGCCGGTTGTCTGCGGACCTGTCCCAGGTCACCCTGTACGACCTGCTGCTGGCCCTGGGAGAGCCCAGCGCCATTGCCGCCTGCATGGAGCCGGGCTACGCCTGTCCTTGGCGGGAGCGCCAGGGGGACTGCGTCTCCCACCGGCAGTTGGCGGCCATCCAGCGTACCCTGGACCGGGAACTCCAGTCCCACACCCTGCAGGAGATCTTGACCGGCCAGCCGGCCTGATTTTTTCATCCCAAAAACTGGACAAAGAAAGTCAACATTAGAGAACGCAGCATCACCCACATTGCGATCCACAGGAATACGCCACCCAAGACAAGATCCAAAGGAGGTCACCACGATGTTATTCCAAACCACACCGGAGCACGAGGCCCTGCGTGCCAAGATTCGCGCCTTTGCGGAGGAGGAGATCAAGCCCATCGCCTTCCTGCTGGACCAGCAGAACGAGTTCCCGGAGGACGCGGTCCGTAAGCTGGGGGAGATGGGCCTCATGGGCATCCCCTATCCCAAGGAGTACGGCGGCGCCGGCCTGGACATTCTCAGCTATGCCATCGCCGTGGAGGAGTTGGCCCGGGTTGACGGCGGGTCGGGGGTCATCCTGTCGGCCCATGTGTCCCTGGGTTCCTGGCCCATCTTCGCCTTTGGCACCGAGGCGCAGAAGCAGAAATACCTGGTCCCCCTGGCCAAGGGGGAGAAGATCGGCGCCTTCGGCCTCACCGAGCCCAACGCCGGATCCGACGCCGGCGGGACAGAGACTACCGCCGTGCGGAAAGGGGACCACTACATCCTCAACGGGGGCAAGATCTTCATCACCAACGCTCCCAAGGCGGACACCTACGTGGTCTTTGCCGTGACCACCCCTGACATCGGCACCCGGGGCATCAGCGCCTTTATCGTGGAGAAGGGGTGGAAGGGGTTCTACTTTGGGGACCACTACGACAAGATGGGCATCCGCTCCTCCACCACCGCAGAGCTGATCTTCGACAATGTGGAGGTGCCGGCAGAGAACCTGCTGGGGGAGGAGGGCCAGGGCTTTAAGATCGCCATGGCCACCCTGGACGGCGGCCGCATCGGCGTGGCGGCCCAGGCCCTGGGGATTGCCCAGGGGGCCTACGAGAACGCCCTGGCCTACGCCAAGGAGCGGGTCCAGTTCGGCAAGCCCGTGGGCTTCCAGCAGGGGGTCTCCTTCAAACTGGCGGATATGGCCACCAAGCTGCGCTGTGCCCGCTTCCTGGTCTACTCCGCTGCCGAGCAGAAGGAGGCCCATGTCCCCTATGGGATGGAGGCCGCCATGGCAAAGATGTATGCCTCGGACATCGCCCTGGAGGTCACCAACGACGCTTTGCAGATCCACGGCGGGGCGGGCTTCATGAAGGGCATGGAGGTGGAGCGGGCCTACCGGGACGCCAAGATCACCACCATCTACGAGGGCACCAACGAGATCCAGCGGGTGGTCATTGCCTCCCACCTGCTGGGCAAGGCCCCCAAGGAGGGGGGCGGCTCCTCCAGCCGGCCCAAGAAGCCCGCACCGGTCACCGGGGTGCGCAAGCAGAAGATCTTCCGGGACGGCACCCCCCAGGAGCAGGTGGCCGCCCTGGTGGAGCACCTGAAGAAGGACGGCCACGACTTCACCGTGGGCATCCCCATGGACACCCCCATCAACCAGGCCGAGCGGGTGGTTTCCGCCGGCAAGGGCATCGGGGAGCGGGAGAACATGGCCCTTATCGAGGACCTGGCCCGGGCCGCCGGCGCGGCGGTGGGCTCCTCCCGCCCGGTGGCGGAGACCTTGAAGTACCTGCCCCTGAACCGGTACGTGGGCATGTCCGGCCAGAAGTTCTCCGGCAACCTGTACATCGCCTGCGGCATCTCCGGGGCGGTGCAGCACCTCAAGGGCATCAAGGATGCCTCCACCATTGTGGCCATCAACACCAATGCCGGGGCCCCCATCTTTAAGAACTGTGACTACGGCATCGTGGGGGATGTGAAGGAGATCCTGCCCCTGCTGACCGCCGCCCTGGACACCGGAGAGAAGCAGCCGGCGCCCCCCATGGTGAAGATGAAGCGCCCCCGCCCCCCCAAGGAGGAACCCATCGGCAAGCGCTACGTTTGCGGCGGCTGCGGCTACGAGTACGTCCCCGAGGTGGGGGATGAGGCCGCGGAGATCGCCCCGGGCACCCTCTTTGAGAAGCTGCCGGAGGACTGGGTGTGTCCCGAGTGCGGCGAGGGCAAGGACCATTTCATCCCAGCGTGAACGCAGACAGCGAGACAAAGGAGGACTGAGGAATGCATTGCGTAAGAACGGTTACCGATAACCTCTATTGGGTTGGGGCCAACGACCACCGTCTGACCCTGTTTGAAAACATCCACCCCATTCCCCAGGGGGTGAGCTACAACGCCTATCTTCTGCTGGACGAGAAGTCCGTGCTGTTTGACACGGTGGACTGGTCCGCCTGCCGGCAGCTGCTGGAGAACCTGTCCTACCTGTTGGGGGAGAACCCCCTGGACTACCTGGTGATCAACCACATGGAGCCCGACCACGGCGCCTGCATTGAGGAGATTCTCCTGCGCTATCCCCAGGTGCAGATCATCTCTACGGAAAAGGCCTTTTTGCTGATGCGCCAGTTCGGCTTCGATGTGGACAGCCACCCCTGCATCACCGTGGCGGAGGGGGACACCTTTACCTTTGGGGCCCACACCGTCACCTTCGTGGGGGCCCCCATGGTCCACTGGCCGGAGGCCATGGTCACCTTCGACACCACCAACGGGGTGCTCTTCTCCGCCGACGCCTTCGGCTCCTTCATCGCCCTGGACGGCAAACTCTTTGCCGACGAGGTGAACTTTGACCGGGACTGGCTGGACGAGGCCCGCCGCTACCTCACCAACATCGTGGGCAAGTACGGCCCCCACATCCAGCTGCTGCTGAAAAAGGCCGGGGGCATTCTGGACCAGATCCGGTACATCTGCCCCCTCCACGGCCCGGTGTGGCGGAAGGACCTGGGGTATTTCATCGACAAGTACGACAAGTGGAGCCGCTATGAACCGGAGGAGCGGGGGGTGCTCATCGTCTACGCCTCCATGTACGGCAACACCGAGGCGGCTGCCCAGGCCCTGGCAGGCAAGCTGTGTGAGCGTGGGGTCACCAACGTGACGGTGCGGGACGTGTCCAACACCCATGTGTCCTACCTCATTGCCGAGAGCTTCAAGTACAGCCACATCGTGCTGGCCTCGGTGACCTACAACCTGGGCATCTATCCGGTGATGAAGAACTACTTGGAGGACATGAAGGCCCTGAACCTGCAGAACCGGACCTTCGCCATCATTGAGAACGGCTCCTGGGCCTGCAAGTCCGGCGACCTGATGCAGCAGTTTGTGGAGGAGGAGCTGAAAAACATGACGGTGCTCAACGAGCGCCTCTCCCTGGCCTCCTCCCTCCACGAGGAGAAGGCCCCCGAACTGGACCAGCTGGCCGACGCCATTGTGGAGTCTGTGCAGGCGTGAGTCCCAGAAGGGAACGGCATCCCTTCCATCTCTTCAGCGCCCCTGCGTCCCTGTGGACGCAGGGGCGCTTTGCGCTGTGCGGGGCCCGGCATAGCCGCCGGGCCCCGCGCATAGGAATAAACCACCAAACCAGAGGAGGGATGCCTGTGCCAAACCGGGAGGAGAAAGCCAACCACGCCCCCCGCAAACTCACCTGGCGGGAGAAAACCGCCGCCCTGCTGGACCTGCCGGCGGAGGGGGTGGCGGGAACCCCCAAAGTCTCTCTGACCGGGGACCGGGAGCTCTACCTGGAAAACTACAAGGGGATCCTCGCCTATGGGAAGGAAGAGATCCACGTGAACGGAGGGCCGTGGGTCCTCCGGATCCTGGGGCGGGACCTAGAGATCAAGGCCATGCGGGCCGGGGAAATGCGGATCACCGGCTGGGTGGACAGACTGGAACTGCTGTAAGGGGGGAGAAGGCGGTGAAGCGATGGCTGGGATGGCTGCTGGGCCTGGTGACCTTTCGGGTAACGGGGGCCCAGCCGGAGGACTTTTTGAACCTCTGTGCCCAGAGGGATCTGGCATTGTGGCGGATGGTCCAGCAGGACCGGTTTACCCTGGTGGTCCAAACCACCGCCCATCAGGCCCGGCAGCTGGAGGGACTGGCCCAGGGGGCGGGGTTTCAAACAGAGGTGACGGGGCGGCGGGGGCTGCCTTTTTTTCTCTGGCGGTTTCGGAAGCGGTATGCCCTGCTGGCGGGGCTGGTGCTGTGCCTGGTGCTGTTTGGGGTGGGGTCTCGCACCATCCTCACCGTGGATGTTAGCGGAAACCAGGCCCTTTCCGCGGAGGAGATCATCGCCCAGCTCCGGCTGTGCGGCGTGTCGGTGGGGACCTATGCCCCCTCCATTCCCGTGCGGGAGGTGGAAAACCGGATGATGCTGGCCATGGACCAGCTCACTTTTTTCTCCCTGAACCTCCACGGCACCCGGGCGGAGGTCATCGTCCGGGAGCGGGAGGAGGGGCCAGACCTCCGGCCGGAGGGGGAACCCTCCGACGTGGTGGCGGCAGCGGACGGCATTATCACCCACATCGAGCCCTGGGCGGGGGATGCCCAGGTCCACGAGGGGGATGCGGTGTGCCAGGGGGATGTGCTCATCTCCGGGGTGATGGACTTAGACCCCATCCCCCCGTCCACAGAGAGCTTGGGGACCCGCATCGTCCACGCAGAGGGAAAGGTGCTGGCCCGGACCTGGCGCACCCTCACCGCCCAGATCCCCCTGACGGCCACGGAAAAGGTCTATACCGGGGAGCGCACCACCCGGTACACCCTGTCCCTCATGGGCAAACGGGTGAAAATTTTCGGAAAGAGTGGCATTCTCTATGAAACCTATGATACAATAACAGAACAAGCAGCTTGGACCCCCATCCCCGGCAAGACCCTCCCCCTGGTGTGGGAGAAGGAGACCTACCGGGCCTACACCTTGGAATCCGTGGCGGTGGATCCGGACCAGGCGGAGGCCCTGCTCCGGGCGCAGCTGTTGGCTGCCTTGGAGGAGCAGATGGACCAGGGGAAGGTGCTGCAAACCGATTGGGAGGTCACCGAGCAGGATGGGATGCTGGAAGTGAAGCTGCTGGCCCAGTGCAGTGAGCAGATTGGCCGGCAGGCGGCGCTGCATCTGCCAGCCCAGCGTCCAGAAGCCTCCCCCCCGGAACCGGAGGGGGACGCAGCCGGACCCCCCTAAGGGAAGGGGCGCCAAGCGCAGCAGAAGGGTTTGCCTCGAAAGGGGCGAGAAAGGAGATCCATGATCGAGCAAACGGTAAGCATTGAACGGATGGAGGATGCCATTGACATCTTTGGCTCCTTCGACGAGAACATTCGCATCATTGAGCAGGAACTGGCCGTCCGGGTGGTGAGCCGGGACGACCAGCTGAAAATCAGCGGGGAGGAGGACGAGGCCGTGGACCAGGCCGCCAAGGTGATCCAGGGCCTGCTCTCCCTCTCTGCCCGGGGAGAGACCATCCACGAGCAAAACGTCCGCTATCTGATCCAGCTGGTGAAGTCCGGCAACGAGGACAAGATCCAAACCCTGGCCGCCGACGTCCTCTGCGTCACCGCCAAGGGGAAACCCGTCAAGGCCAAAACCGTGGGCCAAAAGCGGTATGTGGACGCCATCCGGAACAACACCATCACCCTGGGGGTGGGCCCCGCCGGCACCGGCAAGACCTACCTGGCGGTGGCCGCCGCGGTGGCGGCCTTCCGGGCCAAGGAGGTCAACCGCATCATCCTCACCCGCCCGGCGGTGGAGGCGGGGGAGCGGCTGGGCTTCCTCCCCGGCGATCTGCAGAGCAAGGTGGACCCCTACCTCCGGCCTCTCTACGACGCCCTCTTTGAGATGCTGGGGGCGGAGAGCTACAACAAGTACCTGGAACGGGGCAACATTGAGGTGGCCCCCCTGGCCTACATGCGAGGGCGCACCCTGGACGACTCCTTCATCATCCTGGACGAGGCCCAGAACACCTCCCGGGAGCAGATGAAGATGTTCCTCACCCGGATGGGGTTTGGGTCCAAAATCGTCATCACCGGGGACGTGACCCAGATTGACCTGCCGGGGGACAAGGTCTCCGGCCTGAAGGAGGCCATGCGCATCCTCCGGGATGTGGAGGACATTGCCATCTGCCGCCTGAGCCAGGGGGACGTGGTCCGCCATGTGATCGTCCAACGGATCATCAAGGCCTACGAGGACGACGAAAACAGAAGAAAGGCGAAACGCTGAGATGAATACGCACGACATTTACATTGACTGGGAGTTTCCCGGCACCAACCCCTACAAGCCCCTCCTGACCCGGGTGATTGCCGCCGCGCTGGAGGCGGAGGGGGTGAGGATCCCCTGCGGGGTGGACGTGCTCCTCACCGACGACGAGGGCATCCGGGAGATCAACCGGGAGCAGCGGGAGGTGGACAGTGTGACCGACGTCCTCTCCTTTCCCATGCTGAACCTGACCCCTGGCACCCCCCCCGACGGCACCGGGGAGGAGGAGCACGACCCGGAAACCGGCCTGTGCTACCTGGGGGACATGGTCATTGACCTGAACCGGGCCAAGGCCCAGGCGGAGGAGTTCGGCCACAGCGTCCAGCGGGAGCTGGCCTATCTGGCGGTCCACTCCGTCCTCCACCTGCTGGGGTATGACCACCTGGACGAAGGTCCTCAGAAGGCCCAAATGCGGGCCCGGGAGGAGGCCATCCTGGAAGCCCTGGGGGTCACCCGGGACCAGGAGAACCCCGACCTGGACGCCCCCCTGGAGCCTGCCGTCCCCGCCCCGGCGGAGGTGGCGGTGAAGCGCTGCGGCATGCTCACTCTCTGCGGCCGGCCCAACGTGGGCAAGTCCACCCTCACCAACGCCCTGGTGGGGGAGAAGGTGGCCATCGTCAGCAGCAAGCCCCAGACCACCCGGAACCGGATCTGCGGCGTCCTCACCCGGGGGGAGGATCAGTTCGTCTTCCTGGACACCCCCGGCCTTCACAAGGCGGCCAACCGCCTGGGGGACTACATGGTGGACGTGGTGAAGAAAAGCGTGGCCGACGTGGATGCCGTCCTCCTGCTGGTGGAGCCCATCCCCAATGTGGGCAAACCCGAGGCAGAGCTCATCGCCCAGATCCAGGCCATGCACCTGCCGGCGGTGCTGGTGATCAACAAGATCGACACCGTGGACAAGCCCCAGCTGCTGGCGGTGATGGATGCCTACCGCCAGGCCCACGACTTTGCGGCCATCCTCCCCATCTCCGCCAAGCGGGGAGAGGGGCTGGAGGACCTGCTGACGGTGCTGGCGGGCTTCCTGCCGGAGGGCCCGGCCCTCTTCCCGCCCGGGGTGGTCACCGATCAGCCGGAGCGGCAGATCTGCGGGGAGATCCTGCGGGAGAAGCTCCTCTACTGCCTGGATAAGGAGATTCCCCACGGCACAGCGGTGGAGGTCACCAAGTTCTCTGAGCGGGAGAATGGGATGATCGACCTCCACGCCACCATTTATTGCGAGAAGGATTCCCACAAGGGCATCATCATCGGCAAGCAGGGGGCCATGCTGAAGAAGATCTCCACCATGGCCCGGGCAGATATGGAGCGCTTTTTGGGCACCAAGGTCTACCTGGAGACCTGGGTGAAGGTCAAGGAGCGCTGGCGGGATAACCTGAACCTCATCCGCAGCTTTGGCTTTGACGAGCGGGACTGAGAAGCAGCACGAACAAAACAGCGGCAGCCCACGGGGCTGCCGCTGTTTCTGCGTTTGGGAAAAGAGATTAAGCCTCGCCCCGCCGCCGGCGGCGGTAAAAGGCGGTGGCGGCCACCAGGGAGATGCCGTCCACCAGGGGCTGCACCCACATGCAGCCGTAGAGGGGGAACAGGGTGTCCATCAGGAAAAGCAGGGGGATGTCCAGCACGCCTTTCCGAAGGATGGAGCACACCAGGGACTCCCGGGCCTTGCCCATGGCCTGGAACTGGATGATGAGGGGGTAGCACAGGGACATCATGGGCATGGCGATGACCATCCGCCGCAGGAACCCGGCGGCGTAGTGGATGGTGGTGGCGTCGTCGATAAACAGGGCGGCCAGCTGGGGGGCGAACCCTTCAAAGAGCACCAGGCAGACCAGGGCAAAGAGCAGGGAGATCCCCGCCCCCAGGCGGAAGGCGGCCCGGCGCTTCTCCTGCTGCCCGGCGGCGTAGTGGTAGGCCAGCAGGGGGAGCAGGCCGTTGGACACGCCGATGGAAAAGTAGAGGGGGAGCTGGTCCAGCTTCTTCACAATGCCCAGGGCGGCCACAGCCTCGGTGGTGTACTGGGAGACGAACCGGGACTGGGCAGCCACCGCCACCACCGTAAGGGCATACTGCAGGGCAGAGGGGAAGCCGATGGCTAAGATGTTCCCCAGGTACTTCCGGCTGTGGCGGAGGTGCCGGGGGTGCAGGCCGATGACGCTCTCGTTCCGCTGGCGCACCAGGTAGAGAAGGAAGTAGACCACCGACAGCACGTTGGACAGGCAGGTGGCCATGCCGGCGCCCACTGCCCCCAGGCCCAGGAACTGGGGCAGGATGAACAGGGGGTCCAGCACCAGGTTGGCGATGCCGCCCATGGACACGCCGAAGGAGGCCTGCCCCGCCTTCCCCTCTGCCCGGATGAGGTTGGCCAGCAGGGTGTTCAGGATGGTGGCCGGGCCGCCGATCACCACCGCCCACTTGGCATAGCCCAGGGCGATGGGGAGGGTGTCCGCCGTGGCGCCGCACAGGGAAAGGATGGGGGTGGCAAACACCCAGAACAGGGCACAGAACACCAAGCTGGCCGCCGCCCCCCACCAGAAGGAAATGGCGGCAATCTCCCGGGCCTTGTCCGGGGCCTTGTGGCCCAAAGCCCGGGCCAGGGCGCTGGCGCCGCCCACCCCAAAGAGGTTGGAGATGGCGGTGAGCATCAGGAAGGGGGAGTAGACCACCGTGATGGCGGCAGTTTGGCTGGGCTGGTTGAGCAGGCCCACAAAGTAGGTGTCCGCCAGGTTGTAGATGAGGGTGATCATCTGGCTGGCCACAGCGGGAAAAATCTGGCGGAAAACGGCCTGCCGGATGGGCAGACCGTCAAAGGCTTGCATGGGGTTTTGCAGGGAGGACACGGGAAGCATCTCCTTTGAGAAGATTTCAAGGCGGAGACCGAGCAAGATCGCTCTCAAAGCAAACGCCACAGGGGGAAGCCTGTCCCCACTGTGGCTGAGAGGGGACCCGGGCGGCCCGGGTCCGGTGCGTTTAGAAAGGGGCTTGGCTCACAGGCACAGTGCCACCATGACTTGGGCATAGATCTTGGCGGTGGTGAGCAGGTCCGCCACCCGGATCTTTTCGTCGGGTCCGTGGAGGTTGGAGACGAACCCCGGCATGTTGGGCCCGAAGGCCACTCCGCCGGGAATGTCGTGGACATAGGTGCCGCCGCCGATGGCCAGGCACTGCCCTTTTTGGCCGGTGTAGGCCTCGTAACACTGGGCCAGGGTGCGGAGGAAGGGGTCGCTCTCCGGCACGTAATGGGGGGGATCCATGTCGCCCTGGACGGCAAAGCCTGCAGCCCGCAGGGCGGCCTCCGCCACGGCCTGGACGCTGGCCTGGGTGGCGGTGAGGGGGGTGCGGCTGTCAAACCGGCCGGTGCAGCCGGTGTCGTTCAGGGTGAGCATGGTAAAGGCCAGGGTCAGGGGGCCGGACAGGTCGTCCGCCTGGGCGATGCCCAGGGCGGTGCCCCTGTGGTCCCCGTGGGGGAAGAGGGCGTGGAGGGCCCGGATGGCCCGGGTAGAGGGGCAGTCTGCCAAGGGCAGGGCGGCCAGCAGCGCCACCAGGGCGGTCTGGGCATTGTGCCCCTCCTCGGGGGTGGAGCCGTGGGCGTTCTGCCCGGCGCAGGCTACGTGGAGGGACTCCCCCTCCTGGGTGCAGGTGCAGGTGACCGCCCCCTCCAAAGCCAGGGCCTGGAAGGCCTCCTCCACCTGACGGGGGGAGAGGCCCAGGACGGTAGCCTGGGCTTTGGGGGGCACCATGTTCAGCCGGGTGCCGCCGGAGAAGGCGGCCACCCGCGGCAGGGCGGTCTCCTGGGGCCAGGCAGCCTGGAAGGTGGGCTGGTAATGCCCTTTCTCCAGGTTGATGATGGGAAAGTCCGCGTCAGGGGACAGGGTGTGGGGGGCATAGGGGTGGCTGCCGTAGTACCACTTGATGTCCCGGAAACCGGTTTCCTCGTCGGTGCCGGCGATGAGGCGGACGTTTTTGGTCAGGGGGAGCTTCAAGTCCCGGACGGCCTTCATGGCCAGCAGGGCGGCCACCATGGGCCCCTTGTCGTCTGCGGTGCCCCGGCCGTAGAGCAGGCCGTCCACCACCTTGGGCTGGAAGGGGGCGGTAACCGTCCACCCCTCCCCGGCGTCTACAATGTCCAGGTGGCCCAGGATGTGCAGGGCAGTGTCCGGCTGGTTGTTCAGGTCCACGGTGCCCACATAGCCGGAGAGGTTCTCCCCCGGAAGGTCCCATTCCTGGGCCAGGGAGAGGAAGGCCTCCAAAGCGGCTGCCGGACCGGGACCAAAGGGCTGGCCGGGCTGGGCGGGGCCCAGGGTACTGTCAATCCGCACCAGGCGGGAGACAGCCTCCACCAGCAGGTCCTCCTGCTGGGCGAAATAACCTTCGATGGCAGACTGATGGAGCATGTCAGGCATCCTCCTTTTCCTGCTGCTTGGCGTTGACCTCGTCCAGGTATTTGTAAATGGTGTACCGGGACACCCCCAGGTGGGCTGCCACATAGGGCACCGCCCGGCGATAGGAGAAGGCGTCCATATTTTTCAGGTACTCGATGACCCGCAGCCGGTCCGCCTTGTTCATCTCCCGGGCGGGCTTGCCCACCCGGAGCAGCGCGGCGTCGAAGAGCTCGCTGATGCCGGTGTCCCGGGCGTTGTACACGGCGCTGTGAAAGTCCACCTCGGTGTGCATCAGGTCCAGCAGCACCCGGTTGGCATAGGCCAGGGGGGTGAAGTCGTAGTTGATGCCGAAGCCCAGGTGATAGTCTTCCCCTTTGATGGTGAAGGTGGAGGACTTGGTCTGCTGCCCGCTGGGGGTGACCGCCAGGAGGTTCACTACGTCGGAGTCCAGGTGGAGGTCCTGCTCCACACCGGTGACGTCCTGGGTGGAGCCCACCGTCCGGCCGGAGACATGGCCGTTGTAGATGGCCAGCACCGGGTGTAGGGGGTCAGACAGGTCGTGGATCACGGTTTCACAGTTGGAACCGAACATCTCTGCGATTCCTTTCGCCATTCGATCCAGCATGGAAAATGCTTCATTGCGGGTCATGGGGAAAACACCTCTTGTCTGTGGGAAAATATATGCAAAATGCCCCTCCGGAATGGAAGGGCATTTTGATTGCGTGGAATTACAGGAAATTCAGGACTAAGGTCAGCACAATGAAAACCAGCGCGACCCATTTGGTCCACTTAGCCAGCTTAGCGTCAGCAGTTCTTGCCTTGTTTTTAGACAGGAAGGAGTCTGTGGCACCAGAAATCATGCCAAGACCGGAGTGCTTGCCAGACTGACCCAGCACAAAGATGATGAGCACTGCGCCCACCAAGACCTGAATGATGGAAATAACGGTAGTTGCCATAGTGAATAAGAATCCTTTCCTCTGCCGAAGCCCCGGGCTCGCTGTCCCGGGTGGCAACCCTGCCATAAGAAAAGGCGGGGTCTCTCATAATTGCAAGTTATCATACCACAATCTTTTGGCCATTGCAAGGGCTTTTTGAAAAAATTGGAACTTTTACCAGAGAGTAAAGAGCATCTTGGCAACTTCCGCCCGGGTGACGGGGGCGCTGGGCCGCAGTTGGCCGTTGGAACCGCCCACTACTTCCAGGCTAACCAAGGTAGCCACATGCTCTTTGGCCCAAGCGGGCACGGAAGCGGCGTCTGAGAAGTCAGACAGGGCGGCCTGGGGATATCCCTTCTCCAGGACCCGTCCCAGAATGGTCATGGCCTGGGCCCGGGTGATGGAGGACCGAGCGTGGATGTAGGGCTGCCCGTCGCTGCCGGTGCTCCCCTCCAGAATGCCCAGGGTGTGGAGGGCCTGGATGGCGGTGTAGTCCCAGCTGGGGATGTCGTCGGCGTCGGCGTAGGGAAGGTCCACCCCGGCGTAGTCCTCCAGGTTCAGGCCCAGCCACCGGGCGGTCATCAGGGCGAAGTCCCCCCGGGTGATGTTCCGGTCGGGGGCGAAGGTGGTGCTGCTTACCCCCTGGAGGATGCCCAGCTCACTGAGCCGGCCGGTGTAGGGCAGGGCCCAGTGGCCCTCCATATCCTCAAAGGGGTTGGAGGAGGTGCCAGAGCGCATCACAGCGTCCCGGCCCAGGTTGCCGCAGGCGTCCCCAGCGGTGACGGTGATCTGGTGGCTGCTGCTGCCCAGGCCAGAGAGGGTGGCGGTGAGGGTACCGCTGCCGGCGTCCCAGGTAAAGGGGACCGCCTGGCCATCCACGGTGAGGGACATCCGGTCAGCGGACAGGGCGTTCTGGGAGGCGTCTGTGATCCGGGCGGTCACGTTGGTGCCGGACAGCGACAGGGCCACGGCGGGGGCGGTGCTGTCCCACCCGCTCTCGTTGGCCAGGACCAACTGGTCCAGCCACAGGGCGCCGCTGCCTCCGGAGAGGGTGAGCCCCTGGAAGGTGGCTGCCCCGTCGGGCACCGCGGCGGTGACTTTCTTCCACCCGGTGAAGTTCAAGGTGGCCAGGGACTGGCTCACCGAGGTGCCGTCCTCGTAGGCGAAGGCGGCGGAGAGGAGGTTCCCCGACCCGTCGCCGTAGACCCACAGGGAGACGTACCGGTCGCGCTGGGTGAGGTCCTGGGTGCGGGTCAGCCGGGCCCCGTCCCGGTAGTCTACCCGGAGACTTTGGGTTCCATACTTCACAGGGTCCGCGTTTAAGGTGAGGGTGGCGTTCTGGGCGGTCAGGCCGGGGGTGTCCCCCTCAAAGTCTGCCAGGAGGGTGTACTGCCCCGGGGCCTTTACGGTGACCGGGACGGTGACGGCCGTGTCCCCCGAGGCCACGCGGATGGCGCCGGTGGCGGAGTTGAGGCCGGCAGTGAACTGACCGTCGTCGGTGATGGTGCCGATGTCTCCCTCCACGGTCCACTGGAAGGCGCTGTCCCCGCCGGTGAGGTCAATGGTCCGGTAGGACCCGGCGGCAGAGAGGTTCACCTTCTGTCCCGGGGTGAGGGAGTAGGAGGAGGGACGCTTGCCGGTGGCCTCGTCGGTGAGGTAAAGGGTGTCTGCCTGGAGCACGTGGATCCGGGTGGAGCCGGTGACCCCGCTGCTCTCGGCGGTGACGGTGTACACCCCCGGGGTCTGGGGGGCGGTAAAGAGGCCGCTGGCGCTCACCGCCCCTTCCGGGGAGGACCAGGTGATCTCTCCGGGGAGCTCATCCATGGGGTACCAGCCGGTGTCCATGGCGGAGACGGTGCACTGGGTGGTGGCCCCGGGGAGGAGGGTGAGGCTTTTAGGGGTCACATAGAGGGAGCCGGGCTGGTGGGTGGGGCTGAGGTTCGAGAGAAGGAACACGGCGTTGCTCACCGCCCGGGGGGTGCCGTCCGAGGGCTTGTTGATGATGGAGGAGGAGCCGTAGTCCGGGTAGGTGGACACCATGGTGGTGGACCCGCCTCCGTCTAAAAGGATGGCGTTGGTGCAGCCCAGCTCTTTCAGCCGCTGGGCCACCATTTGAATGGTGGCGCCCACGCTGTGGCCGGCCTGGCGGCCGTCGATGGTGTAGAAGACCACCTCGCCGTTGGGCTTGGTGCCCACGGCGGTGCGAGGGGCGGCGGCGCCGTCAGAGAGGGAGGTGTCTACCACCCCGTCCTTCAGGATCCAGTACAGGCCCCCTACGGCGTAGGTCACGTCCTCCCAGCGGGTGTCCGGGGCGGTGATGCTGATGTCCACGGAGTCCCCGGGGGCCAGGGAGCGGATGACCTCCTGAAGCCATTCCCCGCTCTGGTTGGAGATGGACAGGATGAGCTTGCCCTGGGGGATGGTGGTGGCGCCGGTGGCCTCCATGACCTGCTCCACGGTGCAGGAGAGGGTGGAGCCGATCTTCAATTCCTCTCCCGGGGTGTTGGGGGTGAGGATCACGTCCACCCCCGCCTGGGTGTTCCGGGTGGTGGAGGCGAAGTCATCGGTGAAAATGTAAAACCCTGTGTTGGTGCGGATCTTGTTGATGTCCGCGATTTTGAGGGAATACCCCTTGAAGTTGGCCTTCAGGTCCAGGTTGGGGGTGCCGATGATGGCGGAACCGTCCTCCAGGAAGCCCAGGGCTTGGAGATAGGAGGCGGAGGACCGGAGCACCCCGTCGGTGACCACCAGCCCCAGGGGGTCGCCGGTGGCCATGACGAAGTAGTCCCCGTTGATGCCGCTGAGGACCCGGTGGCCGTCGGTCTCCAGGGACTTAGCCATGTCGGCCACGGACTGCTTGCTCACCACCGAGGTGCCGTAGCTCACCACGGGGGAGATGCTGCCGGAGGGGGTGTAGGTGACGTAGTTTTCCGTGCGGAGGTCGGACTTGGACGCGCTCCACATCACCTCCCGGGTGAGGGTGGTGCCGTCGCAGATGTCTAAGGTATAGTCGTAGATGGTGCTGCCCAAGGCATCCGAGGCCAGGGCGGTGGGAATCAGCAGGGCCGCACACAGCACCAGGGCGGCAGCCCGTCGTAGGATGGGTTTCATGGGGGGCTCTCCTTTCTGTCCTGTGGTTGGAACACGGGTAAGATGATTCCTATTGTACCATAGAGGGCCAGGGCAAGTCCAGGCCCCCGCTGGACAGGGCCGGGCCGCCTATTGTATAATGAAAGCACCACAGGTTTGCCGGCTGCTTCCCGGACGGGCTGCCTTGCCGCTGGCCGGTCTTTTTCACGGCTTGACTCTACAATGATAGTAGAGTTTATGCTAAACAGGCAGTTTAAGACAAGGAGAGGATTCCCATGGGAAACCCACCCAATGCCCTGACCAAGGGCAGCGTGCTCAAGGCCCTGGTGACCTTTACGGTCCCGTTTTTGCTGGCCAATGTGTTGCAGTCGTTGTATGGCGCTGTGGACCTTTTCGTGGTGGGGCAGTTTTGCGACGCCCAGGCGGTGGCGGCGGTGTCCACCGGCACCCAGGTGACGCAGATTGTCACCAGCCTGGTCACCGGCCTCACCCTGGGGGGCACCATTCTCGTGGGCAACTACACCGGCATGGAGCGGTGGGACAAGGTGAAGGAGGCCATCGGCACCACCCTATCGGTGTTTGCTGTGGTAGCGGTCCTGCTCACGGCCCTGATGCTTCTGTTCGAGGCCCCGCTGCTCACGGTGCTCAACACCCCGGCGGAGTCCTTCGAGGCCACCATGGACTATGTGGCCATCTGCGCCTGGGGCAACTTCTTCATCTGCGGGTACAACGCCCTCAGCGCCATCCTCCGGGGGTATGGGGATTCCGTGCGGCCCCTGTACTTTGTGGCAGTGGCCTGCGTGGCGAATGTGATCCTGGATGTGGTGTTCGTGGCGGGGTTTCACTTAGGGGCCTCAGGGACGGCCCTGGCCACGGTGATTTCCCAGGGGCTGAGTATGTTCCTGGGGATTGCCTACCTGAAACGCCATGCCTTCCTGTTTGATTTCAAGCCGGCCAGCTTTCGGATTGCCCGACCCATGGCCAAGGAGCTGGCCCGGGTGGGGATCCCCATCTCCTTCCAGGAGTTGATGGTGCGCATCTCCTTCCTCTATCTCACCGCGGTGATGAACGGCTGCGGGGTGTATGCTGCGGCAGTGGTGGGCATCGGGGCGAAATACGACGTGTTCTCCATGCTCTCGGCCACCTCGGTGGCCAATGCCCTGGCGGCGCTCACCGCCCAGAACATGGGGGCGGGCAAACCCGCCCGGGCCTGGAGGTCTCTGTGGTATGGCTTGGCCTTTGCCCTGGGGGCGGCCTTCGTCTTTTGGACCTGGGCCCAGTGGAACCCGGAGAGCATGATCCGCCTCTTCTCGGATGACCCGGGGGTGATTGCCGCAGGAGTGCCCTATTTCCGGGCTTGCAGCTACGACTATCTCATGGTGGCCTTTGTGTTCTGCCTCAATGGGTATCTCAACGGCCGGTCGAAGACCCTGTGGACCATGGTCAGCTGTACCTGCGGCGCCCTGTTCCTTCGCATCCCCCTGGTGTGGTATGTGGGGAACCATTTTGCCCAGGACCTGGGGATGCTGGGGACGGTGGCCCCGGTGGTGTCGGGGATGATGGCGGCCTATACTTTGCTCTATGTCCTTTGGGAAGGGAGGAAGCAGCGTGTCTTTAGAGGGAACTGAGCGGTTCTCCATTGGAGAGGTGGCCCGGATGTTCCGGGTGAGTGTAAGCACCTTGCGGCACTATGAAAAGATCGGCCTGCTCGCCCCGGAGTATGTGGACCCCGCTACAGGCTACCGGTCCTACAGCACCCGGCAGTTTGAGTGCCTGAACACCATCCGGTATCTCCGGGCCTTGGAAATGCCGTTGGAACAGATCCGGGATTTTCTCCAGGACCGGGAGGTGGGGAAGATCCAGGGGATGCTCCTCCAGCAGCGGCAGGCCGTCATCCAAAAACGCCAGGCGTTGGGAATCGTGCAGCGGAAGATTGAGAATCGGCTCCGTCAGATCCAGGATGCCCTGGAAGGGCCTCTGGAGGAGGTTCGCCTGGTGGAACTGCCCGCCCGGCGGGTGGCTTGGCTCCGGGATGAGCTGGCCCCCAAAACCTATCTGGACCTGGAACACTCCATCCGCCGTTTGGAGGCGCCTGCCCAGGAAGCGGTGGCCTTTTTGGGAAAGGTGGGGGTGGGGCTCTCGCTCCAGCGGCTGCGGCAGGGAAACTATTTCTCTTATGACCGGGTCTTTCTCCTGCTGGATCGGGAGGACCGCTATCCCGGCCCGGTGGAGACGCTGCCGCCGGCCACTTGGGCCACGCTGCGGTTTCGCGGGAGCCACCGCCAGGCAGGGGAGCACTATGTCCGGCTGCTGGGGGAGTGCCGGGAGCGTGGGTTGTCCCCCGTGGGGACTGCCATGGAGATCACCATGATCGACGACGGCATGACCAGTGACCCAGAGCAGTTTGTGACGGAGATTCAGATTCCAGTGGGGATGCGCCAAGAAAAAGGCGAAGAACAGGGGAAAAAGAAAAAATTTGAAAAAAGTGAAAAATAGGGGTTGACATTCCGGAGGAGGAGTGGTATTCTATCAAAGCTGTCGCGAGGCGGTCGGCACGAAAGAGAAAAACTTCTGGAAAACGAAAAATTTCTCTTGACAAGCCGGAAAGCGTGTGATAGAATAAACGTCACCGCAAGCGAAGCGGCGTGCACCTTGTAAATTAAACAACGTAAGAGAAACACGAAGCACCAAACGGACAAGACAAGTTGTCCATAAAGCTTAAAGCTTTGTGGGGCAACGTTCTTTTTCTTTGAATTCTTGAAAGCTAGATT
>OGGQ01002035.1_pt1 | contig 23534 bp, 23 predicted proteins | sample 1571191 | NCBI WGS metagenome assembly OGGQ01 (sample SAMEA2582061, study PRJEB24529) | metagenome | biome: Human gut stool | place: China | collected 2011
CCTTTTCCAAAAGGTGGTGGGTTTCAAAAGGGCAAAGCCCTTTGACGCCTTCAGCAGAAGGCGAAACACTTTATCGTCAGGCGCATTTTTGAAAGCGTGAAAACTTTTTGCAAGAGAAAAAGTTTTCACAAACTGCCGGATTGTATAGACTGTCCCCGAAAAGTTCCCAGTGGGAAGTTTTCGGCAGTACCAGCAAAACGGATTACAGTTTACATCTGCACAAATATGTGCAGATGCGCACTGACGTGCGGCAGCATCGAAACAGCTTTACAGCTTCTATCGCTTTTTATTTTATTGTGAAGTGTCACAGGGGCGTTGCCCCCGTACCCCCACGAGCTTTTTGAAAAAAGCTTGACCAAAAACTTCTATTTTTGTGTTTTGCGGCAGCCTGCTATTTTGCCAGCGAGCCCATTGGGTCCCATGGTTCCAGCATGATTGGCTCGGATTCGTAAACGTCCAGAACCTCTTTTGGCAGGTACTTTTTGTTTACTACGATCTGATAGGTGTACTCGTCAAACCAACGGTCGCTCATAACATAGTAGCCATCTTTGCCAGCATCTTCGCCCCAGCTGTTTTCAACTCTCCAGCGGTTTGGATTGCCGTTTTCATCCAGATTAACCCCTTGGAATACCATTGCATGGGTCATCAGGCTCTGACCGTAGTCCAGACGTTCACCCTTGGTCATGCCGAAGGTGGTGTCAAACAGGTGGTCAAGGTCGTAAAGCTCGGTGTCCATGATGCCGCCGTCACGGGAGGAACGTTTACCGACATCGCAGCCGAACCATACTGGTTCGCCATCCTTCATCTGAGCGATTGCAGCTTTTTTGAGCTCCTCGATTGGCAGGTTTACATATTTAACCGGTCTGCCTTCGATGACGTTGCCCAGATAGCTGACGCTGTAGCTTCTGTAGAATGGTTTGTCCTCGGTAGGAGCATTGATCAGGCTGATATAATCGTTGACATTAACACCGATATATTTTTCATAGAATGCTTTTGGAGTCAGGTCGCAGTCGCGATGGAAGTTGCCGTCTTTGTCGCGGTACTCAAAGGTAAAGGTCTTTGGTGGTTTGCCAAGGCTGATGCACAGCATGTTGTAGATGGTCTGCATCATTTCTTCCTTGCGGGCACGCAGCTGTTCCATGCTTTCGCCGTCTTTGTGTGCGCGTCTTAAGATGCATGCAAATTCACGCAGTTTTTCGGTCATGTAGGAGCACATCTCCGAAGTAGCCGAAGAGCTGTAGCTTTCCGGCATTGCGGATTTTGGAACCAGACCATATTTGTTGACCAGGCTGCAAAGCATATCCCACTGGCCGCCGTCACCGAGTGGAGAGGACAGCAGGTGCGCAATCAGGCGGCTGCTGGTCTTTTCGTCGAGGGTGTTGAGGATGCTTTCGAGGAAGTAGTTGGATTTTTCCAGCTTATCATAAAACAGAGTGTAGCTCTGGGAAAGCTCAAAGGTTTCGAGGTTGCATTTTTTCATCAGGGCAAAGCGCAGGCAGTTGAGTGCTGCGAACATCCAGCAGCGGCCGCTCTTTTTCTGATTGGTGATCTTGCCCTGGGTCAGGCTGATGGAGTAATCGTGTGTAATCTCGCGGTCAACCGGATAATTTCTGGCGCAGGCATTAATTCCGTTTGTATATACAGCGTTCATCGCAACGGTATGTACCGGATTCTGGTCAAATTTCTGCTCAAGACTGCAGAGTGCTTCTGGGGAAATGGTGGTATTCATATTCAATCACTCCTTTAAAATTTTAGGCAGGAAGCTTTTGAAGCTTGCTCCCTGTTTTTTCATTCTAGCACTCTTTTCGGTGATTGAATATATATTTTTGTAAAGAAAGGGCGAACTTTGTCAAATCAGGATAACAAAGAGGAAAAAAATCTTTCATTGTGACCAAAAAGGGGGATAGCACAGGTCCACACTGGCAGTTTCTTCCTTGACCTCCAACACTCCTATGCAGAGAATCAAGATCAAAATAGGAAAAAGTTTATGCTTGACAAGCGATAAAGGGTATTATATACTAAAAAGGTAAGGTATAAAGGGGAGAAAACCCCAGGGAAAAAGCAGAACGGCTTTAGAAGCGAGAGGTGAATGAAATGCATATTACACTAGAGGCCGATTATGCAGTGCGGATTGTTCATGCACTGGCACAGAGTGGGAAAAGGTTGGATGCAAAGACCATTTCTGAAATGACAGGGGTGACGCTGCGTTTTTCACTGAAGATTCTTCGCAAGCTGGTTGCTGCGGGGATTGTCAAATCCTTTAAAGGAACCCAGGGCGGTTATGAAATCGGCAAACCAGCGGAAGAAATCTCGCTGGGTGAAGTGATCGAAACCATCGAGGGAAGATATACCCTCAACCGCTGTGTGACAGGGGAATATGCCTGCACACGCCACAAAAACAAATGCTGTGAGTTCCAGAAAATCTTCCGCGAGATCTCGGAGGATGTGCGCAAGCGTTTGTATTCCTACCACTTTTCTGACTTTATGGAAAAATAACAATAGCAAAAAGAAAAACGGCTTTTCGATACAGGAAATAATCGAAAAGCCGTTTTTGCTTTGAAATTAACTTGATGATGACATCATTATAACGATTTTTCCCCGGCAAATCAAGAGCTTTTCCCCAAAAAAATGCCGTTTTTCCCCATGATTTCACGCTTTTTTCTACAGAAATGTCGAATTGAGAAGATTTTTGTCGATGAGAAACACTGTCTTGTGTAAAATAGTTGAAAATTGAGTTTAAACAGGTTAAAAGTTTTATGGGGAATTTGGGTTAAGCCACTAGGATTTTTACTTTTGAAGTGGTATAATAAAGGAGCCGAAGATTCCAGGAAAGAAGGAAGTTTATGTACGGAATAACCGCATTCTGGTCAATATCCTCGATCGTTCAACTTGCAGTCTATATCGTTTCTGCACTTGCCTTTTTTAAGCTGGCAAAGCTACGCTGTATGCCGTATCCGTGGCTTGCGTTTATCCCGCTGTTTAACCTCTATGTAATCGGATATATCGGCGATACGCTCAAGTATAATACCGCTCCGTTCAACCGCTATCTCAGCGATGTGCCGCTTGCATATGCGCTGCCGATCCTTTCCATCGTTTCTTCGATGGCATGGGCAGTTCCATTTTTGGGCGGACTGATTTCGGGTATCTTGAGTCTGGTGGTTTATCTGGCACAGGTCATGGTCTACCTGTTTGTCTTCCAGCAATACGAACCACGAAACAAATTCCTGTTTACCCTGCTTTCCCTGATTCCGGTGGTAGGACCGGCACTGATCCTCTATTCGATTCGGGAATATCGCTAAACAGATCAAGAAGCAACAATCTTAAACTGAACACCATATAAAACCCAAGGAAAAGGACTCGCCAATTGACGAGTCCTTTTCTGATGTTATGTATTCTGTTGTTCTTTGCGTTCCTTGCTCAAAAAATAGAGGATAAAGATCGGTCCGCAAATCAAGGTTGCAAGAATCGTGTAGGTAAGCCTTTTCTGCGGTACATAGCGGGAAAAGAACAGATAGTACAGAAGAAAGGCGATTGCCAGACCAAACGGAGTGTAAAAGATGCTCCAGAGGTTTTCCAGCTGGGGAACAAACAGGGTTATGATCGTGTTGATTGCATATCCGCCGAGCGTCAGCAGGCAGAAGGAAATGTGCGAAAAACGCTGATAGAGCGGGGGAACATCCGGCAGCATGGTATTAATGAATCTTCCTGTCTGATAGACATTCAGAATCGGGACAAAGGACATCCACGGGGAGGGAACGCCGTAGCGTACCGCCAGATTATAAAAGGCGATGGCATTGATCAGATAGATGACCAGGACTAACAGCAGCAAAAACAGAAACAGGGCGGTCAGCTCACTGGGAAGCATGGATGGCAGGTAACCTTGCAACATAAAAACACTTCCTTTCGCAGGATATTCTGAATATGACAATTGTATCATAAATGCAGAATAAATTCTATTTCCTGTGAGGAGAAGTTTTTCTGTTTCTTTTATGGATTTTAGAGAAAAGCAAAAACGGCTCTGACCGAAAAAGGTCAGAGCCGTTATGTTTTTATAGAGCGGGGGACGGAGCAGCAGCGGCAGTCCAACCCGGTTTGAGCAGAAGGTTTGCAGCCGGTGCATCCGGAGAGTCGGAAAGCAGGATCGGGATGCTTGGTTCACTGCGGCGCGCCACCTGAAGGGTGAAGTCGCGATCTTCTACAAAGCCTGCCTGAGACAGAGCCTGATGTGCTGCCTGATGGGCAAGCAGCTCCATGTTGTTGTTTTTGCTCAGGTGTCCCAGTACAAAGTGGCGGGTTCCCTGCGCGGCAAGTCCGGTCAAAGCGTTGGCACAATCACCGTTAGAAAGGTGACCGTTCTGCGACTGGATGCGGCGCTTGAGGTAATAAGGATAATCGGAAACGCGGATCATGCCCTCATCGTAGTTAGACTCCAGCATGACCACCTGACAGCCGCAGAGTCCCTGCTGTACCTGCGGGGTATAGACACCAAGGTCGGTTGCGACACCGACCGAGATTTCGTCGTTGTGTTTGTCCAGAAAGGTGAAGCGGTAGCCGAGGCTTCCCACACTGTCATGAGAGGTTGGGAAGGGGCTGACCTGCATCTGGTCGACATAAAATCCGTCCGGGTCTGCTTCATACAGCGGGAGATCTTCGGGGAGCTTTACATTCTCCTGGATGAAATCCAGCACCTCACGGGAGGCAAAAAGCGGGACGGGATATTTTTTTAAAAAGACCGCAAGGCCTTTGATATGATCGGAATGTTCGTGGGTAATAAGGATGGCGGAGAGATCTTTTGGATCGACGTCAAGGGAAGAAAGGGCAGTGACAGCTGCGCGGCAGCTGACGCCGAGGTCGATGAGGACCTTTGTTTTTCCCGAGTCCAGATAGACACAATTTCCGCTGCTTCCGCTGTAAAGCGGGCAAAACAGTGCCATGGAAAGCTCCTTTCTTATGATGGGGGTAAGTTTTATCTGCAAAGAATTTTATCACAGGATGGGGGGATTGGCAAGGGGGCAGGACAATGTTGCAGTTTGAGCAGGAATGCATATGCACTCTGCCTCAAACCAAAGTTTCAGCAAGCCTTCTACTTTGTGGAGCTACGCGCTCCACACCGCGCCTACTTTCTTATGTAAAGAAAGTAGGCAAAGATACACCAAAAACCTCCTGGTTTTTGGATTTCCAGCAGAAGGGGGAGTTCCCCCTTCGATTCCCCCGGTGAAGCACGAAACCTTCGTGATAAATAAGGGGGAGCGTCACGGAGTGACTGCGGGGGAGACTTCCCCCTTGAGGAGATATCAAAGAGGACACTTCCTCTTTGATACGCTTTTGGTTCCTTTTCTCGTAAAAGAAAAGGAACCGCAGGGGTGGGCTGCGTAAGCCCACAGGGAAAGTTTCGGCTTTTTACAAGATGACGTTTGAGGTAAAAGCCAAAGTGTTATTTGTCCTTAATTTACTTTTATTAAACCTGTTTCTTTTGCAGGGAGGCTCCCCGCCCCTGCACCCCGGGGATACTTTCTTTGTAAAAGAAAAGTTAAACTTCGTTTAACTACCAAAGATTCACAAGGAACCTGTTGGTTCCTTGACCTCCAACAGAAGGGGGAGTCCCCCCTTCGATTCCCCCAGCGGAGAATCGAGCTTGTCAAGATTTTCAAGGGCAATGACTACTAAGGTTATTTTCTATTCATTGCCCCCAAGAATGTCGCTTTGCTCCATTCTCCAACGAGCGAGTGTGTTAACACGAGCGAACGCCGTGTGTGGAAACTATAATTTCGCACCAGACCAGAGCGCGAAATTGTGTCCAGCTTCAAGCTGGCGCTACTTGTGGTATTTGGAGTTGTTGTTGATGCTGCATGCACGGTAGATCTGCTCCAACAGCATGACTCGCGCCAGCTGATGCGGGAAGGTCATCCGCGACATGGATAACTTAAAGTCAGCCCGTTGCTTTACCTCATCGGATAATCCCCAGGAGCCGCCGATGATAAAGCTTAACTGGCTCATTCCGCGGTTTTGCACCTGCGTGAAGGTCTCGGCAAGATCCTCGGAGGAAAGCATTTTGCCTTCAATGCACATCGCCACCACATAGCTCTGCGGTGCGATTTTGGCTAGGATGCTCTGTCCTTCCTGCTGGATGCAGTTTGCAATATGCGCATCCGAAGGGTTTTGCGGTACCTTGTATTCAGGCAGTTCGAAAATTTGAAGCTTGCAGTATGAACCAAGCCGCTTTGCATATTCCTCGCAGGCGCGGCGCAGATAATCCTCCTTGAGCTTTCCAACGGTAATCAGGTCAATTTTGAGCATGGTGTGATTCCTTTCCAAAAAGAGTTAAAGCGAGTAGTCCTCGTACCAGTATTTCTGGTCGAGTGTGCGGTAGGCAAGTGCCTCGGCAATCTGCGGCTTGTCGATCACTTGCTGATGGGCAAGGTCGGCGATGGTGCGCGAGACCTTGAGAATGCGGTCATAAGCGCGGGCGCTCATTCCCATCGAATCAAAGGCGCGGCGCAGAAACTGCTGTGCCTGTTCGGTGGTCGGGCAGTAAGTTCCAAGACTTCCAGCAGGGATGCGGGCATTGCAGGTGATGGAGGTGCCCGAAAAGCGTTCGTGCTGAATCTTTCGAGCAGCTTCGACCCTTGCGCGGACCTGTGCGGAGCTTTCCTCGTGGCTTTCTCCGGTGAGGGAGGAAAACTCGAGCGGCGCTACCTCGACATGGAGGTCGATGCGGTCCAGGAGTGGACCGGAGATGCGGGAGATGTATTTTTGTACTGCATGCGGCGAGCAGGTGCAGGCGATTTTGGGGTGTCCCCGATAGCCGCAGGGACAGGGATTCATCGCAGCCACGAACATCATCGAGCAGGGATAGGTCACGCGGGAGGTGGCGCGGGAGATGGTGACCTGGTTGTCCTCAATAGGCTGGCGCAGAACCTCCAACGCCTGCCGCTGAAATTCGGGCAGCTCATCCAGAAAGAGCACACCATTGTGTGCAAGGGAGATCTCTCCGGGAACGGGGCTGGAGCCGCCGCCGGTCAATCCTGCGGGGGAAACGGTATGGTGCGGGGAGCGAAACGGTCGGGTGGATAGAATAGGATGGTCGGGAGAGAGCATCCCAGCCACCGAGTAGATACGGGTGGTTTCAATCGCTTCCCGGAAGCTGAGCTTTGGCAGGATGGAGGGCAGGCGCTTTGCCAGCATACTTTTACCGGTTCCGGGCGGGCCGATGAGTAACAGGTTATGTCCGCCGGCAGCAGCGATTTCCAGAGCGCGCTTTGCAAAGTGCTGACCGCGCACATCAGCAAGGTCGTTTTCAAACTGGTTTGCACCCGAAAGGATGAGCAGCGGGTCAAACTCCACCGGTGTGATGGGGGAGCTTCCGTCGAGGTGGGCAAGCAGTGCAGTAATATCAGAGACCGGATAGACGGTAAGCCCTTCGACGATGGAGGCTTCCTTTGCGTTTTCTTCCGGCACAAAAAAGGCAGGAATACCGTCAGCTTTTGCCCGCAGTGCCATCGAGAGTACGCCGTTGACTGGACGAATCTGTCCGGAAAGGCTCAATTCCCCCACAAAGGCGGCGTCCTCCGGCAGGGAGGAAAGCTGATTGGTGGCGGCAAGCACCGCGAGAAAGATGGGAAGGTCAAATGCAGGGCCAAATTTTCGCTGGCTTGCAGGGGCAAGGTTTACTGTGATTCTGCCCGCCGGAAGCTCGTAGCCGCAAAGTCGGATGGAGGACTGCACCCGCAGGCGGGATTCCTTGATGGCAGCATCGGGCAATCCGACAATGTCAAATCCCGGCATGGCACGCCCGAAGGTCGCCTCCACTGTGACCGGAAAAGCGTCGATTCCGTCGATGCCGTAACTTTTCAGACAGCTGTACATAAAACAGTCCTCCCCCACAAAAAACTGATTTTATTATAGCATTTTATGCAGGAAAGGAGTAGTCTCAAAGAGCAAAAGAGGGAAAATATGGAAAATTTATTTTTGCATGCAACAAAAAAAGAAAAAAGCAAACACTTTAAAAGGAGCCGATAGTTAAAAATTGCACAAAATCTGCGCCGGACGGGCAGGCGATTTCTTTGTTTTGAAGGGCGAAGTTGGCCGGTTTTGGCTTGCAATCAGGCTGGTTTATGATATAATAAGACTGTTATGGAGATTTTTTAAAAGAGAATAACTTAAAGAGGTGAGTATTTTGAACCCTGACCCGTTAGGTTGTTGGTCATTTAGCAGAAAAACAAGATTCGGGACAGGATTCAAGACCGTTCTGTCCTGAAGTTGGGAGGAAGCCGGCCGTGCTCAATTTTTATAAAACGATTGATAACCGTGTTCGACCCATTTCGGTTGTCGAGGACGGCTGCTGGGTGTGCGCGATCTGTCCGACCGAGCAGGAAGTCCGTTATCTGGTCGATATTCTGGGACTGGAACAGGACTTTGTGCGCGCCGCACTGGACGAGGAGGAGAGTTCTCGTGTCGAGTCGGAGGAAGACCAGACGCTGGTCATCGTGGACGTGCCAACAGCGGAAAAACAAGATGAAGAAAAAACCATTGTTTATTCGACAATGCCAATGGCGATTATTACGAACAATCGCTTTATCACCACTGTGTGTCTGAGAGAGAACGCGGTGATTACCGAAATCAGCCAGGGACTGGTGAAGAATATCCAGACCCACTTGCGGACACAATTTTTATTGAGTATTTTGCTGCGGATCGCGACAAGGTTCCTGCAGTACTTAAAACAGATAGATAAGATTTCTTACACAACCGAAAACCTGCTGCACAAAACCATGAGGAACAAGGAGCTGGTGCAGATCCTTGGACTGGAAAAATCCCTGGTTTATTTTTCTACGTCACTCAAATCTAACGAGGTCACGCTGGAAAAGATTCTGCGCGGCCGCATCATCAAGTTGTATGATGAGGATGAGGAGCTCTTGGAAGATGTTATCATCGAGGTCAAGCAGGCAATTGAGATGTGTTCGATCTATGCAAACGTCCTTTCCAACACGATGGACGCCTTTGCATCGATCATTTCCAACAACCTGAACATCGTGATGAAGGTGCTGACCGCACTGACCATCGTGATGGCTCTGCCGAATATGGTATTCGGTCTTTATGGAATGAATGTGGATGGTCTGCCTTATCCGCATTTTTGGTTTACGCTTGCACTGGCAGGGGCATTGGTGCTGCTGTGCACGCTGATTCTTTGGAAGAAAGATATGTTTAAGTAAGTTGGATTCAGTTGGATTTAGGGCAGAGGGGCCATTCCTGTGTGGTGGCGCAAAAACGAAATTTAAGGGGAGTCAGCCTTGGAAAAATATGTAATTAACGGCGGAAACGCCCTTCATGGTGAAGTGGAAATCAGCGGAGCAAAGAACGCAGCGGTTGCAATCATCCCTGCAACTGTTCTGGCACAGGATATCTGTGTCATCGAAAATGTACCAAATATCAGTGATGTCAGCATCCTGTTTCAGATACTCAGAGATCTTGGCGCAAACGTGCGCTATTTAGCGAAAAACACCGTCGAGATCGACACCAGAAATATCCGCGAGCCAGTTGTTCCTTACGAATCGGCCCGCCATCTTCGTGCGTCCTACTATTTCCTCGGCGCTTTCCTGGGACGTTTTGGCGAAGCACACGTTTCCCCTCCGGGCGGCTGCAACTTCGGTGTGCGCCCAATCGACCAGCATATCAAGGGCTTTGAGGCACTGGGAGCAACCGTTACCACCGATTATGGCTTTATCAACGCACAGAGCGACGAAATGTTCGGCGCACACATCTATCTGGATGTTGTGTCGGTTGGTGCTACCGTTAATATCATGCTGGCAGCAGTCCGCGCAAAAGGACTGACCATTCTGGAAAATGCTGCAAAAGAGCCGCACATCGTTGACCTTGCAAACTTCTTAAACTCGATGGGCGCTGACATCCGCGGCGCAGGTACCGACGTGATCAAGATTCACGGCGTAGACATCATGCACGGCACAAACTATCCGATTATTCCGGACCAGATTGAAGCTGGAACCTATATGACCATCGCTGCTGCTACCGGCGGAGATGTGCTGATTAAAAATGTTATTCCAAAACATCTGGAAGCCATCACCGACAAACTGATTCAGGCTGGCTGCGAGATCGAGGAATATGATGATTCGATTCGTGTGCGCCGCACCGGTGTGCTCAACAAAACAAACGTTAAGACTCTGCCGCATCCAGGTTTCCCAACCGATATGCAGCCGCAGATGACCACCCTGCTTTCGATTGCACAGGGTACCAGCATCGTGACTGAGGGCGTGTGGGACAACCGCTTTAAGTATGTGGACGAGCTGCACCGTATGGGCGCGAAGATTCAGGTAGACGGCAAGGTAGCCGTTGTAGAGGGCGTAGAGCAGCTTTCTGGTGCACAGGTCAAAGCTTTGGACCTGCGTGCAGGAGTGGCTCTTGTACAGGCTGCACTGAGCGCAAAAGGCACTTCTGAAATTGAGGATATCCACTGGGTGGAACGCGGATACGAGGATCTGATCGGCAAATTGCAGAAGATCGGCGCGGACATCAAAAAGGTGACCATTCCAGACGGAGCCTTTGCAAAGAACGCATAATCAAGGAAAGAGAAAAAGGGTATGGGAAGAAATTCCCATACCCTTTTGTGCTGTATGCCAAAATGATAGCCACGCACCAAGATAGAGTGCAGGCTCAGTTTGAGGAATGCCAGGAAAGGGTAAATTCAGTGCACGACAATCACCCAAACCACCACGCTGATCCATTGGAAAGCACTGCTGAGACCTGCCAGTTTACTATGTGGGCTTACGCAGCCCACCCCTGCGGCTCCTTTTCTGTTACGAGAAAAGGAGCCAAAAGCGTATCAAAGAGGAGGTATCCTCTTTGATATCTCCTCGGGGGGAAGTCTCCCCCGCAGTCACTCCGTGACGCTCCCCCTCGTTTACCACAGAAGCTTCGAGCATCATTGGGGGTGTCGAGAGGGGGCAGGGCAATGTTTTAGTTTTAGCAGAAATAACCTTAGCGGTCATTGCCCCTGAGAATCTCGCAAAGCTCGATTCTCCGCTGGGGGTGTCGAGAGGGGGCAGCGCCCCCTTCTGTTGGAGGTCAAGGAACCAAGAGGTTCCTTGTGAATCTTTGGTTCCTTTCTTTTCACAAGAAAGGAACTGCCAGTGTGGGCGGCATGAGCCCACAAAAGCTAAAACTTTTCTGAAACTTTGCTTTGAGGCAGAGTGTATATACAGCATTTGGGATTCTGCTCCAAACAACACTTTTGAAAAAACGAAAGTTTCCCTGTGTGCTGAAGCTGAAATCCTGCAGTATACCAGAGTGCGAAATAGTGACCAGCTTCAAGCTGGTTACATCAATGGTGCAAAGGCGCGCAGCAAAGAGCGTAAAATTCGGATTGGTGCTTTGACAGCACGCTCTTTCTCCAGTGTGATCTCCTCACAGATGTTCTGGGTGCGCAGAAAATCTTCCTTGACCTTGGAAACCATCGGAGATAGATAAAACGCAACACCGCACTCGAAGTGCAGATAAAAACTGCGGAAATCGACGTTGGTCGTGCCGACAATAGCGGTGCTGTCATCGCTGACAAACATCTTGGCATGGATAAATCCCGGCGTGTATTCAAAAATGCGGATGCCTGCACGCAGAAGCTGGGAATAATGGGAGCGGGTGACCATGTGGACATACCACTTGTCCGGTACGTGCGGGGTGATGATGCGCACATCAATGCCGCTTTGTGCAGCAAGGCAGAGGGCGTTGATCATCTCGTTGTCCAAAATCAGATACGGCGTGGTGATGTAGACATAGTTCTTTGCGTGATTTAGGATCTGCATGTAGACGTTTTCGGCAAGATTGAAGTTGTCCAGTGGGCTGTCACCGTAAGGCTGGACAAAGCCGGCACAGCTGTGCGAGCGGGTTGGAAGAAAGTCGGACAGGCTCAAACTTTCGTGACAGGTAAACTGCCACAGCTCCAAAAACATCTCGGTCAGACTCTGCACCGCTTCCCCACGAAGCAGGACAGCGGTGTCCTTCCAGTGACCGTATTTTTCCTTCTGGTTGATGTATTCGTCAGCAAGGTTGATGCCGCCGGTGAAGCCGACATTTCCGTCGATGACACAGATCTTGCGGTGATCGCGGTAGTTTGTGGCGGCGTTGAGCCTTGGACGGAAGGGATTGAAGACACCGACCTGAAATCCCTTCTGCCGCAGATAGTCGGCGTAGAGGGCAGGCAGGGTGGCAACACAGCCGACATCGTCGTAAAGGATGCGTACCTCTACCCCATGGGCACGCTTGTTTTCCAGAATTTTGAGGATGGAGTCCCACATCTTTCCATGCTGTACGATGAAATATTCCAACAGGATAAATTTCTGTGCGCCGCGAAGCTCTTCCAGCAGCCGTGCAAAGAACTGTTCCCCGCTGGGAAAGTATTCCGCTTCGGTGTTCTGGTAAAGCTCAAATCCCGATACATTGTAGATGTAGTCTGCTTGTCGGGCAAGGGTGTAATGATTTTCCCGCAGCCGTTCCAGCGTTTGACAGTTTCCGTTGCACTGGGGCAGGGAACCGTGGTCCTTATGCAGCAGGGCATCGGTATAGCTTTCGATCTGGCGCGCCATCCGGCGTCCATGCATCTTGCGTCCGAAGATGAGATAGAACACGCCGCCGATGAGCGGAACAGCCATAATCACAATGATCCAGGAAATTTTAAAGGAGGGGTTATCCTCCCGGGTGAGGATGTACAGCACCATCAGAATGCTGACGACATTAAAGACAATGCTGATCCAATAGCGCATGGTACCGACCTTGACCAGAAGAAACAGCAGCAGAAAAAGCTGGACAAGAATCAGCACGCCGACGATGAACAGCCGGCTGGTGAGAATCTTGAGCAGTCGTTTTTTATGGGAGCGGCGAGTCGGGATCTGATTTGGCTGGATATGGGCTTTCAGGAAAAACACCTTCTTTTCGAGTATGGATTTCTGATTATAATAACGAGATACAGGGGAAATATTCTTCTTTGAAGAAGTCGAGTCTTTTGTGATAAACGGAGGGGGAACGTCACGGAGTGACTGTGGGGGCGAGACAATGTTATAGATTGTGAAAAAATAAAGTTTCGTGTCATTGTCCGAACTACCCATCTTTGCGCCGTAGGCGAACAGTGTCCAGCTTCAAGCTGGCGCAGGGGTGGGCTGCGTAAGCCCACAGAGAAACTTTTGATTTTTACAAGCTATCGTTTGAAGCAGAAGCCAAAATATTATCTTTACACTATGCTTCAAATTAAAGTTTCAGTAAGACTTTTCCTTTGTGGAGCTGCGCGCTCCACACCGCGCCTACTTTCTTATGTAAAGAAAGTAGGCAAAGATACACCAAAAACCTCCTGGTTTTTGGATTTCCAGCAGAAGGGGGAATTCCCCCTTCGATCCCCCAGCGATGCTCGAAAGTTTCATGGTAAATGAGGGGGTGGGCTGCGTAAGCCCACATAATCCCCCGCCTTTTCTGTGATAGACATAAGGCTGACTGAGGTTTACTCAGTCAGCCTTTTTTCGTTTGATTTGTGCAACGGATGATAACGATTTGTTATTCCAGTCCGTTTGGATTTTTGGAAATGAAGTTCCAGCCGGTGCGGCACATGTCCTCGATGGTGCGGGTAGCTTCCCAGCCAAGCATTTCTTTTGCTTTGGAAGCATCAGCATAGCAGGAAGCGATGTCGCCTGCACGACGTGGTGCGATCTTGTAGTTGATGCTGTGTCCGCATGCTTTTTCGAATGCGTGGAGAATCTGGAGAACGCTGGTACCGTTGCCGGTTCCAAGGTTGATGGCTTCCACGCCGGTGTGGGACAGGCTGTAGTCAATTGCTTTGAGGTGACCCAGTGCGAGGTCTACAACATGGATGTAGTCGCGGACGCCGGTTCCGTCTACGGTGTCGTAGTCATCGCCGAATACGCTCAGACATGGCAGCTTGCCGATTGCAACCTGTGCGATGTATGGCAGAAGGTTGTTTGGAATGCCGTTTGGATCTTCGCCGATGAGGCCGCTTTCATGAGCACCGATTGGGTTGAAGTAACGCAGCAGGATGACGCTCCATTCCTTGTCAGCAACATACAGGTCGGAAAGGATCTGCTCGATCATAACCTTGGTGTAGCCGTAAGGATTGGTTGCGGAGGTTGGCATGCCTTCTTTGAAAGGAACAGGATTGTTCATGCCGTATACGGTTGCGGAGGAGGAGAAAACGATCTTCTTGCAGCCGTGTTCACGCATGCTCTGGCAGAGCATCAGGGTGCCGGTGATGTTGTTGTGGTAGTATTCCAGCGGCTTCTGAACAGATTCACCAACTGCCTTGAATCCTGCAAAGTGGATAACAGCTTCGATGTTCTGTTCTTCGAAGATTTTATCGATTGCCGGTTTGTCCAAAAGGTCTGCCTGATAAAGGATTGGACGGATTCCGGTGATTTTTTCAATTCGGTTTAAAACTTCCGGTTTGGAATTGGAAAAGTTATCGACAATAACGACCTCTTTTCCTGCCTGGATCAGTTCAACGACGGTATGGCTGCCGATAAATCCGGCGCCTCCGGTAACCAGAATAGCCATGGTGACACGCTCCTTTTTATTTGACATAAATGTGACGATCCTTCTTCTTACAGTATACCCCCAGTGAGATAGCGTGTCAATTTGAAATTCGAAAACTTTTTTCAGGGCAAGGAGGGATTGTTGCATTTTGGAATGCAACTGCGCCGCCTTTTTTGAGTATAGGTGAAAGGAAGTGTCAAACTATGCTTGAAAACGGATTTATTATGCTGCCAAGAAGCATCACCAACTGGCAGTGGTACGATGAACCAAACACCATGCGGATCTTTTTGCACCTGCTGCTCACCGCAAACTATACCGACCGCAGCTGGCACGGAGTCCCGGTTCTGCGGGGACAGCGCATCTGCACCTATGGAGTGCTTGCCGGAGAGCTGGGAATGAGTATCCAGCAGGTGCGCACCGCATTAAGTCATCTGGAATGTTCGGGGGAAGTAAGCCGCCAGACCTTAGCGCGGGCAAGCCTGATTACCGTCAACAACTATGACAGCCTGCTTGCGGGTGTGGAAAAAGTGGATGTTCCGGTACCTTTTCCATGGATGGTGCACAACCAAAGCACAGCCTTTTAACAGCATGCTAACAACCGGTGAACAGTCGGGCAGCATCCAATCCACAACAATGGAAAAAAGAAATAAAACAAAAAAGCAAAAAGGGAAGAAGGAAAAAAGGAAAGAACGCTCTCCTTTCCACACCTTCCTTTATCGGGAAAGTTAAAGATACTTTGTAAAAAAGGCAGCGTTTGCTCTGTCTTTGTTTTAAAATCTTTCTGAGAAAAGAAAAAGTCCTGGGGGAAAGCCCCCAAGACTTTATTTTCCGTATGCCTGCGGATATGCGGCGCGAGCCATTTTGGCAAGTTCTTCGATCATCGGCAGTCCGCGCAGCCGCATCGCGGAAAAATCAACTGCCACCAGCTGGTCGGATGTAACCGCTGGACAATCCTTATAAACTTCGCTCTGTTTGATCTGTTCCGGATCGATGGTGCTGTCATAAAACAGAATATCCGGTGTCAGCTCATCTTTTTCGATTTCAGGATAATTCCAACGGGAGCCAAGATCACCGATATTTTTCAGTCCCATCGAATCGAGCATCTGTCCTTCAAAGGTTTCACCGGTTGCCATGGTGTAATCAAGCTGTGCAAGGTAGACAGCTTTTTTCTCACCGGAAACCCGGGTGTATTCCATCGCAGGGCCAATGGCGTCATTGAGTTTTTGGTCATAGTCGGTAAGGAACTGTTCTGCGCGGGTGGTGCCTTCCAGTCCATAGCACAGGGTGAACAGCTGGCGGTAACGCTCCTTGATCTGGTCAATAGAATCCGGATGGGTAAAAGTGATAACTTCAATTCCCTGCTGGGAGAGCTCTTCCTTCTGACTTTGGCGCATCGGAGAGGAGACCAGCACCCAATCCGGTTTGGATGCAGCGATCTGAGAAAGATCTGGGTCCAGCACCGTTCCGCATGCCTTAGCACCCGATACCGAGATATTGGCCGGTGCATCGTTGCTTACGGCACAAACAAGGCTTGCTGCGCCGATATCCTCCAGCGCCTGAATCAGGTCGGCGGACAAAACAGCGAGCCTTCGGGGTTTGGACTGGATGATATGGCTTTCTTCCCCAATTTCCAGGCGAACCGGGAACGATTCGGTCTGTGTTTGCTCGGAAAGATATTCTGTTGAGGTATCCTGACTGCTGTTTGATGAGGTACAACCGCTTAACAGCCCTCCCACGAGGCACAGGCACAAAAGCGGTGTCAGCAGAGATTTTAGTACTGTGTTCATCCCGATAAATCCTTTCGATGAATTCTTTATATTTATTGTAACTTTTACTCGCTGTAATGTCAATCGTCTTGGCAAAGTAAAAAGTTAGAATCGGATACTTTGATTTCTGTCTGATTTTGTCGGAAGGTTTTCATGTTCCTATCAGGTGGATTTTTCCATGAAAGGGGCGCCAAGCCTACAGAAAAACTTTTGTTTGAAGCAGAAGCCAAAACATTATCTTTACACTCTGCCTCAAAGGGAAGTTTCAGCAAGCCTGTTTCTTTTGCAGGGTTGCTTCCCGCCCCTGCACCCCGGGGATACTTTCTTGTGAAAAGAAAGGAACCAAAGATTCACAAGGAACCTGTTGGTTCCTTGACCTCTAACGGAAGGGGGAACTCCCCCTTCGATCCCCCCAGCGGAGAATCGAGCTTTGCGAGATTCTCAAGGGCAATGACTGCTAAGGTTATTTTCTGTTGAAGCTAAAACATTGCCCTGCCCCCTCTCGACACCCCCAGCGGAACTCGAAACTTTCGTGACAGGGGGGGAGCGTGACCGCTTTGCGGTTACTGCGGGAAGGGATGGTTTTAGTTAGGAAAGCAAACTGGTTTTGCTTTCCATCCCTCGGAAAATCGAATGAAATTCGATTTTCATGGTGACGGCGCATCATTCTGATTTGCGCCGCCTGCTTTAACCGTCACCTGCCCCAGGGGATATCTAAGGGGAAGCCCCTTAGATACGCTTTTGGATACTTTTCTCGTAAAAGAAAAGTATCCGCAGGAGTGGGCTGCGCAAGCCCACATAACAAACTGACAGGTCTTAGCAGTGCTTTCCAATAAGTCATGAGGTGACTTGAATGATTTTCGTGTGCTGAGTTTATTGTTTTTCCGTAAGCCAAAGCGCAAAGCAGTACCCAACTTCAAGCTGGTGCAAAACAAGAACCTTAGCTCGGACTGGGGGATAGATTTTTTTAAAGATTTGTGAGATAATAAATCTGTTTTGAGAAAATCTATCGCAAGGTGCGCCCACACAGGCGCATACCGGCAAGGGGGGAACTCTTGTGATCGTTATGGATTTGGAGTGGAACTATGGTCCCGCAAGTGAGCAGGAGCTTGCAAGCGGAGATACACTCAAGTTTGAAATTATTCAGGTTGGAGCAGTCATGGTGGACAAACAGGGAAACATCCTCAAGACCTTTGAGCGTCTGGTTGCTCCGATCGTTCATCCGGTCATTCATTCCAAAATTACCGAGCTGACCGGCATTACCGAGAAAAAACTGGAAGGCTGTCCGGACTTTGGAACGGTGTGGCAGGATTTTTGCAAATTTTCTGAGGAGGATTTTTCCGAGGGAAAACGGGAGATCATCTTCTGGGGAAACTGCGACCGGGCAGTGCTGCTGTCCAATCTGCTGTATCATGGATTTGAGCAGGAAGACAATCTTCAGCTGTATGACCTTCAGGCGCTGTTTGACCGGGCAGTTTTAAAAAGCAGTCAGCAAAGTGCATTGAGCACTGCCCTGACTGCCCTCAAGCTGACACCGTACGGACAGTATCACTCGGCGCTGTCCGATGCAGTCAATGCGGCAAGTATCCTCAAGGCGCTGGGAGGAGAAGACTTTGTGCAGAAAAACCTGCACAAGGTGGTGCTTCGCAAACGCAGCGGCAAAACAAAATCAAATGAGGAAGGAACCCTGCTGCTGCAAAAGACCTTTTACGGCATCACCGATATTGCCAGCTTAAAGCCGGAGTTTGAGCCGGAGCTTGGTTCCTGCCTGAACGCACCGTTTCAGGAGGTGCTGCCGGGATTTTACCGCAACCACAAAAAGATCTGGGCATATCGTTCCCACGATCAGCTTATCAAGGTCACCAGCCGAAGCTATCCGGCACAGGACGGAAAAGGCAAGGATTTTGTGGTCAAGTTTTATCAGATCGACCGGACCCATCTGGAGCAGCTGCGGCAGTGGAGCAACAAGCAAAACCAGTATCTGAGCCGCCGTCAGGCAAACGGACACGGCGCAAGAGCGCAGAGAGGTGCGCGTTAAATTTAAAATAAAAATGGAGGACAAGGTATATTTGTTCTTTCCTTTGCATAGAATATGGGAGTACTTTTTTGCAGAGGAGAAGATACTCTTGAAAGAATATACCAAATCCCAAACACCTTGCCTGGAAAACGGGGAAGGTGTGCAGATTCCGGAGGGCTGCCGCGCGTGGCTTGAAACGACCGGAGATCTGGATGACTTTATTTTCTATCAGACTGAACAGAAGATCAGTCAGAGATAAAAGAGCCTGGCAGGCTGAGCCTGCACGCTTTTCGCCTACGGCGCCAGCTTGAAGCTGGACACTGTTTCGCGCTTTAGCCTGCTGGAAAGATTTGGTTTCAGCACGCGGCACGTGCGCGTTAGAGCAAAACAAAAGTTTTTGGTCGAGCTTTTTACAAAAAGCTCGCAGATTCCAAAGGCAGAGCCTTTGGCACACGCCGCAGCGGGCGAAACCAGCTTGAAGCTGGACACTGTTTCCGCGCTTAGGTTTGGTGCAGAATTGCAGTTTCAACACACGGAGATCGCTCGTGTTAGCACACTCGCTCTTTTGAAAAAACATATGAAATAACATATGAAATAATAAAAACAATAGAGGCTGTATGCTGTTTCGATGCTGCCGCACGTCAGTGCGTGGCACACGGTAAGTGTGCCTTGTGCATAACGATGCGCCACTCATAGGAATGCGGTGGGCAGACAAGCTCTCGGAAGACTGTGGACGAAAATCAAAAGCGCCTGACCAAAACGGTCGGGCGCTTTTTGCCTGCATTTTCCGTTATCGGATATGGTTTTCGTAGACTGCAGTGTACTCGTCGTTTTCGACCAGATAGACTGTATCCACGTCCTCGTCAAAGATGCCGGAATGAACAAATTCCTGGATATCGCTGTCGAGGATAAATTTCACACAGGTTCCGCAGGAGGAACTGAGCTTTCTTGGGACAGGCATCAGCATCGGTTTTTTGTCGGTGCCTTTGAGCTGTCGGGAAAAATTCACCGCCGCAAAATGGGTGAAGAAGGTTGCAATGTAAGTCAATTTTACCATCCTTTTTCTGTCTTTGCGCGGGCTGTACTTTCTGAGAAGCAGGCTGAGCCTGCACCCTGTTCGCTTGTACTTTCTGAGAAAGTACCAAAGCAGTTTCGCGTTATAGCTTTTTCTTAGTCCAGCTTCTGAGCTCGCGGAGGGTAGCTCGTTTAAGATTAGACCACCCGTCTTTGCGGCAGAGCAGAACAGTGTCCAACTTCAAGCTGGCGTCTTCGCGCCGTAGGCGAATGGGCAATGTTGAACTTTCTGCACAAAACAGGTTTTATGTTCATTGCCCCGAGAATGTCGCTGAGCTCCATTCTCCAAAGAGCGAGTGTGCTAATACGAGCGATCACCGTGTGTTGAAATTGCAATTTCTCACAAAACCAAAGCGCGAAACAGGGTCCAGCTTCAAGCTGGTTTCTGAGAGGTAATGTCACTACTTGGTCAGGGTCAGGCGATAGTCATCACCGTCTTCAGTGACAGCTACCTTGAAACCTGCATTAGTAGCAAAACGGGTGACGTTCTCTCTTGCGGTACCATTGTCAACCAGGATCTCATAGGATTTTTCTCCGCTTTCGATCGCTTTTTTGGTCATCAGTACCGGCTGTGGGCAGGAAAGCCCGCGTGCATCGACAATCTGTTTATTTGCCATGAGATACAGCTCCTTTTCTAAGTACGGATTGGATTATGCGTTCTTTTTGGCTTTTGCGGTGTTGAGAGTAGCAATAACCAGCATCACAACAAGACCAAGGATAACAGCGACTTTACCGTTGATGGAAGGTCCGCCGATGGATTCTGCAGAAGCAGCAGAACCAGCAAGGCTGAAGTTATGCGCAAATGCTGCACCGGCAATGTAACCCAGAACGGTTACGGCAGAGTCGGTGTTGCCTTCGCCGGTAAGGATGAGCTGACGCAGAGGGCATCCGCCAAGCAGTACCGAACCAAAACCAACAACCAGCATACCCATGAAGTTCCAAAGATGTACCGAGTGTGCAACCGGCTGGCCGGAGAAACCAAGATTGAAGTTTCCGGTAGCGATGTTGCCAATGAGGGCTGCGATAATAATTGTAACAAATCCCAGCAGTAATTTCCAGTCTTTGAACAAAACTAAATCACGGATGCCGGCAACCATGCACATACGGGACTTCTGGCAGAGTGCACCGACAACAAGACCTGCAATCAGAGCAGCGATGACTGGAGCGTGCATCGATCCAGGACCAGATTCGCTGAATGCGAACAGGGATGGAACCAGCAGGAACAGAACAAACAGAACAGCCAGACCAACCGGCAGGGCAACACCCTCAGAGGTGGTCAGCTTGTAGGTACGTTTTAAGGAGAAACCTTTGTTGAGGAAGAAGATACCCACCAGGATACCTGCGGCAAAGCCAACCAGACCAACAACTGCGTTGAGGTCACCGCCGCCGATACGCAGTACCATACGAAGTGGGCAGCCGAGGAATACCAGTGCGCCGATCATAACGAATGCGCCCAGGAAGAAGCGGGTAACAGGAGCGGAACCGCCCTTTGGAGAAAATTCCTTACCGATGAGCGCCATGATGAGCGCACCGCCGACTAAACCGACGATTTCCGGACGGAAGTACTGAACGATTGGAGCGGAATGCAGCTTGGTAGCACCAGCGATATCGCGCAGGAAGCAGGCAATACAGAAGCCCATGTTTTTCGGGTTGCCCAGGAATACCAGCGCAACAGCAATCAGACCAATCACCGCACCGGTCACAATAATGCCGGCATAAGCTTTTTTGTCTTTCATAATACATCTCTCTTTCTTTTTGGCGGATGCCGTTTTCTTTTTGGGAAAAGTGGTGTCAGAACAGGAAAAACCTGTCGAAGCTTCCACTTTTCGGTCAAACTCAGTGTATACCAACTGTTCCGAAAAAAGAAATTGTTTTTTTCAATTGAATTCGAAAAACGAATAGATTTTATCAATAATGCTGGAAGTAATATAGAAGAATGCTATAATAAAAATACGGACAGACATGTGAGCAAAGGAGCGGAAAATCATGAAACGAGTATATCTGGACAACGGCAGCACATCCTTCCCAAAAGCACCGGGAGTCAGCGACGCTGTCAAGAATTTTATGGACAATGTGGGTACCAACGTCAACCGCGGCGGCTATGAAGAAGCTTATGCTGCGGAGGACATCATCATCGAGACAAGAGAAAAGCTGTGCAAGCTGTTCCACTTCGACAAGCTGCGCAATGTGATCTTCACCCCAAGCATCACCTATTCGTTAAATTACATTATCAAGGGCTATCTGCGCCCGGGAGATCATGTACTGGTTTCCTCGATGGAGCACAATGCCATGATGCGTCCTTTGCAGCAGGTAAAACAGCTGGGTGTGGAGTTTGACCGCATCCCATGCACCCGCGACGGCGAGCTGATGGTGGACAAGATCGAAGAAATGATCCGTCCAAACACCAAGGCAATCATGATGCTGCACGCTTCCAACGTCTGCGGTACCGTTATGCCGCTTCAGGAAGTGGGCGATATCTGCCACAAACACAATCTCAAATTCATTGTGGATGCTGCACAGACAGCAGGTTCCTTTCCTATTAATATGGAGCAGATGCACATTGATGTTCTGGCATTCACCGGACACAAGAGCCTGCTGGGTCCACAGGGAATCGGCGGATTTTTGGTAAGCGACGAGGTCGCTCATGAGATGATCCCACTGGTGACCGGTGGTACAGGAAGCGTTTCCGATTCGGAATTCCAGCCGGAATTTATGCCGGACAAGTTTGAGTCGGGCACCCAGAACATTCCGGGCATCTACGGACTGCACGCTGCACTGTGCTATCTGGAAGAGACCGGTATCGAAAATATCCATGCACATGAGATGGAACTGTGCAAGGCATTTATCGAAAAAATCGATGCACTCCAAAATGAAAAAATCCGTCTGGTCGGTGTGCGTGATATGAATAAGCGCGGACCGGTCGTTTCGTTTGATTTTATCGGAGAAGACAACGCAGAGGTTTCCTTTAAACTGGACAGTGAATATGGCATCAGCACCCGCTGCGGCATGCACTGTGCACCAAACGCTCACAAGACTCTGGAGACCTATCCACAGGGAACCGTACGCTTTGCATTTGGCTTTAAAAACACCATGGAAGATGTGGACTATGCGGTTCAGGCCATCCAGAAAATTCTCCAAAAATAGAGTTGTTTTTCGTTAATTTCATGACACAGTGTCCTTTTTGTGTAAAGAAAGACAAAGAACTTCTGACATCCTGTATATTGAACCATAAAATAGTGTACAACTTGCATAAAAAGATTCACAGAAAACTTACTATTCGCTCAATATAAAACCCCTTGAAAAATATTGAGAAATCGGATATAATAAAGCCAGTGAAATCGGAAATATCTATTGCTTCAAAAAGGCATCATAGATACAGTCGATAGCCCCAAAGAACAAGCAGTGATGCGGGGGTTCACCGTTACACAATCAAATAGTTTTTGGATGAGAATCATGGGAGAATCCCCGTTTGGGGTGCCGTAGGGAATAAGCAGGGGGCAGCCAATCCACCTGTAAAAATCTCAGGCTCAACACTGTGATTTGACAAATCTCTGGAAGCGAGAGCGCTCCGGTAAAGGGGTAAAACAGAGCAAAAGGCACGTTTGGTTGTTTTTTGCTCTTTTTTGTACGAAAAGAAAAATTCCAGAAAGCGGAGACAGAGAACATGAAATTTGTGATTGTAACAAACAATCCAAGGGTACGCGATGAACTTGGAAAAGAATTTGAAGTGGACTTTGCGGATATTACCTACCGCGAAGTGCTTTGTAAAGTCCGTGATATGATTTATGAAGGCCACAAGCTGCTGACACATCCGCTGTCGGGCTCTGTAAAGCCAAACGAGACTCCTTACAAATCGATTCTGGTCGGCAAAAAGATCGGAAAGATGGACCTGCAGGACGCATCCATCATTGAAAACAGCATCATCACGGCAGACAAGTTCAGCGTCAAATTTCCAGAAATGCCGGACAGCGTGAGAGAAGACTTTCAGCTGATCGATACCACGCTCATCAAGAGCGCGCTCATGAGCATTCCGGAAATTTTCTAGCGGCTTACATTAAATCTTTAAAAAAGGTTTAATCTAAGGAAGATAAAGGGTTTTATATTAACAAGGAGGTGTTCGCTTTGAAAAAGTTGGAACT
>OGGQ01002042.1_pt1 | contig 23488 bp, 19 predicted proteins | sample 1571191 | NCBI WGS metagenome assembly OGGQ01 (sample SAMEA2582061, study PRJEB24529) | metagenome | biome: Human gut stool | place: China | collected 2011
TAGCTTTCCAATAATGCAGGAGCTGAGTTCTGAACCTGTCTTCTCCTTGATTTTCGGGAATGACCCGCCGAATGGCCTCAATGGCCACCTCCATCATGCTGTCGTCCGGCTCATTGGTTGTAAAGCGCTGCAAAAACAGCCCCGGCGCCCGCAGAGCCATGGAAAGCCAGTTATCATGACGGCCCACCCACCGGTTGATCTCATAGCTGATGCCCACCACCAAAGGCAGAAGCAAAAGCCGCAGGGCCATACGCACCCAGGGGCTCTGCCAGGTGAACACCGAAAAGACCAGAATACTGATGATCATCACCACAAACAAAAAGCTGGTGCCGCAGCGGGGATGAAACCGGCTGCACCGGCGGATGTTGTCCACCGTCAGCTCCCAGCCCTTTTCATAGCAGGCGATGGTTTTGTGTTCGGCCCCATGGTACATATAGGTCCGCTTAATATCGCTCTGCTTGGAAGTGACAATAATAAAAGCCAGGAAAATCAGAATACGCACCACGCCTTCCAGCAGATTGCGCACAATGCTGGAAGAGCCGGCCGGGAGAAATCCCGCCAACAGGGTGGGCAGCAAAATAAACAGAGCCACAGGCAGAGCAATGCCGGTGACCAGGGCAAAACCCATGAGAAATTTATCCAGCTTTTCGCTGCCGAATTTCTTGAGAAGCCAGCTTTCCACCTTTCCCGGCTGCTGCGAGGAATCTTCCTCTTCAAAAAACTCGGCAGAATAGGTCAGGGCGCTGATGCCATATTTCATGGAATCCCAAAATCCCAGAACCCCCCGGACAAAAGGCAGGCGCAGCACCGGATTTTTCCGGATGGTGCCCACCTCTTCTTCCTTTATAGCAAACTCCCCATCGGGCTTGCGCACGACGATGGCGGTCTTGCGAGGGCCGCGCATCAGAATGCCCTCGATGAGGGCTTGGCCGCCGATGGTGGTTTTAAATTCCTTCGGTTGTTGTTTCATCGGTTCCTCCCATAGACGGGGCCAGGGGCAGACGGATGCTCACCGTGGTGCCCTCCCCATAAACGCTGTCAATATCCAGAGATCCATCGTGCATGGCCACGATCTCATCGCACACGGCCAGACCAATGCCGGCCCCTCTCTGGCGGGCGCTGCCCTTGAAGAATTTTTCCTTGACCAAGGGCAGCTCATCGGCAGGAATACCCTGGCCATAGTCCCGGATGCGCACCACGGCGCTTTGCTCCTCCACACCGATGGAGATTTCCACCTTGCCGCCGCTGACGCCATATTTTGCGGCGTTGTCGATGATATTGAGGAAAACCTGGCGCAGCCGGTTCCGGTCACCGCTGACATACACCGGCTGAGAAGGCTCATGGTAACTGGTTTCGATGCCCTCCTGCCGGAGCATCTCGTTATAGACAAACAGGGCGTCGTACACTTCTCCCCGCAGATCCAGCACTTCGGTCTGGAGTTTCATCCGGCCGCTTTCCAGCCGGGAAAAATCCAGCAGTTCTTCCACCATCCGGGATAGACGTGTGGTCTCCTTGCGGATGATGTCTAAACCGGTCTCCACGGTGTTTTTGTCATCCAGATTGTTTTCCACCGTCTCAGCCCAGCCGCCGATGGCGGTGAGCGGGGTACGCAGCTCATGAGACACCGAGGAGATAAAGTCGTTTTTCAGCTTTTCCACCCGGGCGATCTCGGTGGACATATTATTGATGGTGTTGCAAAGCTCACCCATTTCATCCCGGAAATCCATATCCAGCCGGGCGCCGTACTGCCCTTGAGCGATCTTCTGAGCCAGTTCGTTGATTTTCAGCACCGGATTGACGATGGAATGAATGAAAAACTGGTTGGTCACCGTGAGCAAAAGCAGCACAGCCAGGGCAGCCCCGGCCAGCATCAGATAAATCTGCCCCACTTGCCGGTCCAGCAGCTTGAGGGATGTGACAAAGCGCACTTCCCCAATGAGATCCTGGCTGTTTTTCCGGAACACCGGAGCAGTCACCGCCATGATCCGTTCTTCTGTGGAAGGATCATACCCGGTGAAGGACTGCATCTCCCCGGTCTCGATGCACAGGTTCACATCGTTGGTGGCCGGCACCGTGCCCGCCACCAGTCCCGTGGACGAGCTGATGATCAGCCCGTTGCTGTCCAGCACCTGCATCTCCATTTTGTCTTTGTCGCTGAACTCGGTGATCTGCTGCTGGGCATATCCATAAAACTCATCATAAGTAGAGCTCATATAGGAAGAAAAGTTTTTGGCGCTGGAATTGGCCCGGCTTTGCAGGCTGGTGTGGAGAGAATCGTAAAAATAATTGGTGGTGGCCGCCCCCACGGCAATGAACATGATGGCAAGCAAAAGCACGACGATGCTCATGTTGTTGACGATCCACCGCCGTTTGATCCCGCTCATTTTATGCCGGCTCAGCCAAAGGGCCGCTTTTTTCATGGGGCCATCCCCTGTTGGTTTTTTGATTCCCTCAGCCATTCTTTTCCCCGCTCCTGTTTAGGCTTCCCATTTATAGCCGAATCCCCAGATGGTGGCGATATACTTGGGGGCCGCGGCATCGTCTTCGATTTTCAGCCGCAGACGGCGGATGTTCACATCCACCACTTTCAGATCTCCGTGATAATCCCGGCCCCATACCTCGTTCATAATTTCGTCCCGGGCCAGAGCACGCCCACGGTTTTCCAGGAAATTCTTCATCAGCAGATATTCCACCTGGGTCAGATCGATCCGCTGGCCGTTTTTCATCAGCTCCCGGGAGCGAAGATTCAAAGAGAACGGTCCGGAGGTGATCACATCGGCATTGAAGCTGCCCTGGGTCAGACGGCGATACAAGGCGTCCACCCGAGCCACCAGCTCCACCACCGAAAAGGGCTTGCCCACATAATCGTCCGCCCCGGTCATAAAGCCGTTGATTTTGTCGTTTTCCTGGGACAAAGCGGTGAGCATGATGATGCCCATCCGGCTGCCGCTGCCCCGGATACGGCGGCAAACCTCAAAGCCGTCGATGTCCGGGAGCATCACATCCAGAATGGCCACATCCACATCGTTGTGGGTGCGCACATAAGTGACCGCATCCTCTCCCAAGGCAAATTCCACCGTCTCATATCCGGCCCGCTTCAGATTGATGACCACAAAGCTGCGGATATTGTCCTCATCTTCCAGAATCAATACTTTTTTATTCATAATCAGCTGAAAACCTCCGAAGCCCATTCCTTTGTGATTGCATGAAAACTCCGCGCCACCTGATCGGCGCTGAGGGACAACTGGGGATAGCCGTTCTCCAGCAGAGAATAGCCGTAGATGGCATTGTCGCTGGTGTGCAGCCATTCCATACCGCTGCTGGCAAAGTATTCCTGCCGGTTATCTCCGGTAAACACCCAGATCTGGAGCAGCACATTGTCTTTCCCTTGGAACAGATATCCCTCCTCGGCCCCTTCCACAGGCACCAGGAAGGCGGTCTTGATGATCCCCGCCTCGCTCTTCCGCTGGGCGCTCACATTGCTGCCCCAGGTCTCCGGCCACTGGAAATACCATCCCTCTGCCGGAGCGTGGAAGGTCTCCACCGCCACTCCGTTAGCGCCGCCATTTTCAAACCGGGTCCAACGCAGCTTCCACAAAGTGTCGGCTGCCTCCGGATCGGTGTAACCGGGAAGCATATCTGCCAAAGGCACTTCTGGTATCCCGTCGTTGTCGATATCCTGGCAGGTGATGTTCACCGGCCGCCAGGTGGCGGCGCTGCGTTTACTGCCGCTACCCAGGGTGGTATTGGTCAAAACGCCGCTGCGCAGCTCCACAATGTCGGTAATATAGCCGCCGGTGGCCGCCAGGCTGTCCACATACAGGGAAAGGCCCCACTGGCCAGGTTTGGTGCTCTTTGTGATCTTCACCACATTTTTCACATCAGAGGACAGGGGTGTCTGAGAGATTTCACTGCATTCTCCATTGCGGAAACCATAGGCCGTCATCACCATGGCGCTGCTCACCCGATCAAAGGCGGTGAGGAAAATCTCATCCACCCCGTCGTAGTTCACATCCACAATGTAGGAATTGCTGTATCGGACAGCCAACGCTTCATTCAGCCCATCGCTGCCCAGCGTGTGCACCGACATTCCCGAAGCGCTGTCATCCTCCATACCCCAGCTGAGAGCGATGGCCCGGGCGCCATTGTTTTGACACCGGGGATAGGATACCTCTTTTAAATACCGTCCGTATCCTTTTGCGTGCCCCAGCTCCACATAGTCATCCCCCTGGCGCTTGTGAACATAGATCATATATTCACCGCTGGTGGAACTGCGATAAAAGGAGATAATCTCCTTTTGTCCGTCCCCATCGATATCCTGCTGCTGCATGGCCTGACGGTTTTGGCCGCTTTCAGCCACGGCCGGGATATATCCCTGGGCCAAAATAGCGTCCACCTGCTGCTGCAGCGCCAGATATTCTCCCGGCAGCCGGGGCAGGCTGGCCAAAGCGTCACCGCTTTCCACCGAGCAGCCGCTGATGGACAGGGCCGACACAATGGCCAAAGCCGCCGCCAAAAACTTTTTTCCCAGTCGTTTCACACAGAACCCTCTTTGCTTCATCGTTCACGAAAAGATATGCCTGCGGCCCGCAAAACCCACCGGGTCCATTGGGCCTTTTATCATTGTAACATAAAGCGCGGCAAATGGGAATGTGAAAAAGGCCAAATTTCTGCCTTCTTCCGGCAAAAAGAAGGGGCGGAGCTTTTGCCCCGCCCGCTTGCTTCCGCGCACCCCGCCCGCTTGCTTCCGCGCACCCCGCCCGCTTGCTTCCGCGCACTTAGAAATACTTTTTGATCTTGTCTGTGGCCCGGCTCACATCGGTGCTCAGGCTGACAGTGAACTTGACGCCGGTCTTTTCGCTGAAAGCGTCCAGACGAGCCAGGAAAGATTCGATGGCTTCCACATCATCGCTGCCCACGATCTTCAGAGTGCTGTCGATGAAGATATGGGTGATGTCATAATTGCCGGCATACATACCGTTGACAAAGGCCACCAGAGTTTCAAAGCTGCCCTGGAAATCATACTCGGTGATGTCCACCAGCTTAGCGTTGTGGTTCAGGTCAAAGCGCAGCTTCTGCCCCAGTTCGATGCAGACCACATTGCCCGACTCGTTTTCCACAGCGTTATTTACAAGATCGATAAGATGCTTAGTTTTTCCACTTCCGGGAAGGCCCATAAAGACTTTTACCATAAGTGCGTTCCTCCTAACAGTTGTTTATCAAATGATATCATAAACCATCAAGAGTTACAACCGGATTTCTCGAAGATTTCGCAAATTCCCTGGAAGATTTTAATTTTTTTTCACATTCTCTCTTCTTCCCGCTCCATGGCACACACTGTAAAAAGTTCCAAAAACAAGCCGGCAGGGCTCTTTTTGGCCACCTTTTCCGCCGTAACCACCGGAATTCGGGCAATTTCTTCTCCTTGGCTGCGGATGGTGAGAAGCCCGGCCCGTGTTCCCGCTTTCACTGGTGCGGAAAGGGATGGCGCCATCACCAGTTCCTTTTCCAAGGTGGACACCAGCTCCTTTTTCAGCACCAAAGGCGGCCGCTCTTCCAGCTGGCAGAGCACATACTCCTGTTTCCCCAGCAGCACCTTCACCGGCATAATGGGCTGATCCGCTGTGATAATCACCGCCTGATAACCGGCAAAGCCGTAATTGAGAAGGGCAGCAGCATCGGCATTGCGGCTTTTTGAATCGGCCGCTCCCATGACCACGGCGATGAGGGACAGACCATCCCGTTCCGCCGTGGCCGACAGGCAATATCCCGCCCCGGTGGTATAGCCGGTTTTCAGCCCGGTCATTCCCTGGTATGTATTGATCATCTTGTTGGTATTGGTCAGGCCAAAGGTGCCATTGCGCACCCAATCGGTCCAGATTTTGGTATAATCAAAGATTTTCTCATGGCCGATCAACTGACGGGACATAGTTGCGATATCCCGGGCTGTAGTCACATGACCCTCGGCGGGCAAACCGTTGCAGTTTTGAAAATGGGTATTTGTCATACCCAGCTGCGTGGCCCGCTCATTCATCCGGGCCACAAAGGCCTCCTCGGTGCCTGCCAGATGCTCCGCCAGCGCCACAGCACAGTCGTTGGCCGAAGCCACCGCCACCGATTTGAGCATCTCATCCACCGTCATCTGCTCGTTTTCTTTCAGATAGATCTGACTGCCTCCCATGCTGGCGGCATAGGCGGAGGTGGTTACCATCTCATCCAGGGTGATCTGGCCGCTCTCCAAGGCCTCCATCACCAAAAGCATGGTCATCACCTTGGTGACGCTGGCCGGTTCTCTGGGGGTATCAGCATCCTTTTCATAAAGCACGGTACCATCCTCACTCATCAGGATGGCGCTGGGGGCCTGGATGCCCGTCAGCTGCTGGAGCTGCTCGCTTTCCGGCACCTGGGCGGCCTGCCCTCCTCCCCACAGCATTCCCAAGCACAAAACCATGGCCAAAACTTTCTTCCCGCATTTCTTCATCGCACTGTCCCCTTTCTCCTGTGGTAAAGTCTATGCACCTCCTTTTTTCCCCATACCTTCCTCGCCCTTTACCCCAGGGATTTTTTCCGTTATAATGCTGTCAGATGACAAAACAAACCCTTATCCCTTTGGAAGGTGAATTATGAAAATCGCATTTTACACCCTGGGCTGCAAAACCAATCAATTTGAAACCCAGGCTCTGGAGACGCTCTTTGAACAGCGTGGGCACACCATCGTGCCCTTTGACGAATTCGCTAATGTGTATATCGTCAACACCTGCACTGTCACCGCTCTCAGTGACAAAAAGTCCCGCAATGCCGCCCGCCGGTGCAAAAAGATCAACCCCCAGGCTACTCTCATCGTCTGCGGCTGTTACAGCCAGATGGAGCCGGAGCAAGCCCGGGAGATGTGCGGCGCCGACATTGTGGTGGGCACCGGATGCAAAGGCCAGATCGTGGAACTGGCCGAACAGGCCCAGGCTGAGGCTTCCTTCTCCGGCGGTAGCGCCGTGCAGGAAGCCCGGGAATTTGAAGTGCTTCCCGCCGGAGGTTTGCGGGGCCGCACCCGGGCTTTGCTCAAGGTGCAGGATGGCTGCCAGAATTTCTGCACCTACTGCATCATCCCCTATGCCCGTGGCCGCTGCCGCTCCATTCCTCTCACGGAAGCCGTCCGTCAGGCCGCTTTCCTGGAAAAAGAAGGCTACCAGGAAATCGTGGTCACCGGCATCGAAGTCAGTTCCTATGGCATTGATCTGCCCGATCACCCCTCCCCGGCCGCTTTGCTGGCCGCCATCTGCCGAGCCGCGCCCCATACCCGTATCCGGGTAGGCTCCCTGGAGCCCCGGACCATCACCCCGGAATTTCTGGAGGAAGTGGGGCCATATCCCAATCTCTGTCCCCATTTCCACCTGTCCTTGCAAAGCGGCTGCCCGGACACCCTGCGCCGCATGAACCGGAAATACACCCCAGAACGCTATGCCCAATCGGTGGAAATGCTGCAAAAGGCCTATCCCGGCTGCGCTGTGACCACCGACCTGATCGTGGGCTTCCCCGGTGAAAGCCGGGAGGATTTTGAAGAGAGCCTGGCTTTTGTGGAAGCCTGCGGCCTGGCCCAGGTCCATGTATTCCCCTATTCCCGGCGCAAAGGCACCCCGGCCTATTCCATGCCCAACCAGATTCCCCAGAGGGAAAAGGAAGAACGGAGCCGGGAAGCAATCGGACGCTTTCATACGCTTCACCAGAATTTTCTCCGCTCCAAGGTAGGCCAAGTGCTGCCGGTTCTCTTTGAGCAGGAGAAGGATGGACTGTCCAGCGGCTTCTCCCCGGAATACTGTGAAGTGCGGATAGAGGAAAAAGGACTGCACAACCGACTGCGTTCGGTGCGCATCACCGGCCTTTCGGAGGATGGCTGGCTCACCGGCTCCATTCTGCCGGAAAACCCATAACAAAAGGGAGGTCTTTCCATGAAACAGCAATGGTCCCGTATTCTTTTAGGCGTCCTTCTCATCCTGGCTGGCCTGGGCTACGCCGGGGATGTGATGGGCTTTTGGCATTTTGATTTGTTCTTTGCTGGATGGTGGAGTCTGTTTATCATCATCCCCTGCGTAGTTTCCATTGTGGAAAACGGCTTTGACACCGGCAACTCCTTAGGTCTGGTTTTCGGCCTGATGCTGCTGTTTTCCGCCCAGGGCATTCTCAGCTGGCACCGGATGATCCAGCTGCTCTTCCCTGCTCTGCTCATCATTCTGGGCATCGGCCTTCTGGCTCGGCCCCGGCAGGTGCCGGTGCCCGCCGGAGAGGTTCCGCCTGTGGATCTGAGTCATGCACCGGAGCTTTCCGCCGTCTTTTCCCGGGAGACCCGGCGTATTACCAATACAATCACCGGCGGCGCCCGCCTCACTGCGGTCTTTGGTTCTTTGACAGTGGATCTGCGGGACGCCGTCATCGCCCAGGATATCCAACTGGAGACCACCGCCGTTTTCGGTTCCATTCACTTGCTTTTGCCGGAAAATACTCTGGTCTACACCAAGGGCGTCTCCCTGTTCGGCCGCACCCACAACCTGATGCCCTCCGGTTTGCCGGAAAACTCCCCCAAAATCTATCTGGATTCCACCAATGTGTTCGGCTCCACTCATGTACAGCCCTAAAGTATAAAAAATCTCCCGGCATATGGCCGGGAGATTTTTTATACTGTTATTCTTCCAACTGCCACTGGATGGGCTGCTGGCCATGCTGCTGCAAAAAGGCATTGCACTGAGAAAAATGGCGGCAGCCAAAGAAGCCCTGATAGGCCGACAACGGACTGGGATGGGGGGCCGTGAGCACCAGATGATTGGGATTTGTGATGCGCTTTTGTTTGGACCGGGCATTGGCTCCCCACAGCAGAAACACCATGGGCTCCTGCCGCTCATTGAGCAGATCAATGACCCGGTCAGTGAAATTCTCCCATCCCATACCCCGATGGGAATTGGCTGCATGGGCCCGGACGGTAAGCACGGTGTTCAGCAGCAGCACCCCTCCCTGGGCCCATTGGGTCAGGCAGCCATGGCTGGGACGATGAAATCCTACATCATCTTCCAGTTCCTGATAAATGTTGTTGAGGGACGGGGGCACCGGCACCCCTTTCTGCACCGAAAAGCTCAGCCCGTGGGCCTGGCCAGGACCATGGTAGGGGTCCTGGCCCAGAATCACCGCCCGCACCTCATGGTAGGGCGTATATTTCAAGGCGTTGAAAATATCGTACATCGAGGGATAAATGGTGCGGCTGCGGTACTCCGACGCCAGGAATTTGCGCAGCTTCTGGTAATACTCCTTGTCAAATTCCCCTTTCAGTAGCTCGTCCCAGTCATTTCCGATATGAACCATATACTCCGTCCTTTCCCGAAATGAAATCCATTTGATTTTATTGTACACGCCCACTTCCCTTCTGTCCACCGATTGTTTACCGAAAAGTCCTTGATTTTTACATAAAATATGATACCATGTTGTGGTCTTGCTCCCTCCAACTCCCCGCCGCGCAGGAGAAGGGGCCACAAAGCAGACAGAAATACCCGGCGCGGAGAAATGAGGAACCACCTTTGATCACAGTTACCGATGTGAGCCTGAATTTTGACGGCCAGAATCTTTTTTCCCATGTGGATCTGAAATTTACCCCCGGCAACTGCTATGGCGTCATCGGCGCCAACGGCGCCGGAAAATCCACCTTCCTGCGCATCCTGTCCGGCGAGCTGGAACCCTCCCACGGCGAAGTCTCCCTGGGCAAGAACGAGCGGATGAGCGTGCTCAAGCAGGATCACTACGCCTACGATCAATATACCGTGCTGGACACCATCATCATGGGCAACAGCCGCCTGTATGAGATCATGAAGGAAAAAGAAGCCCTTTATATGAAACCGGACTTTTCCGATGAGGACGGCATCCGTGCCTCCGAGCTGGAAGGGGAATTTGCCGAGATGAACGGCTGGGAAGCGGAAAGTGAAGCCTCCCGCCTGATCCAGGGCCTGGGCCTGCCGGTGGACATCCTGGAAAAGCAGATGGAAACCCTCCAGGGTAAGGAAAAGGTGAAGGTGCTTCTGGCACAGGCCCTTTTCGGCCAGCCCGACATCATTCTTCTGGACGAGCCCACCAATGACCTGGATGTGCTCTCCATCAACTGGCTGGAAAACTTCCTCCAGGACTATCCGGGAACCGTCATCGTGGTGTCCCACGACCGGCACTTCCTCAACAATGTGTGTACCCATATTGTGGACATCGACTATACCAAAATCAAGCTCTATGTGGGCAACTACGACTTCTGGTATGAATCCAGCCAGCTGATGCAGAAGCTCATCCGGGATCAGAACAAAAAGAACGAAGAGAAGATCCGGGAGCTGCAAAGCTTTATCCAGCGGTTTTCCGCCAACAAATCCAAGTCCAAGCAGGCCACTTCCCGGCGCAAACTGCTGGACAAGCTGGAAGTCACCGAAATGCCTGCCTCTTCCCGCCGCTATCCCTTTGTGGGCTTCACCATGGACCGGGAGCCGGGCAAGGAAATCCTCACCGTCACCAACCTGAGCAAAATGGTGGACGGGGAAATGCTTCTCAACCGGGTGTCCTTCCGGGTGAACAAGGGAGATAAGATTGCCTTCATCGGCGAAAACGAAAACGCCGCTACCACCCTGTTCCGTATCCTCAATGGCGAGCTGGAGCCGGACGAAGGGGAGTTCAAGTGGGGCTCCACCATCACCACCAGCTATTTCCCCCGGGACAATTCTGCCTTTTTCGATGATTTCCAGGGAAATCTGCTCCAGTGGATCGAGCAGTTCTCCGAAAACGATATCACCGAGACCTATCTCCGCAGCTTTTTGGGAAAAATGCTCTTTTCCGGAGACGATGTGCTCAAAAGCGCCCAGGTGCTCTCCGGCGGCGAGAAGGTGCGGTGCATGCTCTCCCGGATGATGATGAAAAACGCCAATGTGCTCATGCTGGATCAGCCTACCAACCACCTGGACCTGGAAAGCATCACCGCCGTCAACAACGGCCTGATGGATTTCAAGAGCAATGTGCTCTTCAGCTCCCATGACCACCAGTTCATCCAGACCATCGCCAACCGGATCATCTGTCTCAAACCCGATGGCTTTGTGGACCGGATGTGCACCTATGACGAATATCTGGAAAAAATGGAAGGCATCGAAAACTGAACAACATAAAAAGGGTCCGTCACAGAACAAAAGTATTCTGTGACGGACCCTTTTGTTTGTTATCGCTTATTTTTTGTTTTTACCAGCCTTTTTTGATGTTTCCCACTCTTTGTAGAGCTTGCTTACAACACCTGACAAAGCCAGAAGGCCGAGAACATTGGGGATTACCATCAAACTATTGAAGAAATCCGAAAGATTCCATACAAGTTCTACCTTCAGGACAGAGCCTACAACGATGAGAATGACAACGATCAAAGCATAGGGCCTGACGCCTTTGGGACCAAAAAGGTATTTTACATTCTTTTCGCCAAAGAAATACCAGCCGACGATTGTGGAAAAGGCAAAAAAGAACATGCATATTGCGATGAATATCTTACCGAAATTGCCGAATCCCATGTTGAAGGCCATCTGGGTAAGGCCCGCTCCGCTCAAAGTCTGATTTACCGACTGAAGCTGACCTGTGACAAGAATGACGAGAGCGGTGAGATTCAGTATTACAAGAGTATCGATAAATACACCCATCATGGCAACCATACCCTGATCACAGGGATGCTCGACCTTTGCGAGAGCGTGGGCATTCGGTGTAGAGCCCATACCGGCCTCGTTGGAGAAAAGGCCGCGGGCGATACCGTATTTTACAGCCTGAGAAACTGCAACACCGGCAAAACCGCCAATGGCCGCACCGGGATTCCACGCTCCCACCACAATCTGTCTGAACGCTTCGGGAATCATGCCGAAATTCATGACGATGATGACAAGGGCGCCCAAAATATAGAAAGCGGCCATGATAGGAACGATTTTTTCCGTAATGGATGCTACGCGGGCTGCACCGCCAATGAAAACAAAGGCAGACAACGCAGCTACTATCACGCCTATTACCATGGGATTTATGCCGAAGGCTCCTTTAAAAGCATCTGCAATGGAGTTGGCCTGAACCATATTACCCATGAATCCCAAAGCGAGGGTTATGAGAATGGCAAACACAGCAGCCAGGATTTTACCAAGGCGTCCGCGGAAAGCCGCTCTTATGTAATAAACAGGGCCGCCGGTTATTTCGCCATCTTCTCCAATTGTCTTATACTTTTGAGCAAGGGTCGCCTCTGCAAAAATGGTGGCCATGCCAAATATGGCACTGACCCACATCCAAAAAATGGCACCAGGTCCTCCCATTACCATAGCGGTAGCCGCGCCGGCCAGATTGCCGGTACCTACCTGCGCTGCGATGGCCGTTGCAAGGGACTGGAAGGAGCTCATTCCATTTTTATCTGCCTTATCCCCCTTGAGTTTAATGTTTCCGAACACCGCCTTGAAAGCGCTTCCGAATTCCCTGAACTGCACAAAGCCCAGTCTGGCGGTGAACCAGATGCCGGTTCCCACAAGCAATACAACAAGAATTTTGCCGGACAGAACCTCCTTCAGCGATTCGATGATGCTGTTTAATAATTCCATATTTTTCCCCCTTTATAGTCTTGGTCGTGCACTGGTTGGCACATTATATCAAATGCACTTATCATTGTCTATACTGTTGCTGAAAGGATGCTGTTTTTTGTAAACAATGTCAAGAATTGTATATAAACTCTTGTATAATTTGCTGATACTGGTCCGGAAGGAATACAACAAATCATTCCCCGTAATTCACTTGTATCATAGTGGAATACTTTTCGATTTTCGTGTCGCTGCACTGTCATTTTTCAGATGTCCGGATCGGAAACCTGCGGAATCCAAAGTCATTCGGAACGCAAAAAGACAGGCTGCGCACCCCCAAAAGGGGTGCGCAGCCTGTCTTTTTTACTGGCCCATTTTGCAACGGGCCCTTTCACGCCTTTTAATCTTTGAACACTTCTTTGGCAGAAGCGGCCAAACCGGCGATCCCCTGAATCTCCGAGGGGATAATGATCTTGGTGGCTTTGCCATCGGCGGCTTTTGCGAATGCCTCCAGAGCCTTGATCTTCACCACGCTGTCGGTGGGAGCGGCGTCATTCAGCAACTTAAAGCCTTCAGCCAGGGCGGTCTGCACTTTGAGCAGAGCCTCGGCCTCGCCTTCAGCTTCGGCGATCTTGGCCAGACGGCTGGCGTCAGCCCGCAGAATGGTAGCTTCTTTTTCGCCTTCGGCCACCAGAATGGCGGAACGCTTTTCACCTTCGGCCCTCAGAATGGCTTCCCGGCGTTCCCGTTCGGCCTTCATCTGCCGTTCCATGGCGTCCTGAATCTCCTTGGGCGGAATGATGTTTTTCAGCTCCACCCGGTTGATCTTGATACCCCAGGGGTCGGTGGCCTCATCCAGGATGGTGCGCATTTTGGTGTTGATGATATCCCGGGAAGTCAGGGTCTGGTCCAGCTCCAGCTCGCCGATGATGTTACGCAGAGTGGTGGCCGTCAGATTCTCAATGGCCGCCATGGGGTGCACCACGCCATAAGTAAACAGTTTGGGATCGGTAACCTGGAAATAAATCACGGTATCGATCTGCATGGTTACATTGTCCTTGGTGATCACCGGCTGAGGCGGGAAATCAGAGACCCGCTCTTTCAGAGTCACCTTGTTTGCCACCTTTTCCAAAAGGGGAATCCGGAAATGCAGACCGGTTTCCCAGGTACCGCTGAACGCTCCCAACCGCTCCACGATAAAGGCGCTGGCCTGGGGCACAATGGTGACACAGGAAGCCAACACGATGAGCACAAAGATTGCCAGAATGACAAACAGAATGACGGGCAAGGGTGAGCTTGCCAAAACAGCCAACAACATACTTTCTCCCTCCATACATCAGATTTTCTCTTTTTCTTTTCCCTTTTCTTACTTCTCTGTCCAGGGCCGTACAATGGCTTTGACGCCGGAAATCTGTACCACTTCCACCTCCGCCCCCTGGGCGATGGGCTCTTCATCCGTGCTGCGGGCCGTCCAGACCTGACCTCCCACCCGGATCTGTCCCTGGGCCATCTGGTTGTGGATCTCCTGGATCACAATGGCTTTCTGTCCCACGATTCGGTCGGCATTGGTGGGCTTTTTCCCCAGCTTCAGCTTACCAACCCACTTGCGGGTGGTTGCCAGCAACACCGCCGAACCTGCTGCAAACAGGGCCAGCTGCCACCACAGGCCTACGCCCAGCAAAGCGGCGATCATGGCCACCAAAGCGCCGCAGGCAAACCAAATGGAGGTCAGCCCCATTGTCGCCGCTTCGGCAATGACAAAAACAACCACTGCAATGAGCCATACAACAGGCATGGCAATCGGCATAGATCATCACCTCGTTTTCTATGTTCAGCATACCATTTTTCCTGCTTTCTGTCTATATCTCCCCATCATCTTCTGTAAAAATCCCTGCCGGTTTTCTGCAAAGTTTTCCGCCCCCTTGTTCCATCCATGGCTCTCATGTTATAATCATATTATATTATAACAAGGAGCTTTTCATATGAAAAAATACTTTCGCAGCGGCTTTTTAGCTCTGTGTTTCGCTTTTGTTTTGTCCCTCTCTTCCCTAGCCGTGGAGTACGATTGGCAGACCCTTTACAAAGGGGAGATGCGCACTTTGCTCTCCGATGGTAATCCCCACTATCTCCTGTTGGCCGACATCGATCTGGACGGCACGCCGGAGCTTTTCGGTGGCAGCGGCCCCTTGTCTCCCCTTGTCCCCCTGGCCACCTGTTCAGATGGAAAACTGGTGGAACTTTCTTTGGCCCCTGGCAGTCAAACTCCCACCTCTGTTTTGCAGAATCTCCGTCTTTCCTTTAACCCCGATACCGGAGAAGCCCTTCTCACCTGTGAGGGAAATGATCCGGCTGGCGGCTATGCCCTGTGGGAGCTGTCCATGGAAAAGGGCCAGCTCCTGTGCCGCAAGCGCTTTGCCTATCAGGAAAATGGAAATTCCACTTCCTATTTTATGTGGAAAAATGGTCAGCTCGCCACCGTTTCCGGCGGCGAATACCGCACCGCCATGGACCGTTTCTGGGAAGGTTTCGCCACTCAGAATGACACCCTCACAGCACAAAGCTTTTTCTCCGGCGGTTATCGAAGCCAGGATGTGGACAAATTTCTCCAAAGTTATTCCCCGGCCCCGGTGCTAGCCCTCCCCACCCAGGTTTCGGTGACCATCAACGGTTCTCCCCTTTCCCTGGGGGTCTACAACATCGATGGCAACAACTATTTTAAGCTGCGGGATCTGGCCGCCGCCCTCAACGGCACCAACAAGCAATACAATGTAGGCTGGGACAACACGACCCGCCAGGTATCCATCGAGCGCGGAAAGCCCTATCAGCCAGTGGCAGGAGAGATCTCCCCGCCTTTGGGCACTATCCCCACCCTGGGCCGTCAACCCAAAGATGCTCTCAGCCTGGACGGCCGGACAGTGGACACCCAAAAATACAACATCGGCGGCAACAATTATTTCAAACTGCGGGATCTAGCCGAGCTTCTGGATTTCCAGGTATTGTGGGACAATGGCAGCCGCATCATCCGTATTGACACCACGAAAGCTTACTCCCAGAGCTAATCTGCTCTGTGGAGGAAGCAGATTAGAAAGAGGCGTTTATTCTTGACATTTTCTGAAAAAGCTGACGCTTTTTGGCAATGGTTCGTGGAAAACGAACCTGTTCTTGTCCAAATGGCCGACCATCCCGCCCTGTATGATCCCCAACAAGTGATCGCTTTTGTGGATCAAGGGGTATCTCTGTTATCCTCCCAGCTGCAATATACCATGGGAGGCCATCGGGAATTCACCTTTGCCGCCGAAGGGAAGGAGTTTCTCTTTTACCTTCTTCCCTACCTGGTCAGCCGCAAGCCCGCTGCTTTGGACGGCTGGACTTTTCGTCCCCTGCTGCCGGGACAGGGCAGCACTCCCTTTGATTTTTCCATGTTCGATCTTCGTTTTTCCAGCGGCGAGGTACTGATCAATATGGGCCTTGAGCCCTCCACCGGCACCTTCCGCCTGTCCTTTTATCATCCCCAGCTGTGTTCTTTGGAACAGCCCAACAGTCTGACAGCCTTTTACCAGCTGTTGGATCTGACCCTGGGGGAGAGCATGAGCCATATTTATATTTCAGAAGCACAGCCTCTTTCTCAGCCGGAAGAGGGTATGTTTCCCCTCACCGATTTAAAAGGCCGGCTGCTGGAAGCCATGGAAGCTTTGGGCCTGCCTCCGATCCAGCGCCCGGATGAGCAATATGTTCCCTATGGTTTTCATCCCCAGGAAAGTCCGCTGCCTCGCTTTGATGTGATTCAGGGCTCCACCTGCTACACCGGTCTGATCAATGACTATTATGCCGGACGGACGGAAAACCTGGAAGGTCTGAGCGAGTATGGGGCCAGTGCCTGCTTCCTCACCTTTGCCCCGGAAGAATACCTGGGCACGGAGGAAGCCGATGCCATACGCTATCAGTTGGAGCAGCAGATTCAGCAGGCTTTGGGTCCCCGGGGAAGCGGCCAGGAAAAAGGCATTGTCCTGGGCGGCGCCACCGGCACAGAGCATTGTTATATCGACTTGCTCCTGTATCATCCCCCGGCTTTGGATAGTTGCTTGCGCCCCCTTCTCCTGGCTTCGTCTTACAACTTTTCCTTTGCCGATTTTCGCCTTTTAGCCCCTGTGCTTCCCATCTCCCTCCCTTCCCGGCTCAGCTGAAAAAAGCTCTGAAAGCCTTGCAGCTTTCAGAGCTTTTCTTTTTTCTCCACAGGCAAAAAAACAAGGGGCGGAAAATCTCCGCCCCTTGTGCTTATTTCGTACAGTGCATGGAAAATCCAGCTTGCAAAACAGCTTTTTCTCTTTAGAAGTTCCGGTGCTGTTTATTGAAGATGCTGAGGATCTCTTCAAAGGCCCGGTCCTTTTCTTCCTTGCTGGTGGCTGCCCGGCCTTCTTCCTCAGTCTGTGCAGCCTGAGGTTCCTGAGAGGCTTGTCCAGCTCCCTGTTCTGCGGGCTGCGCTGCCTGAGACTGTGCCTGGGCCTGAGGAGCTGCTTCCTGGGAAGGCGCTGCCTTGGCCTCCTTGGGCATGGCCGGTTTGTCGTCAAAGCCGGTGGCAATAACGGTGATTTTCACTTCATCTTCCAGATTTTCATCAATGGCTGCACCGAAGATGATATGAGCTTCCGGATGAGCTGCCGTCTGCACCATGGCCGCCGCCTGCTCCACTTCCTCCAAGCCGATATCAGGAGAACCCGTGATGTTCAGGATAACGCCCCGGGCACCGGCGATGGAAGTTTCCAGCAACGGGCTCTGGATGGCCATTTTAGCGGCCTCTTCTGCCTTGTCCTTGCCGGAAGCACGGCCCATACCCATATGGGCATATCCGGCATTGCGCATAATGGTGGACACATCGGCGAAGTCCAGGTTGATCAAACCGGGCACAGTAATCAGTTCACTGATGCTCTGCACCGCCTGGAGCAGCACGCTGTCGGCCACTTCAAAGGCGTTCTGCAATGTGATCTTCTGTTCGCTCACATATTTCAGCCGCTCATTGGGGATGGTGACCAGAGCATCCACTTCTTCCTTCAGCTGCATAATACCAGCGGTAGCTTGGTCGGTGCGCTTCTTGCCCTCAAAGGCAAAGGGGCGGGTGACGATACCCACCGTCAGGATGCCCATTTCCTTGGCGATCTGGGCAATGACAGGAGCGGCGCCCGTGCCGGTTCCGCCGCCCATACCGGCGGTGATAAAGACCATATTGGAGCTTTCCAACACCTTTTTCAGTTCTTCGGCACTTTCTTCCGCTGCCTTCCGGCCAATCTCCGGGTTGGAACCGGCGCCCAGGCCCTTGGTGAGCTTTTCACCCACAGCCATTTTGATGGTGGCCGCCGAATAATTCAGGGCCTGCTTGTCCGTATTGACAGCGATAAAGTCCACACCCCGGATACCGCTGGAAATCATGCGGTTGACGGCGTTGCCGCCACCGCCGCCCACGCCTACTACTTTAATATTTACATTATTCTCTGTTCCTGCATCAAACGAAAAGCCCATAGCTGCCTCCACCTTGCTCACAATGTATTTTTTCCTTAAAACGCTTCGATCCCCCAATGCGGATCATTGAGGGCGGAACCGGGCGGTCTGGGGATCGGTGAGATCGATCACACCGGTGTCCGTGCTTCCCAACCGTTCCACCACTTGATTGAGGAAACTGATTTTCTTCTCCAGCTCCTCCACCGTTCCCAATTCCACCACAAAGCGTTCTGTATACTGCAATCGAATTTCGAACAGTTTCGTCATGTCGATTCCCATAATTTCTTTCAGTATACCACTATTTTCAGCGGTATTCAATATAGTCGACAGGGCTTTTCCCTGCTCCTGCTGGGAAAAATCCAAATATTCACCCACTTGGGGATCTTCCAGCGCAAGCCCTGTGACCAAACAATACCCAGCGGCTTGGTCTTGTGGAATTTCTTCCAATATTTTCCTTTTTTTATCCACAAGCCAATAGCGATTTTCATAGGAGACCACAGCCGATGGCACACAGTCCTTCAAAACGATCTCCACCGTGTCGGGAAACTTCCGCCGGATGGAAACAGTATCCAGATAAGGCCGGTCCCGAAAAATTCGGTTAGTGATGGCCACCTTGTTGAGGAAAAACAGATTTTCCCCTTCTGCGATCCCGGCGGCCTGCAGCACTTCTTCTGCACTATATTGGCTTTCACCGGATACGGTGACACGCTTGACTTTGAAAAACACCGTCACCGCTGCCAGGATCGCAGCGCAGATCAACACCAGACACAGCAGACTGATCAATATTCCCGGCCCCCGCCTGCGCCGCCGCCGTTTTCTCGGCCTTGGCCCAGGAGGGGCACTGCTCTTTTTCTTTTTCATACTTCCACCACCGGTCTATTCCTCCCGACGGATACAAGCTCCCAGCTGAGCATATGCCTTTTCGATCTTCTCATATCCCCTGTCGATGTGATCGATTTCGCCGATGCTGGTCTCGCCTTGTGCAGCCAGACCGGCCACCACCATGGCAGCGCCGCCTCGCAGATCGGTGGCCTTGACAGCGCTTCCCGTCAAATGGTCTACCCCACGCACCAAAGCCAATTTTCCCTCTACCTGAATATCCGCCCCCATGCGCATCAGTTCAGCACAGTGGCGATAGCGATTTTCAAAGATATTCTCGGTAAACACCGTGGTGCCCTGGGCCAGACACATAGCCGCCATCAAGGGAGACTGAGCATCTGTGGGAAAACCCGGGTAGGGCATGGTGCGCACCGGTCCTATGCTGTGCAGCCGTTTCGGCGCCTGAATGGTCACCCGATCGGCCCCCACCTGGAGTGCGCAGCCGCTCTCTTCCAGCAGTTGGGTCACAGAGGCAAAATAAGAAGGTTCGGTGTCCTCCACCGTGATCTTTCCTCCAGTGGCGGCACAGGCGCACAAATAAGTAGCCGACTCGATCCGATCGGCAATTACCCGGTGCTGAGTGTTCTTTTTCAAAGACATCTGTCCACCGATCCGCACATCATGGCAACCCGCGCCGGAAATATGGGCGCCAATGCCCTGGAGAAATTGCTGCAGATCCCAGATCTCCGGTTCCCGGGCCGCATTGACAATGCGGGTGATCCCAGGGCAGGCGGTGGCAAACAGCATGATGTTTTCCGTGGCCCCTACGCTGGGCAAAGAAAGGGTGATATCGCACCCTTGCGGCTTTTCACACCAAGCGGTGATCTGTCCGCCCTCCTCCTGGATGGCTACCCCCAGCTTCCGCAAAGCGGCCAGGTGCAGATCGATGGGCCGGGGCCCCAGCTCGCAGCCGCCGGGAAATGTCATGCGTGCTTTGCCGCACCGGGCCAAAATCGGCCCCAGAAAGATCACCGAAGAACGCATTTCCCGCATGAGATGGTCGGGAATGTCCCACCGGTCCATGGGGGCGGAATCCACCGTCACCGTGTGGCCCTCCTGGATGACCCGGCAGCCCAGATGACGCAGAATGGCAATGGCAGAATGCACATCCCGCAGATCGGGACAATTATGTACGATGCTTTCACCACCGCTGATGATGGTAGCGGCTAAAATGGGCAGTACGCTGTTTTTCGCGCCTCCGGCCCGAACCGACCCTTCCAGCGGCCGGCCTCCTTCAATGATAAGCCTGCTCATAGTATTTCCTCCTGTGGACGATCCGCCCGCGCCCGCTCCTGCCATCAAAGGGCATGGGGGCGTATATTGTTACCCCATACTATGCCGGCTCGTCGGGGGTTGTTCTGTTACACTCCCGCCACTGCGCGGATCTGCTGATAGATCCGGTCGGCGGCATCGGTTTTGGCCATTTCCTTGGCCCTGCGGCCCATTTCGGCCAACTTGTCCGGCTGGGACAGAAGCTGACAAGCGGTTTCATAGAGCTTGTCACCGGTGGTCTCCTGTTCCAGCAGCACCACAGCGGCCCCTCTCTTTTCCAGCACTCTGGCATTTTTCTCCTGGTGGTTGTCGGCCACATAGGGAGAAGGAACGATGATGGATGGTTTTCCGGCGGCGCAAATCTCCGCCAAAGTGGAAGCTCCTGCCCGGCAGATCACCAGATCGGCTTCACAGAGCACCTGATCCATATCAAAAATATATTCCCGCAAATCGATGTTTTTGGCTTCATCCAGCCGGACTCCCATCTTTTCGATGGTCTCCGGCATCCACTGATAATTGTTCCTTCCAGCACCGTGGATCAGGCAGAATTTTTTATCCTGAGCACACAGCTGGATGCACCGGCTCATCTTCTGATTCATATAATAAGCGCCTACGCTACCCCAGAAGGAAACCACCAGCGGCCCCTTTTCTCCTGGGAACAGCCGCTCTTTCAGGCCGTTGGGCCGGGCCGCCAGAATCTCCTGCCGCACCGGGCTGCCGGTGAGCACCACTTTTTTTGCCCCTTTCAGGTAGGGCTCGGTTTCCGGGAAGCTGGTGAAAACGCAGTCGGCTTTTCGGCTCATCCGCTTGACCACCATCCCTGGTGTGGCATTGACCTCCAGCATGGCACAGGGCACCTTCCGGCGCACGGCTGCCCGCACAGCGGGATAGCTGGCATAGCCTCCGGTGCCCAACACCAGGTCAGGGGCAAATTCCTTGAGAATCTCTTCGGCCCGCCGGCTGGCTTTGGCCGCTTTTTTCAGCGCCTCCACATTCTGTTTCAGTCCCTTGGGAGACAGCTTCCGGGAAAGCCCTGCCAGTGGGAAGGTATAAAGAGGATAGCCGGCCCGCTTGACCAGCCGCTCTTCAATAGCGCCCTGAGCCCCGGCAAAACGGATATCCGCCGAGGGGTCCTGCTGGCGGATATAGCCCGCCACAGCCAAAGCGGGATTCACATGGCCCGCTGTGCCGCCTCCTGTAAAAAGGATCTTCATGGCTCTGTTCGCTCCATTCTCTTCTTTGTTTATGTGATGCTGTTATCCCTGCTCCGGCGCCGGAATCCTTCGGGACACCGACAAAATGACCCCCACTTCCGCCAGAAGCATCATCAGCGAAGTGCCACCGTAGCTGAAGAAGGGCAAAGCGGCGCCGGTAACCGGCAAAAGACCGGTGACAACGCCCATATTGAAAATGGTCTGGATGGCAATCTGGGTGGTGATCCCCGCCACCAGCAGACTTCCGAACCGGTCGGGAGCCCGCAGGGCGATCTGATACCCTCGCAAAATCAAAGCTGCAAAGACGATCATAATGAGGATGGCCCCCACCATGCCCAGTTCCTCGCAGATGACGGCAAAGATAAAGTCATTGGCCGGTTCCGGCAAAAACAGATGCTTCTGCCGTCCCTGCCCCAGCCCCAGGCCCCACACGCCGCCGGAGCCCACGGCCATCAGGGATTGAGCGCCCTGCCAGCCCTTGCCCCGAAAATCGCTGAAGGGGTCCAGCCACACTTTGACACGGGTCATGGCATGGGGAAGCAAAAAAATCAATCCCACAACGCCGCCCACACCGCAGGCCGCCATGCTGATCAGCCAAGCCAGGTTGGCGCCGCCCAGAAAGACCATCACCATACCGGTGGCGCCGATGATAACGGTGGCCGACAAATGGGGCTCAAAATAGAGCAGCGCCGCAATGAGCACGATGATGGCCACAAAAGGCAGAATGCCATACCGGAAGGTGCGCATTTTCTTTGGCCCCCATACAGTGATCATGCTGGCAAAACACAATATGACAGAAAACTTGGCAATTTCCGAAGGCTGGAACTCCACACCGATTTTCAGCCAACGCTGGGCATCGTTGTGTTCGATGCCCACAAAAAGCACAGCCACCAAAAGCAAAACCGAAACCACCATGGAGGGGATGGCCAGATAGTGCAGTTTTCGGTAATCCAAGCAAAAGGCCACCGCCAGCATACCGGCAATGCCCGCCAGGGCGAACATTCCCTGGCGCTTGAAATAAAAGGCGCCGTCACCGGACTGGGTACTGTTGATGGCATCCACATAGCTTGCGGAAAACAGAGTAATCAAGCCGATGCTCAAAAGCAATATGGTAAGGATCAAAAAGGGCAGATCGATGCTCTGACGCTTTTTGCTCCGCTTGCGGATGGGTTTTGAGCCCAATTCCACGCTGGCCGCTAGGGTTTTAATGGGGATGCACCTCCAAAGGTCCGGCGGACATCAGGCCAGAAACGGCCCGATACCCAAATAGGAAACAACGCACATCACCAAGGTGATGGCAGTAAACACAAAGACGATCTTTTTTTCGCTCCAGCCGCACATCTCGAAGTGATGATGCAGCGGAGCCATTTTAAAGATCCGCTTGCCATGGGTCATTTTGAAATAGGTCACCTGGATAATATCCGACAAGGTCTCGGCGATATAGATGATTCCCACCGGCACCAGAATCAACGGCAGGTCACAGGCGAACGCCATGCCACACACAGCGCCGCCCAAAAACAGCGAACCGGTGTCTCCCATAAAGACTCGGGCCGGGTTTTTGTTATAGATCAAAAAGCCCAGAAGAGCGCCCAAGAGGCCGGCGGAAAAGACGGCCGAACTGTCTCCCAGAGCCAGGAACACCCCAGAAAAAAACAGTGCCACCACCGCTGTCACCGAAGCGGCCAGGCCATCGATGCCGTCGGTAAGGTTGACGGCATTCACCGCCCCTACGATGACAAAGATGGCGCAGGGCAGATACAAAAACCAAGGCACCTGCCACAGCACATTGACAAAGGGAATGTATACATGACCGGTGATATACCCCATGGAGCGGAGCACTGTTACAAACAATGCGGCCGCTGCGATCTGAAGCAGCAGCTTCTGCAAAGGCGTCAAGCCCTGGTTCTGCTTCTTTTTGATCTTGGTATAGTCATCCACCATGCCGATCAAGCCGAAGATCAAAGACAGGGCAAAAATCAGCACAGGCCGGAGATCGGCCGCCGCCCAAATAGCGGGAAGACAAGCGCACAAAGCACCCACCAGCCC
>OGGQ01002050.1_pt1 | contig 23403 bp, 26 predicted proteins | sample 1571191 | NCBI WGS metagenome assembly OGGQ01 (sample SAMEA2582061, study PRJEB24529) | metagenome | biome: Human gut stool | place: China | collected 2011
AAAGCACCAAATACGGCAGACAAAATCCAATCTCTGAGCGCTGGAACAGCGAAGAGCAGCTCGTCTTTTGGCGTAAGGCATGGGCAGATGTAACCAATCTTCATTTGGAACGTGCCGGGCAGGAAGAACGCATCGATCATCGCAGTCATGCAGAACGAGGGCTTGAGGAGCAGCCTACCATTCATGAAGGTGTAATCGCAAGAGCACTGGAGAAAAAGGGGATCGTCTCTGATCGCTGTGAGCTGAACCGTCAGATCAAGGCGGACAATGCCCTGCTGCGGGAATTGAAAGCGGCAGTGAAAAAGTTGATGCAGGCGGTGAAGGTTGCTGTTCCTGCCCTTGCGGAAGCGATGGAATTCTTACGGGCGAATATGATTGTTTTCCGCTATCAAATCCGCTATGCTGGTTTAGGAAAGCACAAATTATCTGAAAGGCTGAATGTATTGAAGCCTACTTTGGAGCGTTATACCTTATTGGTTCAACAGATAAAAAATAAGGCTAAGGAACGGAAAACACTACTTGCAGAAAAGAAGGCAACGCCATTTTATCAGTTTGTTGTTCACAATAATTTGGAAAAGCAAATTGCTAAACTGACAGAAGATTTAGAAGAATTGAAGTCCGAAAAAGTGATGGTTCTCAGTTCATTGGATTGCGATGAAGATACGGGAATCGCAGAGGTGAAAAAGAGTGTTGTTGCTATGGAAAGGAATTTGGAACGATTGACACAGCAGGAAGAAAAATATGTTGCTGAATTAGATGCCGCTATGATACAGTTCACAGAACTAAAAGAACAGGAAAAAGAAGTGGATTCTGTAGCACTTTTCGAACAACGGGCTGTTTTACGACCGGATACAATTCAAGCTATTACTTCCAAGCTCAAGAGAGCATATGGAGAAAAATTTGCTCCGATTATCCTGTTTGATAGCAAGCGGGATGTTACTGAATTATTAGGTGAAGAAACAGAAGCGCGGTCTATCCATGAAGATTTACAGAAAAAGCAGGAGCAGAAAGTGGAGCGTAAAAATCCCCCCGAGAAAAACGGACAGGAACGGTAATTTGTGGTACACGGTAAAGACGGCGGCAGGGATATAATCCCTGCCGCTAAGCTATCACTATTATTTTTACTTATGATGTAGTTAAAAGGAGATATACCCTGTTTGCCTAACTCATGATATTTCAAAAAATAAATTTGAGTACCGTGATGCCCTGATGCCAAGTATATTTTCAAACTAATTACTCATCGTCATCTTCATCACAATCAGCAATACCAGAAATAGCAATGCCACCAGCATCGGAAATTGCGTTGACCACCTGCTCAGCTTTCTTTGCACTGCGAAACGTAAAAGTGTGGGGAAGATGATCAACAATATCCTTTGCCTGTTTGAGCCCCATCTTGGTGTGCTCTCTGATAGCTTTGATCACTGCATGCTTAGACTCGCCGGCAGCGAGAAGGATTACTTCCCAGTTCTTTGCCACTTTTTCAGCTGCTTCCTCTGCTTCAAGTGCCGCAATCTTTGCGTCAATCTTTGCAATCAAAGAATCTACATCAAAACCAGATTCCTCATCCTGCTTATCCTTCTTAGGATCCGAGCCAGTCATCGAGCCACGAGGAGTCACGGGAAGACTGGGGCTGGGATGCTCTAGGGAAGAGCTCTGATCTTCTCCCATCAGTTCGCGCATTTTCTTTTTTTACTTCCTGTACGTACTCCTTGATGTTAAAAACCTCAACCTGCTTGCCAGTTTTGCGAATGGTACGCTTCGGTGCTTTCCACTTGCTGCAATCGAACATCTCGGTAAAGTCAGGCAGCCACGTAATGAACTTAATATGACCGGAGATCATTACCAATGCTTGACCCGTTTTCATAGCAGCAAGCTGAGAAGGAGTAATCAGGCTCTCACGGGAAACATGACTGTTTCCCTCTACCTCTCGCTCTCCGCACTTATGAGAAAGTTCGTTGAGTGTTTCCCAATGATTGGTTCTGAAAGAGATGAGAACATCAGCGTTCGAACGGATTGTGCTCGCTTCGCTGGGACCATAAAGCGTATCCAACTGAGAAAGGCTCTGCAAGACAAGCTGGCAGCGGATATTACGAGAACGACCCGCAGACATCAAGTGCGCCAGAGAGGAAATGGACTTGCCAATGTTTCCGAGCTCTTCGAGGCACACATTCAAACGACGAGGCAGCTTGCCATTATATTTATCCTGAGCGAGCCTGACGTAATGTCCCATGATCTGGCTGCAAAGCACACCAGCAATAGAATCAAAAATAGGGCTTTCATCCGGCAGGATGATGTAGATTGCAGTAGGAGTTTCACCATCGAGGCTGTTAATATGCAGATCGTCAGCACCCAGCATAGAAATAAGGCCATCACTACGAGCGAACATGGAGATCCCCTCCAGGAAAGTGGATCTGATACCAGCGCGAGTATCCGAGGCAGTACTAACATAGCTCTGCAGCAACATAGAAGCAACAGAATCGATAGGCAGGCTTTCTACGAACTCCTTCAATACCGTATTGGCACCAAAACGCTCTTCACCTCGAGCGATAAGCTGATAGACACCAGCCATATTGACCTGTTCAGGCTTACCCAGCATCATCAAAGCGTAGGTTGCTCCGATAAATACGGAGCGCGCAGACTCGGGCCAGAACGGATCAGCCTTGTCGCTGACCGTATACAAAGTATGTGCGAGTTCATCAACCATTTCAAGGGCAATCTGCTTTCTCACCGGATCACCGCTAACGAAATGCTCATACGGTGCAGCCAACGGGTTCCACCGTTCACTCTCAAAGATATGTCTGAAGTCAATGACGTGGATTACATATTTACCTTCGGCATCACCGGCTGTGTGATAATGAATCTCGCCCTTCGGATCCATCGCAACAAAAGATTCACCTGACTCGATAAAACTCTTAACCATGGGGATCGTTCCGCGGCGGCTCTTGCCACTGCCACTCACACCCAGCAAAATTTCATGTCCTTCGTTAGGATAAACCCAGTTTTTGCCGTTGTTATGAAAGAGAACAAGACCACCCATCCCGTGCTTTCCGATCGGGCAAAGCACACGTTTTACCTCGGAGGGAGTAGACCAACGATCACTTCTCATATTACTTTACCTCCTTCTTTTCTCTGATTCCTACAGAGAAAGCCTTTTCAATCTCCACAATGCCCAACTTAGGAAGAAAGCTGTCAAAATTGGCGTTCTTGACCATTACCTGACTGAGCTTTTTCGCAGATTTTACATTAGTGATATGTTCGTCGATGACAGCATTGAGAAGAAATTTATCAAACTCAATACTTTCATCGATTACAACACCTGCATCAGTGATCATGCCCTTGATGATTTCCACGAGGTCCTCAGGAATATACGGTTTGATGTTAAGAATCTCTACATCATCAAGAGCTTCGCGGATGCGCCCCATGAGAGTTGCAACATTCCGGTTCATTGTAGAAGACACGAAGAGCACAAGCGTTGCAGAAGAGGAAATCTTGGAGATCTCACTAATGAATACGTCAAGCTGAGTTTCATTCACATGATTGACCAACTTGGAAATATCCATAGCAATAACACCTTCATACTCGTTCGTATATACGGCACAAGCCCTGACATCTGCAAAGACCTTTTTCAGCTGCTCCATGGAACCGTCAAGCGTGTATTCCAAGAACATATCCAGTCCACCAAAGTGGCGTACGCCGTAGTCTGCGTAAGAAGTTGCGATATACTCGGTAAGAGTCGTCTGGCCGTCGCCCGCATCGAGATTGATGATATAATGCGGAGGCTTCAGCCCACAGCGGTGGTAAATATGAGCCTGATCGATATTCTTCTTGATTGCGGCCACTGCTTCCGCAAGGCCGATGGGAATCTTCGTGTGATTAGTAGTCATAGCGCACCTCCATGTTTTCGTTGGGATAACCGACATGATCAATCAAGCCGTATTCTTTTGCCGCAGCACTGCTCATCCAGTTATCACGCTCGGTATCGTGCATCAGCTTCTTCTGTGTTTTGCCACATTCTTCTGCAAGGATAGACGCCAGCTTCTTCTTGATGTACTGAATGTGGTCCGCAACCAGAGAAATGTCAGTTGCCTGTCCCTGGACTCCGCCAAGAGGCTGGTGAATCATGATTTCTGCGTTGTTCGTCGCATAGCGCTTGCCTTTAGTACCGGCGGCAAGCAGGAACGCTCCCATCGATGCTGCCATTCCGGTTGCAATGGTAACAACATCGCAGTGAATGCCATGTTTCATACAGTCATAGATGGCCATTCCGGCAGTAACGGAACCGCCAGGACAGTTGATGATCAGGGTAATGTCCTCGTCGGACTTTGCGTCCAGATATCTCAGCTGAGAAATCACAGACAGTGCAACGAGATCGTTTACCTCACCATTGATATAAATGATACGGTTCTTCTCGAAGTCAAAGCTGAGAATGTCGGTGGACTGATCATGACCATTAATGTTCGTCACGATATTGGGAAACATTGCATGACTCATTTCTTAAGACCTCCATAAATGATATTGTTGTTAGGAATGTAAATCTCCGTGTTGATCTGACTCACGGTTTCATAGGACATAGACTTAGTGGGGAGAATAATCGAAGGAGACTGAATAATGTCTTTTTCAGGCAGCCAAATCTTAGTTTTTGCAATCAGCATGCCAGAGTTTTCAGACTGTTTGATATCCATATTCTTAAAGATGAAGTTAGCTTCCATTGCTGTCACCTCCAATTTTTCTTTTGTGCTAATTACAACGCTTGATTCTTTTTTTCTCCGAAAGGTTTTTGCTGTTGCGTGGCCTTTCTGACATTTACAACGCGTACGCAAGAATTTTCTCAACAAAAAAAGCGGGAGTTTTTCTCCCGCTTAATGATTATTATTCTACTTTGTTGCATCTGCAAAACTGGATAATGTTTATGTTGTAGTGTTACGCGCTCGCAGGAAACAACTCCACATACGATCGTGAATCCAAATCAATAAATCTGGAAATGTCCGCACAGAACACATGGAAAACCTCGTAACAGATTGGATCTAATGTGTGTTCAGAAAAGTCATGCAGCGTATACAAAATATTACCCGAACAATCACATATATTACCGGCGATACGGAATGGAATACTGGCAGCTGCTCCAGTGGTTGAGGATACGCTACCAAATATGTTGATATCCTTGTCCTCGTTAATGGACCAATACAACTGGCCTATTTTAATCCCGATGCATGAGAACAGTTCTTCTTTTGTCTGTAAAGAAAAAATCATAGCAGGAGCTCCTTTCCTATGCACTTAGCTTGACCAGCTCAGCAGATGCGAATATCTCTTTAATATCAGAGCAATGCTTAAGGAGAAGTTCTTTAGTCAACACACTCCCTGGTTCGAGTTGCCTGATCTTCCACGCAAAATCTCTCATTCTTCGCTCTGCATGTACCTTCTTAGTACAAAACTCCACCGCCTGCGAACTGGCCCTCACGCCACGGCGGGCCTCATAATCATCAAGCTCCATTTGAAGTTCAGAATAAAATCCCATAGCTTTTCTCCTTACTGCAATTGCACCTCGAAAATCATTCTTTCCCAGTTGTAAGATATGGAAATGCTACGACCAAGTGCATATGGAAATGGAATAAAGGCAGAAACTGTACTCATTATGGTATTAATAATTTCTTCCTTATTTCCAGATAGTACCGGTGTTTTGAACACAAAGGGTTTCCCAGGTTTTAGCTTATCTGCTATTAGCCGTCGAAGGGTTTTCTTATTTGGGGCAAAGCACCCAATTTGCTCATAATACTCAAAATCCGTGCTACACTCAGGCAATCCAGAAAACATATGATCTACCTTTATTTGCGTGTCGGATAGCAGATAGTAGTCATATCGGGCGACACTATCCCTACTCATCGAATAATCAAAAGTAACATCCAAATGATATGCCAAATTGTCGACATAAACGATATTCCATGCATGCCCACTATCATTATCAGTGCTGGAGGATTTTCCAACAGCAACGATTGCTTTTATACCCGCACGATCAGATATGTATTTGAATGCCTTTGAAATACCCTCACAAACAGCGATACCATAGAGAAGAGCGCCAGGAGCCTCGTGGCTATATGGTGCATCCACATCTTTATACGTAACAGATCTTATGAGGAAGTCGTGTATCTGTTTTACCTTCTCATGTTCCGAAAGCATTGCTATGCGACGGGCAAAGACATCAATCGAAGATTCCATTTCTGCCAAGATATCCGCACGGTTTTTATCATCAAACCTGTACTCGGGATAGACTGTTGTAATGCCAAGTACGGGATTCATAGACGCCTGCACTTTTTTCACAAAGAATACTTCCGGAACATCGTAACAGATGGCTTGATGTATCTTCCACAGGGAGTCACTATTAGCCACCCATACACGAATTTCTTTCTTTTGCTTCAAGTATCCGTCCAACAACGCATCATAGACTTTCTGCTCCATGGCATCGCATCGTTCGAAATAATACCTGTATTGCTTCTGCGGAACATAGGAAGACAAGTCCATAATGCACCTCCTAGATTATAACGCCTTGACTCAACAAGGATGTGTAATTGTCCAGCATGATGAACTGATTTTCTCTCAACCCTTCGATTTCCTCGGGTTTAATTACTCGTTCTCTTTTAGATGAAGTGCTATAACTCGAATTGTGTCCAAAGTGGAAACCGATACTACCGATATTGTTATTTCCTGCCTTGGATTCGACAACATCGATATGTTCGTAGTCACCCAACTCAGCTGATAGCAGCTCACTCGTCTTAATCCCGTGAGAGAATAGAATCGCCCGATGAGACAATGCCAACCAAGTAGAAAGGTCACCTTGTCCACCACCGATCATCCGGTAAATGTCTGGAGATGAAAGTGTCCACATGATAGAAGAGGACGCATTTTTAAGCGTGTTAATAAATCTCTCGTTTCCAGATATAGCCGTTGCATCAATGATTACTCTAAACGGCGAGCCGCCTCTCGAACAGTGGTCAATTTCCGTCGCAATTAACGATAGCTGATTCTGTTTTGCACAAGATGAAACATCTATGGACATGATTCCGTTTCGCAGGATACATTCGAATATGGATGTGCAACGAGACAAATTGCTTTTCCATGCAAGAACAGATGACTCTAATTCTACTTGGTGAAAGAAGTACTCAATGTCCGCTCTGGAATTACTACCGGCCATGATATCATTTCTGTAGGCATTCGCTTCATCTGCGGTGATTGTTCCAGAGGCTTCCATACTCTGTATTACACTATTGATGGCATTGTGCGGGCAGCTTGCAAGCATCCGCATATATGGTGTAATTCCTTTTTTTCGAAGAAGAGACGACAGTGCCTTTACATACAATGCGCCTGCAGAGTTTATAGGATGATCCGATGGCGCTGCATCAGACACAAAATGTCCAAGCTCAGTATCATTAAGCCGAAAGACCGGATCATAGTATGGGTTAGCAGCATTAATCAATCTAAAATACCGATGTCCCGAGAATGCCGTCTGCAGCATTTTTTCCAACCGATAGTTTCCTTCATGGATTACCAGAGTAGGGATCCCGACAGAAACATCCTGTCGACAATTTTGAACAATCAGTTTGTTTCTTACGTCAAGATTACCGCCGGAAATGCTGATATTACCCATCTGATAATTGGAAGGAAGCAACTGATCTACATTTGTGCTTCCCAAGGTTTGAATGTTTCGGTTCGCTTCATTTACCTTACCAATCCGCTTTATTGCCTTTTTGCGAATAGAATGTTCAACAACTGATGCCGCCAACGAAAAGGCGGTATTGAATGTTCTCCCCATATTGTACCTCCTAATATTTTCGAAATTGAAATCTGAATGGTGGAATATACGGGAGTCCGATAATGGCTTCACCACAGTGCAAGTCCAGAATATCCCAATCTTCTACACAGTATCCATCGACCTTTTCCTCAACAGCTTTTCCTGATGGTGTCATATACTGTATTGTGGTTACATTTTTTCCAAAGATGCTTTTTACAAAACTCCTTGATGCCTCGTCATTTGTCCTAAACAGCATTATGCTTTGAAAAGCCGATGCAATGTTCTTTGCACCATATTCTCCATACACTTCATAGAGTTGCTGCATTGATTGGATTCCCGCAATTACGGCAACGCCTAAAGATCTTCCAAAGTTAAGGGCATCTTCGAAGTGGTTCAGGTGGGGCAGCATTTTCAACTCGTCGCATATCACAAAGACGCGTCCCGACGATTTTTTACTTGTACTAAGAGCCTCTTTCAAGAATAAGTCCACCAAGACTTGATACACAGGTTGTAAAGACTTTCCTTTCGACGGGTCATATTCTATAAACAATGTCTTACCGCCACGCTCTTTTACGGCTTTTCGAACAGAGAAACGGCCATCCAGAGAAAAAAACCTAGAGAACACCTTGCTCACCACTGATTGAAGTTCGGCAAATACTCCTAACGACTGTTCGGATCTTCCGTCGCCTACATATTTCAGTACCCCTGTCAGTTCAGGAATTGGTGTCAGGAACTCTTGGAGCTTTTGCGCGTTTAGGGAAGAGAGATAAGTAATAAGGGCCTGATTGTTCATATATTGAATGCGATACTGTTTATCCGCTATTCCAATAAAGGCCATCGCTTTAACTACGGCAGCAAATATGTCTCTCGCGGCCCTAGGGAAAAAAGGCTGACTGCTGCTTATCAACGCATCAGCAAAAATAACTTCTGCGATCTCATCAGCGTTGGAGGAAATTTCGGATTTGCTCCATCCATCGGCAACTACATCCATGAATATATTCCATATGGCTGGGCATCCACGGAAATCATCACGACAGGATATTACATAATCTGAATCCGCATGGAACGCATCAAAATCAAGTTTGGAGTCAAAGACAAGCGCAATATCATTGTCGTTCATATGATTTTGAATTTGAGGAAGGATAAGCTTCAGAGAATTGGTTTTTCCCGAACCAGTTCCTCCCATTAACAATAAATGTTTTTGAATCACACATTCAGAGATACCAAATGATGAACTTCGACCGTTAGCGGTGCCCTGAAGTCTGATGAAATCTTCGGTGTTAATAGGAGGTGCAGTATTATTCTTGATAGAATGCCCAAGCAACAAGTCTTTTCTTAGAATCACACTGTACACCTCCTATGCTTTATTTTTACAACGCCACTCTTGATGTTATCTCCATGAGTTAAAAGCGAATTCCGTCTGATTCTTTTTGACGAACTCCGGCGGACACTTCAAATTTTGCAGCCGTGTCTGTAATTGTATTGCCTTCATTCATGTGAGAGCAAAAAGCGTTTTTAGCATGGCTAAGCGTCTGTGTTTCTTTCGACTCAAGTTGCTCTCTTTCGCTTATGAGTTCCTTTGTTTTTACCTCCGCAAAGGATCGGGCATCTACTTCAACCGGTTGGTTATAGTAGGCGCGTGGGTTTTCTCTGAAAGAAATGTAATTTCCACTCTGCAGATTAAATCGCCATGCCTCAACTTCTTCTCTGTTGCTATGAAATGCAATTCCATCTACTGCCTGATGCTGAAATGCATGTCTTCCTTCATGGATACAAGTATTGATCAATGTATCTGCATCTTTGCCATATTTTGCACTCGGTTCAAACTGTGTGCTGTTTATATAAATGCAACGCGAGCCAGGATCATAAGTACCGAGTACAATTCCATCTGTTCCGGTATACAGGAATTTCCCCTCTACAGGGCAAGCCATACGGTGGGACTCAAATGCTATGTGATTCTCAATGCTTTGCAAGACTTCAATTTTTTCCGACTCTTCAAGCGTGTTCCACCTTGCTCCAGTTAATGCAAGAGCTTCAGTGTAGTTCATAGAATCACCCTCTCACATGCGAGCTCTAATCGCATTGAATGCAACAACAGGATCTTCTCTATACCAATCAAGGAATACCAAGGCTGCCGGATATGTCATGCCATATTGACGCATAAGAATATCTGTGGAAAAAGGAGCATCATCAACAGGCGTTGCTTCATCATAACTGATCCAACGATTTACCGCGTGCTTAATATCTAAGTGATCAATGCGAAGAAGATCAGTTGCCGTTTGCGCTGCCGCATGTTCCGAGTAGTCAAGCTCTACAATAAGCTTGCGACAAAGATTTTCGTGCATTAATTTCACCTCCAACATATCTTGCAAACAACACACAAGTTTTCTGATGAGTACAGTTTTCAACATCATCACCTTTAAGAACTTCCTTTTAGCCGCCCGAAAAAGCTCCGATAATCGCACCGATAATCAGTGCGCCAACTAAGATGTAGGCGATAATGTACAAGACGAGGATTGCCAGTGCCATGGCAATCCCAAACCCTACTGTAAATCCAAGTGATGTCAGAACAGATAATGCGTATTCCCACCATTCATGGTATCCGCTAGCACATCCATTAGACCACTTTGTATTGTAGATATAACTGCCAACTATACCTGAGATAATACTTCCCACAACGCCAATCGATACGAGCACTTCTTCTCCGAACACCTCCCAATAGATACCGGGCAAAACATACATACCCAGCAGAATCTGAATAAGAACGGCGCAAGCAATAGTGATAAACCAAAACCATCCCGCGTTAGAGGTGGATGCCGGGGATGAGATTGTTTGCGCCGCAACGTTTTGTGGTACATACGAAGAAGTGCGATTGTTATTCGTGCTGATTCTTCCATTGCTACTCGTAACAGCAGCTGGCAGTGTTCGCCCCATTTTCTGGTTATGACGCAAATCTGCTTCACAATACGGACATGTATGGTATCCTTTCCAGTAGTAATGGTCATGGTTGCCATGGTTGCAGGGAATTAGTTCTTTTTCAAAGCGAACAAGAGCTGTTTTCCATTCTGCTGCGCTAGGGCGACTTCCAGGGCTGGCGTGCCCATCTACGAACGCCCTTTTAAACAAATCCTTGATATACGGGGGAAAGGAATTGAGTTCGGGAGCATAGTGAGGCGTGGTATAATTAGGAATATTCTTAAAAAAGGGGGTTTCTCCACACTCTACCCGCTTATCAGTTGATTTAGGGGCCGGAGCAGAGCCGGCTCGATTAAGATGTCTCTCACAAATAAACGGGTGACATCCATTCATCAACATACGAAATACATGGATGGCAAGTGCGAAGTTGTCACTGCTTTTGGTGAACGTATCATGGGGACAATCGGCGTAATTCGTACCTTTACATGCCTTAATTACTTCTGGTGCGACATAGCCTGGCGCGCATACTACGCAGCGATATTCCTTTGTACCGTTCTTTACATGATAGGAATCCGCATCAACGAAGTTTACAGTTCCATCAGTTTTGACCTTTATGTTATTCGGGTTAAAATCGCCAAAGACTTGTCCCGCCATATGAAGTCGATCAATCACGTCGCAAAGGTTAATCAAGATGTGTACTCTATCTTTGATATTAACGGCACTCTTTTGTGTAGGAGGATAGGTATAAAGATCGTCCAATTCCGTATTCGCCTGAATGCGTAGCATTCCAAAGCCGACAAAGTTATGCTGGTTATCAAACAACGGAGACATGGGCCATGCGATATCTTTAGAAAGATTTGCGCTTCTAAAGCCATATCCATTGCTAATGTTGACCATCGCAGTGATTTTTTCTTCTCTCTGCTTTGCGTCAGTGGTGTCATGATAAATCTTTGCAACACGGTTAGGATAACCTAAGATTTCATAAACAGCCCCCTCACCGCCAGCGCTCAAAGGAGGTTCCTTGAGCGCCAGCAAGGTGTTCTTCATTGTGTATACATTCATGCTGTTTCCTCCTTTATTTGACCAGCATAGAAACCCATTGGGCAACCAACACATAGATGCTGAACTTGATTAACTTTCCGCAGAAACAAGTAGCGAGGAAATTCTGCACTTTCATCTTTAGTGCTCCGGCAATCATCCCTACCACGTCAAAAACGGGAAGCGGTAGAGCAGAGAACACAAACACCATAAGATATCCATGTCGCTTTACCTGTCTGTGAAGCCAGTTGTATAGCTTCCGTGGGATGATTCTTCCTCCATACCTTCCAACGCAAAAACTAGTTAATTCTCCGATAGACGCTCCGGTAGCGGCACAAAATGCCACCATGATAGGATTAACTATTAAAGAATACTCAATGGCTATCAGCAGGCTTGAAGAAGGCAGCAGAATTGAAGCGTTCGAAAGAAAGCAGGTAACAAAAACCCCAAGGGCTGTCAACACTACGTGTTTTTTCATAAAGTTGCTGATAAGCCAAGCAAGCAAACTGAAAATCACCACAACAGCGATAGCCAGTACGTTAAAGTACGATGCTACGTCGGCTCTAGGAAGTTGATGGGGAGGTCTTTTTTTTTACTTCATCGTTGTCTTTGTCTGCATGATCAAGATCAACATGCGAGGCTGAATCTGTTGACATATCTTCCTTATCCTCTTGAATAATGGCTTCGTGCTGATCTTCAAAAGTGACCGGCGCGATGTCATCTGCGATATCATCGCTGGCGACTGTATCATCGGGCACCACCAGCTTTTTTTCAGCTTCTTCACGCAGTGCCTTCCAGTTCGGCACTGCATAGTAGGTTTCAGGCATGACCTTGGCAGGATTGGCGGTATTGATAATGACAACAACAGTTTTGTCGTCATCCAACAAATTGCGGGGATAATTCTCCAGATATCTGTAGGCTGCGAACTCTAATGCTGTCACAAGTTCTTCGTTGCAGTCAAATCGATCCATGAATTTCCGCGCCAGCGGAATATTGATATCAATTTCTTTTCCGCGCATAACAGGAGGACAAACCTGTTCAAATACACCATCCGTCATGAGCATCACGGAAGAAACGGAGTTTTCCAGATAGCCGAACTCCCACTTATCTGGCCCCCAACACAGTGGGAAAACACAGCCATCTTCATCCCGCTGCTGAGTTGTTACGCGGCGATATTCTCCGCTTTGCAACAGTACAACTATGCCACTATCGCCAGATTGACCATAGTAAAGATGCTCTCCGTTGTATGCACACAAGCAAAGCGTAGTATCGTACTCGTCGGGGGCGTTGGTGTCCTGCTCGGCTCTGGAAAGAACAGCTTTGTAGGCATGTACCATCGCATTATTCATAATCTTTTTGATATCATCGAAAGACATACCCTCACTAATTCTTTCGGCGCAATAGTCGACAGCAGTGCTTGCTGCAACGGCTGAGCCGATATCAGAATACAGTTCACTGCCGAGTCCATCGGCTACCGCTGCAATAATATAAGAATCTCTTCCTTCCCTAATAGCGAAGGAATCCTGGCACGGCAGCCCAGCTTCAATATGATAAGGGCCCGCCATATTCGCTTTATAAGAGATAATCATCTGTATTCCTCCCTTTGAATGTGCCGGTTGCATGGCTATTCATGCAACCGGCCACACCTCAGATTATCAGTCATTCAGCCATGCATCCAGATCGGGAACGCGGCAGGTAGAACCATCACGACCGATATTATGCTTCACAGAAACGGTGTCCTGTCCGGGGGCGGATGTAGAAACTGCCTTCACGGAGACCGCCATGAAATCGAAGAATTCCGAGAAATCAAAACCATTCTCATCGACGAGTTCGAACACACGCTTGCCATCGGTCAACTTGGCCACGGTTGCCTTGTCATAGCCTTTTACGGCCAACACCCAAAGCTTCATCTTGCGATCATCAGTACGCTTCTTGATCACTTCTGCGATTTCAGAAACATCGCCACCGTAACCATCAGTGATAAGAATCAGATAAGGCATCTTTACTTCAATGCCTGAGTCTGCATACAGGTTTGCTCTTTCGCGGAGCATCTTCACACCCATATCCAGAGCGCCAGCAAGGTTTGTGCCACCACTTGCCACCAGTTCAACCGGCTTCATTTCTGTAATAGGTCGCCAATTCTGCTCGACCTGAGCGTTTTCGTTGAAACTAACCACTGCCACATCTACCGATGCTGCAGCCTTGGGATCCTTGCAGATATCTGCTGCAAAACGATTGATCGATCTGTTGGCACTCTCGATTGCAGGACCGGCCATACTTCCCGATCTATCTACATCGATCAAAATCGCCATGTGGGGCTTGTTGATGTTCTCGGGAGCGAGCTCTTCATGATCACCGAAATTATAATTTGCCATGTTAAATACCTCCTATGTCTTTTTTAGTCTTCGATCTTGCCGGAACCATCGCATGCCTTGCATTCGACAGTTCCGCTTCCCTGGCAGTAATAACAGGTTTCACCCTGAATTTTCCCATCGCCGCCACAGCGAGGGCAGGTGGCCTTGCCAGAACCACCACAGTTACGACACGTGTGAGCCATTTTCTGTAGCCTCCTTTATTTGTTTTATGGACCGTTTGTTCCTTTCACTAATGTCTACGCGTAATTTTTGGAATCTCCGAAAGATGGTATCGATTTTTTATTGATTTTTATGATACCTAGTCAAAGACAACCTTATATTGTTTTCGCCATATCAGCCTAGTGAGTACACCAAAGACGATTTCTTCAATACTGAATAATAACAACGCAATAAAAACACCATATAGGATAGCTGTCAGCGTAGATCCCAGTTCCAAGAAGCGAATGATAAACAGAGTTAGGCGCAGATTTACTGGTATCCCAAATAGCCACACCATTAAAAACACAGAAAGGTTTTCCCGATATTTGAAACCAGGGACAAATGTGGCAGCTAGAAAAATCGCTATACACAGGAGAAACGATCCGATTACTGGTCTGGAAGACAATGGCGCAACCGACATACACATAGGCAAGAGGATCGCAGCCACTCTCAACGCGGCATTCTTTTTCTTCAAATGAAGCATGAGATTATACCCCCAATATTGAGTAATAGTAGAAGCAGAAATCCAATTTGAGAAAAAACAATAATATATGATGTCAGAATTAATGCGTGCCCCCAAAGTCCTTTTTTTGAAGCTTTGCACGTCTTCTCTTGCTACAAACAATCCGTGTTGCATTTTCGAGGAATAGCCCAACATCTGTTCCAATAACATCTGTTAGTATGGCCATACCATCGAGACCGCCCAAACATAACAGGTTGAGAACCCCCAAATTTGCATTCATCATTGCTGCCGAATAGAAGAGTGGACTGAATCGAGGTAATACTGCACACAGCAACAAACATACGCCTGCGATGAAAAGATTTGCTTCAACACCCGCAGCGTTTATCTGAATACGCTGTTGCCGCTTGCAATTTGAACTCTCCAGGAGCGTATATGCACACAGCATAAGTTCTGAACACCAATACCGAACTCGAACACCTTAGCCCGGTATGAGATGCCGGCAAAGGCATGGGCCAGTTCGTGGGCGCATATACCAGCAAGAAGGCCAAACAAGTACCCTGTCAGCGAAATTTCGACATCAATCACAAGGATATTTTTAATAAACACATAGATTCCGAAAACCAGCGAAGGCAACCAAAGCAGGAGTAACAGATTATTCATAAGGAAGGCAAATATCCGCAGGAAGGGCGTCCAGCGCGGGATCCAAATCGTATATAAGAACGAACCAAATGACGATTCTAAAACACGACTTGACCGAAGCAAATCGTGCTTATGCAGCTCTGACAACATTGACATCACATCTTCGCTTGAGAGGGAAGGATCAATATGGTATGGATTGGTTTCTCCATTCAGCCGCTTCGCAAACTTAGCAATGGTGCGGCCCATCGTGTATACAGAGTCGTCTAGGTTGTCCGTTACCTCATATTCATAATCTGAAATGCGACGGTAAGATAACCAGTTGTTCGTCATAGGGTATTTCATTGTTTCACCTCCTTGTCATTTCCAACGCTGTGCTTCCAAAATCTCCGCGATCATTCTCAAAACTTTCAGTTGTATTAGAGATGGGATATCATCTCATCTCACAAAAATAAAAAGCCAACCATGTAGTCATACTACTGGTTGGCTTTTGGAACTCAGATTTAGTCTTCTTTATGCAAATAAATAGGTGGAACGTTTTTAGTCAGCCAAATGTTATTGACAGATCTATAGAAAATATAGCCGTCTGCATACATTTGGGCAGAATCAATTGTGTACACGACTGGCTTGCCATGCCTGCGGCCTACCGTGACGGTAGTTTGATAGTCGGAACTCAAGTGTACATATAGTCGGGTTTGACTAAGCAATCCGTTTTTATCAATGCTCTCCATATACTTCTTTGCGGTTCCGTGCCATAGCTTTTCAGGAGGAGCAGAGGAAGTTAACTCGACATCAACCGGAATAGAGTGTCCTTGGTTTGCGCGAATTAACGATTTGTCTGCATTGAATGCGTAACGCTGCTTTTCGTCAGTAGATACAATCTGTTCCAGCAGTGTCATGGTGATATGACGCGTTTTACTTACGCATTCGATCAACTCCGCAGTGTTGGCCCATCCGTGTGCGTCAAGTGTGAGTCCTGCCGCTTCCGGATGGTGGCGCAGAAGGAAACTGATGTATCGGCTTGTTTTTTCTAGCTGAGGATCCTTCCAATTGACGAGCTCTACCTCAATACCTACAACTTCGTGTTTTTGTTGATCTTCTAAGGAGTAGTATTGATTCATATCGTTAGGGTCCGCCTTCGTTGCATCAGAGTACCCGCAGGCTGTAAGAGGTAACGTTCGATACAACTCTGAAAAGGACGCAAAGCGATGCAATGCATTAACTTTTACCCGGAATTTTTCCGTTTTATCTTGAGTATTGGTGAACTCAATCTGATCTCCAATCTTAATTTGTTGTCGCTTCGGATCGTATAGCCGGAGCTCGATTGTTTTTGCTCCTCCTTTCATTTGATGAAAAGGAATTGGCTTTAACTTCATATGATGGATCATAAAACGCCCCCTGTTTCAGTCGCTTTGAAAAAAGGAAAAATGGAGTGGAGCAACAGCTCCACTCCGAAAGATTCTGTGATTAAGAATGCTTTTCCCAGCGAATCAGCTTGCCGTTGTCATCGAAATACAGATCGAAGCTAATATGTCCCTTGCGGTTATCGGCATCGATACAGATCTCAATATAGTCGCCATGGTCCTTGGTCACGTAGTTGTCGCCAACATAGATGCCCTCGTACCGTGCGGCCTCCCGGAGTGCGTTCTCAATCGTGTAAGAAGACGGCTTGAAGTATCCCATACATATACCTCCTAGTTGTATTTTGAAGTTTCCTTCTGACTAATACAACGCATATAGTGAGATAATCTCCGGCACTCTATCGAAAAAATGATGGTAGATTACACGTTTATTGATCACAGTAAGACAAATTTTTGACAGTTGCTAAAATCACATTCTCGGAGCCATACCGGAAATGTATGAAATCAGCTTCTCTCCATCTGTAAACAAGGCAATTCTCTATTATCTGACGAAAAACCCTGAATAGTTCTAATGGTTTTGAAACCGTTCGAATCATAGACTTTTTTTGCTGGATGATTATCAGCTAAAACATACAATTCCATTTTTTCATCATCATGTTCAGAGATAAAAGCCTGCAGTAAATGGTTGCCAACTCCACGGCTTCGGGATTGTTGATCAACACAAACGTTAATGAGGCTAATAACATCTGTAGGGATATCTTTGTATGATTCAAAATACTGTGCTTGAACTATCGGAAGATATGGAGATAGGGGTACACCTGCAGATACCGCTTGTTCGTGTAATGACCGGGCATCCCAATCCAAAGGACCTTTGCACCATAGAATCAATCCAATAATTGTATCCTCATATTCAGCAATATAGAAATTGTTGAACCGAAACATTTGATCATCTCTTTGCTGGAGAACCATTGGCAGTATACGCAGCGCATCATCTTTGTTTCTAAATATGCACGGATAGATATATGGGTCCGTGTCATATATCAATTCTGAAATCTTGACGAGATTATCATAGTCGATATGATCATAATCCTTGAGCTGCCGAAATACAAAACTACTTTCCATATATCTCCTTAAGTTGCTCGTTCACATCCCTCAGATGGCGATTTTTGCTCAATTGGTTATATAGTTTCTCAGGATATGGCTTCAAAATCAATTCGTATATACGGCCGGAATTTTTGTGCTCTTTAACAAAGGAAAATCCCCACTGTTTATAAAACGCTTCATGGCTTGCTTTGAAAACATTTACGATTATTTTGCTGAACAGTATATCTTCCTCTGCAAACAGCAGCAATTGCGACAAAAACATTTGCCTAAGTAGAGAATTGTTTCTCGGAGTTGAATACTCATCATTTAACGAGAGGTTCAACAAAAATAAAATGTGGTCATCTCCAGCACAGAATAAATCTCTTGTTTCTGCCGGATTGAATATGCTTTCTGAGAGTCTGCCTTCCTTAAAATCAACTTCTTGTTCACTTGAAATTGATAAGAATGAAAAGTTGCCTACTATTTGGTTGCTGGAGTTTATAATGTATTGGAAACTATCCGGAACAGAACTAAGGTATTCGGCCCACTGAATTGCAGAACCTTCATTCTCTTGTGCGATTCCATTTGTACCGCTAAATCCTCCGTATAACTTCAAGTCATTCCTCACTAGAGCTTCTGCAATTTCTAAACTTGTATACCCTAACTCAAGCAAATCGAAATAGCTGGCTTGTCGAACAGTCGGGTTACTACGACTTTTACTAATGGCGTTATTAGGCAATTCAATGGAGTTGTCCGTAAACTGCGCTTCTTCAACAATCTCTCCAGTTTCAATACGTAACCGCGTTGCCGCATATGTAGACCCCATTTCAGCTGCTTTTTTGAACAAAGCTATTGCCAAGTCGTGATCCTTTTCTACCCCTTTACCATCACAATAGTAGTTTGCGACTTCTGCCTGCGCATCTGCATGGCCTTGCATCGCGGCCATGTTAGCATATTCAAACGCTTTCGAGTAGTCTTGACTGACAGCCTGGCCCATGTAGTAACAGATGCTTAAAAAATACAGTGCATTAGCGTTCCCGTGCTCAGCTGCTTTCTGAAACCACTTTACGGCTTGAAAATGGTCCTGTTGGATTCCGCGACCAAAACGATAACAGTATCCTAGTCTGTACTCTGCCTCAGGATTATCCATAAGCGCTGCCTGCTTGAAGAATGCAAAAGCTTCTTCATATTTTTCTTTTTCGAACAAATCAATTCCAGATAAAACAAGTTGTTCTTGACTTTCTGATGCAGATGCACTGGAACTGAGTGTCACAGAAGAATTGCGTTCCGGTATTTTGAGAGTATATGAATTCAGACCGTAATTGGTATCGATGCAATTACGCAGCCCCTCGCGCATTTTATTTAACTTACCACGTACTCGAGAAATTTGACTTTTGAGGCTATTGGGATCCTTTTCGTCTGCATGAACTCCCCAAACATATCGTGCTAGTTCTTCGAGATAAACCGGCGTTTCTACATGATCTACAAAATAGGAAAGAATTTTATACTCGGTAACACTTAATGGTATACGGAGACTTCCATCTGAACGCACTAGCTCAGCTTTTGAAGATAAGCAAATATAGCAAGTATCACCTATGTGTTTTCTTTCTTGTGAGGTCACTAGCTACGCCCCCCATCTTTTCCAAATAATTGGCTCCCAAACTTTTTTTGCTCTGTCTAGCAGATGGCTAAGCTCACTATCAGTAAGGAAACCAGTATATTTGTCAAATATTACTTCATATAACTCTAGCATTCCATCAAAAGACTCTGTTAACCGATAAAGCGCCACCGCAACTTCTCTGCTCAATGGGAGGTCAAGTAAAACGTCCTCTAAGAAATCATAGTCGCAAGAACCACTTGACAAATACTCACATATTGCCTCATCCAACTGTGCTTCGATACAGTCAACTTTCGCAATAGAGGAATCCATCCAGTTCTTAAGGTCGAAAAGGTCGCTTTTGACCATTATCATTGCGTTAGGAATGCAAGCAATTGTTCCTTCCGGTCGTCTAGGCGCAGAACCAGAACGATGTAAAAATAGATTTTTGAGGTTCATTCGTTTTTCTTCTACTTCTTCCTGGAGTGACATCAGCAGAGAGAATGTCGTTTAAAATTGGGCTGAGTAAACTTGTTCCCAGATGCTACTTTTTTCGCTTTTCGCGCGATCAATCTTTTCCTGCAATTTTTCCAGTTTTTCAACAAGCATATCCATCTGATTGCTAATGCCTACAATCTCGGTATTTATGTCAATATTCTCAAAAACCTCTATCTCAAGGCAATCAGATATACCATCTTTTGAATCTGCCTTGAATGTATATGTATTGTAACCATAGTTGGTTTCAAATCTCTTTTTTAGTGCAGGATTGATTTTATTTAACTTGCCTCTAATGCGAGAAATATGGCTTTTTATGCTTTCGGGGTCTTTCTTATCTGCACCGTAATTGGTGCCCCACAAGAATTTTGCCAAATCCTCAAGCTTCATCGGCTTGTCAATATTATCTATAAAAGCGGATAATATTTTATACTCTGTAGAAGTGAGTGAAACGCGTAAGCTTTCATCCGATCGTGTTAGTTCAGCTCGGGAGGAGTAGTGAATATAGCAATCTGAACCGATATATCTCTTTTCCACAGTTACCCCTCCGTTCTATATAATATTTGCTGGTTCTGCAACCTCATTGCAACAACTTCAATCTCATTTCACTTTGGTTACAACTTCAGTTTTGTACCCTTTAATCAGAGGGTAGGAATACTGAATCGTTCATAAGCCGCCCTCGAATACAGAAAACGGAGGGCAAAAATATGAACGCTACCACTAAGATTGAAAAGGAATATAAGGAATTTCTCAACGAGCTCAAGAACCGCAACATGACTGCCGAAGCCATTCAGAGCGATTACTTTGCTTACAACGATGCCGCAGAAAAAACTTTCGAATATCTGAGCAAAGTGGCACTTCTCAGCGTCCGCAACCGTTCTCTCATCAATGCTACCGGATATGACTTTGATATGTACGCATCCGATATTACCATGCATCTGCTCAACAAGAAGCTGGATGGCATTCTTTCCTGCGACAACGATGGTGTAATCCCTTATATCATTCAGGCCGTTAACTGGCAGGTAATTGATATGTTCAGAAAATGGAAGCGCGAGTATCCGGATGTTAAAAAGAAATCTGTCAAAGGTTCCAACTCCAATAATAACGAATTGGAAGAAGTGGACATTCCGGAGTTTAACTCTGTGATCAACTTTCTGGACGATGTTGCGTGGAGCCTGATTGCGGATGATATCAACATCGAGGAGGATATCATTCGTCAGGAAAATATGGCCGAAACCCATGCTACTGTTCTTAAGGCACTTGCGAATAGCTCTGCCTGTTCTCGTTTTGAACTGGTTTGTCTTTTGGCTACTAAGGTGATCACCAACAGCAATAACCGCTGCATGAAGACCCGTGCTTTGGCTGAAGCAATTGATAAGATCGGCTTGAATACTGTTTCTGAGGCTTGCTTTGAACCCGCCGCCGCCGTATTCGAAATCTCCCACGATACATACTTCAGCCAGTTCACCAATGATTATGTGCCTGCTTATTCCTCTATCGAGGAGCTGTGCGATAAGATCTCCAAGGCTTCCAACAACTGTGCAGTTAAGCTTTGCAAGAAGATGGGTGCTACTCGCGCAACCAAAAAGCGTGTTCAGAAGTAAAACCGCTATCACTCCGGGGGCTGATCGTAGTCAGCCCCCGGATTCGCATTTAGTCTTCCGTGAGAGCATCCATAGACATCTTCAGGTGCATCCGCAGCATTTCACGCTTGTAATGAGCGATAATGCGGGTGAGGAAGACGCAACGCTGGGTGTAGTCCTGCATCTTGTCCATCATCTGAACAACAAGACTGGCCTGTTCCGTTTTCTGGTCAAAATCTCCGTTGAGGATGAATTCCAGCTTGGCAAACGTATCATCGCCAATCTGCTTGCAGACGTCCTGGTACTCCTCATTTTCCATGGAGAGAACACGGTCACGATCCAGCTTGAAATATGGCAAGCGCTTATCGATTGCACAGTCGAACAAAGCGATGATTCGTGCCTTGTCGTTAGGAAGAACCGGACTCTCGCAGATGAAGGTCCAGAGCTGTGCGTAGAAATCCTTCTCAGAGAGATTCTGCTTTTGGAGTTCTTCCATGTGAGTGTCAACAAGCTTTCCGTAACGAATCATGTACTTGCGCTCTTCCTCATCGGAGATAGTAATAGGAAGCTTGAGTTCTCCCGTTGTCGGAGTAGATTTATATCCTACGAAAAAATCTTCCAACAGCTTGGGACGCTCATCGACAGGAGCCGACTTAATCAACTGAAAGCAGACTGCAGCAAGATTGACATTTGCTTTTGCATTAGAAATCAAGAAATTCATTTTTTCATTGGCGTTCGTCATGGCAAAAACCTCCATTTATTATTGGGATGTTTCCCTTTCGGGATTTACAACGACAGCCAAATGAAAAACTCAGCCAGTTTTATTTTTTATGTGTGGTTCATCGGGAATAAATTCTATAATATCCCCAAAATCAACATCAAGCACGGCACATATACGACATAGGACCTGCATTGTTACTTCTTGTTCTTTACGTATCCGAGTCATAGTGTTAGGCGCTATGTCTGCCTGTTTTCGTAGCTCTGCCACGCTTATTTTTCTGTCAATTAGCAATTTCCACAGTTTGTTATATGAAATAGCCATAGTTATCCACCATACGTAATGTTGTTTTAGCTGAACAATTTATATTATATCTCCATAAATCGCATTCTGTCAATATATAATCGCATCCAATTGCGAGAGTCACATCTTTTATGGCATGATTCATAAAGTGGATTGCGATGGCGATATGTAGAGATGTGTGTAAGGGCTGACCATCGTTGAATTATTGTAAATTCAACGACGGTTAGCTCGTTAAGATAGGTTTTATATTTTTATATAATGTTTTATTTGTAGAAATTACCCTTTACAAATCCTTTCTCAGCTCAGCGCCATCTTCAACCACGCGGTTCGGTATTACAACCTCCGGGAAAATCCCTGCAAGAAGGCAGGCAGCATGGGCAAAAAGAAAAACCGGGAGATGATGTTCTGGACCAAGGAGCAGTACCTGAAATTTGCCGAGGTGATGATGGACAAGCCGCTATCCTTCTATGCCTTTGAGATGCTCTACTGGTGCGGTATCCGAGAGGGGGAACTGTTGGCGCTGACTCCGGCGGACTTTGACTTTGAGAAGCGCACTGTGTCTATTAACAAGTCTTACCAGCGGCTGAACGGTCAAGATCTGATTACCACCCCCAAGACGGAAAAGAGCAATCGAGTCATTACCATGCCGCAGTTCCTGGCTGAGGAAATCCAGGATTACATCAAGATGCTTTACGGGATCGGGCCGGATGACCGGATGTTCACCGTCACCAAGAGCTATCTCCATAGGGAGATGGACCGGGGAGCCAAAGAAGCGGGAGTACCGCGCATCAGAATCCATGATATTCGTCACAGCGCGGTGTCGCTTCTGATTGACATGGGGTTCTCTGCTACGG